>Ga0299906_10000627_pt1 | contig 31885 bp, 31 predicted proteins | sample RVTome_14_FD_200259 | JGI IMG/M metagenome (GOLD analysis project Ga0299906, IMG submission 200259) | Soil microbial communities from uranium-contaminated site in the Upper Colorado River Basin, Wyoming, United States - RVT145D125 (version 2) ...
CGGCCCCGACGGGGCCGTGCCGGAGGGCGCAAGCCTTGCGCCCCTACACCGGCCGTCACCGCCGACGCCGCGCGGCGATGGGCTATACTCGCCCGCCGTGAGCCCCGAGACCTCCACCGCCCCCCTCACCCTGCGCCCGATCACGGACGCGGACGAGGGCTTCCTCTTCCGGCTCTACGCCAGCACCCGCGAAGAAGAGATGAAGCTCACCGACTGGACACAGGAGCAGAAGGCGGCGTTCCTGCGCATGCAGTTCGACGCCCAGCACCGCCACTACCAGGAGCACTACGCCGGCGCCCGCTTCGACGTCGTGCTCGCGGGCGGCGAGCCGGTGGGGCGCCTCTACGTCGACCGGACGCCCGAGCGCTGGGACGACGAGATCCGTCTCGTCGACGTCGCCCTCCTCCCCGAGCACCGCGGACGCGGGCTGGGCAGCCGGCTGCTCGGCGAGCTGATGGACGAGGCGCGGGCCGCCGGCAAGCGGCTCACCATCCACGTCGAGACCTTCAACCCGGCCATGCGGCTCTACGAGCGGCTGGGCTTTCGCCCGATCTCGGAATACGGCATGTACCACCTGATGGAATGGCGAGCCGACTCGCCCTGAGAGGATGCCATGGAAGACCGCCTCCGGACCCTGAAGCTCGAGGACTTCGAGCCCCTCGTCGGCCAGACCTTCACCTTCAGCGCCCCGGCGGGGCAGGAGGTCGAGACCCTTCTCGATCACTGCCGCCCGCTCGGCGGCCAGACCGTGGCCGACGCCGTGCGCGGGCCCTTCGCCCTCGTCTTCACCACTCAGACGCGCGAGGTCCTGCCGCAGCAGACGGTGAAGGTCGAGAACGCGGCGCTGGGGAGCCTCGAGATCTTCGTCGTCCCGGTCGGCCCCGATCCCAAGGGCCGCATGCAGTACGAGGCGATCTTCACCTGACCTGGGAGCTCAGGCCAGGTTGTGGAAGACCTTTTGGACATCGTCGTCCTGCTCGAGGCGGTCGACCAGCCGTAGGACCTCCTCGGCCTGGCCGTCGGGCAGCTCGACGGTGGTGGTGGGAATCCACTCGGACTCGGCGCTCAGGGGCTTGATCTCGCGGTCCTCGAGGGCCTTCTGCATGCGGCCGAAGTCGGCGAAGGCGCAGCGCAGCACGAGCACGGTCTCGTCGTTCTCGCCGGTTCCCTCCCCCATCTCCTCGAGGCCGTGGTCGATCATCTCGAGCTCGAGCTCGTCCTGGTCGATGCCTTCGGGGTCGAGGCGGAAGGCCCCCATGTGGTTGAAGAGGAAGCCGACGCTGCCGGTGGTCGCGAGGTTGCCGCTGTGCTTGTTGAAGGCGGAGCGCACGCTGGCGACCGTGCGGGTCGGGTTGTCCGTGGCGGTCTCGACGAGGACGGCGACGCCGTGCGGCGCGTAGCCCTCGTAGACGACCTGCTCGAAGTCCTTGGCCTCGTCGCCGACGCCGCGCTTGATGGCCGCCTCGACCTTGTCCTTGGGCATGTTGACGCTGCGCGCGTTCTGGATCAGGCGGCGCAGGGTCGGGTTCCCGTTGGGATCGGGGCCGCCGGCGCGCACGGCGATGAAGATCTCTTTGCTGATCCGGGCGAACTGCTTCGACATCCGGTCCCAGCGGGCGAACATGGTGGCTTTGCGGACTTCGAAAATGCGTCCCATGGCGGCTCTCGGTGTTGGAAGGGGGGGGTGCCGGCGGCCGGCTCCGTCGGGACGAGGATACCGCGTCGACGGCCCCGAGCGCAATTCGCGTAGGATCCTCGCCGATGGAAGGCGGACGACGGATGCTCGAGATCGACGGCTCCTTCGGCGAAGGCGGCGGCCAGGTCCTGCGCTCGGCCGTGGCCCTGGCGATGGTGACCGGCACGCCGGTCGCGGTGCGCAACGTCCGCGCCCGGCGCCGCAGGCCCGGGGCTCATGCGTCAGCACCTGACCGCGGTCAGGGCGGCGGCGGAGATCTGCGGCGCCCGCGTCGCCGGGGTCGAGGTGGGCTCGACCTCGCTCGAGCTGACGCCGGGGCCGGTCGCTTCCGGCGACTACCGATTCGCCGTGGGCACGGCGGGGAGCGTGACCCTGGTGCTCCAGACGGTGCTTCCGGCGCTGCTGACGGCGTCCGGTCCGTCGCGTCTGGTGCTCGAAGGGGGCACCCACAATCCCATGGCGCCGCCCTTCCCGTTCCTCGCCGACACCTTTCTCCCCCTGATCGAGCGGATGGGGCCGCGGTTGACGGCGACGCTCGAGCGGCCCGGCTTCTACCCCGCCGGCGGCGGGCGCCTGCGCGTCGAGGTCGAGCCCTGCGAACGCCTGCGGGGTATCGAGCTCCACGAACGCGGCGCGATCGTCGAGCGGCGGGCCACGGCGCTCGTCGCCCGGCTGCCGCGCCACGTCGGCGAGCGCGAGCTGCGCCAGGTGCGCGAGAAGCTGGGCTGGTCCGACTCGGAGCTCGTCCTCGAGGAGATCGAAGACTCGCAGGGGCCGGGCAACGTCCTCGTGCTGCGCCTCGCCGCCGAGGCGCTCACCGAGACTTTCGTCGGCTTCGGCGAGGTGGGCGTCAAGGCCGAGGCCGTGGCGCGGAACGCGATCCGGGAGCTGAAACGTTACCTGAAGGCCGAGGTGCCCGTGGGTGAGCACCTGGCGGACCAGCTCCTGCTGCCCCTCGCCCTTGCCGGCGGCGGCTTCACGACGCTCCCGTTGTCCCGTCACGCGACGACGCAGATCGAGCTCATCCAACGCTTTCTCGACGTACGGTTCGACGTCGAGCGGCCGGCGAGCCATCGAGCCGTCGTTCGGGTCGCCGCGCGGTAATTTACGGACGGCCGCGACGTACACGCCGGTGAACGGCAAGAACGACTTGGAGGCGAAACGACGATGGACACCCTGTGGCACGACCTGCGCTACGCGCTGCGCAACTTCCTCCGCAGCCCCGGCTTCACCCTGATCGCGCTCCTGACCCTGGCGCTCGGAATCGGCGCCAACACGGCCCTCTTCACCGTGGTCAAGAGCGTGCTCCTGGAGCCGCTGCCCTATCCCGAGCCCGAGCGCCTGGTGCTGGCGCGCGAGCGCAACGTCGAGCGCGGCCTGCCGAGCTTCTCGTTCTCGCCCCTGAACTTCCGCGACTACCACGACCGCAACGAGGTCTTCGAGTCGTTCGCGGCCTACACCGGCGCCAACCTGGCGCTCACGGGCGAGGGCGAGCCGATGCGGCCTTCGCGGCGGTGGGCCTGGTGCTGCTGATCGCCTGCGCCAACGTGGCGAACCTCTTCCTCGCGCGCATGGCCTTGCGCGAGCGCGAGGTGGCGCTGAGAACGGCGCTCGGCGCCGGCCGCTGGCGCCTGGTGCGGCAGATGCTCACCGAGTCGACGCTGCTCGCCGCCGCCGGCGGCGTCCTCGGCTTCCTGCTGGCCCTGCGCGGCACCGACGTGCTGGTGGCGCTCGCCGCCGACCAGCTCCCGCGCAGCGAGGAGGTCCGCGTCGACGGCGGCGTGCTGCTCTTCACCCTCGCCCTGGCCCTGGTGACGGGCCTCGCCTTCGGCCTGCTGCCGGCGCTGCGCGCGTCGCGGCCGGACTTGCAGGCGGCGCTCAAGGGAGGCGGACGCGGCCAGGCCGGCGGCGGCAGCCAGCGTCTTCGCGACGTGCTGGTGCGCGCCGAGGTGGCGGTGGCGTTGGTCCTGCTGGTGGGCGCCGGCCTGCTGGTGCGCAGCTTCCAGCGTCTGCTCGACGTCGATCCGGGCTTCGAGGCCGAGTCGCGGCTCACGGCGCAGGTCGACCTGCCGCCGGCCCGCTATCCGGACGATCCCGCCGTCTCCGCGTTCTACCGCCGGCTCTTCGAGCGCCTGGAGACCCTGCCCGGCGTCGAGAAGGCGGGGGCCGTCTTCCCGGCGCCGCTCACGGGCCAGGGCTTTCGGCTGACCTTCTACGTCGAGGGACGTCCGCTGCCGCCGCCCAACCAGGAGCTCGGCACCGACGTGCGCTCGGCGAGCCCGGGCTACTTCGCGGCCATGGGCATTCCGCTCGACCGCGGACGCGTCTTCACCCCCGCCGACGACCTCGACGCCTGGAGGGTGATCGCAGTCAACCGCTCCGCGGCGGAGCAGTTCTGGCCGGACGAGGACCCCCTCGGAGCGCGCCTGACCTTCAGCGATCCGCAGGACGAGGACGCGCGCTGGTACACGGTCGTGGGCGTGGTGGGCGACGTGCGCCACCGCAGCCTCGAGGACGACACCGACGCCGAGATGTACTGGCCGTTCCTTCAGGTGCCGCTCGAGAGCGCCGTGGTGGTGCTGAAGACGGCCGCCGACCCGGCGGCGGTGGCGGACCCGTTGCGCGCCGAGCTGGCGGCGGTCGACGCCGAGCTGCCGCTCCACGGCATCCGCACGCTCGAGCAGATCGTGGCCGAGGCGGTGGCCCAGCCGCGGTTCAACTCGCTGCTGCTCGGCCTGTTTGCGGGCCTGGCCATGCTGCTGGCGGCGATCGGGGTCTACGGCCTGATCAGCTACTCGGTCACCCAGCGGCTGCGCGAGATCGGCGTGCGCCTGGCGCTCGGCGCCGAGCGCCGCGAGGTGCTGGGGCTGGTGTTCCGTCAGGGCATGGTGCCGGTGCTCGTGGGCATCGCCGTGGGCGTCGCCGGCGCGCTCGCCGGCGCCCGCCTCCTGCGCAGCCTGGTCTTCGACGTCAGCACCACGGACCCGGCGACCTTCGCCGTCACCTCGGCGCTGCTCGCCGCGGTCGGCGCCGCCGCCTGCCTGGTGCCGGCGTGGCGGGCGACCCGCGTCGACCCGATGGTCGTCCTGCGCGACGAGTAGGCCTCGGCTGCATCGTCGGGCGGCCCTCTCTCTGGGAAACAGGGAGCGACAATGCCCATTGGGACGCCGCGGACGCTCCTTCATCATGGTCCAACGTAAATTGGCTTATGATTGACCGCCGGATCTCGCGTCCCAATGGTCATTGAGACACGCCGGAGGCTTTCTCATCACGGGCCAACGCTGCCTCGGATTGTTACCATCGGTAGTGTGACGGCGCTTCCAGCGCTCCTGACAGTCGGACTGATTGTGCGGTACTATTCGAGAGTGGAGGCGTTCGCAGTTGGAGTTGCAGCACTGTCGGGGGGAGCTGCCCTCGCTCTCGGGTGGATGGCCGCTGTGGAGGTGGCACGAGTTCGCAGGGTTCTGGTTCAATTGCCGCATAACACCCGGCTGGAGCGGACGGCTAGCGCCGCACGCTCAGCCGAATGACGTTGGACGGACCAGGAACGGAGAGGAGCATGGCCGATAGGAATCGGATGTCTACCAACGGCAGGAAGCCGTCGGGGATTCTCCTCTTGTTGTTGCTGTTCGCCGGGCTGCTGGTCGGCCTTCAGGTCGTCACATATCGACCGGACCGTCCGGTCGCCACCATCATCCCAGGGTCCTCGTCGGGCCCGGTGTTCGTGGTGCAGATCATCCGGCCGCGCCTCGGCCTGCCGCTCGGCGGAATCGTCCCACCACAGCTCTTCGGGCTTGAGGCGCACCTGGGGTTCGAATCGACGAGCGCCGGCGCCTCCGTCGGCAGTGCCGGCCCCGGGCGCATCGAACTCGGCGCCGACGACTGGGATCTGGTCCTCGTGCTCGACGCTGACGGGCGGGTGACGCCCGAGACCCAGGTGGTCTTTAATCTCATGTTCGAGGAGCGCCTCCGAAGGGTGCGCTGCCGGCCCGGCGATCCGGCCATCGGCACACTCAGCACCACCGCACTGGCGGAGTCCGGTGAGCTCAGCGGCAGCTTTGACATCGAGCTTGCCCGCTGCGAGTATGCGGACACGGGGACGCCGCTCGGTTGGCCGCCGGAGCCCCTCGGCCTGCACGGAAGCTTCGACCGGCTCCCGGTAGACACCGACGCGAAACGACGCTGAGCCGATGAGCATCGGGCCGCCCAACAACAGCATGAAGCGGACGGTGCTTCGCGCCGCCGCTGATGCTCACCGAACGGACCGAAGGCTCTCAACCGCCAAAGCCGGACGCCCAGACGGCCCCGTCAATCAAGTCGGCCTCAGCGCCGACGGAGAGCTCATCGTGACCGCCTCGGACGACGTCTCCGGCGGGAAACTTCTCGCCTCAGGAGGGCGATCAGCAACGGATCCGGTGACGCTCGTGTTGACCCGGCGGCCGACTCTCTCCAGAATCGACGCGGCCGCCCATGTCGACGATAAGCGCAGCTCCTGAGTCAGACCATCGACGCGGGCTTCGGCCCGCCCAGGCCGCGGCCTGGGCGGTCCTGCTGACGCTCCTGGCGCTCCTCCTGGTCGCGGCCGTGACCGCGGACCGCTCCGGCTGGCCCTCGCTGGTGGGCGACGAGGCCACCTACCTCATGCAGGCCGAGAGCGTCGCCTGGGACTTCGACCTGCGGTACACCCGCGGCGACCACGACCGCTTCGTGGCGCTGCACGGCACCCCGCCCGAAGGGCTGATCCTGCAGAGCGGCGACCGGGGACGCCACATCTCCTACGGCAAGCCCTTCTTCTACGCCCTCTACACGGCGCCGTTCACGCGCCTGGCGCCGGTGCACGGCCCCCTGGTGGCCAACGCGCTCCTCCTCGCTCTCGCCGCGGTGCTCGCCGCCCGCGCCCTGCGCCGGACCATGGGCGCCTCGGCGCCGCTGTGGACGGCGTTCGCGATCTTCGGGTCGGTGGCCTTCGCCTACGTCTTCTGGGTCCATTCCGACCTCTTCCTGACCAGCCTGACCGCGATCGCGCTCGCGCTCCTGGTCGACGGCGAGCGGCGCGGCGCCGGGCGCTGGATCCTCGCCGGCGCGCTGCTCGCGGTGGTGGCCTACAGCCGTCCCATGTACGGCTTCCTCTTCCTGCCGGCGATCCTCGCCGTCCCGCGGGACCGGTGGCGACGGTTTCTTCCGCTGCTCGTCGCGGGCGCCCTCGCGGTGGTGCTGGCGGCGGCCGCCGTCCACCAGAGCCTCACCGGGTCGTGGACGAGCTACGGCGCGTCGCGTCGCGGCTTCTATTCGTACACCGGCTTTCCCGGCGTCGACTTCCCGGCCGCGGCCTGGCACGAGAACCTCGAGGAGTGGGGCGACCATGCCTGGCTGCGGCCCAGCCACCTGGGGCGCAAGAAGATCGTGGCGTCGCTGTGGGGGTGGAACTCGCTCTACTACCTCGCGGGCCGTCACGTGGGGCTCCTCCCCTACTTCCTGCCGGCCCTGCTGGCATTCGCCGGCCGCCCGCGCGGCGCCTTCCGCTATGGGCTCGTGGCCGCGGTGGCCCTGGGCGTCGCGGCGTTCCTGTGGCTGCGGCCGTTCAATTTCTGGGGCGGCGGCGGCGCCATCGCCAACCGCTACTTCCTGCCCCTCTTCGCGGCGTGCTGGTTCCTGCCCAGCCGGCCGCTGCGGGCGTGGTGGATCGCCGCGGCCGCGGCGGTGGCGGCTCTCTTCCTTTATCCCCTATGGCTGCGGCCGTCCGCCTTTCCGCTCTGGGACGGCGAGGGCTTCCATTACGTCTCGTCCGTCGCCCGCGCGCTGCCCTACGAGACGACCCAGAGCCACCTCAAGCCATCGGGCCAGGAGGACGTGCGTCACCACGGCCTGTGGATCAAGTTCCTCGACCGGGGCGTGGGCGCCGTCCGCGACGGCGAGCTGCTGCGCCTGCGCGACGGCGGCGGCGTGCTCCTGGTCGGCAGCGAGGAGCCGCTCGCCGTGCTCGAGCTCGAGCTCCGCGACGGCGGCGACGCGGAGCTCGTGGTCGAGGGCGGCGAGGTCCGAGTCCTGCCGTCGCCGGGACGCTGGCGGAAGTACTCGATCGTCCTCGACGGTCCGCGCGCCCGGCATCCCATGTGGTGGACGTGGGAGCCGTTCTACCTGTATCGGCTGAGGCTCACGCTCGTGGGCGCGTCAGGACCGGTGGCGGCGAGGCTGCGGACGGCCTCGTAGCAAGAAGACCCCCATCCCCACGACGACGGCGACCGCCGCGGCGAGAAGGTTCTCCCGCGTGGCGCTGGCCGCGAAGACCAGCGCCAGCGCCACCGCGAGGATCGGGATCGCCGGGCCGCCCGGCAGGCGGAACGCCCCGGGACGCGCCGCCAGCTTGCGCCGCAGCACCGGGACGGCCGCCGCCGTGCCGATGTAAGTGGCCAGCCGCGTCACCACCGACAGCGCCGCCAGCCCGACGAAGGTGCCGGTGAGCGCCAGCGGCCAGGCGATCGCCACCGTGGCCACCAGGGCGACGGCCGGGGTGCGGAAGCGCGGGTGGACGGCCGCCAGGGCCCGCGGGCCGTAGCCGTCGCGGCCGAGGGCGAAGAGGTAGCGCGGGCCGGCGAAGACGGTGTTGCCGTTGGTGCCGAGGATCGAGATCACCGCGCCCACCGTCAGCAGGAGTCCGCCCAGAGGACCGAGGAAGAGCCGCGCCGCGTCGGCCAGCGGCGTCGCTGACGCGCCGGCGTCCGGCAGCGTCGCCAGGGCCACCGCCTGCACCGCGACGTAGAGCGCCGTGACCACGCCGATGTGGACGAGGAGCGCGAAGGGCACGTCACGCCGCGGGTTTTTGTACTCGCCGGCCGCCGCCGCCGTGTTCTCGAAGCCGGCGTAGGCGTAGAGCAGCAGCAGCACCGCCTCGCCGAGGCGTCCCGGCGAGGTGGACGTGGCCGTCTGCTCGCCGATCAACGCCCAGCGGGCGGCGAAGAGGCCGGCGGCGACGAAGACGAAGAGCGGCACCAGCTTGCCGATGGCCAGCACGACCGCGGTGCGCGCCCCCGACCTGACGCCGACGTAGTTGAGGGCCGCGAGCCCGAGGAGGGGGACGGTGACGATGACCGCGCGTCCGGCGCCCTCGTCGGCTCCCGGCCACAGGTAGGCCACCGCCTGGGCGAAGCCCGCCGACAGCGACGCGATCGAGGTGACGCGCGTGAGCCAGGTCATCCAGCCGACCTGGAAGCCCACCAGGTCGCCGAAGGCGGTGCGGGCGTAGAGGTAGGCGCTGCCCGGCTCCTCGAAGTAGGTCGCCGCCTCGGCGAAGCACAGCACGATCACGAAGACCGCCACTCCGGCGAGCGCCACCGCCCATACGCTCGCCGGCCCGAGCAGCGCGACGGCCGCCGCCGGCAGCAGATAGACGCCGCTGCCGACCACGTCGTTCAAGGCGAGGGCGACGATCTGCCAGCGCGAGACCGCGCGCTCAAGGGTGGTCGGCGCGAGGGGCTCCGTCATGGCCGGTCCAGCACCTTTTCCTGCAGCCAGCGGACGATGGCGGTCAGGGCGTCGGACCGGATCTCGTGGCCCATCGCGAATTCGTGGTAGGTGAGGTCGACGCCGAAGCGCTCGAAGATCGGCCGCGACTCGCGGGCGCGGGCGATCTCGACCTGCGGGTCCTCGGTGCCGTGGACCAGGAGCACCGGGAAGCCCTTCTGCGCCGCCGTCTCGGGGAGGTTCGCCGCCAGGATCTCGGGCATCCACGACGACAGGACCACCAGGCCCGCGAAGCGGTCCGCGGCGCGCAGCGCGAGGTCGATCGCCATCAGCCCGCCCTGGCTGAAGCCCAGCGCCACGGTGCGGCGGCGGTCGATGGGATAGCGCTCGCACGCGGCGTCCACGAAAGCGCGCAGCTCGCGCGACGCCTTGTGAAAGGCGCGGGCCTCGGGGGGACGGCCGCGCTCGAGGGGGAACCAGCCGTAGCCCTCCGCTCCCGGACCGATCGAGAGCCGCGTCCTGCCCTGGGGGCACAGGGTCAGCACCCGCTCGCCGGCGAGGAAGGGGGCGAGGCCGAGCAGGTCGTGGGCGCCGGCGCCCCAGCCGTGGAGCGCGATGACGGTGGGGAACGGGCCGTCGCCCGGCGGCACGTGGAGGGTGTGGAGGAGGTTCATCGGCGCGTAATGCTACCGCTTCGCCACCCACTTCGTGCTAAGCTGTCCATGGACCGCAGCCGTCGCCTGGCGGCGGTCCGACAAAGTTGGAGGATCGAGCGATGCCAAGGGCTCGAGCAAAGCCGCGCTACCTGGTCGACGACGCGGGAAAGCAAGTCGCGGTTCTCGTCGACATCGAGGTCTATCGCGCGCTCGTCGAAGCTGCCGAGGAGCTCGGCGCGATTCGCGCATACGATGCGGCCAAGGCCAGCGGCGACGAAGCGATCCCCTTCGAGCAGGCCATCGCGGAGATTGAGCAAGGTCTCGTGTGAGCTACACGATCCGCATTCTTCGCCGCGCTCAGAAAGCGCTGGCCCGGCTCCCAAAGAAAGATTATGAACGCGTCCGCGACGCCATCCGGGCGCTGGGAGAGAATCCTCGTCCACCCGGAGCCCGTAAGCTGACGGACCGAGAGGGCTGGCGTATCCGGGTCGGACCCTACCGCGTGATCTACGAAATCGACGACGCCAACCGCGTCGTCACCGTGCTCGACATCGGCCACCGCGGCGACGTCTATCGGTAGCTCCTTACAAGCCAGCGCCGCAGTACTTGCAGAACCCGGCGTCGGCGTCGTGCCCGCCGACGCCGCAGGACGGGCAGGCCTGGGTGCTGACCGGACGCCGGCTGGCCTGGGCGAGCTCGACCGTGACGATGCCCGTGGGCACGGCGATGATCGCGTAGCCCATGATCATCACGGCGGAAGCGAGGATGCGCCCGGCCACGGTCTGCGGCGCGATGTCGCCGTAGCCCACCGTGGTCAGCGTGACGATCGCCCAGTAGATGCTCAGGGGGATGTTGACGAAGCCGTTGTCCTGGCCCTCGATCACGTACATCAGCGCCCCGATGATGACCACCAGCGCCAGGACGGTGCCGAGGAAGACGATGATCTTGCGGCTGCTCGCCCGCAGCGCCACCCGCAGCAGCCGGGCCTCGCCCACGAAGTGCGAGAGCTTGAGCACTCGGAAGACGCGCAGCAAACGCAAGGCGCGGATCACGATCAGCGTCTGGGCGCCGGCGAAGAAGAAGCTCAGGTAGGTGGGAAGGACCGCCATCAGGTCGACGACGCCGAAGAAGCTCCGCGCGTAGCGCCAGGGCCGCCGCACGCAGACGAGGCGCAGCAGGTACTCGACGGTGAAGAGCACCGTGAACGTCCACTCGACGATCAGCAGCTCGGCGCCGACGGCGGCGCGGATCTCGGCCACGCTCTCGAGCACCGCGGCGATCACGCTGGCCACGATCGCCACCAGCAACGCCACGTCGAAGGCCTTGCCCGCGGGCGTGTCGGCCTCGAAGATGACCTCGTGGAGGTGGTGGCGCCAGTCCTTCAAAGTCTCGTGCTCGGTTTCGCCTGACGGGCACCGCGAGCCTACCATTGGGGCACGGACGTGTAACCGAAGAGGTGCTCAGGTGTCTTGACTCCATGAGAGGGGACTGAAGGAGAGCAGAGCTTGGTGGAAGCCGCAGCCCATGACGACGCGTTCTGGCACGCGGCCTACTGTTCCCACGCTCCGGCGGTGCTGGCGTTCCTGCGCCGCCGCATGGAGCGCGAGGAGGCTGAAGACGTGCTCCAGGAGACCTTCGTGCGCGCCATCCGCGCCGGCAGCTATCGCGGCGACGACCGCAACGCGCGCGCCTACCTGATGGCCACCGCGCGCCACGTGCTGATCAACCGCCTGCGGCGGCCGCGGCTCGTGGTCGCCGCCGGCGACCTGACGGCGGAGGCCGGGCGCGACGCGCTCTGCGAGGCCCCCTCGGGCGAGGCCTCGCCCGAGGAGGACGCGGCCTGGGGCGCCTTCCGCCGGCGCCTCTGCGACGTGCTCGCGGAGCTCAAGGAGCGCTACCGGCAGGCTTTCGAGCTCGGAGTGCTGCAACAACGCAGCTACGCCGAGGTCGCCGCCGTGACCGGCTGGAGCCTGCCCCAGGTCAAGATCAACGTCTACCGCGCCCGCCGGCGCGTGATCCAGGGACTGGCGGACTACCTGCCCGATCCGGGAGACTCACGATGAACGATCCCTGCGAAACCTACCGCACCTCGATCTCCGCCCTGATCGACGGCGAGCTCGAGACGCCCGAACAACTGCCGGCCGTCGATCACCTGCTCGAGTGCGCGGCGTGCCGGATCTTCTACCGCCGCGCCCGAGCCCTCGGCGACATGCTCACCGCCTCCCAGTCGCAGGACGCCGAGCCGGCGCCCGAGGACGTCTGGGAGCGCATCGCCGCCGCCAGCGGCGTGACCGGCCAGCGGCGGACGCGCTGGCGCGAGCTGCGCCGCGCGCCGCGCTGGGCCGCCCAACTGGCGGCAGCGCTGATCGTGGGCCTGGCGCTCGGCTGGCTCCTGCCCCGGCTGCCGGCTCCGGCGCTCCCCGAGCAGGCGGCGGCGGGCGAGGTGGACGTCGTCCTCGAGGAGGACAAGGGCTCGATGACCGACGAGCGTTTCGTCGAGCTCGCCACCGAGATCCTGCGCGCCGACCGCGACTACCACCGCAAGATGCTCGAGGTCATGGCGGTGGTCACCGCGGTGGGGAGGACCGAGGGCTCGGTCGACGAAAAGCAGATCTACGGCGAGGGGGCGCGCCGGATCTCGCTCGGCGAGAGCGGCGGCGAGGATTCGATCGTGCTCAGCGGCGACCGTTTGTAGGGCGCACGCCGTGCGCCCCCACGTCAGAACCAACGAAAAGGAGTCAGACATGTCCGGATATATGCCGAAGACACCCCACGCCCTGCTGCTCGCGCTCGCCGCGGCTCTCGCGATGCCGGGCCTCGCCGCGGCGGGGAGCGATACGCAAGGTTTCATCTACGGCCGCGTCACCGCCGAGAGCGGCACCGTCTACGAGGGCCGGTTGCGCTGGAACGGCGACGAGGAAGCCTTCTGGGGCGATTTCTTCAACGCCACCAAAGAAGGGCGGCCCTACGAGGACGAAGTGCCCGACCGCGCCTTCCGCGAAGAGCGCGAGCCGATCCGCATTTTCGGCATCCGCATCGGCTCGCACTCCTGGAGCTCGTCGGGCCGCCAGTTGGTGGCCCGCTTCGGCGACCTCCGGCGCATCGACATCCACCGCGGCGACGAAGCCACCCTGGTGATGAAAAGCGGCCTCAAGGTCGACATCGACGGCGGCTCGAACGACGTCGACGGCACGATCTACGTATGGGACAAGGAGCTCGGCGAGGTCAAGCTCGAGTGGGACCGCCTCGAGACCATCGAATTCCTGCCGACGCCCGCCGGCCTCGCGGTGGCGGACCACCGCCTGCACGGCAAGGTCAGGACCGACGTCGGCGTCTTCGAAGGCTACGTCCAGTGGGACCAGGAGGAATGCCAGTCGAGCGACAAGCTCGACGGCGACGGGCCCGATGGCGACATGTCGATCGAGATGGGCAAGATCCAATCGATCGAGCGGCGCTCCCGGCGCAGCTCGCGGGTGACCCTGTGGGGCGGCCGCGACTTCGAGCTCGACGGCACCAACGACGTCAACGACGACAACCGCGGCATCTACGTGGAAGACGCCCGCTACGGCCGGGTGCTCATCCCCTGGAGCGCTTTCGAGCGGGTCGACTTCTCGGAGGCCGGATCGAGCGGCCCCGCCTACGACGACTTCAAGCCCGCCGAGCCCCTGCGCGGCACGGTCACCGACGTCGACGGCAAGAGCTACCGCGGCAAGATCGTCTACGACGTCGACGAGTCGGAGACCTGGGAAATGCTCAACGGCGAGTGGCGCGACGTCGAGTACTCGATCCCCTTCGCGCTGATCCGCGCCGTCGAGCCGCGCGACGACGACTCGAGCCGCGTGTTCCTGAAGAGCGGCGAGGAGCTGGTGCTGGAGGACTCGGCCGACGTCGGCGAGGGCAACGCGGGCGTGCTGGTGATCCCCACCGAGGGCAAGCCGATCTACGTCGAGTGGGACGAGGTCAAGCGCGTCGAGCTCGAGGGCTGAAGCTTCAGGGCGCCGACCAGGAATGCCGGGTATTTCCCTTACTTTAGCCCTCGACTGACGGCGACATCCGGCGTCTGCAGTGACTCGAGGCTCGTGGTGACGGCGTCACCACGAGCCGAGAGCTCCTCGAGGCTCGCGATGACGGCGTCACCTCGAGCCTGAAGCTCCTCGAGGCTCGAGATGTCGCCGTCACCTCGAGCCTGGAGTCACTGCAGACGTCCGCTGACGCCGTCACCACGGACCTGCAGCGACTTTCGACGCCCGAGTTCGCCGTCACCAGCGGCCTTGAGCGGCTTTTCGGCCAAAAGTGGCCGACTGCGCGAGGTCAACCCTTACGCACACACATTCCGCCGTCAGGGTCGACGACCGGAGTCGTATTCCGGCTTCGGCCGCGTTGCCTCGGCCTTGCCACCCCTCGACGCCCGATGACCGGGCGAAGCTGACCCCTTCAGGACCCTGCATCATCCCTCCTTGATCGCATTCCGCAGCTCAGGGACGGCGTAGCCTTGCTCCTCAGCAGGGGCCGTTACGGGCAATGACGCCTGATCGTGCCCCCTGCTCGAGGAGGCACTATGCGCCATGTCGTTCTGGGACTTCTTCTCGCCCTGACCATCTCGGTCGGAATCATCGACGCTACCGCGGAGACGGGACCGGTCCCCGAGTCGCAGGTGACGCTGGGACCGGGCTACGAGCCGAGCGGACTCCGACTGGCAATGGGACCGCACTACGAACCTGGTGGGCTCCGATTGGCAATGGGACCGAGCTTCGAGCCCAGTGGACTCAGGGCTGCTTGATCCGAAGCAACTGCCACGCTTGCTTACGCTTGCGCTCGCTCTCGATCCGAGCTCGAACTTGTTCGACGAGGGCGAGCGTCAGGCCCGCTTGGCCGCAGCGGAGCAGATCGCCGAGCGCCGCCGAGATAACCTTGTTGTGGCGCAGCGGCTCAAGCAGCGCCCGCATGGACGTGGCCGTGAGATAAGCGTCTCCTGGCCGTCCCCGGAGCAGTTGGATGCGAACGAGATCGCACGTCGTGAGCGCTGCTTCGCCGTGGTGAAGGCCGCGGAAGATCTCGACCGTCCTACACAACTGACTCTCTGCTTCTTCGAGCTGCCCCAGATCGCGGTGGATGGAACTCCGGAACCAACTCAGCTTCCCCTCGGCGTTCGCGTTCGGAGTCAATTCCTCGGCAGCGCTCAGATAGCGCAGCGCTTTCTCTACGTCACCTAGAATCTGGTGACAAAGACCTAAGTCCTGCAAGGCAGTGAACCTATGAAGCGTCGCACGAGCGGGTAAGTCCCGAAGCGCGCTTTCGAAAGCGATTATCGCCTCCTGTGGCCGACCGAGGTAGTAGAGCCAGATCCCCTGGTCCACCAACGCTTTCGCCACTCCGATTCGATCGCCGGTACGCAGGTAGAGGATCGCCGCTCTCTCGGCGATTCCCAGGGCGTCGGCGTACTCGCCTCGGTCCGCAACGACGAAAGCCAGCCGTTGCAGCAGATCCCCGACAGCCATTTGGTCTTCCCGCTCGAGAGAGATCCCGATCCCCGCATGGATCGCGTGCTCCGCTTCATCCAGGCGGATGAGCAGCCGCAACGCCGACCCCGCCACCCCGAGCAGCCGCGGCAGAAGAGGAAGCTCGACGTCGTCCACGTCTTGGAGGGCGAGCCTCTCCACCTCCCACGGTTCCTCGTATCGCCGTTCGTCCAGGGAGTCCAGGTAGTCCCGGCCGACGCCTTTCCCCTCCTTCCCGGCGCGGACGCGTTCCCAAGCCCTGACTACGATCTCCGGCGGCTCGCCCCGGGGTCGGTCGAGCTCCCATCCGGGCTCGCCGCCGAGGGCCTTGCGCAGGAAGCGCCCTGGCTCGATCCCCAGGTGATCGAGCACCGTCAGCAGTTGCACCACGCTGAGATCCCCCGCCTTGACGCGGTTCTGCCACCATCCTCGGTCCCGCCCCACCACGCGGTCCACGCCGCGGATTGCTCCCCAGCCGCGGCCACGGATCTCCTCGTCGAGCATCCCGATCAGGCAGCGCGCCGACTCGTCGTGCGCGTCGTCCATGCCAGCTCTCCTCCGGCCTCGCCGTTTTTCGTACAGGATCCGAGTCTACACGAAATCGAGGCGGATACCGCGATCGGCCTCTACACTCGAACACGCCCCCTGGGGACGCCGAACCGGCCCAGCGTCTCCGCGGGCCGCGAAGCGGGCAAAGTGGGCCGCAAAGAGAGGAGAGGCGGGATGAGCTGCATCGTCGGCATCACGGACGGGAAGATCGTGACCTTCGGCGCCGACTCGGCCGGAGGTCTGGGCGAGGAGATCTACACGCTCGACGTTCACAAGGCGTTCGCGTGCGGGCCGTACCTCTTCGGAGTGTGCGGCTCGATGCGCATCGGGCAGGTCCTGCGCTTCAAGGCGGAGCTGCCCGAGCCGCCGGCGGCGGAGCTCGAGCCGTTCCTCGTCCGCGAGCTGGTTCCGTCCATTCGGCGGGCATTGACGGAAGAAGGCGTGGCGGGATCCGGCGCGGCGATTCTCGGCGAGAAGACGTCGATCCTGCTCGGCTGCCGCGGTCAGATCTGGACGATCTGCCAGGACCTGACGCTGGTGCGCGAGGCGCCCTACGCCGCGATCGGCAGCGGCCGCCTGCGCGCCTACGGAGCGCTGCACGCGCTCCAGGCGTCGGGCGTCGAGCCGGCCCGGCGCCGGCTCGAGCTGGCGCTCGAGGCGGCCGCCGCCTACACCTCGAACGTCCGGCCGCCGTGGCACTTCGTCAGCGGCGGGTCGGTGTGAGTTATGGTTGTGACGTCATTGAATAAGAGGACCGTTATGCACGACAAGAGGCACCGGGTTGCGGTCTCGCTCGCCCTCGCCGTCCTTCCGCTGGCTTTCGCGGCGTCCTTCGCCGCTGATGACGAGGATGCTTGCGTCGTCCGGAGAGTTCACGAGGAAGTCGCCGAGCTGCGGAAGCGGCCCTGGCTGGGCGGAGAGCTGGAAGTGGCGGAACACGACGGACCTCGCCAGATAAGGGTGGCGCACCTTTTCCCGAACGGACCGCTGGCGACAGCGGGAGTCAAGGTGAATGACGTCATCCTCGCAGTCAGCGGAGCGGAGCTTTCCACGACGTCGTTGACGCCGGCTGGCGTGTCCGCCGGCGATGGCCTTCCGGGCTTGCAGCACGGGCTACCTGTGGCCCTGCGCACCCGCCGAGACGGGGCGGAGGAGGAGTTGCAGGTCGTGCCGACGCGACTGGCGGACCTGGCGCTGCCGGATGCCTTGGGGCTCAAGATCTTGCGCGACCAGGGCTGGTTCCGGGACGGCGAGCTCACCTCGGAGCTGACGGCGGCGGCAGACGACTGCCTCGTGAAGGCCGCTCGCGGTCTGCTGCCGGATCTGCGCCAGGATCCTTGGCTGGGGCTCGACGCTTCGCATCTCCTCGAGACCGAAGAGGGAAGCGACTACCACGTACGGCGGCTCTATCCGGAGGGTCCGCTGGCCGTTGCCGGCGTGCAGGAGGGCGACGTCATCCTCGCCATCGATCGGATCGACTTCTCTACCATGCCCTTTCGGCGCGCGCAGGTGGTGATACGGCAGGTTCTTGGCGGCCTTCGCCCCGGGCGTTCCCTCCATCTCCGCCTGCGGAGGGGGGACTCCGAGCTGGAGGTCGAGCTGACCCCGCCCATTCTGCGGGGCTACCCTCTGGTGGGGATCTTGGGATCCCGTCTGCTGAGGAGGGCCAAGATCTTCTACGATTGACCCCGCTCGCTTCAGTCTTGACAGGCTCCCCACTGAGACGTATGATCGCCGCTATCCGAACGTCCGACGAAAGGGGAGATCACTATGAAGCGTCTGACCCGAGCCCTTCTGCTGGCCCTCTTGGTAAGCCTGGTCGCGTCGCCCGCCATGGCCGTTTGCCTCGACTGTGAGGAGAAGTGCTGGAGCAACTTCCTCTTCGACCTCGGCTGTCTGGAGTTCTGCATCCGTGTTGATGCAGGTTGGGAGGACTGCCAACAGGTCGGCGACTACTGTATCGTGCAGCCGTCGCAGGGTTGCGACGACAACCTCATTCCAGTATGATCACCAACCGCGATCCGACTTCGATGGGCGAGAGAAGACGGACCCGTGCCTTCCTGCTCGCCCTGGCGAACGTCTCACTGGCTCTCGCGGCGCCATTCAGCGCCGCCAATGACGAGGACACTTGCGTCGTCCACAGAGTCAACGAAGAAGTCGCCGAGCTTCGGAAGCGCCCCTGGCTGGGCGGAGAGCTGGAATCCATAGAGAGAGACGGGCGTCGCCAGATCAGGGTGGCGCACCTTCTCCCGAAGGGACCGCTGGCGGCGGCAGGAGTCCAAGTCAACGACGTCGTTCTCGCGGTAGCCGGAGCGGAGGTTTCCACGCCTTCGCCGCCGGCTGGCGTGTCCGCCGGAGGTGGCCTTCCCGGCTTGCAGCACGGGCGGTCGGTGGCTCTGCGTCTGAGCCGTAATGGGGGCGAACGGGAGTTGCAGGTGATGCCGTTGCGACTGCCGGACACGGCGCTGCCGGATGCTTTGGGTCTCAAGGTCCTGCGCGACCATGGCTGGTTCAGCGATGGCGAGGCGAAGTTTGAAATGACGGCGGCGGCGGACGATTGCCTCGCCCAGTATACTCGGGATCTACTGTTGAAGCTCCGCCGGCAGGCTTGGGTGGGGCTTTACCATTTGCAGATCCTTGAGACAGAGGAAGGAGCAGACCTCCACGTGCTGAAGCTGTACCCCGAGAGTCCGGCCGCCGCTGCCGGCGTGCAGGAGGGCGACGTCATCCTCGCCATAGACAGGGTCGACATCTCCACCATGGCTTTTCGCCGCGCGGGGGTAGCGATCCGACAGATTCTCTACGGCGGCGGCATCCAACCCGGACGCCGTCTCCACTTCCGTCTTCGGAGAGGCGACTCCGAGCTGGAGGTCGAGCTGACTCCGCCCGTTCTGCGGGGTTACCCCCTGGCTATGATATTTGGATCACGGCTCCTGAAGACGGCCAAGATCTACTTTTACGAGACTGAACCCACCCCATCACAGTTGCGCCCGCCGAACTAACGCCAGCGCGGCCGCCGATCCCAACCCAAGAGGAGGAATCGTGCACCACCTGACCAGAGTCCTGACGCTGCCCCTGTTGCTCCTCACCATCGCGTCCCTGACGGCCGCGGACGCGCCGGAGGTCACCGTGACCTGGAGTCTCGCGAAGGGTGCCGAGAGCAGGGGGTCGGCCGTGAAGGGCAAGGTTCGCCTCGAGCCGCTCGGCGCAGGACCGGCGGTGGAAGCGGAGCTGAACCAGGACGGCCCGACGCGGGTCCCCGTAGCTGCCGGCTTTTATCGGCTGAGGATCGAGGCGCCCGGGCTGTGGTCCGGGGAGCGCATGGTGGAAGCGGGCGAGGAGACGGACGTAGTCCTCCACCCGACGGGCGAGCTGGCGGGGCGTCTGCTCGTCCCTCGCGGCGAAAACCTTCCGGAGCGGCTCGTCGTTCGTTTCCGGAATCCTGCTCCGCTCGGAGAGAAATCGAGCGTCGAAGGGGAGACGGAGTGCCCGGTCCCGGCCAAGGGTGATTTCGTCTGTTCCCTTCCCGGTCTTCGGCTCGACCTCGAGCTGCGGGCCGAGGCGTTCGTGCCCGTTTACCTCTGGGACGAGCCGGTGACGGCGAACGAACGACGCCGGCTCGCGGACGTGGAGCTGCGAGGCGGCGCGTCGGTGGTGGGTTGGGTGATCGACGAGGGCGCCGAGCAGGGTCCTCGCGAAGGGGTCGAAGTCGAGCTGGTCCCGCGCACCGGCGAGACGCCCGGCGAGCCGCTCCCCGCCGTCACGGCCGACCGCCTCCGCCTCGTCCAGCGCCGTGTCCGGCCTGGCGACCGCGGATTCTTCCAGCTTTTCGGCGTCCCCCCCGGCACGTATCGCGTGGCCGCCCGCGGCCCCGGCGGTGCCGTGTCCGAGGCGGCCGAGGTCGAGGTCGACGCCAGACGCGAGATCCGTCTCGCCCACCCGCTCGTCCTTCGTCCGCCGGTGCGGCTCGAGGTCGTCGTCGACCCGCCGGTAGCGCCGGCCGGCGAGCCCTGGGAGCTGACCCTGACGCCGCTCGCCAGGACGCCCGGGGGGCGCCGAGTCGAGCACCGGAAGGCAACGGCCGACTGGGGCGGCGCCTGGGTCGCGGAAAAGCTCGAACCGGGGCAATACCGCCTGATGGTCGGGGTCGGCGGCGCGACGCCCGGCCGCGAGCAGCGGTGGTGGATGGACGTCGTCGCGGTCGAGCCGCCGGTGACGTTCCTGCCGGTCTCGCTCGCCTGGGTCGACGTGGAGGGCGAGTTGCGCGGCGAGGAGGGTCCGGTCTCCGGCGTTCTCTTCTTCGGCGGGCACTACGGCTCTCCCCGCATCACCCTCGAGGCCGACGACGAGGGCCGCTTCGCGGGCGCCCTGCCGCGGGAAGGGACATGGCAGGTCGAATTCGCGGCGGCGGCCGAAGACTCGCAAGTCATGCGTCTCGACGACGTGGAGGTGGAGGTGGGGCCATCCGGCAAGGCCCTGCTCGAGCTGCGGCTTTCGGGCCTGCGGCTCGCGGGTCGGGTGGTCACCGCGGAAGGGGAGCCGGCCGCCGGGGCGTTCGTGCGGGTCCTGAGCTCCGAGCGCCGGTCGAAGGAAGCGGAAGCGACGGCCGACGGCCAGGGCCGCTTCGAGCTCGTCCACCTGCGCCGCGGAGAGGTGTGGGTGGAAGCGGAGGGCAGCGCCGGGCGGGCGGCGCCGCTGCGCGTCGAGCTCGGCGAAGCGCCGGCCGAGCCGCTGGAGCTCGTGCTCCGCGGCGAGAGCGAGCTCGCAGGCCGGGTGGCCTCGGCCGGACGCGGCGTGGCAGGCGCGCTGGTGCGGACGGTCCCGGTGCTGCCGGGGGGTGCGCCGTTTTCGGTGGCGCGCGTCCTCACCGATCCCGGCGGCGAATTCCGCGTCGCCCTCCCCGACGAAGCGCAGGCCGTCCACCTGCTCGTCGCGTCCCCGGGTCTGGCCACGGTGTGGCGCCGCGTCGACCTCCCAGCCGGAGAGGTTGCAGTGGACCTCCCGATCGAGGGCGGCCGGCTCACCGCGACCTTCGACGGTCCGCCAGGTGCGGTCTTGGTGGGTGAGGCGGGAGAGCTCGGCCTGCACCTCGTCGCCGATCGGATCGGGCGCGAGGGCACGGCCCCCTCGGGGGGGATCGGGGGGGAGCGCACGGTCATGCACTTCGAGCTCGATCGTCTGGCGGCCGGGACCTACCGTCTCTGCCCCGTTGAGCTCCCCGCTACGATTCGCTACGACCTGTGTAAAGCCTTGGCGATCACGAACGGCAGCGAGCACGACCTGCACTTCGGTCCCGAGCAGTCCCGGTAGGTCGGGACGGACTCGGCTCACTCGAAATGTGAGCTGTGGTAGCCTCGCCCGGCCGCGGCCAGCGCCGCGGACGCCACCTTCATGCCCACGTTCCGCGATTTCCGCCGCCTGTTCCCCGCCGACTCCTCGGACCCTGCCGGCTACTGGCTTTACGCCGGCCACCTGCTGGCGGTCTGGGCGCTCGCAGCGTCGAACGCCTTCCTGGGCCTGACGATCCTGTGGAGCGGCCGTCAGGCCTGGCGCGGCAAGCTGCGCTGGCGGTGGCGCGAGCACGGCGCCGTGCTGGCGCCCGCCGGCGTCTACCTCGCGCTGCTCTTCGTGTCGGTGGCCTTTTCGTACGACCCGGCGGCGTCCGCCGAGGAGCTGCGGGAGGTCTTCTCCCTCCTCACCCTCGGGCTGGGCGCCGTCCTGGTGCGCGGCGAGCGCGACGTGCGGCGACTCTTCAGCCTCCTCATCGTCATGGCCGCAGCCCTCGCGGCCGCCGGCGCCGTGCAGTACTACTTCACCGATTACGGCACCCTGCACAAGCGCATCCCCGGCCCCTTCTCCCACTACCAGACCTTCGCCGGCGTGCTGCTGGTCGGGTTCTTCCTGGTGCTGGGGCGGATCGTTTCGAGCCGGCGCGCGAGCTGGCACTGGCTGGCGCTGGCGACGATCGTCTGGACGCTCTTCCTCACGCTCACGCGCGGCTCCTGGGTGGCCGCCGCGGTCACCGTGACCGCCTACGTGCTGGTGCGGGCGCGGCGCTACTTCACCGCCTACCTGGCGGCGGCCGTCCTCGCCACGGCCCTCGTCGTCGTCCTGGTGCCCGCTACCGGGGAGCGCATACGATCCATCGCCGACGTGCGCGACTCGTCCAACTACGATCGCCTCTGCATGCTGCGGGCGGGCCTCGACATGGTCGCCGAGCGGCCGCTCTTCGGCCTCGGGCCTGGTATGGTCGAGGAACGCTATCCGATCTACCGTCATCCCACCGCGCCGCGTTTCACCGTGCCCCACCTCCACAACGCCTTCCTCCAGCTCGCCGCCGAGCGTGGACTGACCTCGCTCGCCGCCTACCTGTGGCTGATGGCCGCGGGCGGGTGGACGGCCTGGCGCGCGTACCGCCGCGAGGGCGGAGCGCGGGGGGGGCGCGCCGACCTCTACGCCGGCGTGCTCCTGGCGCTCGTGGGCTTCAACCTCGCGGGGCTTTTCGAGGACAACTGGAGCGACACCGAGGTCCGGCGCCTGGTGCTCTTCCTGCTCGCCGTGCCGCTGTGCCTGGGCCAGAGCGAGGGGACCCGATCCGAGGAGAGGGCGTGAGGGACTTCCCGAGCTACCTCGCGGCCGTCCGCGAGCCGATCGACGCCGCGCTCGACCGGCTTCTGCCGGCGGCCTCGGAGCCCCCCGCGCGGGTCCACGAGGCCATGCGCTACAGCGTCTTCGCCGGCGGCAAGCGGGTGCGGCCGGCGCTCGTGCTGCTCACCGGCGAGACGCTGGGAGTGGCGCGCGAGCTGCTGCTGCCGGGCGGCGCGGCGATCGAGATGATCCACACCTACAGCCTGATCCACGACGACCTGCCGGCCATGGACGACGACGATCTGCGCCGCGGCCGGCCCACGGTGCACCGCCGCTTCGACGAGGCCACCGCCGTTCTCGCCGGCGACGCGCTGCTGACGCTGGGCCTGACGCTGCTCGCCGTCCATCCCGCGGCGGCGGCGCCGGAGGCGCGGCGGCGCGCCGTGGAGCTGGTGGGCGAGGCGGTCGGCAGCCGCGGCATGATCGGCGGCCAGGCCGACGACATGGCGGCCCAGGACGCCTGGCCCGCCGACGCGGCCGGCGCCCTCGAAGCGATCCACCGGCGCAAGACCGGAGCGCTGCTGACCGCCTGCGTGCGGCTCGCCGGCGTCTACGCCGGCGTCGGCGCCGACGACGACGCGCTGCTCGCGGCGATCGGCGACCAGATCGGCCTGCTCTTTCAGATCGGCGATGATATCCTCGACGTCGAAGGGACCTCGGAGACCCTCGGCAAGACCGCCGGCAAGGACGCCGCGGCCCGCAAGCTCACCTACCCCGGTCTCCATGGTCTCGACGAGAGCAAGAAGATGCTCGCACGCGCCCGCGACCGGACTATGGACCTCGCCGCCCGGCTGCCGCGAGACGGCGGGCCCTTCCCGTCCCTCATCCACTACCTGGCGACCCGTGACCGCTGACCAGCACGCCGAGCCCGCGGCCGGCGACGGGCGTCGCGCCGCGGCCGGCAGGATCACCCCATGCGCCTCGATCAGCTCCTCGTCCAGCGCGGTCTCCTCCCCAGCCGGGAGAAGGCCCGCCGCGCCGTGATGGCCGGCCTGGTGAGCGTCGACGGCCGGCGCGTCGACAAGGCCGGTACGGCGGTCGCCGCCGACGTGGAGCTCGCGCTCAGGGAGAGCGAGCCCTACGTCTCCCGCGCCGGCCGCAAGCTCGCCGCCGCCCTCGACGCCTTCGGCGTCGACCCTGGCGGCCAGGTGTGCTGCGACGTCGGGGCGTCGACCGGCGGTTTCACCGACTGCCTCCTCGAGCGCGGCGCGGCGCGCGTCTACGCCGTCGACGTGGGCTACGGCCAGCTCGACGCCAGGCTGCGCAACGACCCGCGGGTGGTGGTCATGGAGCGCACCAACGCCCGCCACCTCCAGCCCGGCGACCTGCCCGAGCCCTGCGACCTGATCACCGTCGACGTGTCGTTCATCTCGCTCGTCAAGGTGGTCCCGGCCCTGCTCGTCCACCTCGCGGCGGACGGGCGGCTGCTGCCGCTGGTCAAGCCGCAATTCGAGTCCGGACGCCGGCACGTGGGCAAGGGCGGCATCGTGCGCGACGAGGCGGTGCGCCGCCGGGTCATCGCGGAGCGGATCGCCGACCTGGAGGCCTTGAGCCTCGAATGCCTGGGCGTCGTCGACTCGCCGGTGAAGGGCGCCGGGGGCAATCGCGAGGCCTTCGCCCTCTTTCGGCGCCGCGGCGCGGAGGTGACGCGGTGAGCCGGGGGCGAAGGAAGACGCGGATGACGCAGATGGCGATCGTCGCCCGCAGCGCCAGCCGCGACGCCGTGCGCACGGCCTCGGAGCTGGCCGACTGGCTGCGGCGGCGCGGCCTCGAGGTGGCCATGGACCACCCGTCGCTGCGCGCCCGCCAGCTCTCCGACGTGACGCCCTTCGACGAGGCCCACGCCTATGACCTGGTGGTGGTGCTCGGGGGCGACGGCACTTTGCTCTCGGTAGCCCGCGCGGTGGCCCGCGGGGTGCCGATCCTGGGCGTCAACCTCGGGCGCCTGGGATTCCTCACCGAGCTCACCCGCTCCGAGCTCTATCCCTCGCTGGTGCGGGTGCTGGCGGGCGATTTCGAGATCGAGGAGCGCTCGCTCTTCGACGTCGAGATCGAGCGGCCGAACGGCTCCGTCTCGCGCTTCCAGGCCTTCAACGACGCGGTGATCGCCAAGGCCGCCCTGGCCCACATCATCGAGCTGCGGCTGGAGATCGACGGCCGCCTGGTCTCGGTCTTCCGCGCCGACGGCCTCATCATGTCGACGCCCAACGGCTCGACGGCCTACAACCTCTCGGCCGGCGGCCCGATCGTCCACCCCACCCTGCCGGTGGCGGTGCTGACGCCGATCTGCGCCCACACGCTCTCGCTGCGGCCGATCGTGGTGCCCGACGACGGCACGATCGAGATCGTGCTCGAGACCCAGCAGGAGGAGGTCTACCTCACCGTCGACGGTCAGGAAGGGTCGAGCCTGGGCTACCACGACCGGGTGCGCGTGCGCCGCGCCGGGGCGCCGGTGCGGCTGGTGCGGATGAGCGACCGGACCTTCTACGACAGCCTGCGCCGCAAGCTCAAATGGGGAGGTCTGACCAATGAGAGCGGCTGACCGCCGCCCGGGCCGCTTCCGGCGCTGGGTGCTGCGGCCGGTGCTGTGGGGCCTGGCGCTGCTCGCGGTGGCCGTCTTCCTGCTGCAGCGGGTGCTCAACACCGGCTACGCCCGCCAGTGGGCGAGCACCCTCGTCGCCGAGCGACTCGGCGAGGTCCTCGACCGCCGGGTGGAGATCGCCGACCTGTCGCTCACGCTGCTGCCGCTGTCGGTGGAGGTCTGGGGCCTGCGCATCGCCGGTCCCGAGGAGCTCGGCGACGACGTCCCCTTCCTCGAGGTGCCCTGGGCGGCGATCGACGCCGACCTGAACGCCCTGCAGCGTAACCTCGTGCGCATCGATCAGGTCCGGGTCGAGCGGCCCCGCATCTATCTCGATTTCCTGCCCGGCGGCAAGAGCAACGTGCTGCAGCTCAACCGCGAGGGCCGCCGGCCCGGCCCGCGGCGCTTCGACGTGCTCATCGAGCGCGTCGAGATCGAGCGCGCCGAGGTGGTGCTCGACGAGGAGACGGTCCACCTCTCGCTCTCGGCCGACTCCGTGCGCACGCAGCTCCAGGGCCGCGGCCACCTCCACGTGGCCGGCCAGCTCGCGGCGCAGAACGTGCTCGTGCGGCTCCCCCATGCCAAGCCGATCCTGGTCTCGGTCACCGGCGAGGGATCGATCCGGCGCGGCGACGTCGACGTCGAGTCCGCCCACGTCTGGGGCCCCGGCGTCGAAGTCACGGGGGGCGGCTCCTGCGGCTGGCCGCTCGACGACCCGCGCGACAAGAAGTGCGAGCTCCACATCCGGGGCGTCACCAGCGGCGAGAAGCTGGCGCAGGTCGGCTACTTCCCGCACCTCAAGGGCGAGCTCGAGGTCGACGGCGTGCTGCTGTGGCGGCCGCGCACCTTCGGCTGGCGATCGCGGGTGCGCTCGCGAAGCCTGACGATCTGGGACCGCCGGGTCGACGGCGTCGACGGCGTCTTGGTGGCCGACCGCTATCAGGCGCGTCTCGACCTCACGGAGGCGCGCTACGGCGGCGGCGCGATCGCCGGGACGATCAGCGTCGCCACCCAGGAGGCCGGACGGCCCATGTCCGTCGACCTCGACTTCGAGGGCGTCGCCGCCGGCCGCCTGCTGGCCGACCAGAGCATCCCGGCGGGTCCGATCGCCTCCCGCGTCTCGGGCAACGTGGTCTACCGCTTTCCGCTCCGCGAGGGGCGGCGCGGCAGCGGCAGCGGCGAGGTGACCTGGCGCGCCGACCCGGAGCTCGAGGGTCTGCCGCTGGTGGGCAGCTTTCCGCTGCGCATCGACCACGGCGTCGTCCGGACCGACGCGGTCAGCCTGCGCAGCCCACGCCAGAGCGTGCTGGCGAGCGGCTTCTTCGACGTCGACCGGCGGCGCGGCCGCTTCGACTACGAGGTGGAGTCGGCCGACCTGCGGCCGCTGGTGGCGGCGCTGCGCCTGGTCGACGACGGCGAGCCCTGGCCGCGGTGGCTGCCTACGGCCGGCGAGGGCCGGCTCGAGGGCAGCCTGCACCTGGTGCCGGAGGGCCCGTCAACGGAAGTCGCCCTGCGCCTGACGAAAGTCTACGGCCTCGATCTGACGTCGCCGCACACCGTCACCGGCGGCTTCCACTTCGACCGCCGCGGGCTCGACCGGCTGCGCATCGACATCGGCGACGGCAGGTCGTCCCTGTCGCTGGAGGGCAGCGTGCCGCTCGCCGGCGAGGACGACACCTCCGGTGGCCTGCACCTCGTCTTCGACGCGTTCGACTGGCCGCTGGACTCGGTCCGGCCCTGGCTCGCCTTCGACCTGCCGCTCACCGGCCGCATCTCCGGGCGCCTCGACCTGCGCCTCGCCGAGGAGGGCTCCTACGGCCGCCTGCGGTCGGTGGTGTCGCCCGCGGTGCTCCTCGACGTGCCGCTCGACGCCGTGGCGGGCCGGCTCGACTGGACCCCGCGGCAGCTCGACTTCAAGGACCTGACGCTGCGCGCCCCGGCCGGGGTGGCGCAGGGCCGCGGCCTGTTGCGCTGGTCGGCCGACGGCGCGGAGGACGTCCTCGACGTCGAGCTCACGGCGCCGGCGCTGGAGATCGGCCGCGCACCCCTCTCCGGCTACCTGCCGCGCCGCGACCTGCGCGGCACGGTGGCGATGAAGGCCCGTCTCGGCGGCTCCAGGCAGGATCCGCGCCTCGACCTCGAGGTGCGGGCCGAGCAGGTGGCGATCGGGCCGCGGGTGATCGCCGAGCGGCCGTCCGAGCTCGCGCTGCACTGGGCCGGCGGCCGCCTCGACGTCGCCGGCGAGCTCCTCGACATGGTCACCCTGACGGGCGGCGGCACGGCCGGCGGCGGCCACGCCGACATCGAGCTCGACGTCGACGGTCACGATGTCGCGGGTCTCTTGGAGCTGCTCTTCGAGGAGCCACCGGCCGACGTCGACGGGACCTTCGCGGGGCGCCTCACCATCGCCGCGGCGCCCGGCGCCGAGCGTCACGTGGACCTCGAGCTCGCGCGCGTCGACGTGGGCCTCGCCGGACGCCGGCTCGCCAACCTCGAACCGATCGAGCTGCGGCTCGAGCCCGGCCGCGTCGAGATCGGCTCGCTCTATCTCGAAGAGCGCGCCACCGGCAGCGAGCTCTTCCTCACCGGTCAGGTGGGCTACGAGCCCGAGGCCCCCGTCGACCTGCGGATCCAGGGCACCCTGGCGAACGACTGGCTCGCGCTGCTGCGCGACGACGTCGACCTCGACGGCCGTTTCGAGCTCCTGGGGCGCATCGGCGGTACGATGGCGCGGCCTTACCTCGACGGTCAGGCCATGGTCGTTGCGGACAGCCTGGTCTTCACCGGCCTCACCGACTTCTCGCACGCCACCCAGGACCTCAAAGGGCTGCTCCTCTTCTACCCCGACGGCATCGTGATCGACCACCTCGAGGCCCGCTTTGCCGACGGCCGCCTGCGCATGGAGGGGCGCACCGACCTGCCGCGCCGCGGCCAGCCCTTCCACTACCGCCTGCGCCTCGCCGGCGAGGACCTGCGGGTGCGCTACCCGCGGGGCTGGCTGCTCGAGGGCGACGCCGAGCTGACCCTGCGCACCCAGACCGGCGACGACGATCCCGCCGATACGACGTACCTGCTGACCGGCCGCGCCGACCTCGACGGCCTCCAATACGTCGAAGACATTCCTCTCGGTTTCGCGCAGGTGCTCCAGGACGCCCTCCTGCGCCGCCGGCTCGAGGTCGAGCAGGCCGACCGCCTGCTGGCGGCGGTACAGCTCAACGTCGAGATCGACGCCGGCGAGGCGCTGCGGGTGCGCAACAACCTGGCCGACCTCACCGGCGGCGCCGAGCTCGCCCTGCGCGGCACCCTGGCGCAGCCGATCTTTTACGGCACGGTCGACCTCGACGCCGGCGGGCGGCTCATCTACAACAGCGTCGACTACACGATCGAGCGCGGGCGCCTGACCTTCGCCAACCCCTACGCCTTCGATCCCGAGGTCGACCTGGTGGCCAAGACCCGGGTGCGTGACTTCGACGTGATCCTGACGCTCTCGGGCACCGCCGAGCGGCTGAGCGCGGGCTTCACCTCGGAGCCGCCGCTGCCGGCGCTCGAGGTCTTCGAGCTCCTGGCCACCGGCGGCGACGAGGAGCTGGAGGCCAATCCCTTGCGGCGCGCCGACGAGATCGGCGGCGAGCAGAGCATGAGCGCGGCGTCCTTCCTCTACGGCCAGGCGGCGTCGGTGATCGGCGAGCGGGTGTCGAGCCTCTTCGGCTTCGACAAGTTCCGCATCGCGCCCCTGACCGGCAGCGGCGACAACCTGTCGAAGGCGCGGGTCACGGTGGGCAAGCGCCTGTCCAAGGACGTCTTCTTGTCCTACTCCGCGGACCCGGCGTCCACCGAGGAGCAGCGCCTGCGCATCGAGTGGCAGGTCAGCCACGGCCTGGTGCTGGTACTGACCCAGAACGGCGACAACACCTACGAGGCCGACGCGCGCTGGGAGACCAGCTTCTAAAGAGGAGACACGGATGCTCTGGAACGAGACGCCGCAAGCGTTCGCTGAGGCTTTGCGCGGCCACGGCCTGACCCGCGCCTGGGTGGTCACCCGCCGCACCGGCGAGGTGGAGGCCAGTCACCGGGCGCTGGCGCCGCTGGCCGAGGCGGTGGCCGCGGCCCCCGACTACGGCGGCCACGAAGGCTGCTTCTTCGAGATCGGCGGCGAGAGCGGCCACCTGCTGGCCGCCTTCGTCCACCGTACGCGGCGCGGCCAGGCGGCCGGCGGCGTGCGCTTCTGGAGCTACCCGACGCTCGGCGACCTGGTCACCGACGGCCTGCGCCTGAGCCTCGCCATGGGCCAGAAGAGCGCGCTCGCCGGCCTCTGGTGGGGAGGCGGCAAAGGCGTGATCGCCCGCCGCCCCGGCGCCGACCACCGCGACCGCGAGCTGCGCCGCCGCGTCTACCGCGACTACGGGCGTTTCCTCTCCGGGCTCGCCGGCTGCTACGTGGCGGCCGAGGACGTGGGCACTACGCCCGAGGACATGGCCGAGGTCCACGTCACCACCCGCCATACCACCTGCGTGCCGCCGGCGGTCGGCGGCAGCGGCAACCCCAGCCGCCTGACCGCGACCGGCGTAGTGGTGGCGATGGAGGCGGCGCTCGACCATCTCGGCCTCGGCGGCCTGGCCGGCAAGACGGTGGCGATGCAGGGCCTCGGCAACGTCGCCAGCTTCATGATCGGCGAGCTGACCGCGCGCGGCGTCGGCGGCATCGTCGGCGCCGACGTCGACGCCGAGCGCCTCGACGCGGTGCGCCGGCGCCATCCCGAGACGCCGCTCGAGCTCGCCGCGGTGGCGCCGGGCGACGCGAGCATCCTGGCTGCGGAGTGCGACGTGCTGGCGCCGAACGCCGTCGGCGCCGTCCTCAACCCCGAGACCATTCCCACGATCCGGGCGCCGATCGTCTGCGGCGCCGCCAACAACCAGCTCGCCGAGACGCGGCGCGACGCCGCCGCCTTGCAGGCGCGAGGCGTCGTCTGGGTGCCCGATTTCCTGGCCAACCGCATGGGGATCGTGAGCTGCGCCAACGAGCAATACGGCGTCTTCGAGGGAGACCCGGCGGTGCTCGCCCACCTCGACCGCGACGCGCCGCACGGTATCTTCCGGCGCACGTCGGAGGTCCTGCGCCGCGCCGAGGAAAGCGGCACGACGCCGGCCGAGGAGGCCGAGCGCCTGGCCGGCGAGCTGGCCGGGGAGCCGCACCCGATCTGGCCCGACCGCGGGCGGCAGATCATCGATGACCTGGTGGCGTCGGGTTGGGGGGATAATGGACGGGAGGAATGAACGACGCAGAGCTGCTCTCCGCGATTTCCGAGAACCGTCCCGGCGCCTTCGACGCCTTCGTCGACCGCTACGGCCGGCGGCTGCTGGCCTTCGGCCTGCGCATGTGCGGCCAGCGCGAGGACGCCGAGGACGTCTTCCAGGAGACGCTCATGAAGGCCTACCAGGGGCTCGAGAAGCTGCGCGACCCCGGGGCCGTGCGCACCTGGCTCTTCCGCGTCGCCTCGAGCCAATGCCTGATGAAGCGCCGCAAGGAGCGCCCCGAGCGCGAGCTGCCGCTCGAAGCCTACAAGCCGGGCGGCGTCGACTTCGGCGAGCCCGCCGCGGTGGTCGACTGGTCGGACGGGCCGGACGACGCGGCCGAGCAGGCCGAGCTCCACGCCGCGCTCGAAGGGGCCCTGTCGGCGCTCCCTCCCGAGCTGCGCATCGTGGTGCTGCTGCGCGACGTCGAGGGGCTCTCGACCCAGGAGACGGCCGAGGCGCTGGAGCTCGGCGTCTCGGCCGTGAAGATGCGCCTCCACCGCGCCCGCCTGGCCCTGCGCGAGCATCTGGCGCGATACCACGAATTGGCCGCATGACGACGACGAGCGCCCTCGCCGCCATGGACCCGGAGAGCCGCCGGCGCTTTTGCCGCGAGGTGCTCGAGAGCCTCTCGGACCTCGTGGAAGGCGAGGCCCCGGAGGACCTCTGCCGCCGGGTCGACGAGCTCCTCGGCGACTGCCAGCCCTTCCAGGCGTTCCGCAACACCTTCGCGGCGACCGTCGAGCTGACCCGCAGGCTCGGGCACGGCGAGGCGCTGCCCCGTGGCTTCGACGAGGACATCTACCGGCGTTGCATCGAGCGCGCGCGGCGGGCCGTCGGCGAGTGACCCCTCGACGATTCAAGGAATTGGATTGCACATCGGACGTCAGAATTCGGGCTCCAAATACGTCTACACACCTCTGAATGGGACGAGTGCGCTCGTGACCAGCCGGTCGCCGACCGGGAAACGGTCATCGCGTTCGCCCCCCTGCAGAGGAGAGACGGAATGCCCCGAGATCCCCGTTGGGTTGCGGAGGGCGGCTGCCTGGACGAGGTCACCAGCGTCGCCATCCAGAACCGCTTCCTGCTCCGGCCGTCCGACGAGCTCAACGACGCCGTCCTCGGCGTGATCGGCTACGCGCAGCGCCAGGTCGGCATGCGGATCTGCGGCGTGACGGTCTTGTCGTCGCACTACCACATGCTGCTGTGGCCCGAGGACGCCGACCAAAGGGCGCGCTTCATGTGTCTGGTCAACACGAACCTCTCGAAAGAGGTGGGCCGGCTGCACGACTGGCCGGGGACGATGTTCCCCGACCGCTACCACAGCGTGCCGGTGAGCGACGAGGAGGCGGCCCAGGTCGCGCGGCTCAAGTACCTCCTGGCCAAAGGCTACGCTTCATACTGCACCTCATTCTTGGTTCATTGAGTCCGTGGTTGGTTGTACGCGGTCCTAAGGCGATCTCGGACCTCTTCGGGAGTGGCCGGGGCAAGGCAGGGATCCTCGT
>Ga0299906_10000628_pt1 | contig 31884 bp, 33 predicted proteins | sample RVTome_14_FD_200259 | JGI IMG/M metagenome (GOLD analysis project Ga0299906, IMG submission 200259) | Soil microbial communities from uranium-contaminated site in the Upper Colorado River Basin, Wyoming, United States - RVT145D125 (version 2) ...
ACCAGATGGACACGACGACGCTCGGCTACGAGGCGACGATTCGAGAGACCCCGGCCATCCGGGTGGCGGCCCTGCCCCACCGGGGCGACTACCAGTTGATTGGCGGCGTCTTCGAACGACTGGTACTACTGGCGGCTGGCCAGGGGCTGGTGCGACCGGGACCGCGGACGTTCGGGATCTACTACGACGACCCGGCCGCCACGCCGCGCGACGCGCTGCGGTCCGAGGCCTGCATCACGGTGCCCGACGGATGGACGCCGTCCGGTGAGCTGGAGCTCCGGGAGATCCGCGGCGGCCGCCATGCGGTGACGCTGCACGTCGGGCCGTACGCCGAGCTCGAACGCCCCTACCGGTGGCTCTACGGCACGTGGCTCCCGCGGAGCGGCGAGGAGGCGGCCGACGCGCCGACGATCGAGGCGTATCTCAACGACGCTCGCGTCGTGCCGCCGTCGGAGCTGCGAACGGAGATCTGGCTGCCGTTGGCGTGAACAGGATGTGGGCGACGGGATCCAGGCCCGTAGCCCGGAGCCCGTTGGCCGGGGGGGGGCGCCAGCCCCCCTACGCCACCGAGCCGTCGTCGGTCGCCGCCCCGGGAGGCGCCGCCTCCGGCGGCCGGCGGCGCAGACGATGCCAGGCCACGGCCACGAGGCCCGAGCCCAGATACGCATAGGCCATCACGAGCATGACGAGCTCGGGCGAGGCCACGACGGCCGCCAGTCCCACGGCCAGCAGGAACAGGACGGGATAGCTCCGGCGCGACTGGAGGTCGATCGACTTGAAGCTCCAGTACCGGATCGTGCTCACCATGAGCAGCGCCGGGACGATGACGATCGTCAGCACGGGCACCGCCTCGAGCGGTCCCTGGAAGCCCGCCGGGTAGGCGAACACGGTGGCCGCCGGGACGCAGGCGGCTGCCGGGCTCGGCAGGCCCACGAAGTAGCGCTTGTCCTGCGACCCCGACTGGATGTTGAAGCGTGCCAGGCGCACGGCGGCGGCGGCCACGAACAGGAAGCCGGCGGCCCAGCCGATCCGTCCGAGCGGCTCGAGCCCCCAGGTGAAGGACAGGATGGCCGGGGCCACGCCGAACGAGATGACGTCGGCGAGCGAGTCGAACTGGACGCCGAACGCGCTCGTCGTGCCCGTGAGGCGAGCGATGCGCCCGTCGAGCATGTCCAGGACGAAGGCGAAGCCGATGAAAAGCGCCGCCGGCGCCGGCTCGCCGCGCATCGCGTACACGACGCAGGCGTACCCGCAGAACATGTTCGCCATCGTGAACAGGCTCGGCAGGAGGTAGACGCCGCGCCGGAAGCGGCGCGTGCGGGCGGCCGCGCGCGGCCGCAGCAGGCGGGGACGCCGCGGGAGCTGGCGCTCAGGATACATGGCTCGTCTCCAGCTCGTCGGCGGGCCTGGCGACGGGCGCCGCTCCGAGCGTCGCAATCACGGTCACACCTCCCACGACGCGATCGCCGACGCGGGCGGTGACGACGGCGCCCTCGGGCAGGAACACGTCCATCCGCGAGCCGAACTTCATCACGCCGAACCGCTCGCCCGACGCGACCTGTCGGCCCACCGCCGTCCGGCAGACGATGCGCCGCGCGAGCACGCCGACGATCTGCCGGACGACCACCTGCTGGCCTTGATGATCGACGACCACCTCGGTTCGCTCGTTCTGGTCCCCCGACTCGAAGCGGTAGGCGGCCAGGAACCGGCCGGGATGATACTCCACGCGCATGACGCGCCCGCCGACCGGCATCCGGTTGACGTGCACGTCGATCGGCGAGAGGAAGATGCTGATCTGGGCGCGCGCGCCGGGCGGCGCCGAGCTGCCGGTCGGCGGGCCGGCCACCATCACCCGGCCGTCGGCCGGCGCGATGACCGCCGAGGCGGGTGCCGCGTGGTGGCGTTCGGGATCACGAAAGAAGAACAGGAAGAAGGCCGGCAGCAGCAGCAGGACGAGGCCGGGCACGAAGCCCGCCACGAGCGCGCCCACGACGGCCACGCCCGCACCGGCAAGCACGAACGGCCATCCTGCTGGATCGATGCGCATAGACGAAAACACCGGGCCCGACGGCCCCGCTGGTGCGGAGCGCCGAGCCCGGTCTCAATGGGTGCGTGACGCGAGATCCGTTCAGGATGCCGTGAAATGCGACTTGGCGTACTCGAGCGCCATCCGCTCCATCTGATCCTTGAGCGCGAGTTTGCGCTTCTTCAACTTGATTTCTTCGAAATGGTCCGATTCCGTGAGGTACGACTGCGAGGAGAGCTGCTGGAGGCGATCGTCGAGTTCGTGGTGACGCTCGGACAACTGGCGGTACTGCTCGTTGCTTCGCAGCAAGAGGCTCTTTACCTCCTGCGCTTCTGCTGCGCTCATAGGCGGCACCCTCCTTTCGGCAAGAAGGTCTACGCGGTGAACTGACGGTAGCATACGGGCCGGCGCGGCTCAATCCCCAGCCCCGCGTTCTGCGGGGCCGGGCCGACACTACGCAGTCGTCAAGTGGCTGATTTCATGCCGCTTGTCAGATCCGGTCGTGCCACAGCACCAGGGCGTCCTCCACCGGGCTCGTGTAGTAGCCCGGACGGCGGGCGGCCACGTAGAAGCCCAGCCGCTCGTACAGGCGCCGGGCGCCCTCGTTGGAGGCCCGGACCTCCAGGGTGGCGCGGCCGGCGCCGAGGCGGCGTCCCTCGGCCAGCACGTGCCGGACGAGGGCCGTCCCGAGGCCGTGCCCGCGCCGATCGGGCAGGATGGCGACGTTGTTGATGTGGATCTCGTCGAAGACCAGCCAGAAGGCGCAGAAGCCCACCACGGGCCGTTCGGCCGTGCGGACCACGTAGATGTGGCACACCGACCGGTTCTGCAGCTCCCAGGCGTACATCTCGCGGGTCCAGGGATTGGTGAACGACTCCTGCTCCACGTAGAGCACGCCGTCGAGATCGCCGTCCGACTGCAGGGCGTCGATCCAGTACGGCGTCGTGCTAGCTGCCACGGCGGGCCTCGCGCGCGACCTCCGCATCGGGCCGGCGCACGTACAACGGACGGACCTCGTCCGGAGGCGGGCGGTCGCCGGCGGCCAGCGCCGCCAGCGCCAGCCCGCCGATCGCGGCCGCCAGCGGCGGCAGGGCCGGCGAGGCCACGCGCCCGTCGGAGCCCAGCCGGCGCGTGATGAGCTCGCGGTGCGCCTCGGCGCCATCGCCGATGAAGAGCGTGGGGGCCGGCGGCCAGTCGTCGAGCAGCGTCTCGGGCCGCGCGACGAGCGGGGGGATCACCTCCCGGCCGTCCTCGTAGAGCGCCGCGTAGACCTCCCCGCGCCACGCATCCACCCAGGTGGCCAGACGCGCGCCGCCGGCCTCGCGCGCCCCCATCTGCGCGAGCGCGTCGAGCGCCGAGATGCCCACGAGCGGCCGGCCCGCGGCAAACGCCAGGCCCTGCATCGTCGCAATCCCGATCCGCAGCCCGGTGAACGAGCCCGGCCCGGTCGCGACCGCGAAGGCCTCGACCGCGCGGAGCGCGACGCCGGCGCGCTCGAGCAGCGCGGCGAGGTCGGCCGGGAGGCGCTCGGCCTGCGGGCGGGCGGCGTCGCCGGGCTGCTCGGCCAGCGGGCCGTCATCGCCGACGAGCGCACAGCTCCCCCCGCGCGTCGTCGTGTCGAGGGCCAGCACGAGCATGCTGGATAATAGCGTCGGTCCTGCCCATGGCCGCCACCTCCACCTCCGCCGCCACGCCCGCCATGCGCCAGTACCTGGAGGCCAAGCGCCAGTACCGGGACGCGATCGTCTTCTTCCGGATGGGCGACTTCTACGAGATGTTCTACGAGGACGCGCTCGTGGCCGCGCGCGCGCTGGAGCTGACGCTCACGTCCCGATCGAAGGACGCCGCCGGCGGCGGCATTCCCATGTGCGGCGTGCCGTTCCACGCGGCCGATGGCTACATCGCCCGTCTCGTGAAGAAGGGGTTCCGCGTCGCGATCTGCGAGCAGGTCGAGGACCCCAAGAAGGCCAAGGGGCTGGTTCGCCGGGAGGTGGTGCGCGTCGTCTCGCCCGGCACGCTCACCGACACCGGGTATCTCGAGGCGCGGGAGCCGGCCTTCCTGATGGCGGTGACCGGCGAGGCGGCCCGTGTCGGCGCGGCGCTGATCGATGTCTCGACCGGCGAGTTCACGACGGCCGAGTACGAGGGCCCCGCCGGGCTCGAGGCACTCGCCGACGACCTCGCGGTGCTGCGCCCGCGGGAGGTGGTCCTGCCGTCCGGCGTAGGGCTGCCGGAGGCGACCCTGGCGCTCATCAGGCAGCAGGCCACGGTGACCGAGGCCGAGGCGTGGAGCTTCGAGCCCGAGACGGCCCGCCGTGCCCTGCTCGACCAGCTCGGGACCCACGGCCTCCAGGGATTCGGCCTCGACGGTCGGACCGCGGCGGTCGAGGCGGCCGGCGGGCTCGTGGCCTACCTGCGCGAGACGCAGAAGGTCGCCCTCGCCCACGTGCGATCGATCGGCTTCCGGACCGCGTCCGACACCCTGATCGTCGATCCGGTGACGCTGCGCCATCTGGAGGTCGTCACCGGAAGCGAGGGAGGGCGGCAGGGCTCGCTGCTGCACGAGATCGACCGCACCGTCACCGCCATGGCCGGCCGCCTGCTGCGGGCCTGGCTTCTGCGGCCGCTCTGCACCATCGAGCGCATCCGCGACCGTCTCGACGCGGTGGAAGAGCTGGCCTACCGCTCCACCGAGCGCGGCCGCTTCCGCGACACGCTGCGCGTCGTGCAGGACCTCGAGCGTCTGGTGGGGCGTGTGGCGCTGGGCACGGCCGGGCCCCGCGATCTCGTCTCGCTTCGGCAGTCGCTGGCCGCCGTGCCGCGCGCGAAGATGCAACTGGCCGACGCGCAGGCCCCGCTGCTGCAGAGCCTGCTGGCCGAGCTCGACGAGCTGGGCGACGTGCGCGACCGGATCGAGCGCACGCTCATCGACGAGCCGCCGGCTGTCGTCCGTGAGGGCGGCTTCACGCGCGACGGCGTGGACGCCGAGCTCGACGAGCTGAAAACCGTCAGCCGGTCCGGGCGGAAGGTCATCGCCGAGATGGAGGAGCGGGAGCGCGCGCGCACCGGCATCGCCTCGCTCAAGGTCCGCTTCAACCGCGTGTTCGGCTACTACATCGAGGTGTCGAAGGCGAACCTGCACCTGGTACCCGACGACTACCAGCGCAAGCAGACCATCGCCGGCGGCGAGCGCTTCAGTACGCCGGCGCTCAAGGAGCACGAGGAACGGGTGCTCGGCGCCGACGAGCGAATCCTGGCGCGCGAGCTCGAGATCTTCGAGCGGTTGCGGGGAGGCGTGGCCGGCGAGGCCCCGCGGATCCAGGACACGGCGCGGGCGCTCGCCACGCTCGACGTGCTCGCGGCGCTGGCCGAGACCGCGGCCGTGGCCAACTACACCAAGCCCCACCTGCACGACGGCGACGAGTACATCGTGACCGAGGGGCGGCATCCGGTCGTGGAGCGCTTCACCACCGACGCCTTCGTGCCGAACGACATCGAGCTCGACGGCGAGGGCCGGCAGCTCATCGTCCTGACCGGTCCGAACATGGGCGGCAAGTCCACCTATCTGCGTCAGGCGGCGCTCATCCCCCTGCTCGCCCAGATCGGGTCGTTCGTTCCGGCGCGCCAGGCGAAGGTGCCCGTGGTGGACCGCATCTTCGCGCGCGTCGGCGCCTCGGACAACATCGCGCGCGGACAGTCGACTTTCATGGTGGAGATGCAGGAGACGGCCCACATCCTCCATGCCGCCACCTCGCGCAGCCTGGTCGTGCTCGACGAGATCGGTCGCGGGACCTCGACCTTCGACGGCCTGAGCCTGGCCTGGGCCGTGGCCGAGCACCTGGCCAGCAGCCCCCGCGCCCGGCCGAAGACGCTCTTTGCGACCCACTACCACGAGCTGACGGATCTGGCCGACGCGCTGCCCGGCGTCGTCAACGCGCACGTCGCGGCGCGGGAGTGGCAGGACCAGATCGTCTTCCTGCGGAAGATCGTGCCCGGCCGCTCCGATCGCAGCTACGGCATCCAGGTGGCGCGGCTGGCGGGCCTGCCGCCTGCGGTGGTGACGCGGGCGCAGGAGATTCTCGCGGGCCTCGAGCGCGACGAGCTGTCGCGCGGAGGCCGGCCCACCCTGTCGGCCGCGGCCGGCGGACCGGGGACGGCCCAGCTCGGGCTGTTCGCCGCGCCGGTCGACTCGCAGGCGGCGGCGCCCGCCGCGGGCACGCCCGTCGACCGCGATGCGCCGCTGCGCGACCGGCTGGCCGCGCTCGACATCGACGAGACCACGCCGCGGCAGGCGCTCGAGCTGCTCGCCGATCTGAAGCGGATTGCCGGCCAGTCCTGAGGCCCGTGAGCCCAGCCTTGCCAGCAGCTCCACGGCCACACGCTGGTTGACGACGTTCTCCTCGACGACGAGCACCCGCCGAGCCACCAGCCGGCCGCGGCGGCGCTGGCGGCCGCCAGGGCGGCCCAGGCTAGGGAGGTCCACACGTCACGCACGATCGGCCGTGCGTCCCATCCCTTGAAGGGCCCCGGCAGGGGGTGGTCAGAGCGTCTCGAGCTCTTCGCGGGCCTCGAGCGTATAGGGCGAGTCGGGATACTGGTCGACGACCTCGTTCAAGGTCTGGCGGGCGTGCTCGGTGTCGCCCTGGGCGGCATAGGCGCGCGCGAGTCCCATGAGGACGGCGTCGGGCGGATAGGTGTCGTCGAGCGTCGTGAGCTCGGTCCACGCGACCACGGCCTCGTCGAGCCGCCCCGCATCGCCCAGCGTGCCGGCCCGGCCGAGCCGCGCCATCCGACCGTAGAGGCTGTCCTGTCCGGCGCGGGTCACGACGTCGTCGAAGGCCGCGATGGCCTCGTCGTACCGGCCGAGGCCGGCGAGCGCCCCGCCCAGATAGTAGCGGGCCTCGATGCCGGCACGGCTGTCGGGATACGTGTCGGCGGCGGCCTGGAGCTTCGGCAGCGCGGCGGTGAGCTTGGCCGCCTCGGTCGCATAGCCCTCGACGGTGGCAAAGAGCGGCAGCTCCTCACCGCTGGTGGCGCCCGCCGGGGTCACCTGCGCATTCAGGATCACCCGCGCCTCGGCGAGCAGCGCCGTGCCCTGCGCCTGGTTGCGCTGCCGCACGACGATGACGCCGACTGCGACGGCGGCGACGACCACCACGGCCACGGCCGCCATGCCGATCTCGCGCTGCCGCGTCTCCCAGGTGTCGCGCAGCGACTCGAAGAGGTGGACGAGCTCGTTCTCTTTCAGGTGATGGCGTTCTTTGCGCTTCATCGGGCTGCAGGCTCCGGGCTTCAGGCTACGGGCTCAATGGCGTCCCCGGGCAGATTCGAACTGCCGGCCTAGCGCTTAGGAGGCGCTCGCTCTATCCATCTGAGCTACGGGGACTCGGTCTGTCGGCCAGCTAGTTTATCAGTCCGGGCGCGTCAGCGGCCCACGAGCCGGCGCAGCTTCTGCGAATGGGCCACCCGGTTCCGGAAGACCCGGAGCGGACGGACGAGCGCGTCGAAGCGGGGTCTGGGCAGCTCGGGCACCATGCCGTGGAAGTCGCCCGCGAACCTGTACTGGACGCCGGCCGCGTCGAGCGTCTGCCGGACCCGGACGAGCACGTCGCGGGCCCGCGCCTGCTCGTCCTCGGTCAGGTGCTGGAGCGACCGCACGAGTGACTGGTGCGACTTCTCCACCAGGTCCCAGAACGTGATGGTCCGGACACGCATCCCGATCAGCCGTTGCACGAACGCCTGGAGCCCCCAGATCGACGGGTCGTACACGCCGATGCTGGCGCTGAAGTACGGCGGATCCGGTGCGCCCGCCTCCCGGATGCGCGCGATCGTGTCGAAGACGTGCTGCACGCTCACGCGCCTGCGGATGGTGCGCATCAGCTCGCTGTCGTCGCTGTCGAGGCTCACCTGGATCACGCGAAACCGCGCGAGCAGCGCGACCTCCTCGTCGCTGTAGGTCTTGGCCAGGTTCGTGATGATGAACGGCCGGTGTCCCGCCTCCACGATCTCGCGACACCAGGCCAGCCACTGCGGGTGGAAGGTCGTCTCGCCGTGGCCGTTGACGTGAATGATGGCGCCCGGGGCCTGCTCGAGCAGCGGCAGGACGTGCTCGAAGGTGGCGCGGGTCATCTCCACGCCGGCGTAGGTTGGCGAGGACACCTCGCAGTAGTCGCACCGGAGGTTGCACTTCTCGTTGATGTCGACCCGGAGCTCGGTGATCGGCAGCGGGGCCGTCTCGGGAACGCCGGTGGCTCCCGCCGAGCGCGTCGCCTCGTCGAGGTGCTGGCGCAGCTCGCCGGTCGGCACCGTCCGTCGGATGTGACAGACCTGGCACGGCCCCTCGAGCCGGCCGCTCAGCAACGAGGCTCGAAGCGAGGCAAACGGCTCGCTCTCCCGCAATTGGTCGGGGTTGATGTCGCCGGTGCCGAGCCGGCCGAGAGCGTGGAAGTTACAGCAGGGGCGCACCTCGCCCGCGGCCGACACCTCCAGATAGGTCCACGGGTCCAGGCAGTCGCGCGTGAGGCGGGCGCCCGACCCGTCGTCCGGCCTGGCGGCCGGCTCCACGGCGGTCGTTGGAGGCATCACGAAGCCGTTGACGGTCAGTACTGTAGCACCGAGAAGACATGTTCGCCGCCCAGCTTCGACTTCCCGTTGAGCGCCAGCAGCTCGATCAGGAACGCCAGCCCGTGCAGCTCCCCCCCGAGCTGTCGCACCAGCCGCGCGGCGGCCCCGGCGGTGCCGCCCGTGGCGAGCACGTCGTCCACGATCAGCACGCGCTGCCCGTCGTGGACCGCGTCCTCGTGGATCTCGAGCGCGTCGGTGCCGTACTCGAGGTCGTAGCGCTCGGTCCGCCTTCGATGCGGGAGCTTGCCGGGCTTGCGCATCGGGATGAAGCCGGCGCCGATGCGCCCGGCCACGGCGCTCCCGAGGATGAATCCGCGGCTCTCGATGCCCACGACCAGATCGATCGACCGCTGGAGGTAGGGCTCCGACAGACGGTCGATGGTAGCCGCAAAGCCCTTCGGCTCCCGCAGCAGCGTGGTGATGTCGTAGAAGACGATGCCCTTCTTGGGGAAGTCCCGAACGTGCCGGATGTGCTGTTTGAGATCCATGACTCCGGTGGCTGATTCAGCTGGTCACACGAAAAGCGGCGAACGCGCCCGTTGGCTCCTCGTCGTCGACGATCACCGTGTCCACACGGGCGCCGCGCGGCCCGGATCGCACGGCCCGCTCGAGGCGGATGACCGCCTCGCGCTCGCCCTCGACCCGCGCCTCCACGCGACCGTCGGGGAGGTTCCGCACCCAGCCGGTCACCCCCTCCCGCACCGCGACGTCCTGTGTGAAATAGCGAAAGCCCACGCCCTGCACGCGTCCGCTGACGAGGAAGCGCCGGGCCACACGCATGAGGAACGAGCGATTATAGACTGGCGATGCGCGTGTCCCGAATCCGGGCTCCGGAACGCCGGTCTCAGAATCCGCGCAACCAGGGACGTCCGACGCTCATGCCCGGCCAGGGGATCGAGAGCAGCACGAGCAACAGGCCCAGGCCGAAGAAGATCACCGCCGTCTTGTGGCGGGCCGGGCCGTCGGCCGCCTTCTTGATGCGCACGCGGCCGATGTGGACGAGCACCAGCGCGCCCAGCATGACCACGGCGTGCTCCACCGCGTAGAACCGCAGGACCGGGTCCCGCATGGCGGCGCCCATGTCGCCGAAGGCGGCGCGGGTCGCCGGGCTCAGGCCACTGTAGAGCGCCAGCCCTACGAGGAACTGGACGTCGAGGGCGATCGTGAAGATCAGCCCGCGGAGTGTGTCCACCGGCTGCCAGCCGCGACGGGTCGTGAGGCCGCCGACCGCGCCGCCGAGCGCGGAGATGCCCCCGAAGACGACGACCCAGCGAAGCCAGGAGTGGAGGATCAGCAGCGCGGAATACATGAGGAGCATTGTTGCCCGTATCCGCGCCGGGATCTAGGCGTGGCCACCGGGCTTCGGGGGCCCGGCGGGCGCAGCCCGCCTATGCCTGCGCGAGGATGTACGTCCAGGGGGCGACGGCGACCACCAGATGCAGCACCGTGAGAACCACCAGCCACGCGTGCCGGCCGGTCAGGTACAGCACCGCGCCGCACGAGATGGCAAAGAGCTTGGCGCCGGCAAAGGCCACGCCCGGCCCGAACTGGTGCGCGTACCAGGACACGATGGGATTGCCCTCGAGCCAGAGCCCGTGCGCCGACACGCCCAGATAGGACAGCAGCCCATCGAGGGCCTGGATCAGGACGAATGCCGCCAGGACGAGCGAGGCAGTCGAAAGTCGCGGCCGGCCCGCCACCACGGGCGGCACACGGGTGATCACGGCGGATCCCATGAGGCCGGTACCAGGCAAAGAAAACGCCAGCAGATTGGCGGGGGTTTGCGACTCTTCGTGCCTCAAAAGGTCCGCTCCAGGCAGATTTCAGTCGCCGCAGATTACCTCAAAACCGAGCGCTCAGGAGCGCCTGGTCGGCGTGCTACGCTCCCGCGCATGCGCACCCGAACGACCGTCGTCGTGGCGGCCGCCGTCCTGGGCCTCGCGTGCCTGGCCGCGGCTCAGGAGCCTGTCCCCACGCGGCAGAGCGGACCCACGTTCACCGCGGCGCAGGCCGACCGCGGAGCGGCGACCTACGGCGCCAACTGTGCGTCGTGTCACGGCGTCGAGCTCGTCGACGGCCCGTTCGGGCCTCCGCTCAAGGGGGTCGTCTTCATCGGCCGGTGGGGCCTGCGCACGGTCGACGAGCTCTTCGCGCTGACCTCCACGACGATGCCGACGACGGCGCCCGGCTCGCTGGCCGCCGACGACTACGCCGCCCTCGTGGCCTTCATCCTGCGTGAGAACGCGATCGTGGCCGGCAGCGAGGAGCTGCCCGCCGACCCGGCGCGCCTGGCGGCGATGACGATTCCCCAGGGCGGCTTCGCCTTCATGGCCTTCTCCCCCTACACCCCGCCGCCACCTCCGGTCGAGCGGCCGAATCCTCTCGACGGCTTCACGACCGTCGGCGACGACGTGCTCGCCAATCCGCCGCCGGGCGACTGGCTGAGCTGGCGGCGCACGTGGGACGCGCACGGCTTCAGCCCGCTCGACCAGATCACGCGCGACAATGTGGCCGATCTGCGTGTCGCGTGGAGCTGGACGCTGCCGCCCGGGTCCAACGAGGGGACGCCGCTCGTCCGCGACGGCGCGCTCTTCGTGCACGGCATGGGCGACCGCGTGCAGGCGCTCGACGCGGCCACGGGCGATCTGCTCTGGGAGTACCGGCGGCGGCTCCCGCAGGGCGCCAACCCCACCGTCAAGCGCGGCATGGCGCTGTTCGACGATCGCCTCTACCTGGGCACGTCCGACGTGCACGTCATCGCACTCGACGCCAGGACGGGCGCCGTCGTCTGGGACACCGAGGTCGGCGACTTCCGGGTGCGCGAGGGGATTGGCGGCGGGCCGGTCGTCGCGCGCGGCAAGGTGATGATCGGGACGACGGCCACCGGCGTCGGCTCCAAGCCCGGCGGCCCGCAGATCGTCGGTCTCGACGCGCGCACGGGCGAGCTGGCCTGGCGCGTCCACACGATCGCGCAGGAGGGCGAGCCGGGCGGGGACTCCTGGAACGGCATGCCGACCGGCGAGCGCACCGGCGCGTCGGTCTGGACCCAGGGCAGCTACGAGCCCACCACGGGACTCGCCTACTTCGGCACCGGCAACACGTACGACACCGGGCCGCTGCTGCCGCGGCGGGACCTGCCGGGCGTGACCAACGACGCGCTCTACACGGACTCCACGCTGGCGATCGACCCTGACACGGGCCGGCTCGTCTGGCACTTCCAGCACCACCCGAACGACCAGTGGGATCTGGACTGGGCCTTCGAGCGGCAGGTCGTGACCCTGCCGGTGAGGGGCGTGCCCCGCCGCGTGGTCGTCACCTCGGGCAAGACCGGGATCTACGAGGGGCTCGACGCCGAGACCGGGCGGTTCGTCTTCGCGATCGACCTGGGGCTGCAGAACATCATCACCGACATCGATCCGGAGACCGGAGCCAAGACGATCGACGAGACCCGCTACCCCCGCCCGGGCCAGGTGACGCTCGTCTGTCCCCATGGGGCGGGCGTGAAGAACTACCTGCCGGGCTCGTACAACGCGACGAGCGGCATCCTCTTTACCCCGCTCGTCGAGGCCTGCATGGACGTCTTCCCCATTCCAGGTGCCGCCGGTCGCGGGGGGCTCTCGTCCGGCGTCAACTGGGGGATCCGGCCGCGGCCCGACAGCGACGGCAACTACGGTCGCCTGGCCGCGATCGATCTGGCGACGCGCGAGGTGGTCTGGACGGCGCGGCAGCGGGCGCCGCTCACGTCCGGCGTACTGGCCACCGCGGGCGGCGTGGTGTTCGTGGGAGGCTTCGATCGCTTCATCCGGGCGCACGACGAGGCGACGGGCGCCGTGCTGTGGGAGGCGCGGCTCAACGACGTGAGCAGCTCCAGCCCGATCAGCTACACGGTCGGCGGCCGGCAGTACCTGGCCGTCGTCGTCGGCCAGGGCGGCTTCCATGCGGCCAGCTATGCCCGGCTCGTGCCGGAGCTGCAGAGCCCGCCCGACCGCGGCGCCGCCGTGTGGGTATTCGTGCTCCCGGAGTCGCGGTGACGGCGACCGTGTCTCCCGCCACGGCCTCCCCCCCCGCGCTGTCGGCCGCGCCCCGCGCGGCCGACGCGCGCCGCGTGGCCGTGGCGAGCGGCATCGGCACCACCATCGAGTGGTACGACTTCTTCATCTACGGCACGGCGGCGGCCACCGTCTTCGCGCCGCAGTTCTTCCCGCAGGTCTCCCCGCTGGCCGGCACGCTGGCCGCCTTCGGCACCTTCGCGATCGGCTTCATCGCTCGGCCGCTCGGCGGCGTCGTGATGGGGCACTACGGCGATCGCCTCGGGCGCAAGTTCATGCTCGTCTGGGCGCTCATGCTGATGGGCGTGGCCACCTTCGGCATCGGGCTCCTCCCCACCTACGCGCAGATCGGCGCGTGGGCGCCCGCGCTGCTCGTCGCGCTGCGCTTCGTCCAGGGCTTCGCGCTGGGCGGCGAATGGGGCGGCGCGGTGCTGATGTCGGTGGAGCACGCGCCCGAGGGGCGACGGGCCGTCTTCGGCAGCGTGGTCGCCCTGGGGCTTCCCGCGGGGATCGTCCTGTCCAACGTCGTCTTCCTGATCGCGTCGGTGGCCGTGGCGCCCGAGGCGTTCGCGGCCTGGGCCTGGCGGGTCCCCTTCCTGGCGAGCGCCGCGCTGGTGGCCGTCGGGATGTGGGTGCGCCTCGGGATCGCCGAGAGCCCCGTGTTCGCGTCGCTGCGGGGCCAGCACGCCACGCTGCGGATGCCGGTCGTCGACGTGCTGCGGGACCACGGGCGGACCGTGCTGCTGGCAGCGGGCAGCTACCTCGGCATCAGCGTCACCGGCTACGTCGTGATCGTCTACTTCGTCAGCTACGCCACGCAGGTTCTGGGACTGCCGCTGCCGCGCGTCCTGTCGCTCCTGGTGGGCGCGGCGCTCCTGTTTGCCGCCTCGATCGTCGTCTCGGCGCGTTACGCGGATCGCCTGGGACGCCGGCGCGTCCTGCTGTGGGGCCTGGCGGGCCTGACGCTGTGGTCGCTGATCTTCTTCCCGCTCGCCGACACCGGGCGGCTCTCCCTGATCGCGCTGTCGCTCGGCGGGATGCTCGTGATCCAGGGGCTCTACATCGGCCCCCAGCCGGCCGTCTTTGCCGAGCTCTTCCCCGCCGCGGTCCGCTACAGCGGCGTCTCGCTCAGCCTGACGCTCGCGACCATCGCCGGCGGCGCGCTCGCGCCGGCCACGGCCACGGCGCTCTATGGCGCGACCGGCGACTCCTCGCTCATCACGGCCTACATGGTGGGCACCGCGCTCGTCTCGTGGCTGTGCGCGCTCGGGCTCGACGAGACGTCCCGGCGCGGACTCTGACCGCCCTGCGACGCCCCCTGGCCTGACCTCTCCCGGGGACATTCGCACTGGCCCGCCCGAAGGCGCCGTTTCGTGCAGGTGCCCCCTAACCGTCTGCGCGTCAGATAGTTGCCGCGGCGGTGGCGACCTGGCAGCTCGCTTGCCCTGAGAGGGGCCGAGGGCTCCCCCAGGGGTCTTCGACCACGGAGGTGCATCGTGAAACGGCTGCTGATGGTTCTGGCGGGTGTCGTGGTGAGCGGGGCGCTGCTGGCGCAGTCGGCCGAGGCGGGCGATCGTCGCGACCGGGACCGGCGGCGCGAACAGTCGCGCGTCGAGATTCGCCGCGGCGACTACGACCGGGACCGCTACGTCCGCGACCGCGACGTGGTCGTCATCCGGGAGTATTACCGGCCCTACTACCGCGAGCTCCCGCGTGGGCTGCGGAAGCACTACGCGCGGCGCGGGCACCTGCCGCCGGGCTGGGCGAGGCGCATCCGGCCCGTGCCGGTCTACGTGGAGCGCCGGTTGCCGGTGCTGCCCCGCGGCTACCGGCGCGGCGTCATCGACGGGCACGTCGTCGTGCACAACGACTCCGGCTTCATCTTCGACGTCGCCGTGCTCTTCTGACGGGCCAGGTCGGGTCCACGTCACGCGGCGCCGGGCGTCCTGCTGACGTCCGGCGCCGGCCCGCCGCACGAGCCCTGGCTCAGCCCGGCCAGAGCCAGGCGAAGATGCCCGCCGTGAGCAGCGCGTAGATCAGCCCGTCGGCCATCGACACCAGCGTCGTCCTCCAGCTCCGGTGGTACCAGATCGAGTGCTGGGCCAGCGCCAGCGAGTACCCCGCGAACGCCACCAGCGCGACGGTGTGGAAGACCAGGTGGCCGCCGGCGCCGGGCGGGATCGTCGTCCCGGCCACCAGCGCGCAGACCTTCCCGACCACGATCGCGTACACGAACCAGATCACGAGGCTCCCGGCGATCTTCTGGGGACCGGCCGGCCAGGTCGTCATCACGAGCACCGGGCCCTTCTCCTGCTTCGTCTTGAACTCGTCGGACTGCTGGTGTGCGGCCGAGGTCGGGCACGGCAGCGCGTAGTCGCCCGGAGGCATCCGGAACTTCCGGAGCGCTTCCTGCACGGCATCCTCCTCGGGCAGCTTCTTCCAGTCGGCCGCGTGGTAGCCGAGCGCCATGTGGAGGATCGAGCTGGCGACGAACACGAGCACGGCGGACAGGAGTACCGGGAGCCAGAGCGACAGGAGGACGGTCATGGGACCTCGCGGGCGCTATAGTATGCGCTCTTCACCCTTTCTGCGAGATGAGACCATGCTCAATGAATTCAAGAAGTTCGCGATGCGCGGCAACGTGGTGGACATGGCCGTCGGCATCATCATCGGCGGCGCCTTCGGCGCCATCGTCGCCTCGGTCGTGGGCGACGTCCTGATGCCCGTGGTCGGCCTGGCGCTCGGCGGCGCGGACTTCTCCGAGCTCTATATCCTGCTCGAGGAGGGCGCCACACCGGGGCCCTACGCGTCGCTGGCGGCGGCGAAGGAGGCCGGGGCCGTCACCCTCGCCTACGGCGTGCTCGTCAACGCCGCCGTCAACTTCACCATCGTGGCCTTCGCGCTCTTCCTGCTGGTGAAGGGGATGAACAACCTGAAGAAGAAGGAAGCGGTCGCCCCGGCGGCACCGCCCGCCCCGTCGAAGGAAGAGGTGCTGCTGACCGAGATCCGCGATCTGCTCGCGCGGAAGTGAAATGGGGCCGTTACGAACCTGTCACCGGAGCCCCTGCGTGCAGGCCGCGTCGTCGCGGTGGACGAAGTACGGGCGGTAGTTGTCCGACTCGGGGTTCATGCACCCCGAAAGATTCAGCAGCTCGATCCGGCGGAACTGGGTGGGATGGCTCTCGCCCTGGATGGCGATGTACCCCTCGGCGAGCTGCGTGCCGTCCCGCTTCACGGCCGGATCGAAGTTGCTGACGGCGCCGCCGCCGACCTCGAGCTGGCCGTAGGTGAGGACGCGCTCGCCGTTCACGCGGTGGACGACCTCCTCGCTGCCGCGCACCTCGATTTCGACGCGCACCCAGTCGTCGCCGCGGAAGATCGGCGAGGTGGAGTTGGTGCAGTGGCCGCCCACGCGCATGCCGCCGATGGCGATCTCGGTGCCCGGCGTGCAGACGTTGGCCGTCGTGCGGTCCGGCGCCGGCGCGCCGCCCAGCAGTTGCGCCTCGATCGAGATCGGGAAGTCCTGGTCGAGCCCCATCGTGTCCGGCGCCTGGCTGTGCAGCATCAGCCCGTTGTTGCGGATGGCCCAGTCGGGCCCGCCGGGCACCTGGTCGCCGACGAAGCGGTACTCCACGGCCAGCACGAAGTAGGCGAACGGACGGCGGTCGTAGAAGAGGTGCCCGAACGTCCCGTCGAACTGCGGGTACTGGTCGTAGGACACCGTGAGCAGACCGTCCTCCACCCGGAACGTGTTGCCGTAGTTCTCGCCGAGGGGATACCCGCGGATCTTCGGCGTCCAGCCGTCGAGGGACCGTCCGTCGAAGAGCGGGATCCAGTCCCCCAGGCCGACCTGCTGCGCGGCTGGCGATGCGTGCGACACCCACAGGGCAGCCAGCAGGCCGGAGCAGAGCGTGAGGACGATCGCGAGACGCCTCGTCAGCGGGGGGCGGGAGCGGATGGGAACTGGCGGCATGGGCGCATCATACGCCCACCGAGTCAGTCCAGGCCGGCGAACACGTGCTCGATGTCCACGACCAGCCCGGGCTGCGTGAACGCGGCCCGCCGGCCCGTGCGCCACACCACAGGGTCCGTGTACTCGTCGTGTCGAAGGACCCAGGCCTCGATGGTCCGTGAGTCGGGATCGACGATCCAGTACTCGGGCAGCAGATGCCTGGCGAAGAGGTCCAGCTTGCGTCCCCGGTCGACGCGTGCCGTCGAAGGTGACAGCACTTCGATGGCGAGATCCGGGCGAAACCGGACGTGCTCCCGCAGCGGAATGCGGGCGGCAGCCTCGGGGCCGAAATAGAGCAGGTCCGGCTGGACGACATCGTGCTCCGACAGCACGATGTCGAACGGAGCGTCGAACGCCTCCCCGCCCGTCGTCGCCGCATACCGGATGAGCATCTCGAGGAGGCGTCGTTTCACGATCTCGTGGATCGGCAGGGGTGAGGGGACCACGCGCAGCTCTCCGTCGTGCAGCTCGTACCGGTTGCCGTCGTCCGGCATGCGCTGCAGATCGGCGAAGCTGACTCGCGGCTTCAGGGCCTCCACACGGCGCATCTTAGCACCCACAGGAAAGCGAACGTTGTGCCGCGCGCGACGGCCAGCGAGACTGAGCAATGTCGATGGGGGTACGCAGATCTGGCACACGCGCCCGGCGCCGCCGTACTCGGAAGTAGCCGCGGTGGACCTGCGTTACGCGCCGTGCAGGTCGCCGAGCAGGACCACGAGCTCGGCGAGCACCATGGCGGTCGCGCCCCAGCAGCGGGCGCCGGCGAGGTCGAAGTAGGGCACGTCCATCACGCCGAGGGGCGGGTAGCTCCTCGCGCGCTGCTCCCACCGCACGACATCGGGGGCGACCAGTGTCTCCAGCGGCAGCTCGATCAGCCGATCCACTTCCCCTGCGTGCAGCCGGAACTCGGGCCGCGCCCGTGCGACGCCGACCACCGGGTGCAGCAGATGCCGGCTCACCCAGATGGGCACGGGCGTGAGCCGGCCGAGGATCTCCACGTCCGCGGGCTCCACGCCGATCTCCTCGTGCGCCTCGCGGAGGGCGGCGGCCTCGAACGACTCCCCCGCGTCCACGCGGCCACCGGGAAGCGAGACCTGCCCCGTGTGGCTCCGGAGAGCCGCGCTGCGCACGGTCAACGGGATGCGCCAGGCGTCGTGGGAGGCGCTGCGGGCGGGGTCCTGCGCGGCGTCGTCGGCCGGGTAGATCAGCAGCAGCGCTGCCGCCGCGCGCAGCACCGAGTGGTCGTCTCCGGGCTCGGGCTCCGTGCGCGGGCGCGGCGCCAGCCGCAGCTGCGCCTCTGGTCCCGGCAGCGGCCCGGCCAGGCGCTGGCGGAGGCGGTCAGGAAGGGTGTCCACGGATCGCCCGATCGTACCAGCGGCGGGGCCCCGGAGTCCGTCAACCCTGGCGCCGCGGCCCGTGTATACCTTCCAGAACCTCGATGGCGGCCGCCGCGGCCGGGAAAGGAGTCGCCGTGTTTCTTGGATTCGGCATCGCCGAGCTCTTTCTCGTGACTGTCTTCGTCATCTTCCCGGCCGTGCTCGTGGCGATTGCCTGGAGCTTCCGCCGCTGGCTCCGGCGTCTGGCGACGCGCGGCGGCCATGCGACGATCGGGGAGTACCTGCGTACACCACCCCGCTCGGACCAGGAGCGGCAGGACTCGGTGGACATGGCGCTCAAGGGGCTGGTTATCTGCCTGCTGGGGATGATCTTTCCGCCCGCGGTCCTGCTGGGGATCTTTCCCCTGTTCTACGGCGGGCGGAAGCTCGCTTACGCCTGGATGGGCCTGGGGCTCGTCGATGACGCCGAACCGCCGAGAGGATGAGCGCACCGGCGCCGATCGATCGCGGCGCGTTCGCGTCGCTCGTGACCGAGCACCAGCATCGCCTCTTCGCGCTGGTGCTGATGATGGTGCGCGACCCGGCAGGTGCCGACGACGTGACGCAGGAGGCGTTCATCCGCGCCTACAGGCACTTCGACCGGTACGATTCACGGCGTCCCTTCTACCCGTGGCTGGCGACGATTGCCGTCAGGCTGGCGCAGAACTGGCTGCGCGGCCGCGGGCGGGTCGCCAGGCGCGAAGGCACGGCGCTCGATGAGGCGCCGATCCCGCCGGCGGCCGGCGACGCGCTGGTGGGCCTCATCGCCGGCGAGCGCGATCGCCGGTTGTGGCGCGCCGTGGCGGCACTCCCGTCCGGCGAGCGGACGGCGGTGTACATGCACTACCGCCAGGACTTGAAAGTCGCCGAGGTGGCGAGTGCGCTCGGCGTGACGACGGGCACGGTGAAGACGCTGCTCTTCCGCGCGAGACGAAAGCTGCGCCAGACCGTCGCTCGCGAGGACACCGCATGACGACCGCCGAACTGGAACGCGCGCTTGCCGCCCTGCCCGAGCCGGCGCCGCCGCCGGAGCTGGCCGCGGCCGTCATGGCGCGCCTCGCACGGATCGACGACGAGCCGTCCCGGACCGCCACGCCCGAGCGCGCGGCGGGGCTGGCGTGGCTGCCCGTCGTGCCGGGCTTCGGGCTCGTGCTGGCGGGATATCTCTACGGGCTCGTCGAGGACCGCTGGGGGCTCGAGATCGCGGCCAGCCCTCTGGGCGCCGCCCTGGCCGGCCTGCCGGTCGATCCGGTCGTCCTGGCCACGGCCACCGGGACACTGCTGTGCCTGGTCGCGCTCCTCGCGCGCGAGGGCGACCGCGCGCTGCGCTGATCGGACCGATCGACCCGCGCCGGGCGAGCCCCGGTCAGTCCGGCCCCTGCAGGCCGCGGAACAGGATGATGTCGTTGGTCTGCGTCGCCCGGGCCACGGCGAGGCGCGAGCCGTCGGCGGACCAGGCGAAGTCGGCGATGACCCGTGCATCATCTTCGAACTGCGTGAGCCGGCGGGGTGCGCCGCCGTCGATCGGCTGGATCCAGAGATCGGTCTGCGTGACCGGATCGACGTAGGCCAGCCCCTGGCTGTCGGGCGTCCAGCGCCACCGCAGCAGGCTCGGCAGGGTCCGGCGAGAGGAGCAGGTCTCCAGATCGCACACGGTGAGCACCGGCCGGTCCGCCTCGTCGAGCGCGGTGAAGGCGACGAGCCGGCCGTCGGGGGAGACTTCGACCTTGCCGTCGGTCACGCTGGCGGTCGCGATGACCCGCCCGTCGCTTCCATCGATGGGCTCGATCACCACGGCCGGACCGTCCGCCCGCGTGAGGTCGAACCGCGTGATGGAGCGGCCGTCGGGCGTGACACGCGCCAAGGCGCCGAAGCCGCCGCGGATGCGGTTCCGGTTCTCTCCGGCGGCATCCATCCCCCACAGCTCGGCGGCGTCGTACTCGAAGTACACGACGGTCCCGTCCCGGCTGACCGACGGCTGGCCACCGCTCTGCGCGAGGACGGCAGCCGTTCGGGTGGTGGGGTTCCACCGCATCAGGGCGAAGCCGCCGCTCGTGCTGGCCGGATAGATCAAGTCCTCGCCCAGCCACTCGACCCCGAAGCCGACCGGGCCCTTCATCGGCGTGTCCGGCACCGCCTGCGTCCACGTGGTGGCCGATGCGTCGCTCGTCGAGATGTCGAAGGTGTACTCGCTGCGCACCGTGACCAGCGTGTCGCGGTCGGCGGTCAGGCTCACGCCGACGTACTGGTTAAGGTCGTTCGAGAGCGGGCTGAACTCGCCATCGGGGTACGTCAGTTGCCACAACTGCATCGGCGCGCTCGAGCGCACGAGCATGCTGAGGACGAGAGACCGCTGGTCGAGCCAGTCCAGCCCGACACCAACCAGCGGCGGGCCGGCGTTCACCGCGCGCGAGATGCCCGTCTGGGCATCCACGAAGACCACCTGCCCGGTGTCGGGCTCGGTTGCCCCGCCGCCACGGGCCCCGAGCGCGGCGAGCGTGGCCCCATCGGGCGACCACGAGACCGCGCCGAAGAACCCGGTGAAGTGCAGGCCGAGGAAGCCCTCTGGCAGACGACGTGCGGCGAGCACCTGTGCGTCGCTCCCGTCGAGCGCCGACACCACGACCTCCGAGCCGCCGCCCTCGGTGCCGCGGACGTAGGCCATCCGGGTACCGTCGGGCGAGAAGCTCGCGGGGCTGCCGATATTGCGGAGCAGCCGGCGCGGCGAGCCCCCGAGGAACGGGACCTGCCACAGCTCGGCCGGCTCGGACGGAACCGTCCGCACGTAGGTCACGAAGTTGCCGTCGGGGGTAACCGCGAGCCCACCGAGTCCCACGCCGGCCTCGGCCGGGACGATCTCCACGTTGCTGCCGGTGGCGATCTGCCGGACGCGCAGGCTGGCGGCGTAGCCGCCCTGCTCGACGTAGGCCACGTAGTTGCCCTCGGGCGAGATCGCGGAGGACGCCGCCGTGCCGCTCGTGGTGAGCCGGTCGATCGACAGATCGGCAATCGAGAGCGGCGCCCCGGTGCCGGCAGCAGGGCCGCCGGGCCCGGTGCGCGTCAGGAACCAGGCGGTGCCTGCCACGATCACGAACACCGCCGCCAGAGCGGCGAGCGTGCCTCGGTGGCGGCCGATCAGCCCCGCCACGAGCTGGGCATCCGACGAGCTCGGCGGCGGCGTGGACACGGCACTCCCCGGTGCCGCGCCCGAGGAGCTCGCGCCGGACGGCACCGCGGCGCCGATGCCGTCAGCCGGCACGCTCGATGCGGGCTCGACGGCGCGTCCTCCGCTCATCTCGCGCTTGATGCGTGTGAGCTCGGCCCGCAGCTCCGAGGCGGTCTGCGTGCGGACGTCGCGGTCCTTTTCGAGCAGCGTGAGGATCGCCTGCTCGAGGCGCGCTGGCAGGTCCGCCCGGATCTGCCGCGGCGCCGTCGGCTGCTCGTGCAGGATCGCGGCCGATGTCACGGCGCTCGTGCCGCCCGCAAACGCCCGCCGCCCGGTGGCCGTCTCGTAGAGCACCAGGCCCAGCGAGAACAGATCGGTGCGGGCGTCGAGCGATTCGCCGCGCAACTGCTCCGGCGACATGTAGGCCACGGTGCCGACGGTGACGCCCGCGTCGGTGAGCGGGCTGTGCGCGGAGAGCGTCTCGTAGGCGGTGGCGGGCGCGCCGGCCTCGGCCGCCGCCTCGACGCCCCGTGCCAGGCCGAAGTCCAGGATCTTCGGTCCCCGCGGCGTCAGGACGATGTTCGCGGGCTTGAGATCCCGGTGCAGAATGCCCTTCGCGTGCGCCGCGGCGAGCGCGTCGGCGAGCGCGAGGCCGGTGTCCACGAGGGCCGGCACGTCGAGCGGCCCGCGCGCCAGACGCTGGTGGAGCGACTCCCCCTCGAGCAGCTCCATGACGAGGTACGGCACGGGCTCGGTGCCCACGTCGTGGATCGCGCAGATGCCGGGATGGTTGAGCGCGGCAATGGCCTTGGCCTCGCGCTCGAAGCGCTCGAGCGCGTTGGGCGAACGGGCATCGGCCGGCAGGACCTTGACGGCCACGACGCGGTCGAGCCGCGTGTCGCGCGCGCGGTAGACCTCGCCCATGCCGCCCGAGCCGAGGGGGCCGAGGATCTCGTAGGGACCGAGCCGTGTGCCGGTGTCGAGCGCCACGCGTGCTACTCCAGTCCCTGCAGGCCGCGGAACAGCATGATGTCGTTCGACCGGCGCGTGAGACGCGCCAGCGCCAGCCGCTGGCCGTCTGCGGACCAGGCGAAGTCCACCACGGGACCCGAGGCCGGCAGGTCGGCGATTCGGCGGGGCGCCCCTCCCTCGATCGGCTGCGCGAACAGGCCCGTCGGCTCGATGAACGCGATCGCCAGCCCGTCCGGCGTCCAGTGCCAGGTACCGCGCGGCGGCAGCGTGCGCCGCGACGTACAGGCCTCGAGGTCACAGAGGGCGATGACCGGCTGGTCGTTCTCGTCGACCGCTTCGAAGGCGATCGTCCGCCCGTCGGGGGACACCTCGACCTGCTGGCCTCTCAGATGTCCCGTGGTGATCGTGCGCGGGCTGTCCGTGCCATCGGTGGGCTGCACCACGACTCGCGCGTCCGCCGTGCCCGGGACGGACTCGACGTACACCGCTTGCCGGCCGTCTGGCGTCACCGACGACAGGGCCAGCGGGAGGGGCGTGGGCCCCAGCCGCACGCGGTTGTTGCCCGCGGCATCCATGCTCCACCGCCCGTCCGCGTCGAAGTCCTGGTAGACGACAGTCGAGCCATTCCTACTGACGGCCGGATTTCCACCGCTCGGGACCAGCATCTGCGTCGCCCCCGTCGCGGGACGCCACCGCGCGATGCCGAAACCGGTGCCCGTGCCGGGAACGAAGAGCAGGTCGTCGCCGAGCCATCCGAGCCGGAACTCGAGCCCCGACTTGAGCGGCGCGTCAGCCACCACTTCCTGCCACTCGCCCTCGCCCTCGCGTGTCCACATGGTGAAGGAGGTCTGCCGGCGCGAGGTCACGAGCGTGTCGCGGTCGGGCGTGACGCTCAGCGAAATGTACTGATTCGTGTCGTTGGTGACGCGGCTCAGCTCGCCGCTCGAGTACGACATGCGCCAGAGCTGGATGGGCGCGCTCGGCCTGTCGAGCGTGCTGAGGATCAGTGTGTCGTGGTCGAGCCAGGCGAGGGACAGGCCGACCAGGACCGGACCGTGATCGACGACCCGCTCGTCGCCGGTGGCCACGTCGACGAACACGATCTGCCCCGTCCCGTCGGTCGCGGGGGCCAGCCGGGCGCCGAGCGCCGCGATGATCGTGCCGTCGGGCGACCACGCGGGGGCCGAAAGCCCCAGGCCCGCCTGGCCGGTGAGAAACCCGATCGGGAAGCGCCGGGTGGCCACGACCCGCTCGCCGCTGCCATCCGGCGCGGCGGTGACGAGCTGGGTGACTTGTTCTTCCGGTCTGTTGCGGACGAACGCCATGCGGCCGCCGTCGGCAGACCAGCCCACCTTGGTGTCGACGCCCTCGACGAGCCGCCTTGGCTCGCCGCCCAGGATCGACACTCGCCACAGCGCGGGGCGCTGCCCCGGTTCCGCCCGCAGGTAGTCGATGAACTGGCCGTCCGGCGTGAAGGCAGGCCCGCCGACCCTGACCATGGGCGCTGCCGCGACAATCTCCACGCCGCCGCATCACGCCGGCGATGAGCTGGACGTCCGAGGAGCTGGGCGGCGCGGCTGGCGTGCCTGCGTGTGAGGCGCTCGTGGACGCCGCGCCGCTGGTGCTCGCGTAGGTGCCCGATGCAGCCGACGCCGGAGACACAGACGCGCGCGCGCCGGTGAGCTCGCGCTTCAGGCGCCCCAGCTCCGCCCGCAGCTCGGAGGCGGTCTGGGTCCGCAGGTCGCGGTCCTTTTCGAGCAGCGTGAGGATGGCCTGCTGCAGGCGCTCCGGCAGGTCGGCGCGAATCTCGCGCGGCGAGGCCGGCTGCTCGTAGAGGATCGCGGCGGTCGTGGCCGCGCTCGTGCCGCCGGTGAAGGCGCGGCGGCCCGTGGCCATCTCGTACAGGACCAGGCCCAGCGAGAACAGGTCCGTCCGGGCGTCCAGCCCGTCGCCGCGCACCTGCTCCGGCGACATGTAGGCCATCGTGCCGACCGCGACGCCGGCATCGGTCAGCGGGCTCTGCGCCGAGAGCGTCGGATGTCCGGTGACGCCCACGTCGGTCGGCTCGGCGGCGCGGGCCAGACCGAAGTCCAGAATCTTCGGGCCGCGCGGCGTCAGCACGATGTTGGCGGGCTTCAGATCCCGGTGGACGATCCCCCTGCCGTGCGCCGCGGCGAGCGCGTCCGCCAGGGCGATGCCGGTATCCACGAGCGCCGGCACGTCGAGCGGCCCGCGCGCGAGCCGTTCGTGGAGTGTCTCTCCTTCCAGCAGCTCCATGACGAGATACGGCACTGGCTCGGTGCCCACGTCGTGGATGGCGCAGATGCCGGGATGGTTGAGCGCGGCAATGGCCTTGGCCTCGCGCTCGAAGCGCTCGAGCGCGTTGGGCGAGCGCGCATCGGCGGGCAGCACCTTGACGGCCACGACGCGGTCCAGCCGCGTGTCGCGCGCGCGATACACCTCCCCCATGCCGCCCGAGCCGAGGGGGCCGAGGATCTCGTAGGGACCGAGGCGCGCGCCGGGGGCAAGGGCCACTGCGCCCGGATTATACGGGCATTCTCGACACCGGCCTGCCCGGTGGAACGTCGCGGGAATCGCGTACGGCGGATGCGAACGGCTCGTGTGGCCCGGTGCCACCGCAGACACGGTCCCTGCACGGGCCCGTACCGGTGACCGGCGCTTCGACTCGGTGGATAGCCGGATCGACCGGCTCGACGACAAGGTGTCGCGCCAGTTTCCGTGGCTGGTCGGACTCCAGATCACCACCCTGCTCGCCGTCGTCACCGCGCTCCTGATGCGCGGCTGAGCCCCGGTCCGCAGCCCTCATCGTCCCCACCTGTAAGGAATCCCCCGCGCCCGGGACTACCGTGCGTGGAGGCCATCGACATGATCACGGTGAAGGACCTGCGCAAGCGATTCGGCGACGTGCGCGCGGTGGACGGCGTGTCGTTCGATGTCCGCGACGGCGAGATCACGGGGCTTCTGGGCGCCAACGGCGCGGGCAAGTCCACCACGCTCGGCGTGATGGCCGGGCTGCTGCGCCCCGACGCCGGGCGTGTCGAGGTGAACGGCCTCCACGCCCGGAACGCCCGCCGCCACCTGGGTGCTCTGCTCGACCACCAGGGGCTCTACCCCAGGCTCACGGCGCGCGAGAACATCGCCTACTTCGGCGAGCTGCACGGCCTGTCGGGCCCGAGGCTGCGCGGACGCGTGGCCGAGACGATCGATCTGCTGGGCCTGAGGCCCGTGGCCGACCGCCGCACGCGGGGCTTCTCGCAGGGCGAGCGCACGAAGGTGGCCCTGGCCCGGGCGCTCGTGCACGAGCCGCAGCATCTGCTGCTCGACGAAGTCGCCAACGGCCTGGACGTCCCCACGGTGCGCAGCCTGCGGCAGCTCCTGCTCCGCCTGCGCGGCGAGGGACGCGCCATCCTCTTTTCGAGCCACGTGCTGGAGCAGGTCGAGGCGCTGTGCGATCGCGTCGTGATCATCGCGGCCGGGCGTGTCGTGGCACAGGGCACCGTGGACGAGATCAAGCAGCGGGCGGGCAGCACGTCGCTCGAAGAGGCGTTCGTGGGGCTGGCCGCGGCGAAGAAGGAGGAACCGGCATGTCTGCCTGCCTGACAGTGTCTGCTTGGCTGTCGGTGTCCGCCTGCCTGACGGTGGCCCGCTAGGAGCTGCGCGACCACTCCAGGGACGTCCGATCGCTGCTGACGGCCGGGCTCCTGCTGCTGATGGGACCGGCGGTCGTGACGCTCGTCGCGCGATCGCCGCTCGCCGCCCGCGAGCAGGGGACGTTCGTGCTGCTGGCCATGGCGTCGGTCTTCGCGCTCGTGGCCTCGATGACCGGCGCGATGTACGTGGCGATGGACACCACGGCCGGCGAGCGCGAGCGGCGATCGCTCGTGCCGCTGCGGCTCTGCCCCGTCTCGTCGCTCGATCTGGCGCTCGGCAAGTGGATCGCGGCGAGCGTCTTCTCGCTGGCAGGTCTCCTGCTGACGATGGCCGCGCTGGCGTACGTGCTCGGCACGGCACGCGTGGCGACCGTGGCACAGATGCTCGTGGCGCTCGTGCCGCTGGCGCTCCTGGGCTCGGCGCTCCACCTGCTGCTGGCGGCGCGATGCCGGACGAGCAAGGAGGCGCACACGTGGCTGTCGAACGTGGTCTTCCTGCCGATGGGCGTGGGCATGTTCGTGGTCTTCTTCGTCCTGGCCGTGCTCGTGTTCCGCCGCCTCGGCACCGAGCTCGACAACCTGCGCGCCATGCAGGCGCGATTCGCCGAGCGAGGGGACTCACCCAAAGATTGATCCGCGCACCGGATCGATCGTTGCGTTCCCGGGAGCGGTGCTAGGATCCGATCTCCCGTCGGACGGGCACCGTGGGGGCCCGCCGATGACGCCGCAGGAGATGGAAGCCGTGCTCGAGACGCTCGATCGCCGCCTGTCCGGGATGGACGCACGCCTGGAACGCGTCGAGACGCGCGTGACAGCGATGGATGGGCGTCTGGAACGCGTCGAAGTCTCTGTCCAGAATCTCGATCGTCGGACCACGTCCATCGAGCAGATTCTGCCAACCCTGGCGACCAGGGACGACGTCGCCACGCTTCGCAACGAGATGCGGGCCCAGGGCGAGGCGCTCCGCGGCGAGATGCGGACCCTCGAGGGCGGACTCCGCGGCGAGATGCGGACCCTCGAGGACGGACTCCTCGGCGAGATGCGGACCCTCGAGGACGGACTCCTCGGGGAGATGCGGAAGCTCAACGAAGAGACGGGGGAAACGGTCAAGCGCGAGGCACGGGTCCTCTACGAAGACCTGCGAGACGACATCCGGATGCTGGCAGAACATGAGGCCCGCAGGCGGAGCCCGACCGCCCCCGATTCCTAGCCGGTGAGACCGATGGACACGTCTCGAGAACGGCAGGGCGTCAGCGAGTCCGCCGAGTGGCAGGCCAACGAAGCGAGACGGATGTACGCCACGTTCCTCCAGGTCCGCGAAGACATCCATCGACTGGCCGACATCATCGACCGCGCCATGGAACGGGTGTTCTCCGGCGACTATACGCCGGTTCTGCCGAAGCTCCTCGCGCGTGAGAGACCGCTGCACGAGATCAGGCGCGAACTGGGGCTGGAGGACCGATGACACCCGAGTCATCTCCGCGCTGTCCGGCAACGTAGAATCGTTCCATGCTCGCGTGGGCCCCGGGCTCACAGGACGTCCGTCGCGCCGCCGACGAACTGGCCGCCCGTATTCCTTCCGTGCTCACTCCGCTGGCGCGGCTCGCCTTCAACTACCGCTGGTCGTGGGCGCGCGGCGGCGACCGGCTCTTCGCCTCGATCGACGCCGACCGCTGGCACCGCTGCATGCACAACCCGGTGCGGCTGCTCCAGGAGGCGCCGACCCTCTCCCTGGAACGGGCCGCGGCCGATCCGCTGATCCGCCACCACGCCTACTCGCTCGAGGAGTGCATCTCGGTCGAGCAGACGATGCGGACCGCGGATGGCCCGATCACCCACCTGCGTCCCGTGGCCTTCTTCTGCGCGGAGTACGGCATCCATCGCTCCCTGCCGATCTATGCGGGCGGCCTGGGCATCCTGGCCGGCGACCTGCTGAAGGGGGCCTCGGACATGGGGCTGCCGCTCGTGGGCGTGGGGCTGCTCTACCACGAGGGCTACTTCCGGCAGCGCATCGACGCGACCGGCTGGCAGCACGAGTATTGGGTGGAGACGGACCCGGAACGGCTCCCGGCCGTGCTGGTCACCAGGGACGGCGACGAGCCGCTGACGGTGACGGTGCACATCCGGGGGCGCGACGTCGTGGTGCGCATCTGGCGCGTGGACGTGGGTCGCGTGCCGCTCTACCTGCTGGACGCCGACTTCGACGCCAACGCCCGCGTGGATCGCTGGATCACGTCGCGGCTGTACGTGACGGACCGCGACACGCGGCTCGCCCAGTACGCGCTGCTGGGCCTGGGCGGTGTCAAGGCGCTCCGTGCCCTGGGGATCGACCCGGCGTGCCTGCACCTGAACGAGGGGCACGCGGCCTTTGCGCCGCTGGAGCTGGCGGCCGAGGCGGTGGCGCGCGGCAGTGCGCTCGAGGAGGCGCTGGCCCAGGCGCGCGAGCGGACGGTCTTCACCACGCACACGCCGGTGCCGGCCGGCAACGAGGGCTACACACGTGAGGAGCTGGCCCGGGTGCTGTCGGGGCTGCCGGGACGCCTGGAGACCGACTGGGAGAATCTGCTGCGACTGGGCCGCGTACGACCGGCCGACGGCAACGAGCCGTCGGCGATGACGGTGCTGGGCCTGCGGCTCTCGCGCCGCGCCAACGGCGTGAGCCGCCGACACGGCGAGGTGGCCCGCGAGATGTGGACGGGCGTCTTCGGCAAGACCAGCAGCGCCGACGTGCCGATCGGGCACGTCACCAACGGCGTGCACCTGTCAACCTGGATGGCCGAGCCGATGCGCGAGCTCCTGGACCACTGTCTGGATACGGGCTGGGAAAGCCGGGCCCACGATCCGTCGACGTGGGATGCCATCGACGCGATTCCCGACGCGGCGCTCTGGGCGGTCCGCTCGCAACTGCGCGCGCGGCTGGTGGAGGTGGTACGGGACCGGGCCACGGTGGACCGTCTGGCCCGCGGCGAGTCCGCGGCCTACGTGGAGATGGCCACGCGGGCGTTCGACCCGGACCGCCTGACCATCGGGTTCGCGCGACGGCTGGCCACCTACAAGCGCATCTCGCTCCTCCTGCAGGAACTGCCCCGCATCCTGCGCCTGCTCGGCGGGCCGCAGCCGGTCCAGATCCTGCTGTCGGGCAAGGCGCATCCGGCCGACGACGCGGCCAAGGCGGTGGTGCAGCATCTGTTCGAGGCGAAGATCGCGCCCCACGTGGGCGAGCGCGTGGCCTACCTGCACGACTACGACATGAATCTGGCGGGCCACCTGGTGGCCGGCTGCGACGTCTGGCTGAATCTGCCGCGCCCGCCGCTCGAGGCGAGCGGCACGAGCGGCATGAAGGCGGCGCTCAACGGCGGCGTGCACGTCTCGGTGCTCGACGGGTGGTGGGCGGAAGGCTACGACGGCACCAACGGCTTCGCCGTGGACGGCGCGGTGGACACCGACACGGTGGCCCAGGACAGGCGCGACGCGACGGCGACGCTCGACATCCTCGAGAATCAGATCGGGCCGCGCTTCTACGACCGGGATGCCGACGGGCTGCCGAGGAAGTGGCTGACGCTGGTGCGCGCCTCGCTCAAGAGCGCCGCCCGCCACTTCACCGCCAGACGCATGGTCGGCGATTACGTGAGCACCGTCTACACGGGCCGGTGACCGGGCGTGGCAGATCGCGGCCCTCCGGCACGACGATCACGAAGCGTTTGCCGTTGGGGTGCAGGTCGTAGTCGCCGTAGGCCAGGACCGCCGACGGGAATGGCTCTTGCGATGTAGACGGGGGTGCTAGGATCCGATCTCCCGTCGGCCGGGCACCGTGGAGGCCCGCCGATGACGCCGCAGGAGATGGAAGCCGTGCTCGAGCACCTGGACCGCCGCTTCACAGGCATGGACGGTCGTCTGGAACGGATGGAAGGCCGCCTCACGGGTGTCGAAGACCGCATGACGGGCGTGCAAGACCGCCTCGCGGGCGTCGAGGGTCGCGTCACCATCATGGACGAGCGGCTGGGCCGGGTCGAGGTGTCCGTCCAGAGTCTCGATCTCCGGACGACTCACATCGAGCAGGTTCTGCCAACGCTCGCGACGAAGGACGATCTCGTCGAGGCGCGGCGGGAGACACGCGTGCTCATCGAGGACGTCCGCGGCGACGTCCGATTGCTGTCCGAGCACATGACGACGCTCTTCGAACGGCTCGACCGCAACTCGCAGTAGCCCACCAGCCGCTGCGCCGCAACGCCCCGGGCGGCATGGCAGGCTCACGCCTTCGGCGCTTCGCGCCGGAAATCGTCCGCCGCTCGCTGGCGCTACCGCTCCCGCGGCGAGTAGTGCGCGCCTCGCCACGACATCTGTCACGCGGCTAAAAACGACAGCCTGCCCCGCCGCAACCAGAACGCGCTGGCGGAACTCGCCGCGGAACCCTCGCTCCAGACGATTTCCCGCTCCCCCGCTGCGCCCCTGACGCCCACGCAGCCCCGTCGCCGCGAGCTGCCGCTTGCGCAGGCGGCGTCAGCCTGCCATGCCGCCCGGGGCTTGGGGCTCTGGGCGCGTCAGCTCGAGTCCTGCTGCCGCGCCGCCTGCACGAAGGCGCGATACTGCGTCGGATCGAGGTGACACGACCCCGAGAGCGCGCCCGGCAGCATGTAGAGACGCGGCGCCGGTCCGAAGCTGAACACTGCCTCCGAGCAGCGCACCTCGTTGGCCGTGACGTTGAACGGGAAGTACTTGCCGAGGCCCGTCGTCTTGACCTCGATGAGGCGGTCTGTCCCGAACTCCTCACCGCGCCGGCTTCCGGCAACTCCTTCGGATCGAGCACCGGCCCGGAGACGAGCGGCTCGAAGGAGTCCCGATGGACGTCGAGGCACCCTTCGTGCTCCGGCTTGAGGGATCGGCACCGCTCCCGTTACGATTGGTGCAATGCCGCGAAGGGGGGACGCCCGGAACACCAACGATGCTCGAGCACAAGCCGCGTACGGGGTGGCAGAGGCCGCTCGCTACCTGAAGCTCTCCCCCGCCACGCTCCGTTCGTGGACCGTCGGCCGGCCGTATCCGACCGCGTCTGGCACGAGTCACTTCAGGCCGTTGCTGGAGCTACCCTTGCGGAAGCCGCCCCTCCTGTCTTTCTGGAATCTCGTCGAGGCACACGTCCTGAGGTCGCTGCGGACCGAGCACGGTGTCTCGGTCAAGGACCTGCGGAAGGCTCTCCGCTATGCCGAGCAGGAGCTGGACATCGAGCGCCTGCTGTTACGCAGGGATCTGTGCATTGAGGCCGGGAGGCTTTTCCTCGAACGGTACGGCCAGCTCATCGAACTGTCCGCATCCGGGCAGCTCGCCATGCGCCGGGTCTTCGACGAGCACCTGAAGCGGGTGGAATGGGACGAGCGACAGTTTCCGGTTCGCCTCTACCCGTTTGTTGCCAGCGATTCTCTGGATTCGTCCCGGCCGATTGCCATCGATCCCCTGGTAGCATTCGGCCGTCCCGTCATCCAGCGTGGAGGCATATCGACGGGAACGATCGCCGAGCGCATTGACGCTGGCGAGACGGTGACCGAGCTCGCAGGGGACTACAGCCTCTCCGAGGCGGAGATCGAGCAGGCCGTTCTGTACGAGCGGGCGGCTTGAGCCATGTCTTCTTCACGGACCGGGATCTCGGCAAGCGGTTCCCGGCGATTCTGAGAGCGGCCGGACTGGACGTCCGGCTCCATTCAGTTGCTCGGAAGCGAGGTCAGCCGAGGGATACCAGCGCGCCCACGACGGCCACCAGGATCGCGGCCAGGGTGGTGACCTGCATGCCGACGAGCCAGACGAACTGACGGGACATCTTGCCGTCCAGGGATTCCCACTGCCTGGAGACGCGGTCGTCGAGCCCGTCGATGCGTCTGTCGGTCGTCTCGAAGCGCCGCTCGATGGCGTCGAACCGCGCATCCATCCGCTCCTCGAGGCGACGGATCGCGTCGCGAACATCGACGAGCCCGTGCGACTGCTCGCTCACTTGAC
>Ga0299906_10000629_pt1 | contig 31877 bp, 30 predicted proteins | sample RVTome_14_FD_200259 | JGI IMG/M metagenome (GOLD analysis project Ga0299906, IMG submission 200259) | Soil microbial communities from uranium-contaminated site in the Upper Colorado River Basin, Wyoming, United States - RVT145D125 (version 2) ...
GGTGGGCTATTCCTGAGTCCCCACCTGCCGCCAATCCCCGAGCGTCCCGTGACTGTTTTCGAGGTGCAATATTGGCGTGGCAATTGGGCAGGCGCGGTGCTGGGCCTTTTCTTGGGGTGGCTATCGGATCGATCAGCGCGAAGAAAGCGACGGCGTGAAAAAGGTGTATCCGAGGGTACGCCATGATCCGCAAGACGCGCCTCGCCATCTCGCTGCTGCTGCTCGCCGGGACGGTCGGGCTGTGGGGGTGGAGCTATTGGGATGCTCGCGCGCTGACGTACCACCGGGCGACGGTCGTCTACGCATGCACCTTCAATTGCCCCGGATTTATGTGCTTTAATTGTATTTTGTTGCCGCCCGCAACGATTGGGCATCCGCAGGGGCAGGGATTCCACATGAGCCCCTCGTTAACGTCCCGGCAGGACGGGTATAAGAAGTTGCCCGGCATTGGGCGGTTTCGGTTGCGCATACGCCCAGCTACGCGGGATTTTCCCCTGGTCGTCCCCCATTGGTTTTGGGTCGCAGTGCTACTCACACTCACCAGCTGGCTCGCCTACGGCAGGAATTCCAAGCGTTACCGTCGCCGCCACAACCTCTGCCTCGCGTGCGGCTACGACCTGACGGGCAACGTGTCGGGGCGGTGCTCCGAGTGCGGGATGGCCATCGAGGAACCGACATGAAACGCTTTGTACGCACCGGGTTGTTGTGCGGCTTGATCGCCTGTTCGTCCGTCGCCCTCGGCGCGCGACCGAATATCGTCATGATCGTCGCCGACGACCATGGGCCGTGGGCGTTGGGGGCGGCGGGGTGTGCTGATGCGCGCACGCCGAACCTGGACCGGCTTTGCGCCGAGGGGGTGCGGCTGACGAACTGCTTTGTGGTCACGCCGGTGTGCAGTGCGTCGCGGGCGGCGTTGATCACCAGTCGCTATCCGACGGAAATCGGCATCACCGATTACCTCAGTCCGTCGCGCGAGCCTCAGCGCGGACTCGACCCGTCGCTGCCGGTCTGGCCGCGGTTGCTGCAACGGGCCGGGTACAAAACCGCGCTGGTGGGTAAGTGGCATCTCGGGCAGCAAGACAGATATCACCCCACGAAGTTCGGCTACGACGAGTTCACCGGATTTCGGCACGGGGGGTTCACGTCGCAGGATCCGCTCGTCGAGATCGACGGCAAGCCGGTGCGCGTCAAGGGCTGGACGCCGGACATTCTCACCGATCATGCGATCGACTTCGTTCGTCGCACGCACCGAAGCGCCCCGTTCTGCTTGTCGCTGCACTTCTGGGCCCCGCATGCCAACGCGCACACGATCAACAACGACCGCACCTGGCTGCCGTTATCCGAAGCCGACATCGGCCCGTTCCGCGCGCTCGATCCGCAGGTGCCGAATCCGGACTACCCGAAGCTGGACGTTACCCGCGTCAAACGGATGACCCGCGAGTACCTCGGTTCGGTGGCCAGCGTCGACCGCAACGTCGGCCGGTTGCTGCGCGTGCTCGACGAGTTGGAATTGGCCGGCAACACCGTGGTGATCTACACGTCGGACCACGGCTACAACCTGGGGCATCACGGCATCTGGCACAAGGGCAACGGCCGGTGGATCCTGACCGACAACACCGGCTTCCGCCCCAATCTGTGGGACAACTCGCTGCGCACGCCGACGGTCATCCGCTGGCCGGACCACATCCCCGCCGGCCGCGTCGTCGACCGTAGCGTCACCTTCCTCGACTGGTTCCCCACCCTCCTCGAGATAGCCAACGTCAACGTGCCGGACAGCGTCGTAATCCGTGGCCGGAGCATCCAGCCGCTGTTGCAAGGGAAACCGCCGGCGGACTGGAACGACGACCTCTTCGCCCAATACCGCATGTGGGACTGGAACCAGACCGGCGCCGACCTCCGCACGTACCGCACGACGCGCTGGAAACTCGTCCGCGACTACCGGCACGCGGGGCAGGACGAGTTCTACGACCTACGACAAGACCCCGCCGAGACCCGGAACCTGATCGACTCGGCCAACCCGCAAGTGGTCGCCGCGATCGGCAAGCTCGATCGCAAGCTGCAAGACTCGATGCGAGCTATCGGAGATGATGCAAGTCATTGACCCGACTGCGGACATGCCACGAAAAATACGCACTCCGCGCCGCCGGCTGCGTAGCATGAAGCGATGCACTGGTTCTTGCGAGCGACGATTGCGGTGGTTGTGGGAGCGAACTATTTGGGGTTCAGCCTGGGTGCAGAGGGAACAGTGCTATACCGCTTGCACGAGCCACTAATCGAGTTCATCGATCCTGGTGGCGGCCTTCCGATTAGTACACCGAGAGCAGTATTCCTCGGCGGCGTTGCGTGGGGCGTCCCGGTGTCAATCATGGTTCTAACGACGTATGGACTACTGACTCGATGGCTCGGCTGACTCGATGGCTCGGCCCGAAGTGGGACCCCGAAACCCGCTACCGCACGTACCACTACATCCTGCGGGGCATCACCGAGCCGCGGTGCCCGGAGTGTGGAGAGCGAATCTGATGCGAACCTTCACCGAACAGGCGGTGGTCAGCGTCCTCATGTCGATCTCGCTCTGGGGCATCCTCTACCTGTTCTTCGGAAGGCGTGGTCGTGCCGGCAAACGATCCCGCCACAACCAGGGTGATGCTCATGTCTGCCCCGCGTGTCAACACAACCTCACCGGCAACGTCACCGGCGTGTGCCCCCACTGCGGGACGCGGGTGGAGCGCGACCCATGATCCGCAAATCGCTCCTCGCCATCTCGCTGCTGCTGCTCGCCGGGACGGTGGGGCTGTGGGTGGTGAGTTACTGGTGGCGTGTAGGGATATCCATCTCACTGCCCGACGGCGTTACCGACGCGTACATCAACAACGCGCACCTCAATGTGGTCACCGAGAAGTATAGTATATGCGTCCGGGAAACGAGTGGATTCCATTACGGTTATGAGCCTGCGTCCGATTGGTACCATGGGGCCAGCTTCAAATGGAGCAACGAAGACTTTGGCTTTGAAAAAGTCTTTCGTGCGAGGCTCCCCCTTTGGTTCTGCGCGCTGTTCCCCGCGGCCTGTGTCGTCGTCCTTGGTTCCGCTTGGCTCCTCCGGAGAAACGAGTCACAATCGAACCATTGCCGCGCCTGCGGGTACGACCTGACGGGCAACGTATCGGGTGTGTGTCCGGAATGTGGAACGGCGAAACCCGCTGCCGCAAGTGCTCGTACATACTGAAGGGCATCACCGAGCCCTTGTGCCCTGAATGCCGGGAGGCGATACGAGTACGGCAGCGTTTGCGATTGGCCATGCCGCGATGGAGGTGATTCTGATCGTCGTGGTCTTGGGGATCGCATGGGGTATTCCGATCGTTCTCGTGGTTCATTCCGAATTAAGGAATCGCCACCTACACGACGCGGGACTCTGCAAAAAGTGTGGCTACAACCTCACCGGCAACGTCACCGGCGTGTGCTCGGAATGCGGAACGGCCGTGGATAGGAAAGCGACATGATCGGCAGGAAGATCCACGTACACCTACTGGCGTATTGTTGCATGGCGACAGTTGGCTGCATCAACACACCGGATGCGCTGGAGTTACAACTTGCCCCACGGAAAACGGTTTTTGCCCCCAACGAGCCGGTCATCCTTGACACCACGCTGATCGCCGTGGACGGTCCGGTCTGTTTGGATAAAGTTGTTCACTTCAACGTCGATATACAACGTACGGACGCACGCGAGCGAATGGAAAGTCCGCCGGTTGCCTTCTGTGGCGGGGCTTTCTTGCATCCTCTCTACCCGGTCATTGCATCAGTCGCATTGCTGGACGTCGCCGACTTGCTTGATCGGTACGTTGTTCTTTCACCGGGCAAGGAACAGCGGCAAACGGTACGTCTTTTTTCTTTTGATTCGCAGCATGTATGGACGGGGGCGATTGACGATGACCCGTGGTTGACACGCCCACCGTACAACTTGCCCTCGGGTAAGTACCACTTGGTTCTGACCCTTGCGACGTACTCTGATCTCTATCCGGCACCGCTGTTCTGGAAAGTTTACGATCAACCAATCGTGGCCGAAACCGATTTTCGTATCGAGGAAGCACCCACAACAGTGGAATCGACGCCATGATCCGCAAGACGCTCCTCGCCATCTCGCTGCTGCTGCTCGCCGGGACGCTGGGGCTGTGGGTGCGGCGCTACTGGGCCGATGACGAGTTGCTTGTCGTCAATACGAGTCGTGTACGCCTGATACGCTCCGCGAGGGGAGACATCGTGTTCGGGCTGGTCGAGACGAAATCGTCAGTGACCGACACGGAAAGATCGACACAAGTCGTCTTCGGGGTAACTTTCCCGAACCTTTCTTCGGTCGATCCCGTAGGGCAAACCGCCTACTGGTCCCTCGACGCGTCCCTGGACGACCTCACCGGCAATCGTCTCGGACTGATTCGTTACGCGCAGCGGGTCACACCGTGGTGGAAACGACTCGCTTGGTATCGCCTGCCGATTGGGCTTCTGGTCGCGGCGTTCGCGGTCTATCCCATGGTGGCATGCCTGCGCGGTCCGTGGCGACAGTTTCATCGCCGGCGCCACAACCTCTGCCTCGCGTGCGGCTACGACCTGACGGGCAACGTGTCGGGGCGGTGCTCGGAGTGTGGGGTGGAGATCGCAAGTAAAGCGTAGAGGGTGAATTGCGGACGGGATTACTTTTCTCGCCGCCGTTGGCGGATCAGTGCGAGACTGCCGAGGGTCAACAGGGACAGCGACGCCGGCTCGGGCACGACCGTGAGCGTATTCGCTGTCACGTGGCCAAATTGTCCGATGGGATCGCTTCTCAGCGTAATTGTGAAGTTAACATCGTCAAAATCATCAGGATTGGGGGGAGTTACCGGAAGTGCATCACTGTCGAAGGCAGTACGCGAAAAATCGCTCATGTCCAGATTGACACTATGCACGACCAAGTCGCCAATCTTTGGTCCGTTTACAATATTGTCATTAAAAATAAATGCATCAATACCTAAAAAGACGTCAAAGACTTCAATGTTCGGTGTCGGACCGTTGGTGTACAAGTAGCCTCCAAGTGTCGTGGCCACGTTAAGGATGGGTTGCCATAGACCGTGGGTTATATCTGGGGTTCCATCCGGTACCATGGCATCAAACGTGAACTCGATACGGATCGTCTGACCTAGGAACACTCTTGTCTGGTTTTCAATTCTGGAGTTATCACCATCAGTCTCGTCAACGATACCCTCGTACGCAAATGTGCGAATCGGGGCCGCCGTGACCCGGTCCACGCAAAACAGCAGCGAAGCCAAAAGCATTAGGGAAGCCTTGAAGAGCCTCATGCGTCTTTCTCCTACCTCTCAGGTGATGCGACCACCCAAGATCCGGCCGAACGGGCACAAAAAAAGGGCTCAAGAGCAACTACGGCGTCATCATGAAGAACCTGAAGCGGTTCGAGGCCGGGAGCCAGCCGAGCAAGGGGGAATCACCGCAACGCGAGGGTAAGAAGTTTATCATTCGGGAGATCGTGATCAAGGACGTTCAGGTTCATGTCAGTTTGCTGGCTGTCGGTGACACCCCCATCCGGCATACCGTGCCGATCAACGAACTACGGTTGACCGATGTCGGCACGGTGGGGGACAACGGCGTGCAAGTGGCCGAGCTCACCGGGATACTCGTCAAGGCGATTCTCACGTCGGTGATCGAACGGGGTGGTGACATCCTTCCCAAGGACATCTCCGGGGAACTGGCCTCCGCGCTCGAGAATCTCGGATCACTCGAGGCAATCGGGGTCACGCTCCGTGACGAGGCCGGCAGTGTGCTGAAGGGGCTCGGTCAGGGGCTCGGCGGCCTCATCGGAACGGAGGGAACGGAAACCGGCGAGTCGGGGAAAGGCGGGCTCCGCAACGTGGTCGAAGGAGTGGGCGGACTGCTCACATCGAAGAACGACAAGAAGTAGCCACGAGGGCGGCGCGGCGTCCGTCACCGACGCTCGTTCAAATCGACGAATCCGTTCGCCATGCCCAGGTAATGCAGCGCGTCCTCTTCGGAGGTCAGGGGCGGGCGGTAGGTATAGACGCTGAACAACAGCCAGTTTTGCCGCTGCACGTTGTCGCGTATCGCCAGTTCGGCCGCGCCCTCCAGGACCTTCCGGCCAAGCAGTACCAGCGAGCCTTCGTCGGCGTCATCCCCTTGCGTGAGCTGGGACGTCATGTGGTCGATGAAGGCCTGCCGGTCCGGGTTGGTGAAGCACAGACCGGCACCGATGACGATCAGAAGCAAGAACGCCAACGTGACGAGACGGCGGATCAGCTTGAACATGTCCGACACTCCTGTGCACAAGGCTACTCGGTCGGCCGCAACGATGATGCGACGTTGAACATCATTGCGGCAGCGTCACCTCGCCGTACGGTGTTTTCAAGGCGCCGACGGACGTGATCTTCGGCACACCGAGCCCCTGTCCCTGCGGCAGTTGAAGCAGGGCGGTTCGTGCCGTGATTTCACCGGCCAGCGAAAGTCTACCGGTTCGTCCGGCCTGCAGATCCCCGTCCATGGTGGCTTGGACATTACCGACCATGACATCGCCGACCAACAGCTCGTAGCGGAGTCGGTCCAGGCCGATGGTAAAGACGTTCGGGTTGCTGACATTCGCCTGGACGGTGATTTTGCCGCCGGTGAGCGAGAGATCCGAGAATTCGACCTCGGGCGATGAGAACGTCGGCGGTCGAAGCACCGGGAACGTACCCGCGTGTTCCAGATCCAGCTCGAACGACTGCCCGAGTGCCGAGGCCAGGATCGTGCCACGCAGTCGGTAGTCTATTTCATCAGCCCCGGCCAAGCCTTGGGACATCTCCCAGACCTCGAGGAACTCGACGCGTGCGGGCAGTACAATCGTGCCGACTGCTCCGGCCGGCAGGTCGACTTTTTCGGCGGCGTCGGCTTCGAAGCGTTGCGATTTCGCGATGACGATGCCGTAGCGAAACTTCGGCGGGCGCGTCGCGACAAGATACGGGTTGAAGACGTCGACATCGAAGGCGAGGTTGACGCCCTTGAAATCGATCCCGTCGACGCGCGGCCTGACCGCACGCACTTCCGGGCGCGGCAACGAAGAGCAGCCCGCACCGAGCACGAGGATCAAGACGACAGCGAACCGTCGGATTGCCGCACGCATGTGAGCCCCCTTACGACTGAATCTTTTACCGGCGCGGAGACAATCCTACCGCACCGACAGCCAAATTTCGACAGCGCGTTGTCGGGAATGGATCTGAAGCCGCCCGGATAACACGCCATACGTGTTATCCATTTATTGACAAGGTTATAGGATCGGAGAGTACGTTATTCTCGGTCCCGGTCGCCGCCGCCACAGGGGCGTCGTCGCGTGTAAACGCAAGACCTTATTCAACCGCAGGTTACGTAGCTGCTGGTTCCGGAAATTCTGACCACCTCCGTTCCGGAAAATATGACCACTTTGGGGTCATGGTTTTCCGTAGGGTCGCCTCGCGCAGGCCGGGAGCAATGGGGCTTCCCGCCGCGAGGAACAGGTGAGGATGATCAGGATGTTGGATCGCGTACGGATTCGAGCGCTTCGAGAGGCCGGTCACACGCTCGCGGAGATCGCGGCCACGGTGGGGGTGGGGAAGCGTTCGGTGCAGCGGATCCTCAGGGCTCCCCCCATCCAGCGCCCGGAATCGGCCCCGACGCCGAAGTCGCGGCAGGTCGGGCGTCCCAGCAAGGTGGAGTTGAGCTTCCGGCCGAACTCATGCCCGAACCTGCTCAACCCGCGGAGCCGGGGCCGGATTACCGCCGCGATTCCGGGTAGCGACTCGTTCGACGTTTCGGTGATGGATGTCGCCTCGATCGTGCTGACCCGCGACGGGAGCGATGGCAGGGTGTTGCCCGTGAGCAGCCGCATCGACGATGTCACCACACCGGCTGCGGACGATGGGTGCGCGTGCGACGGCCCACGCGGACCCGACGGCTGGGACGATCTGGTCCTGCATTTCGCCACCGCCGAACGGGTCGATGCGCTGGACCTCGCATCAGAACCGGGCGGAGAAAGCGTGTCCCTGACCGTCTCGGGACAGTTCACCGTCGAGGTCGGTGGGCGGCCGTTCTCCGCCACCGACTGCATACGCTTGGTACCTCGTGCGGGCAAGCAGGGTTCGTAGGGGCCGCTCTTCATCCCGTGTTACCGGGGGAGCGGCGCCGGCGCGGTGGTTTATCCCTTGAGAATCCGCCGAATCCGCCAAAAGTTTCTTGCTTTCCCACCCGGTCTGCGGTCAACTGTACGCCAGTTGAAAGGAGCACGCGCCGGTTCGTCTCGCGTCGTAGGGAGGTTTGTCAAAAACCACCCGGTCGCCGTGTGTGCCGGCCGTGGCGAGCCAGGCTCGCCCTACCCGTTGCACATCCGGAGCCGCACGTGCAAATCCGGAGCCGTGCCGCCGGTGTAGGCTGAGAACGCATCACGAAGAAAGGAGTCGACGATGACGCGCCGGACCGATCGGACCCTCTTGTCCCCATTTTCGATTTTTGTTGTTGTATTCTCTCCCCTGGTCGGGTGCCAGAGCCCGCCGACCAGCGAAACGGCGAGTCCGTCGATGTCGGGCCGGCCCGCTTCGGGACTGGCGGCGACGTCGGCGGTGGACATTGTCGGCGTCAACGAAGCGGACTTGGTCGAGGCCACGGCGATGCACCGGCAGGCCTACCGCCAGCATCTGATCGCCTTGCACGGCTATTACCTGAACCACGGCAACACCGAAAAAGCACGTCAGGCCGAGCGCGAATTGCGCGACCTGCGAAAGGTCAAGCAGTATCGGTTCCTCACCGAAGCCGAGGTACCCCAGCGATCGCTCAGGCCGTCCCAGTCCATCGCGGCGGCCGACGCGCTCTACGAGGACGGACTGCATTACCTCAAATCCGGTGGGCACGGCATCCCGCTGTACTATGACGAAAACAAGATGAAAATCGCCCTGGAGAAGTTCCAGACGATCATTCGCGACTACCCCATGTCCGACAAGATCGACGATGCCGCGTTCTACTGTGGCGAGATCCACAAGGAGTATTTCAACGACAACAACACGGCCGTGCAGTTCTACCTCAAGGCAATCGAATGGGACCCCAACACGCCGCACAGCGCCCGCTTCCAGGCCGCGGTGGTGCTCGATTACCGGCTGCACGATCGTGACGCCGCCCTCGAGTTGTATCAGCGCGTCCTCAAGGAAGAGACCTTCGAGAAGACCAACGTGTCGTTCTCGCGAAGACGGATCGGCCAACTGCTGGATCCCACGCGTCGCGGCTCGGTCGCACCGACGTTGCCGGAACCGCTTGTGGGCACGTCGGCGGCGCCGTCCCGTGCCTCGACTGCCCAGACCACACCTCCCGCCGAGGAAGGTCGCCCTTGACACTGGCCGCCTTGACACTGGCCGCCTTGACACTGGCCGCCTTGACACTGGCCGCCTTGACACTGGCCGCCTTGACGTTGGCCGCCTTGACGTTGGCCGCCTTGACGTTGGCCGACGATCACGACACGATGAGCGTGTCATGATGCGTTCGAGTTTCATCGCCCTGGCCGGCAGCGTCGTTGTTCTCTATGCCCTTGCCCTCATCGCCGGGCTGGTGGTCGACGGCCGGCGCTGGTTCGTCGTGCACTTCGCGCTCGGCTTGTGTGCCGTGGTGTTCACCCTGCTGACCCATTGCGTGGTCATGACCTACCTGATCGCCTCGGGCAAAATGGTGCGGATCGCGGTCGAACAAAGCCGGCTCGATACCGACTACATCGTCCGGACCAAGGAACTCAAGGCCCAGACCTTCCCGTTCATGATCGGCGCCATTCTGCTGCTGCTCGCGACGGTGCTCTACGGCGGGGCGGCCACCGACCGCGCCGGCGTCGCGACCTTCCATCTGATCGCCGCCCTGTTCGCCGCCGGCTACAACACCTTCACGTTCGTCGTCGAATTCCGCATCATTACCCGACACGTCGCGCTGAACACCGAGGTTTTCGCGCTGCACAACCAGGTCCTCGACGGTAAACAGCAAACCGGCGCCGCGGCCTGAATCGGAAAAAACCCGTTTTGATTCGCGTGGGTAAAAAATGTGGGGTCCCGGTCTGTAGGAGGCAGCCAGGCCGGGACCCCGATCCAGGGCAAAGGAAAAGTTGTACGATTCGATGAAGCCGGCGCTCACGGCTGAGCGTGATTGCCATGCGTCGTTGCCCGACACGCTGAAAACGTACGATTCATCCGCGGACCGGTCAAACCGCGGTTTCCGCGAATCGTCGCCTGCCGATAATGGCGCCGCGCGTGAACACCGCGGGGGTTTCTTCGGTGAACGCTCGCCTTCGCGTCGCCGCGCTTGCGTGGCGGTTATGGGGTCTCTACAGTGCGAAGCGTGTCGGTCACGCACGGGTCATGACGCATGGCGAAGAAAACCACCGGCCGATCCTCGGACCGTAGCGGCGGCGCGACGCTTACCCCGGCCATGCGCCAATACGCCGCACACAAGGCCCAGGCGCCCGACGCGATTCTGTTCTTTCGGATGGGTGATTTTTACGAAACGTTTTACGAGGACGCCGAAACCGTGGCGGCGGTGCTCGGGCTCACCCTGACTACACGGTCGAAAAACGCGGACCGGCCGATCCCGCTCGCCGGCGTGCCCTATCACGCGCTCGATACCTATCTCGCCCGGCTGGTCCGGGCCGGATACAAAGTCGCGATCTCCGAACAGGTCGAGGACGCCAAACTCGCCAAGGGCGTGGTCAAACGCGAGATCGTCCGCATCGTCACGCAGGGAACGTTGACCGACGACGCCCTGCTCGACGAACGCAGCGAAAACTACCTGACCGCGGTCAGCATCACCGCGAGCGAGGCGGGGCTGGCCTGGGTGGATCTTTCCTCGGGAGCCATGACCACGCTGCTGACGCGACCGGACGAGGCGCTCGATGAACTGGTCCGGCTCCAGCCGGCGGAGATCGTCGCGGCGGACCTCGGCATCGACCAGCGGGACGATCAGGCCACGCGCTTCGCCGACGCGATCGGCTGCGGACTGACCCGTCGGGCAGCGCACGTGTTCGATCCCTATCAGGCCGAAACGCTGCTGCACAAGCATTTCGAGGTCACCACCTTGGCGGGCTTCGGCTACGACGCGATGGACCGCTCGCTGTGCAGCGCCGCCGCGATCCTCGACTACCTGGCCGAAACGCAGAAGACGCATCTGGGACACGTCACGACGCTGCGTCGCCGCGAGTTGGGCAACCACCTGGCCATTGACCAGTCGACTTGGCGTGCGCTGGAAATCGAGCGCACGCTGCGTAGCGGCACGCGCGAAGGTTCGCTGCTCGACGCGGTCGACGCGACGGTGACCGCGGCGGGTGCTCGATGTCTGATGCGCTGGCTGCGCAGCCCGCTCCGCAAAGCCGAGCCGATCCTCAACCGCCAGCAGGCGGTGGCCGAGCTGGTCGCCGACCCGCGCACGCTCGACGCCCTGCGCGGCACGCTCAAGCCGATGGCCGACATCGAACGCATCACCGCACGACTCGGCGTGGGCCGGGCGTCGCCGCGCGACCTGGCCGGACTGGGATCTACGCTCGAAAATCTGGACACGCTGCGGGAGCACTTGCGCGAAAGTGTGGCCGGCCTGCTGCTGGCGCTGCGCGACGAAATGGGCGGGTTGGACGAGATCGGCTCGTTCCTGCGGTCGTCGTTGCAACCCTCGCCCCCGCTGACGCTCAACGAGGGCGGAATTATCGCGGTGGGTTACGACGCGGAATTGGATCGGCTGCGGAACATCGGTCGTGACGGACAGCAATGGCTGGCGGACTTTCAGGCACGTGAGGCCGAGCGCACTCGGATTCCCGGTCTGAAAATCGGGTTCAATCGCGTGTTCGGCTACTACATCGAGATCACGCACGCCAACCGCGACCGGGCGCCGGCCGACTACGTGCGCAAGCAGACGGTCAAGAACGCCGAGCGTTACATCACCGACGAGCTTAAGCAGTACGAGAGCGAAGTGCTCTCGGCCGAGGAACGCGCTCATGCCCTGGAGGCGCGCCTCTTCGACGAGATCCGGGAACGGGCCGCCACGCACATTCCGCGCTTGCAATCCGCAGCCGCGGCGGCCGCGGCGATCGACGTGCTGGCCGGCTTCGCTTCGGTCGCGACGGGGGGCCGGTACGTTCGGCCAATGCTCGACGAGGCGAACGTGTTGCACATCGACGACGGCCGGCATCCGGTGCTCGACCAGACCCTGGCCGACCGCTTCGTGCCCAACTCTGCGCATCTGACCGAGGACAATCAGCGCGTTCTCGTCATCACCGGACCGAACATGGCGGGCAAAAGCACTTACATTCGTCAGACCGCGCTGCTGGTGCTGCTCGCCCAGACCGGCTCGTTCGTGCCCGCGCGGGCGATGCGTTGGGGCCTGGCCGACCGGCTCTTCGCCCGGGTCGGCGCGAGCGACGAGATCACGCGCGGGCAGTCGACGTTCATGGTCGAGATGACCGAGGCGGCCAACATTCTGCACCACGCATCGGCGCATAGCGTGGTGATTCTCGACGAGGTCGGTCGCGGCACGTCGACCTATGACGGGCTCTCGTTGGCCTGGGCGGTGACCGAGCATCTCGCCACCCAGATCGGCTGCCGGACCCTGTTCGCCACGCACTACCACGAACTGACCGAGTTGGAAGAGCTGCTCGCAGGGGTGCGCAACTTCAACGTCGCGGTGCGCGAGGGGCAGGATCGGATCACGTTTCTGCACAAGATCATCGAAGGCGGCACGGACAAATCGTACGGCGTGCACGTCGCCCGGCTTGCGGGCATTCCGCGTCCGGTGATCGACCGCGCGAGAGAGATCCTCACCGAGCTGGAGTCGAATTTCGCCCGCGAGTCGCATGGCCGGAACCTCGCCGCCCGGCGCACCAAACAGGACCGGCAGCTTCTGCTCTTCGCCGACGCCGGCAACGAGATCGCCGAAGAACTCCGCCAAATCGATTTGAACGAGATGACCCCGCTCGAAGCGTTCGAGAAGCTGCGCGAGCTACACGAGAAAGCGCAGTAGCGGACGAAGTCTCAAACCGGAACATTCAATGAACAGGCCCTTTATCGGGCTCAGTCTCGTGAGGGTGAAGCCGATTTGCCGGGTGACCCGCCGTAGTTCGGCGAGCCTGAAGCCCGCTACGCGGGAACATCCCTCAACGAGATTGACACCTGACGGAACGAAGCCTCGCAAGTCGTTCCCACCTTGTCCCTCACGATTTCAACATCAAGTGTCACACCTCGACCGTCCTGCACCCGCAAATTGCATGCGTCGGCCGAGGCGGGTTATACTGAATGTTGTTCGCAACTCAGCCGGGACCGGAACCGTAGAGGAACCGCCAATGCGGAACGCATGTCGCTGCCGGGAGAAACGCGGCTTCACGCTGGTGGAGTTGATGGTCGTCGTCGCCATCATCGCGCTACTGATTTCCATTCTGCTTCCCAGCCTGGCCAAGGCTCGCGCGCAGGCCTATCAGGTCAAATGTGCATCGCACCTGCGGACGATCTTTCAGGGCATCTACTACTACGTCGAAGACAAGAACAACGGCAACGGTTTCCTGGTGCAGCTCAGCAATCCCTACGGCTCGGGGACGGCAGGACGCTATCCCGGCATGTTCTGGGCTCATCAGATCAAGCGCTACCTGGATATCCCACGTAGTCGAGCCGGTTCGCGCGACGGGCTGCTGCAATGTCCCGCGGACCCGAATCCCACCTACCAAATCATCGACGCCGGGCCGGGGAAGGAACACAGCATCGGCAATCGGATCGTCCCCCCTTCCGACCCCATCCAGATGAAGGCGGGGACGGATGAAAAAGCCGCGCATGGCAAGACGCAGACCCACATTGAACCGCTGAGTTACTGCGGATCCTGCAGCGCGCTGGGAGACCAAAAATGGATCGTCCCCTATATCAATACCGTGTTCGCCTTACCGGCGCCGGTCAAGCTCGCCGACATCAACAAACCTTACTGTTTCCCACTGTTGAACGAAGCCAACGAAGCGGCCACGAAAGGGAGAAACTGTTTTCGGTGGGGACATCTACAGAACGCGACGCAAAACCCGCTGTACCGCCGCCATTTCGGGGGCACGAGCCTTCGAGCCAACGGCGTCAACTTCCTGTTCGCCGACGGGCACGCGCAATGGAATTCCGCCTCGTTCATCGCCACGCGCATGCTCTGTTGCGCCGACTTCAGCGTCTTGGAAAATCACACCGCATTTACTAAAAATCCCTATTGTCACAATCCCTGACCCGACGTTGATCCGAGCCCCCCCGGCTCACGGTGCGTGCAGGCGGCGAACGCCGCAGTCGGGCGCGTAGGACCATGACACCGACCGAACTTCACAACACAGCGCGCGAAGCCCTGGCGATCACCGGCGCCCCCACGTGGGAATCGGCCGACGATCCGGGGCGACGCGAAGTGCTCACCTACCTGCCCGCCTCTGTCGACGGTGACGAACCGGTCTGGGCCCTCGTGCCCGCCGACGTAGAGGACGCGGACGAATTCCTCATCGACACGGCATTGGCTGAAACACTCATCGCCGAGCACCTGCGCGAATGGCTGCTCGCCCGCGGTTGGCAGGTGCAGACCGCCGTGCGGCGGGGTGAGGCGCGGTGGCGTCTGGCGGATTGTCTGGCCGTCACCGAGGGCGGGGGCGATCGGCTGGAGATCGAAGCGCCGCACGGCGACAATGAGCTCGGGATTCTGTGTGAGTCGGTGGTGCTGCTGAACGGCTATTGAACCGGCGAGTCAGCCGAACCGTTCGCGAAGGATGCGGGCGGCGGCGGTCATGTTGCACAGTTTGCGGTAGGCCTCGTCGACGCCGACGGCGGCGGCGGAACCGGGGGCGAAACCGCAATCGGGATTCAGCGTGATGCGCTCCGGGCCGATGCATTCGACGGCGCGGGCCACGCGCTCGACGATGGCTTCGGGGGGATCAACCTCGCCCGGCGTGACACTGACACAGCCCAGGCCGATCCCGAAATCCTCACGCAACTCGCGCAGGACCGCGAACGCGCCGCTGCCGGCATGGGCGAACTCCATCGCCAATCCGTGCACCTTTAACCGATTGATGTGATCGAGGATCGGCCCGTACGCGCCGTCGTGTTGCGCCTCGCCGCGGGCCCGAGCGCCGGCCCGGCGACACAAGTGCACCGCCAGTTGCACCCCGTCGACGCCGGCGACCACCGCGTTGTTCATCTCGACCGTGAATCCGGCCGAGGCTTCGGGATCGTCGTATTGACGGCGGACCTCGGGATCGACAAACAGGCACAGGTGCGGGTCGTCGATCTGCACCACGTCGGCGCCGGCGTCGCGGATGCGCAGCAGCGCCTCGCGCAGAATCGGCACACAGGCTTCGACGAACGCATCGCGCGTCGGATAAGCCCCGGCGGATTTCCGGGGGTCCCACATGCGCTCGCCCAGCAAGGCCGGCGCGGGCAGGGTCGCCTTGATCTTGCGGTCCGTCGCCCGGCGGAGAAACGCGATCTCTTCGGCGATGAAGCCGGGATTCTTCGGCGCGAGCTTGTCGACGACGATCGTCCACGGCCGGCCGTCGGCGAGGTTCCGGCCCAACTCGAAACCGTGCGCCAGCTCGGCGATCACCCCGATGTAGGACTTGCGCCGCCACTCGCCGTCGGTCACCACGTCCAGCCCGGCCTGTTCCTGCACCGCCACCACATAACGAACCGCCGACGCCATCGCCCGTTCATAAGCCTCGGCACCGAGCGATGATGCGTCGGCGATCAGGTCCTTGACGAAATCCGAGCGCGGCATCGAGCCGACGACCGACGTGGGAAAAAGGACTTTACAATCGCTCACGGGGCACCCCAGGTTCGACGGGCCATGTCGTAATCCTGCTGCGTGTCGATCTCCAGGTAACCGCCCGGCGTGTCCACATGGGCCATGGCGACCCCGGACTCGATCATCTCCTGAAACAGGTGGATCAGGTAGGCCTTCTCGAACACCTCGGCTTCACGGAACGGCCGGCCGGCAAAGCGTTCGCGACACTGGTGATAGTGTTCGCGCAATCGGGCCGCACCGTCGGTCGTGAACCGGGCCACGCCGATGTACTCGCCGTGTCCGTCGGCTTCGGGAATGTTGCGGTCAATGCGCGTGACCGCGCCGTTGCGTACGGTCACCTTCTCGGCATCGTCGCTCGGGTGCTCGGTGCGGTGGGTGTAACGATCAAGCCAGTCGGTGTCGATCACGAGCGAGATGTCCGCGTCGCCGACCAGGACCCGCCGTACCACGTCGGGAGTGAACAGGATGTCCGAGTAGCAGCAGATGAACGGTTCGTCCATCAGGTCCTCGGCATACATCAACGACGCGAGGATGTTGTTGTTCTCCCAGTTGTCGTTGTGGCGAAAGGTGAAGTGCGGATAGGCCTCGCGCACCTTGTCGATGCGGTACCCGCCGATGAAGGCGATGTCGTCGATGCCGTTCTCGGCGAACGCGGCCAACGTCCAGTCGAGAATCCGCCGGCCGTTGACGGCGGCGAAGCACTTGGGTTCGTCGGCGGTGGTGGGCATGAGCCTCGCGCCCCGCCCGGCACCGATGATAATCGCTCGCATTCAGATGTCTCCCGCCGGCAAACAGCGCGGCACGGTGTTCTTCAAGGCGCTGGCAATCGGCAACTGCGTCTGGGTCAGCAGCGACGGCACCCGGGAGATCGGGCACAGGTAGAGCCCGACCACTTCCGCATCGCGGAACGTGATCCGTTCGAGGCCTTCAGTAGTCAGCCGGCCGGTGTAGATCTCGCACCACTGGGCATTGTAGAAGTTGTCCTCCGGGCGCTCAACATAGCTCGCATAACCGCCCTTGTGGGATAGATAGCCGCCCTGCAGCGCATCACGACCCAGGCCGAGCTCTTCTTCGAGTTCCTCGTAGGCGGTCTGCTCGGAGGAGGTCAGCGCCTTGTTGTGACCGGCGGCGGAGATGTCAAGATGACCCGGGCTGTCGTTCTTGTCCCAACTGCGCACCTGTGCCACCAACACCCGGCCAAGACTCGGACTTCGCCAGGTCAGCAGGACGTTGACGCATCGGTGCCGGAGCCCGACCAGATGACAAAGCCAACGCGGCGCGGCCAACCCGGTCAACGTGCCGTCGGCGTCGACCAGCGCGAAGGTTTCGTCGGCCTCACCGGGTCGCAACACCTCGCGTCGATCCTGCCATTGATCCACCAAGCGATCGAGCTGGGCCTGCGATGTCTTCTCACCGTGGGCGCACTGGGCCCGAAACGACGACAACGCTTCCGGCAGGTCGGCGGGTTGCTTCATGACCGAACGGCCCGGTGGCTAGGTGGTCAGCTTGAGCGCGCGATCGAGTCGCTCGTCGACGTTCTTCCAGTTGATGACGTGGAAGAACGCGGAGACGTAATCGGCCCGTGCGTTTTGGTAGCGAAGGTAGTAGGCGTGTTCCCACACGTCGACGACGAGCAGCGGCACCACACCCCAGATCGAAAGATTCTGATGCTTTTCGGCCTGGAGCACGACGAGCTGTCCGGCGATCGGCTCGTAGCCGAGGATGCCCCATCCGCTGCCCTCGACGCTGGTCGCCGCGGCCTGAAACTGCCCGGCAAACGGTTCGAATCCACCAAAGTCGCGATCGATCGCCCGGGCGATCCGGCTTGAACGAGGCGGCTCGCCGCCGCTGTTACGAGCCATGTTCTCCCAGAAGATCGAGTGGAGCATGTGACCCGAGCCGTGAAACGCCGCCTCGCGCGACAACGTCGTGATGGCGGAAAAGTCGCGGCTGCGTCGGGCCACGTCGAGCTTGCCCATGACCGCAGTCAGCCCGCGGACGTAGCCGGCATGGTGCCGATCGTGATGCAGCTCCATCGTCTCGCCGTCGATGTAGGGTTCGAGCGCGTCGACCGGATAGGGTAAGCGCGGCAGTACGTACGACCGCCCGAGCGTCACCTGACCTACCGCTTCATCGGCTCCCAGTGCCAGCCAACCGCCGGCGGTTACCATCGTGCCGAGCGACCCCATCATCTCACGTCGTGAAACTGCACCCATAGCATCAATCTCCGAGGCGGTACCATGATAAGCCGCCGAACTTGCTCGGCGCGGGGAACGAAACTACGCAACCGTTTCCGCCCCGAACAGGATGCCTCAGACGCGAATCAACTTCAAGGGATCGAACTTCCGGCCCAGCAGTTTGCCGGCGTCGGCTTCGAGCCAGTCGCCGAGCACCGACGCGTAGACCCGCCTGAAGTCGAGATTGAATGCAAGATCACCGCGGTGCAGATTTTCGAGGTCGGGATGCGTACCGTGCACGCCGGCCGCGACCTTGGTGCCGATCAGGAACATCGGCGCGGCTTCGCCGTGGTCGGTGCCGCCCGACGCGTTCTCGGTCACCCGCCGCCCGAACTCCGAAAACGTCATCACGACCACCCGGTCCAGGTTGCCCTGGTCTGCAAGGTCGCTGATGAACGCCCGTAACGAGCCGGCGAGTTGCGTCATGAGCTGCCGGTGCCGCGGGGTCTGGCCGGAATGGGTATCGAATCCGCCCATCGAAACGTAGTAGATGCGCGTCGGCATCTCCGAAGCGATCATCCGCCCGACGTTGCGCAGCGCCTGGGCGAACGGGAACTGCGGATAGTTCACCTGCGCTTCTCCGCGCGAAGCGGCGCGGATCTCGGTCGCGCTGAGCCGGGCGTCCAAAGCGGTGCGGCGCAGATACGCCAGTTCGGTCATCGGCGCGTTACTCTCAGGTGCGCCGAGCTTCTTGAACGCGTCGAACATGACCTCCTGTCGCTCCCGACGCCACTGTAGCGACTGCGGGTTCGTGAAGGTCACGCCGCGGAATGCCTCACCCTGCATCGCCAGCGGCGCCTCGGCCTTGAGCGCGACCCCGCGCTGCGGCGGACACGGATCGCTGCCGGCACACTCGTGATCGAAGTAACGTCCGATCCAGCCGGTGTGCATCCGGCCCTCCGGCGAGGCGGTCTCCCAGATATCGGTGCTCTTGAAGTGCGATCGATTGGCGTTCGGATAACCCACGCCCTGCACCACCGCCAACAGCCCGTCGTCGTATAGACTCTTGAGCCCCGCAGCCTGGGGGTGAAAGCCGAGGTCGTCGTTGATGCGCAGCACTTCGTCGGCGGGGATGGCGAGCTTCGGCCTACTCTTGCGGTAGATGTCGTGGCCGAAGGGTATGACGGTGTTCAGCCCGTCGTTGCCGCCGGCCATCTGCACCACCACCAGGATACGATCGTCCGGCACGCCGGGCTGCGATTTCACGGCGCGGGCGCCGTCAGGACCGGCCAACGCCAACGCCGTCTGATCGATGAACCCCGGCACCGTCGCACCGGCGCCCACGAGGGTCAGGCCTTGCCGCAAGAATTGTCGCCGCGTCGTCCAAATCGGGTCTGCCATGGGTCGGCTCCTCATCCGGTTTAAATCAACTGATACTCGGGCATGCTCATGATCAGGAAGATCATCTCGCGCACCCGCCGGGCCGTTTGTTGCTTCGCATCGCGGTTCAACGGGCGGCCTTGAGGGGACAGGACTTCGATCAACACGTCGAGCTTGTCCTTCGGTACGTCGCCCTGAATGAGGCGCCCGACATAGTGTCGCACGATCTGCTCGGGCGTCTCGAGGTTGTAGCGTTCGAGCGTGGGCATGGGATCGTAGGGCTGCTGTCGGCCGGCCAGAATCTTCGGCGGTCGCATCTGCCGCATGGACGTGCGAATGCGCTCGGCCTGTTCGTCCGGCAGATCGTCCAGCATCGCTCGGATTCTTTTACCCTGCGGACCGGCGAACGCCATCTCGCCCGGCTCACCGCCCTTCTTCGCATCGGCTTGGGCGAGCGGTCGAGCCGCTTGCTTCTTACCCCGTCGGTTGCGCTCATTCTGTCCCATACCTTCGAGAAGCTGGCCCGCGAAGTTGTAGCGCGTGAACAGGGTGTTGGTCGTGATCCAGGTTCGGCCGCCGTCCCACCCCTTGACGTTCGGCGGCTGGAACAGGGCCTGGCCCATCTGTCGCGCCGCCTGGAACATGCCGCGAATGTTCTGCGGCTCGATCTCGAGCCGGCGCACCGAGCCGACCACGACATCGATCGGGCTCTTGATCTGCGTGCTCAGGGCGCGGTCGGAATAGAACGCGTCGCTGCGCAGCATCGCCCGCAGCGCGGCCCGGATGCTGAAATCGGAGTCGCGCAGCACGCGGGCCAGTTCCTCAACAACCTCGGGCTCGGGATCGCGATAGGCGAAGAACGTCCACAGCCGCCGGGCCAGGTAGCGTGAGGCGGCCGGCTGTTCGAGGATGATCGAGATGATGTCCTCGCCGTCGAAGTTGCCGACCCGGCCAAGGAAATCCTTCTTGCCGTCGTCGTGCTGGCGACGCTTGAATTGGAATCCGTCGTGACCGAGACCCCAGCCGGTCAAGGCCCGGGCCGCCTCCTTGACGTCCTTCTCCGTGTAGTTGCCCTCGCCCAGGGTGAAGAGTTCCATCAGCTCGCGGGCGTAGTTTTCGTTCGGCTTGCGTTTGACGTTGTTGGCGTTGTCCAGGTAGCGGAGCATGGCCGGGTCTTTGCTGATCGCCACCAGCAGGGTCTTGAAATCGCCGAGGGCGTGTTCGCGCAGCAGCTCGTTCTGGTCGTACATGAACTGCCACTGCTTGACCTCGCGGAACCCGCTGGTGAAGTGGCCGTGCCAGAAGAGCGTCATCTTCTCTTCGAGCGGCCGGTTGGTGATCATCATGCGCCGCAGCCACCACTGCCCCACCGCTTCCATGTGCTGGCGGGTGTTGCGGCGGTAGACGTTGCGCAGCATGCGTTTCGCGTCATCGTCGAACCCGGCCATCATACGTCGCGGCGGACGCGCCGGCATCGTGCCCCGCGGATAGGGTTCGTCATTGCGGGGCGTGCTCGCATAATCGAGCAGCGAACCGACGGCGCCATCGCGGCCCAGCTCGACCAGGGCGTCGATCTGCGCAGGCGGACCGCCGAACCCGGCCCGAGCCAGCAGGTGCGCGGCGTGCCGGCGATCCCAGGGTGCGTCGTCACCCGCCTGAATACCGGCCGCCGAGGCGGTGACCGCGAACCCGAAACAACCGAGTAGACCCAATCCGAACGATGTTACCCGCCGCTTCGTCATCACAAACGCTCCTGTACGAATGACCGGCCCCTCTTGAAGACTCAACGGGAGCGACCACGCTTTATTCTCGCGGTTTTCGTCGCCGGGGGCAACAACCCTACCCTATCGTCGCCCTTCGCGCCTGCGGTTTGATCTTACGCCCCGGCCGGTTACACTGGTCCTCGCAGCAACCGCCGGCCCGGTTTGTCGGTCCCGCCCTGATTAGGGTTTCCGTGATGTTCCGCTTGGTTGTCGTGTTGACGTGTTTGATTGCTTCTGAAGTCCGCGCGCAGCCCGTTGCGCCGACACCGCGTGCCGACGTGACGATTCCAACCGCGCGCCCGCGTCTGCTGCTTCGGCCCACGGATCGTCTGCGGCTCCGCGTTCAGTGTGGATTGGACGGCGATCACCAGCATGCACGCGTGGTGGACGGCGAGATCGAGTTCGCCTCGCTACGGCATGAGTTCGAGCAACTCACACGGTTCGTCGAGACGTCGCTGGGGCAGGACCCGTTGCCGGGAACGCTGTACGCCATCGCGTTGATGCACCTGCTGACCGGCGAACCGGGAAAGCCGGACCGGTACAGTACCTACGTGACGCAGCAGTTGATTACCACCCGCCGCTTCGACTTCGCCGCGGTCGTCGCCTTCGACTGGTGCTTCGACGCCATCCCCGCCAACGAACGCGCCAATATCGCCGCGAATCTCGATCACCTGATGGACCCACCCCTCGCGCCGACGGACAACCCGTTCGACCATCTGACGTTCGGCACGCGACTTTGCGCCGTGGCCGGTGCGATCACGCTCAGCGGTACGACGGTGCCGCGATCGTCGCGCGACAGGGAGACCACCAAGGTCCTCGATGCGGCCGCGGTGTATTTCAACGGACCGTTCATCGACGCGTTGAACGATCGCGGGGCCATGGCGACCTCGCCGGCCCGGGCCGTGCACGAGAACGGTGACGCGGCGTTCGCGGTCGAGATCTGGCGAACGGGTACCGGTCAGGACCTGTGGCCTGGGCTGGGTGCATCGCTGGGCCGGTGCTGCGAGCCTCACTTTTGGATGCGCACCGAGTACCCCGGGTGCGATCACGGCTTCGTGCATGACGACGGCAGTCATACACCGGCCGCACCCGCGCGACACGGCTACGGATTCGATCGTGCCGTACCGTTGGTCATCGCCCGGCGGGTGCACGACCCGGTGGCGGTCTGGTTCAACCGACGGGTCGACGGCGCGTTGCTCGACGCCGAAGACCAGGACGCCTGGATGCGAATCCTGTATCACCACCCGGATATTGCTCCGGCGCAACGCGTGCTGGCTCCATTGGGCCGATCGTTCGGCGGCGGGTGGACCGTGCTGCGTTCGAGCTGGCAGCCCGACGCGATCGTGGTGCTCTTCGACGGCGGGCAACCGCTCCTCCGCGACCGGCAACACTATGATGCGGGCCAGTTTCAGATCTTTCGCAAGGGCCTCCTCGCGCCCGACGCCGGTGATGACGTGAGTCTGGAAACGGTTGTTTCCAAGGGTGGTTGGGCGCGCTTCGGCCACGACGCCTCGGCGCGTGCCGATTGGGATCAGTACGCCCGCGCCACCATCGCCCACAACTGCGTTACGGTCTTCGATCCGCGGCAAGCGATCCGACAGGGTGACGATTTATGGCGTGCGGTCGGGAACCAGCGGCGCAGCGACGCAGCCGAGGCCGTCAACGCGTCTTCGACGCAACGCATCGGTCACGTGACCGGTCGACTCGTGGCGTTTGAAACCAATGCCGCGTACAGCTACGTCGCCGCCGACCTGACCGAGGCCTACGACCGGCGGCGGGTGCAGCGTTACATCCGTCAAATCCTGCTGTTGAACGACGGGTTGATGCTGGTGTGCGATCGTATCGACGCGGTCAGGACGCTCCAGACGCGCACCTGGCACTTGCAGTTGCCGAACCATCCGACGCTCGACGGGGCTGCGCTCGATGCCGCGCATCGCGAGCGAGGCGGTCCGACGGCGGGTGTATGGCGCATGGATGCCGGTACGCACCGACTCGCGACGGACAACCGCAACGGTCGGCTAACCGTGCAAACCCTCGAACCGCCGGACGCGATCTGGCACATCGCCGGCGGTCCCAAGACGCCGCACGTGATACCGGAAGGTCGATCCAAGGGTACGACGTATTTCGGCGGAGACGAAGACGGCTACGAGCATCTTACGCTGCCGATCCACATTTCGAGCCACAACAATGCGCACTATCGGTTGGGCAATCCGACCCGGCTGGGTCCGCAGTTCGGGCTCGGAGCGGTGTGGGGACGCCTCGACGTGCAAGCGCCGTCCGATCCGGTCGAGACGCGCTTCGTGCACCTGTTGATTCCCAGCGACGTCAGCACCCGCGCCCTGCCGAAGACCACGTGGACCCGGCAGGGAGAAGGCGGCGTCCTCACCGGCGAGATCGGCACCCACGCGTTTCGCATCACGTTGTCGTTAAACGGTCCGCTCACCGGCCGTGTGCAACTCACCGACCGCGTCAGCGGCGAGCCGCGTTTCGACAAGTCGCTGACCACCACCGTCGCACCGCAGTCCCCGGCCCCGGTTACCCGGTGAGTGTTCTCGTCGTTCGACGTGCCTGGCCGCTTCAGTCACGTCGTTCCAGTTTCTTTTCCAAAGGACGCAGCACCACGAGGACGGCGACGGAAATGACGGTGGCGCCGAGGGCAAGTCCGTAGGCGCCGCAGCCGGCCGCGGTACCCACCCCGGCAGACAGCCAGATCGAGCTGGCGGTGGTCAATCCCTTGACCTCGAGCTGGTCACTCAGCTTCAGGATGGTGCCGGCCCCCAGGAAACCGACACCCGCGGCGATGCCCTGAACCACCCGGGTGATATCGTCGGAGCCAGGGGCGACGTGCTTGCCGACGGCCATGAACATGGCCGCCCCCATCGCCACCATCATGTGGGTGCGTACGTCGGCCCAGCGACCATATAAGCGCCTCTCGATCCCCAACAGCCCGCCCAGCACCAGGGCGAGGACCAGTTGAACCAACGTCTCGGCCATGTGAACCTCCTCCGAAGCCCATGCTCCGTCAACCGGCTGATTTTGCCGATTTTCCCATAACCCGAACGGGTTTTCCCGGAAATAATCAGTCCCGCACTCCGTTGTTCCCGACCGGCACGAACGCGTGTTCGTGGCGGCGCAGTTCTATGCCCGCGACGCCGACGGGGCAAAGCGCGAATTCGACGGCTATCTGAAAACGCTCGGCACCGAGTACCTCGACGCGGTCACTTTCTACGACACCGAACGCCAATCGGAACGGGACGCCGCGGTCGAGACCGGCGGCGCGATGGAGGTCTTACTCCGTGCCCGCGATGCCGGCAAGCTGCGCATGATCGGCGTGACGTCGCATCAGCGTCCGCTCGCGGCCGAGATCGCCGCGTCGGGGCCGTGCGACCTGCTCATGATCCGCTACAACGCCGCCCACCGCGGCGCCGAGACCGAGATCTTTCCGGTCACCGAGGCGTTCAACGTCCCGGTGGTCGCCTACACCTGCATGCGCTGGGGGGCGCTGTTGGAAACCACACCGGACGATCCACCCGGATTTGCACCACCGCCCGCGCGCGAGTGGTACCGCTTCGCGCTGGCCAACCCCGCCGTAGCCGTCACCCTGATGGTTCCCAACGGCCGCGCCGAGCTCGACGCCAACCTCGAGCTCCTCACGACTGGCGCGAACCGACGCCCGAAGAAATGCACACTCTGCGAAACCACGGCGACCGAGTCCACCAACACGCCGGCGGATTCCCGTAGCATACAGCATTTAGTCGCCGAGCTTGCTCGGCGCTGTGCAGTCGTGTTTGCGTGTCGCACAGAAGCGCCGAGCAAGCTCGGCGGCTAAATGTCTCGGACCCTGAGACGTATCGCTCAACTCGAACAGGACGCCCTCTTACGGTGAATCCGTCGCCTCATCCTGGTCCGCATCACTCGGTGTTTCTCGCAATGCGCCGCGCGATAGATAATCACGCGTACGCTGAATCGCCGCCGCATGCTTGTCCGGTTCGAGCCAATCGGCACTGCCGTCGATGAACAAAACATTGCCACCCGGGCGTGCATGCAATTCATACTGGCCAACCGGCACATAGACGACGACATTCAGAGCGGAATCGAGCACGGTCAGGCCGGGGATGTAGACAAATGACGGATTCTGCGATGAATCGATCTCCGCCGGGTACGTCACCTCATCCGGTTCGAGATAGCGCTCATCCACAAGCGTATCCAAGCTAGGCGGGAAACGATCCTGGTGTTCATTGGCGTAGATAATCAGCGCTTTGCCAATCGTGCTAAGCCGAGACGCAACCGGCGCTTCCTCGCAGCATGGCCGAAACGATGGAATGAGCACTGCGGCCACAAGGACGACAAAAGCAACGACCAGCAACATGCCCCAGATTCGACTTTGCAGGGCACGGCCTCCTCGCACCGAGCGCTCGGACGTCATTTTCTCACGATCGCGATGACCCATCGCCCAATACTATGCATCGTGTTACGGGATCGTCACTTCACGTCGCGCGGTATTTCTCGAGCGCATCGGTATTGAGCTCGATCCCCAACCCGGGCTTGGTGGGCAGTTCGACCTTGCCGTCGACCATCTGTAAACCGTCGTCGGCGAGGTCGCGGCGGATGGCGGAGTCGGACAGTTCGGCGGGCAGGTACTCGATGAACGGGCAATGCGGCGCGGCGGCGGCGAGGTGGGCGGAGGCGGCGATGCCGATGCCGGTCTTCCAGCAGTGCGGGACGATCAGCCTGCCGCGGTCGGCGGCGAGGTCGGCGACGCGCTTGGCTTCGGTCAGCCCGCCGACCCGGCCGATGTCCGGCTGGGCGACGTCGACCTTACCGATGTCGATCAGGTCGCGAAACTCGAAGCGCGTTTGCAGCCACTCGCCCGAGGCGATCCGCACCGACGTGTGGTCGGCCAGCCAGCCGTGCCCCTCGAGGTCGTCCACCCGCAGCGGTGTCTCCACGAAGTAGATGTCGTACGGCTCGAGACCGTTGATCACGTTGAGGGCGCGCTTGCGGTCCTCGAACGCGTACACGACGTCGACCATCAGCGTCATCTCCGGTCCGACCGCCTCGCGACAGCGGGCCACCGTCTCGACGAACGCCGCGTCCGGCTCCTGCAGCCGGTTGTGACTCCACGGCCCGCTCAGACACACCTCGAGCTTGGCCGCACGAAACCCGCGCGACTTCGCCTCGGTCACCTGATCGACCAACCCGTCCTGATAGTCCCGCAACGTATGGCCGCTCGGCAGCAGCGACGCGTACGGCACGATCGGATCGGTCCGCTGTCCGCCGAGCAGTTGCCAGACCGGCTTTCCCGCCGCCTGACCACAGATATCCCAGAGAGCCATGTCGATCGCGCCCATCGCGCAGATCCCCAGCCCGCGCCGGCCGGTCATGATCGAGCCGGTGTAGAGCTTGTCCCACAGCGCGACCGGCTGGGTCGGATCGGCGCCGATGAGCATCTCGCGCAGGCCGAGCGCCATGATGTGCGTGCTCGGCGCCTCGACGTAGGCCCGCGTCGCCCACGGATTGGTGTCGGTCTCGCCCACGCCGGTGATCCCCGCATCGGTGTGCACGAGCACGACGACGTCGTCCTGCGCGCTGCTGCACGCGTCGGCGTTGACTTCCGGCACCACGATGACGTGGCACTCGATGTCGGTGATTTTCATGCCCGTTCCTTGATCGAATTTTTCGCCCGGCCGCAACCGCGGCGAGTGCTTGTCGTATAATGCATCCGAGAGGTCCACGAACCCGTAATTGGATTCACCGCCGCTACCCGGAAAGGAAGTCACCCATGTTCCGTGCCAAGCTGATGTCTGTAGTCGCTCTCTGCGCTATTATTGTCGCGTCCGTAGGGGCGATGGCCGCCGATGCGGACAAGCCGGCCCCGGTCATTCTGCAGGTCAAACCTCGTGCGCAACAGGCGCAGGATAAGCGTTCCCAGCCACGCCGGCCATCCCGTAGGCCGACACGCCCGTCGTCGAAAAAGTCCAGCGACGTATCCCCGGATGATCTGCTGCGGCTACGCATCGAGTTGATCGAGGTCGAGACGACCCCCGCGCTGGCCGCCGATCTCGACCTGGATGATGCGTGGGCCGATCGCTCACTCCCCGACCTCGTGAAAGGGCTGAGCAAGTTCGGTCCGACCAACACCCGCTACCGGTTCGATCACCGAATGCTGGTCGGCCAGCAGTTTACAGCGTCCTCGGGCAGCAATGTTCCCTTCATTCGCAGCGCGAAGGTGCTCGACAACGGACAGGTCCAGTCCAACGTCCAATACGAAAACGTCGGATGTATCGTCAAGGTGCGCGCCTCAAGACCCGACGAGCCTTTGTCGGAAAGCCACGGTCAATTCGTGCGGCTCGAGTTGGGTTTCGAAGTGAGTTGGCTGCTATTCAACACGCCGATTGAGACCGCGCCCGGCATCAAGGCCCCGGTCTTCGCAGAACAGAAACAGCAGCATTCGGCGGTGCAGCGTGTCGGTGAAACCGTGCTGTTGACCACGTTCGCCGCCCCGGCGATCGATCCGAAGGGATCAGCGGTCTCCAGCGCGCTCATTTGGCGTGTGCGCATCGATGGGGTAGGCGGCGGACTCGCGCCCTTTGAGGCGGGTGAGGGTGACGCCGCGCCATGAACCGGCCGAACGGAGTCAGACGAAAAGGGTGAAGCGCTACTTCTTCTTCGGTGATCGTCCGTTGCTACCGCGTTTTTTCGGGTCTGGCAGCACCTCGACCTCGACGATGTGAATCAGGTGGTAGTGGCCTCTGAAACTGAACTCGCCGTCGTCATCGAGAGATGCGACGGCAACCAGTGACCGCGTCACCAAGCATGTTTCAGGATGGGTGATATCTACATGCTTACCGGTGCTGATGTGCAACCGAAACGGTTGAAACGGCTGCGCCCGAACGAATTCACGAAGTCGATCGGCTCTCACGTAGAGGCCCCTTATCGTTCATGCCCCCCTTATTACCCCTGCCGGGCCGAGGCGTCGAGGAAGCCTTCGAGCTTGCGGGAGCGTACCGGGTGCTGGAGCTTGCGGATCGCCTTGGCTTCGACCTGCCGGACGCGCTCGCGGGTGACCTTGAAGATCTTGCCCACCTCTTCGAGGGTGTAGGTGTAGCCGTCGCCGATGCCGTAGCGGAGCTTGATGATCTCGCGCTCGCGGTAGGTGAGGGTCTTGAGCACTTCTTCGATGCGGTCCTTGAGCATTTCCGCCCCGGCGGTCTGGATGGGCGACTCGGCCCGGTCGTCCTCGATGAAGTCGCCGAAGTAGGAGTCTTCCGATTCGCCCACGGGACGATCGAGGGAGACGGGGTGACGGCTGATCTTGAGTACGCGTCGCACCTCGACCAACGGCATGCGGGCCTTTTTGGCGATCTCGTCGATGGTCGGCTCCCGGCCGAAGTCCTGGATGAGCTGCTTGGAGACGTTGCGCAGCTTGCTCATGGTCTCGATCATGTGGACCGGGATGCGGATGGTCCGGGCATGATCGGCGATGGCGCGGGTGATCGCCTGGCGAATCCACCAGGTCGCGTAGGTCGAGAACTTGTAGCCGCGACGGTATTCGTACTTGTCGACGGCCCGCATCAGGCCGGTGTTGCCCTCCTGGATGATGTCCAGGAAGCTCAGGCCGCGGTTGCGGTACTTCTTGGCGATCGACACCACGAGGCGCAGGTTGCCGTCGGCGAGCTTGCGTTTGGCGTCTTCATATTCGGCGAACACCCGACGAATCGAGACCAGGCGTTTGCCGAGCGATTCACGGTCTTCGAGCACCATGCTCTCGAAGCCGATGATCTCGTCCTTCATCGCCTGCAACTCGTCCTTGGGCAGGGTCGGGCGCTTGGTCTCCTTGGCGATCAGCTTCTCGACTTCCTTCATCTTGGCGCAGAGACCTTCGAGCCGCAGCATCATCGGCTGAATGCGGCTGGTGCGCAGCGGGAGTTCTTCGAGCAGCTTGGCCGCCTTGCGCCGCCGTAGGTTGATGCGTTTCATCGCCGCCTGGCGAACCGACGCCGCGACCCGGGTGGCCGTGATCTGCTCCCAGTCCTGCTCGTTCAGCTTGACCAACTTGAAGACCGTGGCCAGGTTGATGGGCAGACGCTTGGTGATCGTCGCCTTGATCATGTTCTCGGAGGTGAGGATCTTCATCGTGCGGTCGAACGGAAGCCGACCCGCACCCACCTGCTCGATCAGGTCGGCGGCCTGGTTGATGCAGTAGTCGCTCTCGAGCACCTGACGCCGGAACGCCATCCGCGTCAGTTCGATCTTCTTGGCCAAGGCGATCTCTTCGGAGCGCTTGAGCAGCGGAATCTCGCCCATCTGCGTCAGGTACATGCGCACCGGATCGTCGATCCGCTTCGAGGAGGTTTCCTCGTCGAGGGACTTGGACTTGGTCTTGGTCTTGTCGGCGGTGCGCCTGTTGCTTCCGGGTTGCCGATCGTTGTCCGCCAGCCGCTCGGCCTCGGCTTCGTCGACCATCTCGATCCCGCTTTCCTCGAGACGCAACATCACCGTCTCGAGCTTGTCGGGAGAAATGGCTTCGTCGGGCAAGGTGTCGTTCATCTCTTCCCAGGTGAGATAACCGCGTTCCTTACCCCGATCGATGAGCTCACGGACCGACTGGTCCACCGGATCCATTACGATTTCCGCTTGCGTCGACATTCATGGTCTCCATCCCCCGCGACGATACGAACGGTTGACGCGGCTGCCTCCGCCATCCGTCGTTCGCCGTCAGGGGTACCACGCCCTGGAGGAGCGCTCGATGCACTCCGGCATTACCCTATTGCATCAGGCCGTCGTCATACATGGTGCTGAACGATGCGACGGCCGACTGTTCACGCGCTCCCGTTCACCCGATCCGCTGCTTCATCCCCGACCGTGCCATCCCCCCTTTGCCGGGATACGTTCCTAGTCGGACACCGGCCTATTCGGCTCGGGCACCCGCCCGCCCGTTTCCGGTACGCGCCCGCTGCGAAGCACGCTGCGCGGGGCAAACCCCGACGTCCGGCGAGCCTGCTGTTGCAACGCGAGCAACGACGCTTCAACCGCATCGACGGTTTCTGAATACTCGCTCTCGTCCGATCCGGCGGCGGCACCGCGATCGTCGGCGGCACTGCGATCGTCGACGGCACTGCGAACCGCGTCCGCCTCGCGAAGCGTGGTTGTCGCCCGGCGAGCCGAATCCTCGACCTGCCGACGCGCCCCATATCGTTGTAAACTCGCCACCGCCCCCTCGACGCGTTGCGCGAAGTTACTCTTTTGTTCCCCACGCGACTGCATCGCAACGATCAGGTCCGCGTCGGCCGGGTCGTCGAAGCACGACAGCAACGCCGTCAACTCACACGCCCTGGTGGTTTGAATCAACGTCACCACCGCCTGAGCAATTCGACCCATTCGCGGGTCGGCAAACGACGACGGCCTGAACCAGCATACGACGCGCTCGTAATAGCTGGGGTCGTTACACAGAACCTCCAGCAAGTCACGCAAGGCCGCCTGCTCGGCATCGGACGGCGGCGTCCACGCTGTTTGTACACCAGGCCGTTCAACAGGCCGTCCACTGTCCCGCCGCCCACTGTCCCAGCCTCCGGCATCCCATCGGCCGCTATCTCGCGGCGCTCGCGCTCGAACGCTATTCGACCGGCGACGCAGCACATCGAGCACGTCGGCCAGGGGCAGCGACAGCACCCGGGCCACGCGATCCGCCAGCATCCCCCGCCCGATCTCGTCAATCACGCCGCTGGCCGCCGCGGTAGCGACCAGATCGAGATACTCGTCCAGGGCCTCACGACGCTGACGCTCGGACGCGTCGGCATGCCGCCCGACGATCTGCCGCCACTTGTACGTCATCGCGTCGACGGCCTTGTCCAGCACCCCGGTCAACGCCTCGGCTCCGCCGGCGAGCAGGAAATCGCACGGGTCCTTGCCCTCGGGCACGAACGCCAGCCGCACGTCCAACTGCTCGGTCAAGGTCGCGGCCAACGCGCGCTCGGAAGCCCGCTGGCCGGCTTCGTCCGAATCGAACAGGAGCACGATCCGGTCGGTGTACCGTTTCAACAAGCTCACGTGGGCGGCGGTCAGGGCCGTACCCATAGTCGCCACCGTCTCGGTGAACCCGTACTGATGGGCCATCACGCAGTCGGTATACCCCTCGACCACGATGATCCGCCCGGTCCCATCGGCTCCATTGACGGCCCTTCTCGCCAAGTCCAGACCGTAAAGAATCCGCCCCTTGTCGAAAATAGCCGACTCCGGCGAATTCAAGTACTTGGGCGGATCGTCGCCCAGGGCCCGACCCCCGAAGCCGATGACACGATCCATCGGGTCGACGATCGGAAACAACACCCGGTTCCGGAAGGTATCATACGGCCTTCCATGCGTCCCGGTTTTGATTAACCCGCACTTCAGCAGGAGGTCACGCGAAATCGACGACGCGGCCGCTCGGCGCTCGAGGCCCTCATAGCCTTCCTGAGCAAAACCCAGCCGGAATCGCTCGACCATCTCCTGGTTGATGCCCCGCCGGGCGATATAGGCCCGGGCTCGCTCCCCGATCTCGACATCCTGCAGCCACCCGCGATACACGCCGGCGGCCCATTGTGTCACCCGCAAAAGTGTCTGCCGGTCCGGCTCGCCTGGATTCCGCCCCCCCTGGTTCCAACCCGGTTGGGGCTCGAGGACGATCCCCGCCTGATCGGCCAGCATTTCGAGCGCCTCACGGAATCCGACGTTCTCGGTTCGCTGCACGAAATCGAAAACGTCTCCC
>Ga0299906_10000630_pt1 | contig 31848 bp, 31 predicted proteins | sample RVTome_14_FD_200259 | JGI IMG/M metagenome (GOLD analysis project Ga0299906, IMG submission 200259) | Soil microbial communities from uranium-contaminated site in the Upper Colorado River Basin, Wyoming, United States - RVT145D125 (version 2) ...
CTCGACATGGTGCGCAGGGAGTTCAACGTCGACGAGCAGCGCATCTACCTGATGGGCCACTCCATGGGAGGGGCCGGCACCTACTACCTCGGCTCGAAGCACGGGCACATCTGGGCGGCCCTCGCCCTGATCGCGCCCGCGGCCATGAGCATGACGAACGACCGGGTCGAGGTGCTGCAGGCCATCAAAGACGCCGGAGTCCCGATGCTCGTGAGCATGGGCGACGCCGACGAGGCCGTGCCAGTGGCGAACGTGCGGACGTGGGTGGACACGATGAAGGAGCTCCAGATGAACTACGAATACAAGGAGTATCCCGGAGTGACCCACGGCCCCATCATGTCGGCGTCGATGGCGGACATCTACGCCTTCTTCGCGAAGCACTCGAAGCAGGCCGACTGAGCCGATCTCGCGAGGGTGGCCCAGCCGGGACCACCCTCGACTCCTCTCGTGCCTGGGTCAGCGCCACGCCGGGCTCGATTCCACCGTCAGTTCCGGCCTGACGAGACGATGGGCGATAATGGGAAGGTGAGGCACCAAGGATCCAGCGCCGCGTGCCGGGCGCTCGTGCTGTGCGCAGCCGTCGCGGTGGTCGCGCCGCTGACGGCCGGCTGCGGCGCGCGATACGTGAACGCCCCGCCGCTCGCCCCCGGCACGTTCACCGTGCCCGATGCGAGCGTCACGCGCCACGTCGTGCTCGTCTCGATCGACGGGCTTCGCCCGGACGCCATCGACGCCTTCGAGGCGCCCACGCTCCAGCGACTCGCGAGGGAGGGCAGCTACTCGCTGACGGCGAGCACCATCGTGCCGAGCAAGACGCTCCCGTCCCATACGTCGATGCTCACCGGAGAGCCGCCGGAACGGCACGGCGTGCTCTGGAACACCCTGCTGGCAGCCGAGGCCGGCACGACGAGTGTCCCGACCGTCTTCGGCGTGGCGCGCTCACGCGGCTACAGGACCGCGGCGTTCTTCAGCAAGTCGAAGTTCCACGCGCTGCAGGTACCGGGCACGCTCGACTTCTCGCAGGCACCACGGGGATGGTGGGGCCGCTGGTCGGCCGAGCGGACGATCGACGACGTCGAGCGGCACCTGACGGCGGCGTCGCCGAACCTTCTCTTCGTGCACCTGACGGATCCGGATCGTGCCGGTCATCGCGACGGCTGGATGAGCCGCCAGTACGGCCTGGCCGTGGCCGTGGCCGATGCGGCGCTCACGCGGCTGCTCGTCGCCGCCGAGGCGGCGTTCGGCACGGGCCGCTACGCCGTCATCGTGACCGCAGACCACGGAGGACACGGCCACGACCACGGCAGCGACGACCCGCGGGACCTGACGATCCCGTGGATCGCGTGGGGACAGGGCGTGGCGGGCACTGGGGAGATGCCGGGCGCCTCGATCCGCACCATCGACACCGCGTCCACCGTCCTGTGGCTGCTCGGGGTCGCCGAGCCGACCGACTGGCCTGGCGATCCGGTGATGTCGGCCTTCGTGTCGGCTGCCGAGTAGCCGGCCGGCGGCTCACGCCGGGTTCACGATCCCGGGACCCACTCCACGGTCGGGTCAGTCGGTCGGGACCAGCCGCTCCAACTCACCAAACCAGTTCTGCACGACGTTGACGTGCCGGTTGTCCGCGCCCGCGGTGGCCGTTCCCTCCAGGATGCCCAGGCAGGACCTTGATGGCCACCGCCCGGCCCAGGTTCGTGTCGGTGGCGCGGTACACCTCACCCATCCCGCCGATGCCGATCTGCTCGGCGATCTCGTATGAACCGATTCTCGTACCTGGAGTCAGCCCCCCGCTGGCCGCGATTCTACTGCGACGTCCGTCAGCAGGGGAAGACTCGGATCATCTGCGCTGTGTGGGGCGAGATCGCGTAACGGGGATTGCGTCAACTGGCGCGAAGAGGCCGTTCATGGCGCCTATCGTCTGCAGGCGTGGCGGGACAACCAGACGAGTTCGGGCGGCGCCGGCCTGCCGGAGGGCGTGGCCCGCGACGTCGCGGACATCCGCACGCAGATCTTCGAGCGGGAAGACCGTGCGGCCCCCTGGAGGTCCCAGTTCGGGTGGTCGCGGGGCCCAGAGCCACCCGTGCGGATTCTGAACCCGCACGTCATGGTCGGGATCGGTGGCAGCGTGCCGACCCGGGAGACCGTCTATCCGCTTTTCCCTGCCGGTGATCTTCTCTTCATGACCTCCGAGCAGATGGAGATGCTCATCGACGCCGTGGAGGCCCTCGGCGAGCAGCGGCCCGGGGGGCCCCCGCGGATGCCGCGGGACATGGTGTCGTTTCTGGCGGCGCACGTCCCCGTGCACGGGGGAATGCTCGGCGGCATCTGGTCGTTCGCGAGTCGGCCTGAGGTCGTGTCGGTGACGTTCACCGACGAGGACCGGACGATGGCCGAAGTCGGCATCCGCGCGTACTTCAGCGGCGGCACGTTGCTGATGGAGAAGAGAGAGGGTAGTTGGCGGGTCACAGGTGTCGGCCTCACCTACGTCAATTGACTGTCGATCACAGCAGGGGCAAGACATCGAGACGGCATCTTCTAGCTCCGTCCACCGTCGGTCACCGCCGACAGGCCGGGGCAGCGACCTCCGGTAGGTTCGTCCGGCTGGGCTAGGGCATCCCCGGATTTGCGCCGGTGGGGCTGTCCAGCGACACTACGCACGGCAATGGGAGGTAGACAAATGAAGTCCGCTGTCGTCGCTCTAGCGGTTGCCGGGTGGGTCGTCGGACTACAAGCCCAAGAGCTCGCGGAGCTGCCGACCTTCGAGGTGACGTCGGTCAGGCCGAGCGATGGCCAGGGCCGCCTTCAGTTTCCTCGCTCAACGCCGGACCGATTCACGGCGAACGCGCCACTTCTCATGCTGATCTCTGTGGCCTACGAGGTGCTGCCCGATCGGATCGATGGCGCCGACGGCTGGATGACGTCGGATCTGTTCTCCGTGTCGGCGAAGGCTCCAGAGGGGACACCCCCGAGCACAATCCCGTTGACGCTTCGGACGTTACTCGCAGATCGCTTCAAGCTCGTCGCGCACTGGGAAGCGCGGGAGCGGGATGTTTATGCACTCGTCATGGCGAGGCCCGACGGACGCCCGGGCCCCTTTCTCACCCGTCCGCGAGAGGACGTCGATTGCGAGTCCATTGATGCGGAACGACGCGCGGCTCGGGAATCCGCGACTGCCGTTGCACGCCAGCAGTTGATCTACGAACAGTATTTCTCCGGTGGTCCGGTCTGCGAGGGCGCCATGGGTGCGAGAGTGCTGCCAGACGGAGGGCGCGAGTCCTTTCTCACGTCGGGCAACAGTTCCATCGAGGATCTGGCTCTGCTCCTGTCAACGGAACACGATCGGCCGGTGATCGATCACACTGGCCTCACCGGAGGTTTCGACTACAGGCTCCGCTACGTTCCGCAGCCGCCCTTGACGACGTCACAACCGGGCGCAATCGACCTGCAGCCTCGCGCCGAGGGGCCTTCGCTCCCCGACGCGCTGGAACAGCAGCTGGGGCTGAGACTTCAAGCTGTGAAGGCACCGGTGGATGTCCATGTCATCGATAGCGCGGAGATCCCGGAGCCGAACTGAGTCGGTCTGCGGGTCACCGTACCCACACACTACAGCTGCTGTAGAAGACGATCGTACTCGGCGTGGCCTCCGATCCAGAACCAGGTGACCTCGTCGTTCTGGACGATGCCGAGGGCGCGATACGCCCTGGTTACCCGGACGGAGTAGATCGGTTCGCGGTGATGGACCTTCTTGAACTGCAGGCTGGGGTGCCGGGGCTCGTCGCGAAACAATCGGTAGGCCTTCTGTGCTGCTTCTTGAACGGCAGGTGGAAGCTCGGCGTAGGCTGCCCAGAAGCGCGGCGTGGCGCGCGACTTCACAGCTTGTCGGGATCGAGTTCGGTGCTTCGACCAGCCAGGTTGTCCGCGTGAGCCTCGGCGGCGAGTTTGCTCAGGGCGTCTTGCGAGGCGTCGAACTGGCTGGACCAGCGCTCTTCGTCCTGGAGCTCGTCGAGAAGCCAGCGCCCGACTCGGTCCTGCTCGTCGGGCGGCAAGGTTGCCAGCTTGGCGATCGCCGCGTCCAGCGTTCGAGTCATGATTCAAGTATACGGGGAACTCTGTGGTGGCGGCCGTGGAGTCGGGATTGCCGTCGGCGTCTTTCTCGGGAGTACGCTCGCTATGACGCTGAGCCCGATTCTGGTTGGCGTCAGCCCCTTCGAGCCGCTCACTGGACACGACCGTCACCGACCTGCTGCGGCTGATTTCGCTGCTGGCGTCATTCGTACCTGCACGACGTGCGATCGTCGTCGAACCTTGGTGCCTTCGAATCGACCGGTGCAGGAACGGCGGCCCTGACGCGGGCGGATCTGCTGTCCCTGTTTTGTACCTGCACCACGGCTTTCTGGCGTTTCTCGCCGCTTGACCGCATCGAGTTCTCGAAATCATTCGAGAACTCGACGATCGTGGCAGACCGACTCCCGCCGCCTCCACCAGCCTCCGCTCGCTCGTCCACGCGGAGGCTGCCCGCCGTAGTGATCCGAAGAAGTCCGGCAGGTCAGAATCCATCCGTCGAGTCACCGGAGCAGTATGGCTCATCGATTTGCTGCGGTGGCGCCTGTTCCAGTGGAACGCTGAGACTGTCGTGTAGTGTTGACTGTGGTCGTTCATCATGTATCGAGCAGATGCACGTCCGGCGGCGCTGCTTCTTGGGCTTGTCGGTGTCATCGCGGCCGCATCGTCGCCGACGGCTGATGCGGCCGGCGCTTCCCGGTCGGCGCAGACGGCGCCTGTTGAGTTCGAGATCGTGGTGGGTCCTCCAGACACGGGCGCGACGCCAGCGGTGCCGGCTGACGCCGTGTCCCTATTCGTCGCCATCGAGGAACAGTTGGGTCTGAAACTGGAGCCGAGGGAAGCTCCCTTCGAGGTGTTGGTGATTCGGAACGCCGAGAAGCCGGAGCCAACTGATCGTCCCAGACATGAAGCAGGTCAAGAAGCGAAAGGCTGACGATCTCAGGGCCGAGTACGACTTTGCTGACGGCGTCCGGGGCAAGCACCACCGCGCGTACCGGGCTGGCACGACGACTTCTTCCCCTTCACGACATGGTGTTGCAGGGCCCGCTGCAGAAGCGGCAGGGCCTGGTGGCGTGGCCTGAGCGCGGCGCTCCGTTCCTGTGTGGGGCGAGATCGCATAACGGGGATTGCGTCAACTGGCGCGAAGAGGCCGTTCATGGCGCCTATCGTCCTGAAAGGACTGTCACGTCCCCCCCCCGAACTCGACCGCTTCCCCGCCTCCGCTGGCTGCCTCGTGATCCATGCTACCGTCCCACCAGCCCTCGGCAGGGGTTGCCCCTCCGTCGGCCCGGCGTCTCCCGTTACCGCTACATCGAACAGGATGGCGTCGGGGAACCGCCAAGTCCTCACGGCAGGATGAGCATGGCGTGAGATTCAGCTGAAACAGGCGGAAGCGTTCGGTTCGGCGGAACTCGGTGTTTGGTTACATAGCAGGATTCTCAGTTTGCGGCATGCCGGCGCGGCGGCCGCGACCACCTCGGCCAACTCCGTTGCGACCGTCTCTCTCTACCAGGAGCACGAACATGAGGAAGCTGCCCGTGGCTGCGCTGTCGGCCCTGACCGCGATGTCCGTCATGGCGTTCGGTCATCGCGCGGAAGCTCAAGGACCACCTGTGCCCGTGGGCGTCACGGGGAGCGGGACGCCGGGAACCGTGCCGCTCTGGACGGGTGCAGGCCGCACGCTCACCGACTCACACATTCGTGACAACGGGACCGGGGTGACCGTGACCGTGCCGATATGGGTGTCGGCTGGAGGCAGCGCGCCGACCGTGGCCGGAACCGCCACGAATGGAGTGGGCGCGGCTGGACTCAGCGCGAACAACCACGGCGTGACTGGCACGACGAGCGGCACGGAGTGGCAAGCGGGCGTCGCGGGATTCGGCGTCCGGTACGGCGTGCTCGGCTTCGCCTCGGCGACCGACGTCGGGTGGGGTGTCAAGGGCATATCCGGCGGGACGGCTGTGGGGGTGGAGGGCATCTCTGCGCTGGGCGTCGGAATCCGGGGACAGGCCTTGGCGTGTGACCCCGACTGCACGGCGACGACCGGCGTCGCGGGCCAGTTCGTCGCCGGCGCGGGAGGCGTGCTGCTGCATGGGCTCCTGTCGCGCTTCAACGGCCCCGGTGGCTGGGACGAGACGTTCAGAGTGGACGCCGACGGCAGCCTCTCGATTGGAGGAAACGCCTTCAAGCCGGGTGGTGGCTCATGGTCGACCCTGTCCGACCGGCGCGTGAAGACGTCCATCGAGCCAATCACCGGCGCTCTGGAGCGGCTGCTGAAGCTTCGAGGTGTGAGCTACGAGTATGTGAACCCATCCGCGTTCGGCGAGGCCCCGGGCCCGCACCTCGGGATGGTGGCGCAGGAGGTGGAGCGGGTCTTCCCGTCCTGGGTCGATGTGGGTGCCGACGGCTACGAGCGGTTGACGTTCCGGGGTTTCGAGGCAATGGCCGTCGAAGCGCTCCGCGAGCTTCAGGACGAGGTTGCGGCGAAATCGAGCGAGGCGGCTGCCCGCATCGTGTCACTGGAAGAACAGAACGCCGAACTCCGACGCGCGGTCGAGGTGCTGTCCGAGGCGGTGAGGACCTTCCAGGGCGCCGCAGCCGCGCGGGACCAGCGGTAGGAGGGCGCGTGATGACGCAGCCGTCGAACGCGGCAGCTGTGGTCATCCTTACAGCCGTCGCTGGGCTCCGGTCACTGTGTAAAAGGAACTGGCCGTATCCGACGCGCGCGGCGTCGAAATACTCACGGACTGCTCTTCAGCAGTGCGTGATGCGCTGGTCGCTCCTCGGGTCGGCGCCGTCCTTTCCGCAGCCCCGCGCCGGTGGCTGGACACACCGACGCCGTGGAGGCCTTTCGGAGCCTCCATCGTTTAGGGGCCCTCTCGGACTGGGACGCATCTCGCGTCATGGACGTCATCGAGGAGCTCGTCCCAGGACAGCGCGAATGGGCCGAGTGGATGCGGAGCAAGTACCTGTTGAGCTGAAACGAGCATCATCGCGTTCGTCGCGACGTTGATCGTGATGACGACGATGATGATGACGACGATCATGATGATGAACTGGGCCCTCTGGTGGATGTGGCCATGCCGGCCCGCGCCCGTGAGGCAGAGTGTCTCTCCGCCCGGGCGGGTCACCCTGCCGAAGAGAATTGCACCAGACCGGCCAGCGCCCCTCAATCCAACCTCATCGCCAGTCCCGCCCTGGACTCACCAGAAATCACGAAGCGGCCCCGGTACGGTTCGCGGTCAGTCGGCCGAGAGGAGACGCCCGAGTTCTTCCGTCCAGTTCAGAACGAGGACGAGCCCTCGGGGGCCATCCCCGGCTGCTGCCACCATGAGGAAATGTTGGCCATCGAGCGACACGTCGTAGTTCGCGTTGCCGATGCCTGCGCCGTCCGGGTCGTTCAGGTACGGCGCCTCGAAAAGGAGCTCCGAACCGACGACACGGAACTCCGTGTCTGACGCCATCACCTCCACGGCCCACATCTCGGCGCCGTTGCGATAGAGGATCTCCCGGCCGTCACGAGACCAGACAGGCTCGCTAGCGGCGATCCTCACTGCGGCGCTGCGCGCGCAGGGCCTCCCGGTTCCTCCCCCGCTCGAGCGGCCGCCGGGCGCGCAGTAGGGCGTTCGCGCGTCGTTGACTCGAGCGAAACCGGCTTCCCCTCTACCCTGCCGCTCGCCGTGGTTCAGCGCAGCTTCGTCCGGTGACGTGCCGTAGTGAACAGACGGGCCCGTGCCGACGGGATATCGTCTGTTCCGGGTCATGCGCTACCCGAGGGAGAGAACCGATGCTCACGATTCTGATCGTGCTTGCAGTGCTGCTGCTGCTGGGTGCCATTCCGGCCTGGCCGCATAGTCGGAAATGGGGCTACGGCCCGAGTGGTGGATTGGGCCTCGTCGTGCTCATCCTCCTCATCGTGCTCGTGACCGGCGGGCTCTAGGTTGAGCAGGCCCGCTACGAGGACGCACGCCGTCGTTGATCCCGGACGACGGTCCCGGCGATCAGGATTCCTGACGCTGCTCGCGGTCGGCAGTCCGGTGTCGTCGGCCGCGCCTCGATGACCGTCAACTAGATCATCGCCGACCCGTCTCGCTACAGAAACCGCGAGGTCCGGCTGTCCGGCGCGGTGGTCGACGGCTACTCGCTTGCCAATCGCGGCGAGTTGGCACAGGCCTGATCCTGATTGAGTCGTCACACAAGGCGAAGAACTGAACTCGAGGACCACATGACGTTCACACTGCCAGGCCTCATCGTGCTGATCATCATCGCCGCCATTTGCGGCGCCGTCGGCAAGGCGCTCGGGGGTGGAGGGAGGGGCGGACTCATCACATCGATCGCCCTCGGGTTCATCGGGGCCCTGTTCGGACCCTGGATCGCCGGCCAGATCGGCCTGGCCGAGCCGTTCGTGCTTCGTCTGAGCGGCCAGTCGTTTCCGATTCTGTGGTCGATCATCGGCGCGGCGATCTTCGTCGCGCTGCTTCACCTGGTCTCGGGGGGGCGGCGGCGACGGAGCTGGGCGTGATTCGGAGGTCGAGCAGGGACCGACGACGCCTGTAGTACGCCACGGCGCCTTTGGGAACGAGCCGGCCCGCAGGCCGACCTTGTGGCTCATCGTGTGTCCTCTATCGAACAGCGATTCTGGCGCGGGCACGCTACAGTCGCAATCACGAGTCGGCAGCGTCAACACGCGTCACTGACGTCGACCACAGCGCCACTTCCCACTCGGTTGGAGGTATTGTCAATGTTCAAGCCAATCGCGGCAGCGCTCGTGGCGTCTGCCGTGTTCACGACGGGCGTCGCGTTCACGCAGACGCCGCCGAACCCGACACAGCGGAACGTCGGCGGTTCCGACGATCAGGTGCCGCTGTTCAGGATCACCGTGGTCGGGAGGACGACTCAGGCGATCAACTATCGACCCCGCCGCGGTGACACGAAAGTCGACCTCCGGGGCACTGTCCTGATGCCGCAGGCACGAGGAGAGGCGAAGGTGTCCGGCGAGCAGGGATACATGAATGTCGAGGCAAAGTTCGACAAGTTCGTGTCCGCATCGAGTTTCGGGCGCGAATACCTCACATACGTCCTCTGGGCCGTCACCCCGGAAGGACGCGCGACCAACCTGGGAGAAGTCCAGATCGACGGGGACGATGCCAAGGTCAAGGTGACCACGGAGCTGCAGGCGTTCGGCCTGATCGTCACGGCCGAGCCCTACTTCGCCGTGACCCAGCCGAGTGACGTGGTCGTCATGGAGAACGCCGTCCGCCCGGGGACCGAGGGCAGCGTCGAAGTGATCGAGGCGAAGTACGAGCTCATCACGCGCGGCTCGTACCTGATGAATTCGGACGCCTCCCGGTTGAACCTCAGGCCGCTCGAACCGGGTGCCTCGCTGGATCTCGCCGAGGCGCGAAATGCCGTGGCCCTGGCTCGCCTGGCCGGTGCGGATCGCTTCGCGCAGGAGACGTTCGACAAGGCTGCGGCGCTCCTGGCGACTGCCGAAGAGGCCAGCGCAGAGCGTCGCGGCGGGAACGCCGTGATGATGCCGGCGCGACAGGCAGCGCAGACCGCCGAAGACGCGCGGCTGGTTGGATTGCAGCGGCAGGAAGAGGCCTTCCTGGCGACGCAGAAGCAGCAGGCGTTGGCCCGAGAGCGGGACGCAGTCGACAGGGCTGAAGCCGAGGCAACACGGCGACGCCAGGCCGAGCTCGATGCGCAGACCGCCACCGCAGCACGCGGTGCCGCGGAGCAGGACGCGCGGGCAGCCGCGACGGCACGGGAGCGAGCGGAGTTCGATTCGCGGTCGGCGGCTGCGAGGCAGGCGGCGGCGGAGTCGGCGACCTCGGACGCCGAGGCGGCGCGAGCAGTGGCCGACGCGGCACGGGCTCAGGCGGAGGGCGCACGCCGGACGGCCGAGGCGGAGACGTTTCAGGCGCGGGGAGCGGCGGCGCAGCTGGAGCGGGACAAGGCCGAGCTTCGAGACCAGATCCGCTCGCAGTTGAACGACATCCTCGAGACTCGCGAGACGGCGCGCGGCCTGATCGTGAACCTGTCGGACGTGCTGTTCGATAGCGCCAGTGCAACCTTGAAACCAGCCGCGCGCGAGAAGCTTGCGCGCATGTCCGGCATCCTCGTCTCGCACGAAGGACTGCGGCTCGAGGTTGAAGGTCACACAGACAGCGTGGGCACCGATGCGTACAACCAGTCGCTCTCGGAGCGACGCGCCGAGACGGTTCGAGCCTATCTCGTGGAACAGAGAGTCGCGTCCGCGTCGGTCGGCGCGGCAGGCTTTGGTGAAGGCCGGCCGGTCGCGACCAATGATACGGCCGCGGGCCGCCAGCAGAATCGGCGCGTGGAGCTGGTCGTATCTGGTGAAGCTATCGGCAGGCGCTGAGCGCCTGAATCGGATTGGTTCGGCGATCGCGACGAACCGGCCGCGGCCACTGTCGCGGCCGGTTGACCCTCCCCGCCCGGGACCGGTGTCAGTCGACGCGTATGGCGTTGTCGGGGAAGAGTAGTCGCATCGCGCTCCTGAGTGCATCGAATTGGAGGAGACGACATGTCCGGCAAGAACACCTCGGTATTCGGCGTCTACCCGACTCATGACAGCGCGGACGCGGCCGTTGACGCGTTGAGAACGAAAGGGTTTCGAAACACCGACATTTCAGTGCTGTTTCCGCAGAACGTCGGCTCGAAGGAGTTTGGCCACGAGAAGGGCACCAAGTCGGCGGAAGGAGCCGTTGCAGGCGGCGGAACCGGTGCGGTCATCGGTGGCGCGCTGGGGTGGCTGGCGGGCATCGGGATGCTGGCGATCCCCGGTGTCGGGCCGTTCATCGCCGCAGGCCCCATCGTGGCGACCCTTGCGGGCATGGGCGCCGGTGGCACGATTGGCGGCACGGCGGGCGCGCTCATCGGATTGGGACTTCCGGAGTATCAGGCGAAGCGGTACGCAGGACGGATGAGGAAGGGCGGGATTCTGCTGTCGGTGCACGCGGACGACCGTGAGTGGGCGAGCAAGGGCAAGCAGATTCTCGAACGCACGGGCGCCGAGGATATCTCCTCGACTGGTGAGTCCAAGGGGGACTTTGCCAACACGGACCGCCCGACCGCCCGAGCCGTGCATGTCGCGCCCGTGGAGGTTGCCAGTGTCGCACCGACAGAGCCGGCTGACGTCGCGCCGGTAGAGGTCACGCACGTCGCGCCGGTAGAGGTCACGCGTGTCGCGCCGGTAGAGGTCACGCGTGTCGCGCCGGTAGAGGTCGCCCAGGGCTGAGTCCTTCTGGAGTGGCGGGGTCGTCCTGAACGGCGCCGCCTGACCTCGCATGAAGATCCTCTCGGGGACGAGCCTGACGCTCCGCACGACGGCACTCATCGCGAGCGAGCACGTGCTGATGGTGCTCGCGCCGTCGTCGTCGCGGCCGTCATCCGCCTCACGCCGGAGGGCGTCAGCGCGCCGCTGGTGATGGGCGTGCTGTGGCGGGGCAGCCTGATCGCTCTCGTCCTGCAGGTGTGCCTCTACTTCTGCGACCTCTACAATTTCCGGAGGTTGAGCGCTCGACGCTCCACGGCGGTCGCGATGCTCCGGGCGCTGGGCGCGTCGTCCCTTGTCCTTGCCCTGCTGTACTACTGGACTCCGAGCCTCGTGATCGGGCGCGGCGTGTTCGCCATCGCCGCCGTGCTCTTCGTCGTGCTCATCGCCGGATGGCGGTTGGCGTTCGACTGGCTCGCCGGGCACCTCCAGCCTGTCGAGCGGCTCCTCATCGTCGGCACCAACCCGGCCGCCGTCGAGCTGGCGCGCGAGCTCTTCACGCGGCGGCGGGAGATCGGCGTCGAGCTCGTGGGCTTCGTCGACACGGATCGCAGCCGGGTGGGCATGTCGCTGATCAACCCGGGGATCATCGGCGTAGTGTCCGACATCCCGGCCATCGTGAACGACCGGGACGTGGATCGCGTCGTCGTGAGCCTGTCCGATGCCCGGGGCAAGCTCTCCATGGAGGACCTGCTCCAGATCAAGCTCACGCGCGGCGTCCGCTTCGATCACCTGGCGTCGGTCTACGAGGAGTACACCGGCAAGATCGCCGTCGAGCACCTGCGACCGAGCTGGCTGATCTTCTCCGAGGGCTTCCGGCGGCGCCGGGTGTTCGCGGCGACCAAGCGGTCATTCGACGTCACGTGCGCCGCGATCGGGCTTGTGCTCACGGCTCCGTTGATGGCGTTGATCGCGTTCGCCAGCAGGTTCAGCTCGGATGGCCCGCTGCTCTACTCGCAGGTCCGTGTCGGCAAGGACGGGCGTCACTTCACGCTCTACAAGTTCCGCTCGATTGCGTCGCACGCGCCTGGACGAGCTGCCGCAGCTCTGGAACGTCCTGAAGGGCGACATGAGCATCGTGGGCCCGAGGCCGGAGCGACCGGAGTTCGTCGCGCAGCTGGCGCGCGAGATTCCCTACTACAGCCAGCGTCTGGCCGTCCGCCCGGGCGTGACCGGATGGGCGCAGGTCCGCCACAGCTACGCGGCCAGCGTCGAGGACTCGCTGCAGAAGCTGCAGTACGACCTCTTCTACATCAAGTACATGTCGGTGGCCTTCGATCTGGTCATCGTCCTCGAGACCATCAAGACCGTCCTGGTACGGCGCGGCTCCTGACCCGGGACGTCGCCGCTCGCCGCTCGGCTTCGCGCTCGACTAGGGCTCTCCTGCGTCTGCGACGGCGGACTCCTGGTCCTGATCGCGAGAGGCGGCCCTCAGGGCGGCCAGCTCCCTCGTCACGCGCTCGTGGATGCGCCGCTCCTGCCAGTCCCGCCACGCGCTCGTGATGCCGTGCCAGATGGCGCCGGGATCGACGCCGGAGCCCGGGAGCGCGATCACCCTGGAGCGGTGCTCTCCCGGCGTCATTACGGCCAGCATCTCCTGGTGCGAGAAGGCCCCGCGGGCGGGGACCGGCGAGGTGTCGTCCGAATCCACGCGCCATGGTGGAGGCAGGACCGTGGCGGTCACCTCGGCCCGGAACATCGGGCGCCGCGGCTCGTCGGGGACGACGGTCACGCGGCCGACGGGCCACCGTTCTTTCACGATTTCCGCGGCCGTCTCGGCAATGGGACCCGGAGCGCGCGGTGCCGCGTCCTGGGCGCCGAGCGGCTGTGCGAGGCAGGACAGGCAGAGACGATAGGCGCCATGAACGGCCTCTTCGCGCCAGTTGACGCAATCCCCGTTATGCGATCTCGCCCCACACAGCGTCAGTCGTTCCTCACGAGGAGGTGCTGGCGCTCGTCGAACGCGCGCGCCTGGCCGGGCGGGGAATCGGCTGGGTGGACGTGCACCTGATCGCCAGCGCGCTGCTCGGTCACCTCCGCCTGTGGACGCTCGATCGGCGACTCGCGGTCGTCGCGCGCGAGCTGAACCTGTCCGTGTAGCCGCCGGCACACGGGGAGCCCCCGGACGGGCGCGCGCGGCCACTGCCGCCCGCTCGTCGTGGCAGCCCGGCGGTGCCCGTCAGCGGGTTGCGCCTCCTGGGCTGCGATCCCGCGGTCCGGCGCGTGGGTCGACGGGCACCGCGTGGGGCTGTCTCGCCCGCTCCGGTTGTCGGACACGGCGATGACGCGCCTGTGCGCCGATCTGCCGCGCACGCCGTTCTCCCGGGATCTGGTCGCCCGACCCTGCCGTTCCGATGGCAGATCGAGCCGTGCGTCAAGGCGTGGAAGTCGCACGTGAACCTCCACCCGCATGACATCCTCGATGACCTCGTCACCGCGAGCATCAGCCCGGCACGCAGGCGGCCGGTACGGCCGTCGCGATCGGGATGGGCGCGTCGGGCGTCTGCGAACACAGGGCCTGTGCGCAAGAGGACAGCGGCCGCCTACGGTCGGACGCTACCATGGTGACCATCGGCGCAGGCTCGTCAACAACTTTCGTGTGGCTCCTCGACGTCTTCGGCGTTTTGCCGTCCCTGTCCACCATCCGGATCGGGGGGTGAGTCGAGCGGCTCGTTGAGCGGTTCCACGCGGGTTCTCACATCCCACGGAAACAACGCGATAGAGGAGATCAGGCATGAACCCGAACCATCGACGTGACGCCGTGCGTGTCACGTGTCGCGCTCGACGCCTGCAACGGACCGTCATGACACTGGCGGCGTTGTTCCTCGGTCTGACGGCCGTGGTCTGGGCGGAGCGCACGTCCCTCGAACCGGGCTGGAACATGTTCTCGCCGCAGCAGGACATCGAAGTGGGTCAGCAGGTGTCAGTGGACGCCGAGCGCCAGCTGCCCATGCTGAACGACGATCGCATGGACGAGTATGTGAACGACCTGGGGCGACGACTCGCCGACAGGGCCCCAGGCGAGGAGTATCCGTATCGATTCAAGGTCGTGAACGACCGGGCGATCAACGCGTTCGCACTCCCGGGCGGACCCATCTACATCAACCGCGGTGTGATTGAGGCTGCCGACAACGAATCGCAACTGGCCGGCGTGATGGCCCACGAAATCTCGCATGTCGCCCTGCGTCATGGCACCAACCAGGCGAGCAAGGCCTCTGCCGCACAGCTTCCGCTGGCGATCCTGGGCGGCATCATCGGCAGCGACTCCACTGCATCGGTGCTGACGCAGCTCGGCGCGAGCTTCGCGGTGAACTCCGTCCTGTTGAAGTATTCGCGCACGGCGGAAAGCCAGGCCGACGTCATGGGGACCCAGATCCTTCACGATTCGGGGTACGACCCGCGTGCCATGGCCCAGTTCTTCGAGAAGCTCGAGGCGCTGCACGAGGGCGGCGGCCCGGTGGAGTTCTTCTCCAACCACCCGAGCCCCGAGAACCGCATCGAACGCGTCAACCAGGAAGTGAGCGCGCTCGGCGGAGCGGACGGCAACGCCAGAATCAATACCAGAGCGTTCGACGAGAGCGCGCGCTACCTCCGGTCGCTGGCGGGTCCGCCCGCCCCCGACTCACGGGAGGCCAGCGACGACCGCAGGCAGTCTTCCGCATCGCGGCTGTACATCGTGGCCGCCACCTATGGGGCCGGCGATCGATTCGCCGACGTGCGTCAACGCCTCCAGTCTCGCGTGCAGGACGATCGGCTGGATGTCGAGGTGAGCAACTCGTCGATGGGCGGCGACCCCTTTCGAGGCCGAGACAAGACGCTCCGCCTCCGCTACGAGTGGGCCGGGCGGGACTACGACGTCGAGGTCGCAGAGAACCGGCGGATCCTGATTCCCACGGAGCAGCAGGTGCGGGCGGCGATCGGCTCGGCCGGCACACGAATCGACTCGCCGTCGGAGCGCCTCGTGGGTGCCGAGAGCTCCCTCCTGCGCATCGACCACCCCGACAACTGGGAGGCCCGTCGACAGGGCGACGCGATGACCATCGCGCCCCGCGGCGGCCTGATCGGCGACGGCCAGGGCCATCAGGCCATGGCCTATGGCGTCATCGTCAACGTCTTCGAACCGCGCCGGGACAGCTTCGGCCAGCCGTTACAGGGCCCCGGTTACGGACCGGGCTCCAGGCAGGATGCCGAGGCGCGCCTGGAACACGCCACCGACCAACTGGTCCAGGAGTTGCGCCTGTCGAACCGGAACATGCGCGTGATTCGCGATCGCGAGGGCATCCGCGTGGATGGCGACCCGGCGCTCTCGACCTACCTCTCGAACGACTCACCCGTCGGCGGTCGCGAGACCAACTGGCTGGTCACGCTCCCGCACTCCGAAGGCCTGCTGTTCCTGGTGTTCACCGCCCCGGAGCGCGAGTTCCTCCGCTACGAGCGAACGTTCGGGCAGATGGTGCGTTCGATCCGAATCGAGCGATAGGCTCTATTGGTACACGCTCCTGTCGTGCCAGGCACGGCGGGGAAGGCAGTGAGGTATTTCATGACCATGAGAAACGTCGTCCTTGGAATCGCCCTCTCCCTTATCGCGACCGGTGCGGGCAGCACGGTCCGCGCCGAGGGCACCGACGAGGAACAACGCGTGCTCGCTGCGACAACCGTGCTCAACGAGATGATGGCGACCTCACACCAGGCGATTCCGGCCGACGTGCTGGCGAAGGCCGAAGCGATTGCGATCTTCCCGGGTGTCAAGAAGGGCGGTTTCATCGTCGGCGGACAGTGGGGACGAGGCGTGATCAGCGTGCGCGACGCAGAGACGCGGACGTGGTCCTCGCCGGCCTTTCTGACGCTGACCGGCGGCAGCGTGGGATGGCAGATTGGCGGGGAAGAGATCGACCTCATCCTCGTCGTCACGAATCGCAAGGGCATCGAGCGTCTGCTGTCGAACGAATTCAAGGTCGGCGGTCAGCTGTCGGCAGCGGCCGGACCCGTGGGCCGGACGGCTGAAGCCTCGACCGACCTGTCGCTTCGGGCCGAGATCCTCAGCTATTCACGCAGCCGCGGGCTGTTTGCCGGCGCCACGGTGAATGGCTCGTCCATCAAGGAGGACCTCGACGCCAACACGCGCTTCTACGGAAGCGCCCTCTCTTCCGAGGACATCGTGCTCGAGAAGGCTGGCCGTTCTCCCGACAGCGTCGATGCGCTCAAGACGGCGCTGGCTGGCTACACCCGGTAGACGCGTGGCGTGGGGCGGCGTCAGCCGGTGACGCCGCCACCCGCCCGATCGTTGCCGAACTGAATCGGACCGGGTTCATCGGAGGGCTCATCAGGGCTCGTCCCGAGGGGGGATGGAGCCCATGACACCCCCGGCAGGCATTCCCCTGTGCATCACGGCGATCGCGGGTCCCAGCACCTGTCGAGGCGCTGCACGGAACCGACGGGCCGAATCGTCAGCCGTTCAGCAGGCCGGGGTATGCTAGTCTCCTGACGACTTCCACAGGATTCGGGACCGGTCCGTGCCGCGCCGGTCCGCGCTGCGCCATCGGCTCCAGGCGGAGCGCGAGACCAGCATACCCGACGAGCGAAGAGACTCGTGAGGGAGAGATCGGTGCGCGCCGGATCGCGTCTGGCCGAACCCTGGTCTGTTGAGGGCGCCGGTGCCCGCAAAGAAGAGACTCCGGAACACAGGGCCCACAGACCCGGTCAGGGTGCCACGGGCTCCCGCTGCGAGACCGGAAAGGCACACGCCGCGAGTCGTGCACAGAAGCGGCCCGAACCCGCGCTCGAGTCGCCGCTCTGGCCCCTCCGCCATCGCCGCTGCGGCACCGGGAGAGAAGGCCACGGGATCGAAGCAAGCCGAGACTGTTGACGTCGAGGCGATCCTCGGGTCGACGGGGCTCAGGAGCAGGCTCGTGACGTATGCCGTGGGTGGCGTCGTCTTCAGGCAAGGCGACCCCTGTGACAGCGTCATGTACATCCAGGCGGGTCTCGTGAAGATCTCGGTGGTCTCGGCCACCGGGCGGCAGGCGATCGTGGCGATGCTGGGCCCTGGCGAATTCTTCGGCGTCGGTGGCTTGGCGGGGCAACCCGTCCGCATGGAAAGCGCGACCGCGACCCGTGGCACGGCCGTGCTCGTGGTGGACCAGATTGACATGGTGCGCCACCTGCACGAGCAACAGGCGATGGCCGACATCCTGATCGCACACCTGCTCAGGCGCACGATCCGGGTCGAGGAAGACCTGATCGATCAGCTTTTCAGCTCCAGCGAGAAGCGGCTTGCGAGGAAGTTGCTGATGCTCGCGCGGTACAGGGAACGCGACCGCTCATGGAGGGGCGTTCCGGCGCTGTCTCAGGAGACGCTGGCGGAAATGGTCGGCACGACGCGATCGCGGATAAACTTCTTCATGAGGAAGTTTCAGCGGCTGGGATTGATCGACTACAGGAACGGGCTCAGAGTCCACGACTCACTCCTGACAGTCGTGCTGCACGACTAGCATGCGCGGTATCGTGAACAGGTTCTTGCAAGGCTTTCGACGGGGGGCCTTACCTGCCGCCGCCCGGGGTCCGAGCCGGTGGTGACAGCACCCGGCTCGTTGATGCGGCAGCTCGCGTTGCGGGTACTCGCGCAGCGTGCGGGGGGGGGGGGGGGCGGAGAGCCGCGTGCTCGCAGACGCCGCACAGCACGCCTACGACGATCTCGCTCGGATGTCGACGCAGCTGATCGGCAAGGTTGCCGTCGATGCGCTGACGGGGCGCGCTTTGTACCTCGTGCAACAGCAGTACGCGTGGCTGGCGGCCCCGCGTGAGGCGAGGGTCTGGAGCGGCCCGTTCGCTCAGGTCGTGTTCTGCCTCGAGCAGCAGCCGCCGGCCGTTGCCACGGAGGCCGCCGGAGCAATCCTCGCCACGCTCGCGGAGCTGCTCGCCACGTTCATCGGACAGCCGCTGACCACCCGCTTGCTGCAGGAGGCGTGGCCGGAGGCCTTTGCTGACGTGGAATCGAGGAGACACAAGGCATGACGGAACGGGTAGTGATACGGCGCCTTCCCACCGGCGTTCCCGGACTCGACCAGATCCTGGGTGGGGGCCTGCCTGAGTTCTCCTTCAATCTCATCGCCGGCGCCCCGGGCGCGGGGAAGACGACGCTCGCGCAGCAGATCATGTTCTCGCTCGCCAGTCCCGAGCGTTCCGCGCTGTACTTCACGGTGGTCGGCGAACCGCCCCTCAAGATGCTGCGCTATCAGCAGCAGTACACGTTCTTCGACCTGGCACGCGTGAACGAGTCGATCCGATACGTCGATCTGAGCCATGAAGGGGCTGACGGCACGTTGGAGAAGCTCCTGGCGCGCATCGTCCGGGAGGTGGAGGCCACGAACCCCGGGGTGGTCATCGTCGACTCCTTCCGCACGGTGGCCCAGGCCACCGCGCAGACGCAGGACGGCGCCCTCGGTTTGCAGCGTTTCGTGCAGCAGCTGGCCGTGCGGCTCACCACCTGGCAGGCGACGACCTTTCTCGTCGGCGAGTATCAACCTTCGGAGGCCGAACAGAACCCGGTCTTCACCGTGGCCGACGGACTGCTGTGGCTCCTGCAAAGCGTGGACCGGAATTCCATGGTTCGCAAGATGCAGGTCATGAAGATGCGCGGGCAGGCGCCCGTTCCCGGGCTGCACACGTTTCGCATCACGGAAGGCGGCATCCAGGTGTTCCCCAGGGTCATCGTCGGGCCGGAGGAAAAGTCCCCGCCACGAGGGACGGGCGAGGCGCCCGCGCCCCGCGAACGGCTCTCGGTCGGCGTCAAGGCATTGGACGACATGCTCGGCGGCGGCGTTCCGCGCGGCTATTCCGTGCTCGTCGCAGGGCCGTCAGGCTCGGGCAAGAGCGTGCTCGCCAGCGAGTTCATCAGCGAGGGCGCACGTTGCGATGAACCCGGCGTCATCGCCGTGTTCGAAAAGCGGCCGAACGAGTACTCGCAGGACAGCCCCGGTGGACAGACGTTCGATCGGTTCGTCCGCGAAGGCACAGTGGCCGTCCTCCAGACGCGCCCGTTGGATTTGTCCATCGATGAGATGCTCAGCGAGGTCATCGACGCGGTGCACCGGCTCAAGGCGCGACGGCTCGTGATCGATTCGCTCTCCGGGTTCGAGCTGGCACTGGCGCCGACGTTTCGTGAGGAGTTCCGGGAGTCGCTCTATCGAATGGTCACCGTCCTCACCGGCATGGGCATCACCCTGATGATGACGGCGGAAGTCGAGGACAGCTACACGGATCTCCGCTTCAGCCCGCACGGCACGGCGTTTCTCACCGACGCGATCATCATGCAGCGGTATGTCGCACTCAGGGGGCAACTGCGGCGCATCATGGGCGTGGTGAAAGTGCGTGGGAGCGAGCACAGCAAGGATCTGCGGGCATTCGAGATCACGAGGGACGGGATCGGGATCGGTGAGACGCTCAGCGGCTACGAGGGCCTCCTGAGCGGCAACCCGGTATTGATGCCGGTGCCCCGGAAGAGGGGTAGCCAGCACGAGCCGCGACCGCCCAGGCAGTTGAGATGATGAGGTCCACCCGAGCTGTCCGGCTGATGGTCGAGGGCGCGGAATCATCCCCAGCGGGGGCCGCGGCGGCACCCGGACGTGCCCCCGCGGCAGCACCGTCTGAAGGGGCGAGATCGCATAACGGGGATTGCGTCAACTGGCGCGAAGAGGCCGTTCATGGCGCCTATCGTCTGGCGATGGCGAAGACGATCGCCGAGGCCGCGCTTGCCGCCTGCAAGGCACAGGGCTATAGCACCTCCGCGGCCGTCGTCGAGCGCGCCGGGCAGGTCATGGTCGTGCTACGAGACGAGGGCGCGTCGATCCAGACTGTCGAAATGGCGCGCCGGAAGGCGTACACCGCACGGATGTTCCGTACGTCGACGCTGGAGTTCCAGACGCGAACCGCCTCCGATCCCACGCTGCTTCCGCAGCGCGACGTGAGCGACATCCTCGCGCTCGGCGGCGGCGTGCCGATTCAGGTCGGCGGGGAGGTGATCGGGGGCGTCAGCAGCTCCGGCTCCCGGCAGGACATTGACGACGGCTGCGCGAAGGCCGGCGCGGCGAGAGTGGCGGCCCTGCTGAGGTAGGGCGGCGGTCCACGCTATCGCGAGCGGTCGGACCTCTCGGGTACAATTCCTCCGGCTATGCGGCTCGTGCGCGGAGCTCGCCTCGGCCCGTACGAGGTCGGCACCCAGATAGGCGCCGGCGGCATGGGCGAGGTCTATCGCGCGACCGACACCAACCTCAAGCGCCCGGTTGCCCTCAAGGTTCTTCCGACCGAAGTAGGCGCGGACGCGGACCGCCTCGTCAGGTTTCAGCGTGAAGCCGAGCTCCTCGCCTCGCTGAGCCATCCGAACATCGCGGCCATCTACGGGCTGGAGCAGTCCGCCGACGGGACGGCGCTGGTGATGGAGCTGGTCGAGGGGCCGACACTCGCCGAGCGCATCGCGCATGGCGCCATTCCGCTGGCGGAGGCGCTGCCGCTGGCGGCCCAGATCGCCGAGGCGCTCGAGGCTGCACACGAGGCCGGCGTTGTCCATCGCGACCTCAAGCCGGCGAACGTCAAGCTGCGTCCAGACGGTCTGGTCAAGGTGCTGGACTTCGGGATCGCCAAGGCCCTCGATCATGTGCCGGGGCACGGCGCGGGTCTCTCAGAGTCGAAGGTGATGACCGCCCAGGCTGCAACGGAGGCCGGAACCATCCTCGGGACGGCGCCTTACATGAGTCCCGAGCAGGCGAGCGGGCGGGCCGTTGACAAGAGGACCGACATCTGGGCCTTCGGGTGCGTCCTGTTCGAGATGTTGACCGGCGCGGGGCCGTTCACGAGGAACACGACGCCCGAAACGCTCGCCGCCATCCTGGAGCGCGAGCCAGACTGGGGAGGCTTGCCCCCTGCGACGCCGGGCGCCGTGCGCCGGCTCCTCAAACGCTGCCTCGTCAAGGATCCGAGACGGCGGTTGCGTGACATCGGCGATGCGCGGGCGGACCTCGTGGAGGCACCCGAGGAGGCCGCCACGCGCCCGACCAGCGCCGGTAGAGGAGCAGCGTTCCGACTTGCAGCGGTGGCGGTACTCGCCGCCGCCGCGGCCGGCCTCTTCGTGTGGAACCTCAGGCCCGGCCTGCCGCCTGGAGCACCCCCTTCCAGCTCTATCGCACGTCTCGTGATCGCGGCTCCACCGGGTGAAGCCATCGCCTCGGACAGGATGGCCATCGCCATCTCGCCTGATGGTCGCCATGTCGCCTACGTGGCTGGTCGAGACAACCGTCGGCAAATCTATCTTCGCAATATCGACGAGTTCGACAACACGCCGCTGCCGGACACTGAAGGGGCCGACAGCCCGTTTTTCTCGCCAGACGGTGAGTGGATTGGCTTTGGCGCCGGCGGGAGGCTCAGGAAGGTACGCCTGACAGGCGGGCCGGCGCAAACCATCACTGAGACGGTACAAACCGTGAGCGCTTTCGGGTTCGCGAGCTGGGAACGTGATGACTCGATTTACTTCACGCCAACACCGGGGGCCGGCATCTGGCGCGTCCCCTCGGCCGGTGGTACCCCGACTGCCGTCACGACGTTGCTGGAGACCGAAAACTCCCATCGGTGGGCGCAACTCCTGCCAGGAGGCAGGACGCTGCTGTTCAGCGCGACCACCGCTGCCAACTCGCGGTCGCATGCCCAGTCACTCGACAGCGGCGAGCGGAAGCCCTTGCTCGAGGGGGTCGGCACGCGCTACCTGCCCACGGGACATCTCGTCTACGTGGAGGGGGGCACGCTGATGGCCGCCCCGTTCGATCTGAATCGCCTCGAGGTGACAGGCCGTCCGGTTGCCGTGCTGTCGGGCTTCCTGCAACCGTCCGCCCTTCGCAACAGCACGGTGACGGGCTTCGTGCCACATATCGCCTTTTCCGACGCCGGGACCATCACGTATCTTCCGGCGAATGCGCGTCCAGAGCGGAACGCGCTGGTGTGGGTGAATCGCGCGGGCGTCGAACAACCTACCGGTGCGTCAGGCAGCCTGTACTCCCAGCCTCGCCTGTCGCCCGACGGCCGGCGCGTCGCGGTCACGATCAGCGGAGACGAGCACGACGACGTGTGGTTGTACGATCTGGGTCGTGAAGCGTGGAGTCGCTTCACGTCGGAGGGGAACAGCGCGTTCCCTCTCTGGACGCGTGATGGGCGTCGTCTCACGTACGCGTCGGACAAGGGCGGCCCCGACAACATGTACTCGAAGGCTCTGGACGGCAGCGGCTCCGAAGAGCGAATCCTGGCGAGTGACCGAGCGAACTATCCGTTTGCCTGGACTGCCGACGGCCGGTTGATATTCGTCATGCCGGATCCCATCAGGTTGCAGGACATCATGGTGCTTCGCCCGGGCGAGAACACCGACCCGACCCCGGTCCTCGCCACGCAGTTTGGCGAAGGCGCTCCCGCGCTCTCCCCGGACGGCCGCTGGCTGGCGTACGTGTCCAACGAATCGGGTCGCAACGAGGTCCACGTTCGACCGTTTGCGGATTCGGGTGAACGGGTCACGATCTCGATCGACGGTGGCAACGAGCCGGTCTGGTCGCCGGACGGCCATGAGCTGTTCTATCGGAGCGGCGACGCCATGATGGCCGTCGATGTGTCGGCCAACCCGGAATTCGTGGCAGGGAGGCCGCGGCCGCTGTTCGAGGGATCCCACGAGCGGACTCTTGCTCTTTGGCCGAACTACGATGTCTCCCGAGATGGCCAGCGGTTCCTGATGGTCAAGGCCATCGACGAGGGACGACAAGGCTCGACCCAGATCAACGTCGTGCTCAACTGGCACGAAGAGTTGAAGCGACTCGTGCCGGCGCAGTGAGCCCCGTCCTAGTTGGGTGTGTGGGGCGAGATCGCATAACGGGGATTGCGTCAACTGGCGCGAAGAGGCCGTTCATGGCGCCTATCGTCCGAAGGGGGGCAGCAGGGGGCTCGACGCGGATGACGGCGATCAGGAATCGACACGTGGAAAGGCAACTTCAGGCGTCGGGGAAGGACGTAACATGGGCCCGATGCCGGAGCCACGCCGGTCGGGTCGTCGTCTGTCACGGGAAACGCGGCTGCTGATCGTCACGATCACCGTATCGGCGGTCGTGCTCGTGCTGCTGGCCCGGCTCCGGTTCCCCGAGCCTCCACGCGCCGTCGAGATCACCGCGCAGCCGCTCGAGCGGCTGGCCGTGCGCGCCTCGTACGACGAGCTGGCCCGAAGTGTCGCGCGGCTGGAGGAGTCGATCGCGCCGGATCTGATCGTGTTGCGGCTCGCGCCGCAGGGCGTGTCCACGCCGCAGCGTCTCAGCGACGTGCTCGCGCGTCCCGACGCGTCCTCCTCCGGCGTCGGCCACGTGCCTGCCGTGCGCATCGACGGCGCGACGGCGATCGCCTCGATCGATCCCGGCGCACGCATCACCGGGATCGTCGGCTCCAGCGATCCGTCCGCCACCGCCGGCATCCTGGCTGTCGATCCGATCAGGCGTATCGCGCGCGTGCGCGTACCGGAGCGTCCGGCGCGCCGGCTCCCGCAGCGGCTGCTGAGCGAGCTCGCGACGCCGACGTACGTCGTGGCCGTCGAGGGGACGCACGCCGGCCTCACGCTCCGCCCGGTGTTCGTGGGCCGCGCCGATCGGTTCGCCTCGCCGCGCTGGACGCGACCGCTGCTGCCGCTCGGCGGCGCCGTGGTGACGCGAGGCGCGCTCTTCTTCACGCTGGACGGCGCATTCCTGGGATCCGCGGTCGTCGAGGACGGCATGCTGGCCATCGTCGGCGCCCGCGATCTGCTGGATACCGCGGAGCGTCTCACGTCGATGCCTGCGCCGCCGGCCGACCCCGGCCTTGCCGTCCAGCCGCTGACCGTCGCGCTCTCCTTCGCGACCGGCGCCTCCCGCGGAGTCGTCGTATCCGAAGTCTTCCCCGGCGGACCCGCGGCTGGCGTGCTCGAAGCCGGCGACGTGATCACCGAGCTGGATGGGCAGACCGTCGACTCCCCGGAGCACGTTCTGTTGCGGCTCGGAACATCCTACGGCGACGAGCCCGTGTCGATCACGGTGGTGCGGAACGGCGAGACACGCTCGGCCACACTGCGTGGTCATCGCGGTCCCGTTCCGGCGTCTACAGACGACGATGCGCTCACGTTCGCGTCCGTCCCTGGCGCGGGAACCGCCATGACGGCCGTTCACCCCGGCTCGCCCTTCGAGGCTGCCGGCCTGAGCGCCGGCGATCTGATCGTGCGGGCGGGGAACGTATCCGCTCCGACGCCGGCGCAGGTGCGACGCGCGATCGCCGACACGGATCCAGGGGACTTCCTGCTGCTCGCCGTCCGCCGCGACGACCGCCAGCGCGTCGTGGCGGTGCAGATGCCGCCGCACACCGATGCCGCGCGGTGACGCTCCCGAGATCGGACGGGACGTTCTGGATCCGCGAGACCCCGCGCCGCGCTGGTCCTGGCTCCCGGCCCGCCGCGCGGCGCTCGGGCTGAGCGCCAGCGCCGCGCCGTCGCTGATGTTCATCCTGGTCGGCCTCGGCCTCGGCCCCGCGGCGCTCGGCGTGCTGCCGGCCGAGGCGCTCACCCGCCTCGATCCCGTCGTCTCGGTCGCGCTGGCGACGCTGGGCGTCTTCATCGGGCTCGGGCTCGGCGCCATGCGCGCGCCCGGCACCGCCGCCGTTCTGCTCGCAGCCAGCGTGGAGATGGCGCTCACCATGGTGGTCGTCACGGGCGCCATGTACGTGCTGCTGAGCCGCTGGGCCGTGCCGCTGCCCGTGGATGCGGCGCTCTTCTCTGCGATCCTCGGCGTCTGCTCGTCGGCCTCGGCGGCCATGCGCGTCACCGAGCGCGCGGCGCCCGACGTGCGCAGTGCCGCGCGCATCGCCGACATGGACGACGTGCCGCTGGTGGTGCTGGCGACGTTCGCCGTCACGGCGGTCGCCGCGCGCCCGATCGGGGAGGCCACCCTGCTCACCGTGGCCGCCGCGATCGCAGCAGGAACGGCAGGCTGGCTGCTCTTCGAGCGCGCCCGCGGCGCGCCGGAGCGAAGCGTGTTCGTCACGGGCGCCGTGCTGCTGCTCGGGGGCATCGGCGCGTATCTGGGATCGTCTCCGCTCCTGAGCGGCTGCGTCGCCGGGCTCATCTGGGTGCGGACGCCCGGGGCCGCCGACCGCATCATTGGCGCCGACCTCCGCCGGCTGCAGCACCCGCTGGTCGCGCTGCTGCTCATCGTCGCCGGCGCGTCGATTCAGTGGACGCTCGCGCTGCTCTGGATCTCGGCGCCGCTCGTCCTGCTGCGACTGACGGGCAAGCTGCTGGCCAGCGCGGCGGCCGCCTGGATGACCGGCGTGCCGGCCGGTCTGCTGGCTACGATCCTGGTGCCGCCGGGCGTCATCGGCGTGGCCGTCGCGCTGAACGTCCAGCAGGTGCTCGACAGCCCGAACACCCTGCTGCTGTCGGGCGTGACGGTGGCCGCTGGCGTGTCGGAGCTGCTGTCGGCCCTGCTGCCGGGCGAGCGGGAGGACTCCTGCTGATGGGTCGCGCCGCCGGGCTGGGCCTCATCTTCGCCACCGTCGTCCTGCTGCAGCGATTCGCCGGCCGGGAAGCGCTGTCGACCGTCGCGCTGGCGCTCGGGTTCGCCCTGGTCGCGGCCGCGCTGATGGGCGAGCTCGCCGAGCGGCTGCGGCTGCCGCGGCTGAGCGGTTACCTCGTGTTCGGCCTGCTGTGCGGGCCGTACATGCTGAACCTGATCACCGCCTCGATGGCTCGCGAGCTGCAGATCGTGAACGGGCTCGCGATCGCCCTGATCGCGTTCGTCGCCGGTCTGGAGCTGAACATCGCGCATCTCCGGCCGCAGCTCCGCTCGATGTTGATCGTCGGCCTGCTGACGACCCTCGGCGTGCTCACGGTCCTGACGCTCGCGATCTGGGCCGCCTGGCCGTGGCTGCCCTTCGGCGATCCCGGCGGATCGATCGCCCGGCTCGCCGCGTCGCTGGTGACCGCGACGCTGGTCGTCAGCTTCTCGCCGACGGTCACCATCGCCGTGATCGCAGAGAGCCGCGCGCGGGGTCCGCTGACGGAGCTGGTGCTCGCGATCGTCGTCCTCGCCGACCTGATTCTGATCCTCGTGTTCGCGCTCGCCATGCAGCTCGCGCGCTGGACCATGGGCGCGGGCGTGTCGGACGTGAACATCCTCGTGCAGCTCTCGTGGGAGATCGCCGGATCGCTCGCGTTCGGTGCCATCGCGGGAGCGCTCTTCGCGATCTACCTCAACGCGATCGGCCGCGAGCTGACCCTCGCGCTGCTGGGCCTCTGCATCGTGCTCGCGATGGTCTCGCCGGCGCTCCGCTTCGAGCTGATTCTCGCGTCGCTCTCCGCCGGCCTCGTCGTCGGGAACATCGCCCCGCCCGCGGGGGACCAGCTGAGGAGGGCCGTCGAGCGTGGCGCCCTGCCCGTGCTCATCGTCTTCTTCGCGGCGGCCGGCGCCTCGCTCCAGCTCGACGCGCTCGCGCTCGTCGGGACCGTGGCGCTCGGGCTCGCGGTAGTCCGTCTCGGATTGGTTCGCGCGTTCGCGGCGTACGCGGTGCGGCTCGCCCGCCTGCCGGAATTTCCCGCCGGGATGGTCTGGATGGGGCTGGTGTCGCAGGCCGGCGTCACGCTCGGCCTTGCCGCGATCGTCGCCGAGGAATTCCCGGCGTGGGGGTCGATGGTCCAGACCGTGATCGTCGCCCTGACCGGGCTGCACGTGCTCGGCGGGCCGATCGTGTTCAGGGCCGCCCTGGCCCGCGCCGGGGAGCTCGACAAGCTGGACGTGGAGACCGTCAGCGCTGCCGCGAGTCCTCCTTTCCCCTATCCGCAAGCCCGTGCACCAGAGCATTGAAGTCCATCGCCGGAGCACGGTGCCCCCGCGGGGAGGGCCTTCATCCGTCCCATCGTCTGTAGTGCGCCAGGCCGCCCAGCGTGGCGATCACCGTGGGCATGACCGTGCTGACGAGCGTGGCCTCGAGCGCGGCCACGCTCGTCGCCGGAAGCCATCCGGCGGTGCTGCGCCCGCCCGGCCCGGTCACGCGCCCTCCCGGGGGCGCTCTCGTTCGTGATGCCAGTAGAACCGGATGAGATCCGTGCCGACCGGTTCCGCACCGAGCTGGCGGGCGGCGCTTGATTCTTTTGATTGATTTCGCTGCGCCAGCACGGTGAACGAGGGAAGACCCCAGGCACCGCGAGCCCTCCCGGACGAACGCGGTTTCAGCTTCGGCCGTTCATCGACGCCGTCATCATTCCTGCGCTCCTCCAACGTCGGCGGGGCGATCACTGAGGTTCAGATGCGTATAGACTCCTCCCCCATGCGGACCGCCTGCTACGCCCGCTACAGCAGCGACCTGCAGCGCCAGACCTCGCTCGACGATCAGATTCGCAGCTGTCGGGAGTACGCGACGCAGAAAGGCTGGGCCTGGCAGGAGACGCATGTCTACCGAGACGCGGGCATCAGCGGCGCCAGCGTGGAGGGCCGTACGGGCCTCCTCGCGCTCCTGACGGCCAGCGAGCAAAAGCCCCGGCCCTTTGACGTCCTGCTCGTCGACGACTCCAGTCGCCTCGCCCGCGACCTCGCCGACGCTGTGTGGGGCGAGATCGCATAACGGGGATTGCGTCAACTGGCGCGAAGAGGCCGTTCATGGCGCCTATCGTCAGGTGAACGCGTTCGACCGGGAAGCGGCGAAGGTCGGTTTCGAGCGCCCGCCCGGAAACCGCGCGCCGGATACGGATAGCGTGTCGACCGTCGTCAACCCGGGAGCCGTGGGTGACCTCGTCTGGGCACCGCCGCTCCCGTGATCGTGCCACGCCAGTGGACTGGAAAGCGCCCGTCGATCATGCCTTCCGGTGACCATCGGTGTCCATGAACTCTCGGGTTCAGCTCATCTATAATGCCGCTGCGCCCATGACCCTCGCCCGCGGTGCGCTCGTCGGCGTCTACGAAGTCCTCCGCCTCGTCGATGCCGGCGGGATGGGCGAGGTCTACAAGGCGCGCGACACGCGCCTGGGACGGTCGGTGGCCCTGAAGCTCCTGCACGGCCACCTCGCCGAGGACTTCAGGAGCCGGGAACGATTCGAGCGCGAAGCGCGGGCGGTCTCCGCGCTGAACCACCCGCGTATCTGCACGCTGTTCGACGTCGGCCGGCACGGCGAGAAGGAATTCCTCGTCATGGAGTTCGTCGAGGGGGAGACGCTCGCCGCGCGCCTGTCGAGGGGAGCGCTCCCGATCGACGTCGCGCTCCGCTGCGCGATCGAAATCGCCGAGGGTCTCGATCACGCGCACGGCAAGGGCATCACGCATCGCGACGTCAAGCCGGCGAACGTGATGCTGACACGCTCCGGGGTGAAACTCCTCGACTTCGGCGTTGCCAAGCTGCGCGATCCGGCCGTGGAGGCCAACACGACGCTGGAGGCCGATCTGGCGAAGCTCGGATCCGGCGGGGTCCCACAGGCGTTCGACATCGAGACGGTGCAGGCGTCGCTCACCGAGAGCGGCATGATCCTGGGCACGCTGGACTACCTGGCGCCGGAGCAGGTGCAGGGACATCCGGCGGATGAGCGGACCGACATCTTCGCATTCGGCGCGGTGCTCTACGAGATGGTCACCGGCCGCCGGGCGTTCGAGTCATCGACACGGGCCGGCGTCATCGGCGCCGTCCTCATGAGCGAGCCGCCGCCGCTGCGCGAGCGGCAGCCGGAGACACCACCCCTGCTGGAGCAGATCGTCCAGCGGTGTCTGGCCAAGGACCCGGACGAGCGATGGCAGCGCATCAGGGACGTCTCGTTCGCGCTCCGTTGGGTTGCCGAGGGCGTTGCAACGACCATCCCATCGCCTGACCGGAGGCGGCTCACCGGTCTGGCCGCCGCTGTCGCGTTGCTCGTCCTCCTGGCGTTGGGCTTGACCATGTGGGACGTGATGACCCCCGTACCATCGTCCCAAGCGTCGCTGGCGCGATGGGACCTGGCCATCCCCATCGAGCATACGCTGGAGACGGGGCTCTATCCCTCGCTGGCGATTTCTCCCGACGGTACTCAGCGCGTGTTTCGACTGGAGTCTCCCTCGGGCTCGCAGCTCTTCTCGCAGCGGCGGGATCAGTTCGAGCCCTCGCCGATTCAGGGTACTGCAGGCGCGCACTCGCCATTCTTCTCGCCCGACGGCCAGTGGATCGGCTTTCTCGCCAACTCCCGGATCTACAGAGTGCCCGCGTCGGGGGGCGCGCTGGAGGTCGTCGGCGACGCCCCGTCACTTTCGCCCGGAAGCCCGGGAGCCGCGTGGGGGCCGGACGACACGATCGTCTTCGCGGCTGGCGTATCCGGACTGATGCGCGTGTCCGTCGATCCGGGCGGGTCGCCGCAGTTGCTGACCACACCCGACGCCGCCAGTGGCGAAGTCGTCCATGTCGAGCCGCAATTCCTGCCGAACGGGCGGGAAGTACTCTTCTCGATCCGGATGTCGGATGGCCAGTGGCGAATGGCCATTCTGTCGCTCGAGACGAAGGAGTGGAGCCGGCTCCCTCCGATCGGGGACGTCGCGGGAGCGCGGTACGTCGGCACGGGGCACCTGATCTATGCGCGGTCGCGCGTGCTGTACGCGATTCCCCTGGACCTCCGGAACCGCGTATTCACCGGTCCTCCGGTGGCGCTGTACGACTCGGTCTACACGAGGGTCGTGGCCGATGCCGTGGTTGCGCAGTTTGCGGTGTCGGAGAAGACCGGCCTGCTGATGTTCGCCTCGGGCGCCCCGCCGGACCGGCTCGTCTCGGTATCCGCGTCGGATTACCAGGAGATCCCGTTGGGTCTGGGGGCCGGAGAGTCGGCGCCTGGCCTTTGCCTCGCGGCGTCCCGGCTCGGATGCGTACGACGTCTACCTGATGCCGATCGATGAGGGCGCGGAAGCCGAGGTGCTCATCGGCCGCGAGGGCAGTCAGTTCCCAACGAGCTGGGCGGGAGGGCTGCTGGCGTTCTACGAGCTGGGCAACGTCACCGCGCGCGACATCTTCACGTGGTCCCTGGCGGATCGGGTCGCCACCGAGATCGTTGCGACTCCGTCGAACGAGCGCGGAGCCGTCTTCTCACCCGACGGGAGCCTCCTGGCCTATGTGTCCAACGAGTCCGGCAGCGACCAGGTCTACGTACGGCAGTACCCGGGGCCGGGCGGCCGAGAGGTCGTGTCAACCGAGGGAGGAACCGAGCCCGTCTGGCATCCTTCGGGTCGGGAGCTGTTCTTCTGGAGTGGGAACCGCCTGCAGGCGGCTCGCATCCGGACCGAGCCGCGGCTCGCAGCCGACCTGCCGCAAACGCTGTTCGAGGGCTCGTACGTCCGTGCCCCCGTCGATCCGGGCCGCGCCAACTACGACGTGAACCCGGACGGCCAATCCTTCGTGATGATCCGACCCGCGGAAGGGTCGCCAGCGCGCCTGCACGTCATCGAGAACTGGATCGAGGCGCTCCGGTCGACGGCCGCCGAGTGAACGGCTACGAGAGGCCGCCTCCATCCACAACCGGTCACTTCGCCGGCACGCGCTGCTCCAGTTCGCTCACGTCCGCCGGGTGCCCAGAGCGGCTCGCTCCCGCCCTCGGTCGAGATCGGCCGTATCGTGCCGCGGGTCGGAAAGCCTGCGACGTGCACCTGGTCCCGTCCCGATTCGTTGGAGACGTAGGCCAGATAGCGTCCGTCGGGAGAGAGTGACGGACTTTGCTCGTCGAACTCCGTCGCCAGGAACGGTGCGAGCTCGCCGTCCCTCCACGCGTAGATGTCGGTACCGTTCACCGGCGACCGGACCTCCAGCACGAGGACCGCGCCGTCGGGTGACCACGACAGGGGGAAGTGGGAGATCGGCTCGTCGATCAGGTGCTCGGCGTCCCGCTCGTCGCCCACCGTCTTGCCGTACAGATTCCAGGCGCCGCGGCGATTCGATGAGAAGAACAAGGTCCTGCCGTCCACGGCCCACAGGGGAGCGTTCACGCCGCCGTTCTCCACTGTGTGGCGCGATCGCACGCCGGTCCCAAGATCCAGGATCCACACGTCACCGCGAGTGATTTGAAAAGCCAGGCGGGACCCGTCCGGCGAGAGACGAGGAAACTCGTAGCGGTCCGGCTCGAGCCGGTCGATCGGGCGGGAGACGCCATTGCGATCGACCCAGACCAGCGCGCTCGAATCGTTCGCGCCCGGCACGTAGGCCAGCGTCCCGTTCGCCGACACGCTGGCGCTCGGCCGGCCGGATCGACGCACCTCGGAGACGTCCACCAGCACGGGGACGGCAGCTCCGGTGACCTCCAGCGTGGCGACATCGAACGGGACGGCGTGCAGTCGTTCAACGGCAACACCTATTCCACCCACCTGTATCCCCAATACCAGGCCTTGCGTGCCGCGAACGTCTTCGAGGGTCTCGCGGCCGGCGGGCGCTGGCCACAGCTCGTCAGCCAGCGCGACAGCGCG
>Ga0299906_10000631_pt1 | contig 31824 bp, 25 predicted proteins | sample RVTome_14_FD_200259 | JGI IMG/M metagenome (GOLD analysis project Ga0299906, IMG submission 200259) | Soil microbial communities from uranium-contaminated site in the Upper Colorado River Basin, Wyoming, United States - RVT145D125 (version 2) ...
CCTCGAACCAACGTACTCGCTCCCCGCGTTCGGGTTCGCCCGTGCTCGTGCCGATCCTGGCCATCCTCGCCGGCGTGGTCACCGTGCTCACCGTCGCCGGCGTGCTGATCATTCTCGACAATCTCGTCGGACAGCCCGATCGCGACCGGCTCAACCCGGTCGACATCTTCCTGTTGATGGCCGGCTTCATCGGCGGCGTGACCCTCGCCGGCGGACTGTTGGTGCTGGCCGCGGTGCTGCGCTCGCTCCGGGCGCTCGAGAACAGCCTGTCCCGGCTCGTGCGACACGTCATCGACGATGCAGATTCCACCGGCCGATCGACCGCGAACGGTCGAACCATGCCGACCGCGCAGGTCTCGCAACCCGTACTCGACGAGATGGTCGTCTTCCTGCGCGATCTTCGTGACAACTCGCTCCTTTCCGATGCACAGAAGGTCGCCAAACGCGATCGCTTGGCCAAGCAAGAGCGCGAAGCCCTGGCCGCCAACGTCGAGTCGCTCGTCGCCAAGAGCGAGTTTCATCATGCCGCGCTGCTGGTGGCGGACCTCGAGCACCGCTTCGGAGCCGACTCCGAAACGCGACGCCTCACCCGCGAAATCGAGCAGGTAAGGCACCAGACCGAGGCATCCGACGTCGAGGCTGCGACCCGCCGGATCGAGGACTTGCTCGCCATTTCCGCCTGGCCGCGGGCCGAGGAAATCGCCAACGCCTTGATCACCCGTCACCCCGACTCGGCCGAAGCGCGTCGACTCGCCAACCGCATCCAGCGCGAACGGCATCGCGCCGAAGAGGTCAACCGCCAGAAAGAGTTGGCCGAGGTGCAGGAGCTCACCAATCGCAAGCAGTGGAGCAAGGTGCTCGTCGCCGCCCGTCGGTTCATCGAGAAATATCCGGATTGTCCCGATAGCGAGGTGATGCGCACCCAACTGGAAACGCTCCAAGCCAATGCCGAAGTCGAGGAGCGATCCCTGGCCGAGGAGCGCATCAAGGCGCTGGTCCGGCTCGGACAGTTCGACGAAGCGATTGCAATCGCACAGGGTATGATCCAAAAGTACCCCAATTCCCCCCAGGCCCAGGCGTTAAGGAGTCAGCTCCCGCGCCTGCAAGAGCGCGCCGCCACGGCGGCCGAAAGCGCATGACCGACGGTTTCTTCGCCATGATTCATCGAGCCAATCGGCATGATCCACTGAAAGCGTCCCCATGAAATCTTTCCGCAAGGAACTCTGGTTCGAGACCCCGCATCGGCGGGACTACATCAACATCACGCCGCAAGTCGACGAGGCCCTCCGTGACAGCGGCGTGCGGGAGGGCATGTGCCTGGTCAACGCCATGCACATCACCGCGTCGGTCTTCATCAACGACAACGAGTCCGGCCTGATCGCCGACTACGATGACTGGCTCGAGCAGCTCGCCCCGCACGAGCCGATCAGCCACTACCGCCACAACCAGACCGGCGAGGACAACGGCATGGCGGCAGGAGAGGGACAGGAACCGTTGCCGCCAAGCGGCCCTTCGGGTGCCTGCGGCACAACGGTTCCGGTCCCACGGCAGGTCATGGGTCGGGAGGTCGTCGTCGCGGTCACCGGCGGGCAGTTGGACTTCGGCCCGTGGGAGCAGATCTTCTACGGCGAGTTCGACGGTAGACGCCGAAAACGCGTCCTGGTCAAAATTATCGGAGAGTGAGCGCCGAAGGCGACTTGGACCGATAACATCGAAGCGACGAATCCGGGCTGCGAGCGCCAGAGAGCGGATTTTCGGTGACGTAATGACATGGAGGTCGAGCATGAGTAGGTTCAAACGACCACGGATGGTCTTGGCCGCGATGGTGGCCATCCTGATTTTCAACTCCGCCGGTACGATCGCCTGTGACGGCGTATTCGAGGAGTTCCGCGCCGCGGCGTCCGGCGAACTCAAGGCCGGTGTGAATTCGATCCTCGACGGGGTGGTCACCGGCGTCTTCGCGGTCTTCGAGCCGGACGACAGCGGTACGAGCACCGACGGCGGTGGTAGCTGATCCGGAGCACCATGAAGCAGTGACCTGGGCGAGATACGTCAACGTACAAGAGTACACGTGGTAGGGTCGTAACCAGCCCGAAGCGCAAGCGAGGGTGTTTTCCGTTCTGAGCGATTGGATGCAACACCCTCGCTTGCCCTTCGGGCTGGTACGCCTTGTCTCAGGCGATAAGGCGATCCATGAGTAAGCGAATCCTGGTTTGCGGCGGAGCGGGCTACGTCGGCAGCCATACCGTGCGCCGGCTGGTGGCCGACGGACACGACGTGGTCGTGCTCGACAACCTATCGACCGGTCATCGCGCCGCGGCGCTCGGCTGTCCGCTGGTGGTCGGTGATCTCGGCGATGCCGCGACGGCTTCGCGCGTGCTGGCCGACCATCGACCGGAGGTGGTCATGCATTTCGCCGCTTGCACGTACGTCGGCGAGAGCGTCAAAGCGCCGCTGGTCTACTACCGCAACAACGTGGCCAACACCAACACGTTGTTGGCCTGCATGGTCGAGGCGGGCGTGAAGCGCTTCGTCTTCTCGAGTTCCTGCGCGGTCTACGGCACGCCCGAGACGTTGCCGATGACCGAGGATCTGCAAAAAGATCAGGTCAGCCCCTATGGCCGCACCAAATGGATAGTCGAGCAGATTCTCGGTGACGCCGCGGTGGCGCACGAACTCGGCAGCATATCGCTGCGCTATTTCAACGCGGCCGGCGCTTCGTCGGACGCGGTCATCGGCGAGGACCACGATCCCGAGACGCACTTGATCCCGCTGTGCATTTTCGCCGCCACCGGAGCGGCCAAACCCTTGACCATCTTCGGCGACGACTACGATACACCCGACGGCACGTGCGTTCGTGACTACGTGCACGTCGAGGACCTGGCCGACGCCCATTGCCGAGCGATCGACGCGGTTCGGCCCGGCGCGGCGGATGCATACAATCTCGGGACCGGCAACGGCAACTCGGTGCGCGAGGTGATCGACGCGGTGCAAAGCATCACCGGCCGGGAGGTGCCGCATTCGATCGGCCCATGCCGCGACGGCGACCCGCCCGCGCTCTACGCCGACGCAACCCGGGCCCGAGAAACACTCGGATGGCAGCCCAAGTTCACCGCGCTGCGCGACACCGTCCAAACCGCATGGGACTGGCACCGCACCCACGAACGAGGCTACGACGACCGATCGTGACGCGGCATATCGAATCCGAGCCGCGAGCGCAAGCGAGCGGGTTCTACAATCCACACCGGCGCCGGGCGATCGGGCGCGGTGAGGCGTAGGAAATCAATCTTATGGAAGCGACGCTCGGGAAACTCGGCATCGAACCGGAGAACGCGGGCGGTTTCTGCGGCGAATGGCTCGACGGCGGCGAGACGATCACGTCCGTCTCGCCGATCGACGGTCGACCGATTGCCACGGTCCGGCAGATCACTCCAGTGCAGTTTGATCACATTTTGACCCGTGCGCAATCCGCGTTCGAGTCCTGGCGAACGGTGCCCGCCCCGCGTCGTGGGGAGGTCGTCCGTCAGCTCGGCAACGCCCTGCGCGAGGTCAAGGACGAGCTCGGCACCCTGGTCACGCTCGAGATGGGCAAGATCCTGCCCGAGGGCAAGGGCGAAGTGCAGGAGATGATCGACATCTGCGACTTCGCGGTCGGCCTGTCGCGGCAGCTCTACGGACTGACCACCCACTCCGAGCGGCCGCTGCACCGCATGTATGAGCAGTGGCATCCGCTCGGGGTGGTGGGGATCATCTCCGCCTTCAACTTCCCCGTCGCGGTGTGGAGTTGGAACGCGGCTATCGCAGCCGTCTGCGGTGACGCGATGGTCTGGAAGCCGTCGTCCAAGACGCCGCTGACCGCGATCGCGTGCACGAAGATCGCGGCGGCGGTCTGTCGTGCCAACGATGTCGATCCGGCGCTGTTTTCGTTGGCGATCGGTCCGCCGAGCACGGTGGGTGAAGCGATGCTCTCCGACCCGCGGGTCAGGCTCGTATCGGCCACGGGCAGTTGCCGCATGGGCCACCGCGTCGGCGAGATCGTCGGTCGGCGCATGGGGCGCACGATCCTCGAACTGGGCGGAAACAACGCGATCATCGTCACCCCCGAAGCCGACCTCGACCTCGCCACCCGCGCGATTGTCTTCGGCGCGGTGGGAACGGCCGGCCAACGCTGCACCTCGACCCGACGGGTCATCGTCCATAGCCGGGTACGCAACGAACTGACCGATCGCCTCGTCGCCGCCTACGGCCAGGTGCCCATCGGCAATCCGCTCGAGCCCGACACGTTGATGGGACCGCTCATCGACGCCTGGGCGGTGGTGACCATGACCGCCGCGTTGGACCGCGCCAAAGAGCAGGGCGGCGCGCTGCTGGCCGGCGGGAAAGCGCTCGAGGGCGAAGGGTATCCCGGCGGCGGTTACGTCGAGCCGTGTATCGTGGCCGCCGAGAACGAGTTTCCCATCGTGCAGGAGGAAACGTTCGCGCCGATCCTGTACGTCATCGAGTACGACCAATTCGACGACGCGTTGCGGATGCACAACGACGTCCCGCAGGGTCTCTCGTCGGCGATCTTCACCCGCGACCTGCTCGAGGCCGAGCGGTTTCTGTCGGCTTGCGGCAGCGACTGCGGCATCGCCAACGTCAACATCGGCACGAGCGGGGCCGAGATCGGCGGCGCGTTCGGCGGCGAGAAGGAAACCGGCGGCGGACGCGAAGCCGGCTCCGACGCCTGGAAGGCCTACATGCGGCGTCAAACCAATACCATCAACTACTCGACCGACCTGCCCTTGGCTCAGGGGATTCAGTTCGGAGCTTGATCGCCGGTCGCACACGCGGCGCATCGCCGGACGCTTCACCCGCCTCGATTCTTCTTGACGTAGCCGATACGGGGCACGATAGTGTCCGGTGCCGTGGGTCATCCGTCTCCGGTTTTCAGTCGAAACCGCGGCAGGGAGAGCAGAGGCATATGAAACCCCCGAAAAACATGGCGTTGTTTTGCGCGCTGATCGTCTGGGCCGCGACCTCGAGCCCCGCCTCGGCGACGATCGATTTTTTCTGGGCGTCGTTGGACGGCCCCGAACCGCCGGAAGTGACGGCGGCGTTCGATCGACAGGGTAGTGGATTCGCGCTCGATCGGGTGACGTTTGATGATCTGCCCGCGGGGGTGAACGTTGCGGACACATCGTTTTCGGTGGCTGAATTTCAGATTCTGCCGGTTTCCGCTCGTGGCCTGACTGCAACTTCCGCGTTCGGCAGCAGTCCCCTGTCGGAACCCAATTTGTTGTCCATCGATTCGATTTCCAATCAGGTGACACTGGGCATTGTTCCGGTCGATCCCGCGGCCAGCCTGTCGCTCGGGCTGTTGGATCTGGATGTGCCGGTTGAACTCACCGCCGTGACGATCGACGGTCAATCCGCGAGCCGGACCTTTCCCGGCGGGATCGGTGCTCAATCCCTTTGGGTCGGGGTCGTGGCCCAGGGGAATACCCTGGCAGCGCTACAGGTAAGCCCGTCACAACCGGACGGATTCGGGGTCGATGACGTCGAAGTGCGCCACCTGACGCCCGAGCCGGCGACAGGATTGTTGGTGCTTGTGCTGGGCGTGGGCTGGGTGTCGATCCACAGACGCATCGGGCGTTCAAGACGGTAGCCGGCGGCATGTTGTGCCGATCGGGTTGACCGCCGATCGGGTTGACCTGTGCACGTTGGGCGCAAAAACCGTCCCGGAGCACCTAAACGTAGACGAAGACCGCTTCGGCTCAGGCAATGAAGCAGGTCGCGCTGCGCGGCAATGGGCGCCCCGGGAACGGGATGTGGGCATATTTACGGGTGGGGTGAACCGCTGGGCGCGGCGAATCTCGCTTGGGTCCAGGTTCGGTAACACCCCTGCCGAAACATCACTCCGGGTCCTGTGAACCCCCGTGCCGGTTTTCAGCCCTCGATACCGAGCACGCAGCACGTCGGGCACAGTAGCGAGACACACCCCGCTGCACTCTATTGCGTAAACGGCGTCCAAAGTTCACGGGAAAAATCTGACCGCGTAGTACTTTCCTCGTAACGCGTTTCTGCATAGCGAGTTATGTCGTGATTTTTTTTGGATCCTTCGCCCGGGTTCGCCGTCTCCACGACAATACAATCGCGCCGAGGAGGCGAGATTGCTCACCAGGCCGAGGCGCGGGAGACATGGCCACGCGTCGTCTTCGCAACACGATACGTGTCGGTGCGCAGATTGTTGATGCCGTCACCTTTTCGCCGGCTGGATCCGACGCGGCGGCGCACCTACCCTGACGTGAATCACCCCTGGGCGAGAATCTCTTCCATCGTCACCGTGCGCTTGGTATCGACGGCGGTTCGCACCAAAAGTCCCACCAGCACGGCGTCGCGGCCGTTGTACACCCCGCTGACCGGTTTCTTCTTGTTGCGCACCGCGTCGACGAAGCCGGCGAACGATTCTTCCGACGGGTCGCGGCCGAGCGGTTTGACCAGATCGATACTGCCGTTCGGGGTCATGGGATAGATCCTGCCGCTGTCGATATCGATCGCCCCCTTCGTGCCCGCGACCTGTCGGTAGCCCTTGGAGAAAACGCCCTTGTCTCGGTAGGGCGACTGCCAGTTGTGCAACCAATCGAAGACGATTCCGCCGGGATACTCGATGATCGCCTTGTAGTAGTCGGTCACGTCGCGCTCGGGGTCGATGTGCTTGACCAGGTCGCGCCGGCCGAAGCCCGACGCCCGCAACGGCAACTTCTGGCCCGCGAACCAGTTGAACAGGTCCCAGTCGTGGCAGGCCTGCTCGAGCATCCAGTCTCCGCTGCGCGCCCGCCGGCCGAGCCAGACCCGCGGACCCTCCTGAGGCTTGCCGATGATATCGCGACTGCTTCGGGCGCCGCGGAAGTCGTACAGTTCGCCGATCTGGCCCTCCTGCACCCGCTTGACCAATTCCTGATTCTTGGGGTCGGCCCGCCACTGAAAGCCGATCTGCACCACGAGCTCGGGGTTTTTCTCCTGGGCCGCGACGATCGCGTTGCAATCCGCGACGGTCAAGGCCATCGGTTTCTCGCCGTAGATGTGTTTGCCCGCGGCAATGGTGTCGAGGTAGACCTGAGCATGGATGTCGCACGGCAAGGCGGACGAGATCGCGTCGATGTCCTTGTCGGCAAGGAGATTCTTGTAATCCTCCGGCCCGGCGTCGTACATCTTCGGCCGATGCTCCTGGGCCCGCTCGACCATGTCGACCGCGCTGTTGAGATTGGTCGCGTCGATGTCACAGATAGCGGTGATCTTGGCCCACGGAATCTTCAGCAGTTGGGCGACGTGGCCTCGCCCGCGCCCGCCCACGCCGATCATGCCGATCGAGATCTTGTCGTTCTCGGCGACCTCGACCGGTTTATTTTCCTCATCCTGTCCCAACGCCGCGCCGCGCGATGCCAGCGCCGCACCGGCGGTGACGGCCGAGGTGGATAGGAAGCCTCTTCGACTCACGTGATCGGCATGCATTCCGACTCTCCTGGTTGCCGCATCCTGCTCGGGCACCGTTCCCGACGGCGGCAAGCGGCGGGACGCGTTGGCGGTGTGCAATCGGTCGCCGGGTGCGACGACCCCCCGTGATTGTGACCGATCGAGCCGCGAGCGTAAACCATCGCTGGGTTCGTATCACCTCCATTGGTTCCGTTCAGCGGCGACACGAGGAGCGTGCCTGTACCCGCAGTAACCATCCGATACGACGCGCTCTCCTTCGGATCGCCGCTCAACCATTCATGCATCTTGTTTCCGCCGTGCGGTTTCTCATCGCCTCGAATCGAGTTGCCTGAGCAAATCGACGGCCGGCGTATAGTCGGGATTCAGTTCGATAGCGCGCATGGCCGCCTCCTGGGCTTCGGCGTCGCGCCCCAGTTGCGCGAACACCGTGGCCAGGGCGTACGGAAAGTCGGGGTTGCCGGGATCGGTTTGGCCGGCTTGTCGTAACGCGTCGATCGCGTCGTCGGGGCGGCCCGTCTGGGCGTAGATCAGACCCAGGTTGTAGGCGGCGCGGGCGAAGTTTTCATCGAGTTCGAGAGCGTGTTGGAACGACGCGATCGCGGTCTCCATCCGGCCGGCTTCGGCACAGGCCAGGCCGAGAGCGTAGGCCATCGCGGCATCCTCGGGGGCCATTTCGCAGGCGACGGTGAGTTCCTGAATCGCGCGGGTGCGGAATTGTCGGGCTCGGTCATGTTGTTTGGCTTGGGCGGCTTGCTCGGCCGCTTTGCTGAGGGCGACCGCGAGCTGATGGCGCTGCACCACACCATTCGGTTCGAGTCGGATAGCGCGCTCGAACGCGGCGATCGCCTCGGCGGTGTTATTGCGCTCGTTGTGGAACGTGCCGTACATCATCGCGCCGGCGGGACCATCGGCGTTGACCCGCAGGAAGGTCATCAGATCCCGGCCGGCGCGGGAATTCAACGGCAAGCCCGCCGCCAGCGCTCGTGCCGCTTGAATTCGCACCGCCCGTACGTCGTCCTCGAGTCGCGGAGCCAGTGCCGGCGCGACTTGCGACGCCACCGGACCCAACGCACCGGCGGCTTCGGCCCGGACCAGCGCATCCTCATCGGCGAGGCGATCGAGCAGCACGCCGGCGACCTCCGGGGCCGTCGCCCAGCGCTCGAGCATGCGCACCGCCACCGCCCGCCAGCCCGGATGTTCTTCAGTGCGGGCGAGCGAGGCGAGCTGTGCGACGGCGGACGCGTCGCCCTGGTGCGCGCGGGCGATGATGCGCGTGCGCTTTCGCGTCGGTCGGTCCATCTTCTCGCCGTACCATTTGTCCGTCGCTTCGATCGCCCATTCGACCGACTTGTCGGTGTGGCAACGGTTGCAGGCATTGGGGATGCCGAACTCGGCCGTCATTCGCGGATCGGGAATGGTCATGCCGTGGTCGTGTCTAGGGTCGCGCTGCATATAGACGGTGATCGGCATGTGGCAATCGACGCACTGACCGCCGGGTGAGTCCAGCTTATGATGGGCGTGGGCGGCCGGGTCGATCTGATGCTCGAGTCTGCGGTCCGGCTCGGCGTCGACGCCGTGGCAGCGCAGGCACAGCGCGTTCCCCTCGGCGATCAAGCGAACCCCGCCGTGGGCGTGGCAGTCGTGGCAACGCACGCCTTTGAGATGCATGCGCGAGAGTAGGAACGACGTGTACTCGTAGTCCTCTTCGCGGACCTGTCCGTCCGGGTAGAAAATGTCTCGGTGATCGGGCAGCGCGAGCAGATAGTGATCGCCGAAGCGATCGGGAGCGACGTAGCCGTCGGTCAGCGCCTCGCGCCTCGCGTGGCATCCGCCGCACACGTCCATGGCCCGCTCGGCGGGAATTCTCGGCGCGGTGGGGTCGTTGGATTGGCCGGGATATTGTTGCTGCCAGTCCACGTGCGCCCGGGCCGGTCCGTGGCAGGCCTCGCAGCCGACGCCCATCTCGGCGAACGTGGTGTCATAGGTGTCGGTGGCCGGATCGTAGCCCTTGTGCAAGCCGGTGTTGTGACAACCGGCGCACATCATGTTCCAGTTCATGCCGCCGTTGGTCCAGAAGCCCCACTCGTGCGGCCGGCGATCCTCGTCACCGTAGACGTCGAACCAGTCGCCGCGGTTGGGGTCGTAGGCCAACGCGGTGACCTGCAACCGTCCGCCCTTCGCGGGAATGAGAAACTGACGCAGCGGATCTTCGGCGAGAACCCGGACCGGTTCGTGGGCCGACATCGCGCCGGCACCGTCGAGGGTGACGATCTCGAAACGTCCGTCGCGCTCGCGCACCGTCGAGCGAATCGACCCGTGCACAATCTCACGCGGCGGATCGAACGCGGCCCGGTCCTCGTCGGGGTCGATCGGTCGCTCGGCCCGGGCGTGATGCGATGTTTTCCACTCGGAGTACGCCTTTTCGTGGCAGGCGGCGCAGCGCTCCGAGCCGGCATAGCGAATCGAGCGCGCCGGTTCGGGGGTCGCGACGCGCGTCGACGGCACCGAGGCGGGCGCGGAGCTAACCGGTTCCGTTGGCAGGGTTGGCGCGGGTGATTTCGAGTCGTTGCAACCGGCGAACACGAGGAGCATGACGGCGCATGTCGCCGGTTTCCGCTGCGCGATTTGTATGAATCTGTAGAGCATGTTCGGTGCATCGTCGTTTGAAACGTAGCGCCGGGCAAGCCCGGCGGCTCAATTGTGGCGGTTCTGTGTGATCCGGCGCGTTCTCGGGCCGATACGAGGGGTGGCGGCGAATCGACTTGCCGTCGGCGGACGAGTACACTCCGGCACGGTTATCGGACGGATAGGGACCGCAACGCGACACCCTCGGGAGACAACGGACACCATGGCCGAATCGCATTTTCGCTACGACGAACGGGATGCACGCTTCGTATTGTTCGAGCAGCTCGGCATCGATGCGCTGTTCGAGCTGCCCGCCTATGCCGAGCAGTCGCGTGAGGACGTGGAACTGCTACTGACCGAAGCGCAGAAGATCGCCCGTGACGTGATCGGCCCGATCGATCAGGAGGGCGACCGGATCGGCGCCCGGTTCGAGGACGGGAAAGTCTATCTGCCCGAGTCGTTTCACGCGGCCTACAAGCAGTACACCGAGAACGGCTGGGTGGCGATCAACGCCAAGTCCGAACTCGGCGGGGCGGGCTTGCCGCATGTCGTCGGGATGGCGGTTGCGGAGATGCTCACCGCGGCGTGCTGTGCGTTCTCGGCCTACGGCGGCTTGAGTCGCGGAGCGGCGAACCTGATCGCCGCCTACGGCAACGACCGGCAGCAGCGCGACTATGCGGTGCCGCTCTATCAGGGCAAGTGGCAGGGGACGATGTGTCTGACCGAGCCCCACGCCGGCACCGCCGTCGGTGACACCCGCACCACCGCCCAGCGCGAAGGCGAGCACTATCGCATTCGCGGCAACAAGATCTTCATCTCCTGCGGCGAACACGACATGACCGACAACGTGATCCACATCGTGCTCGCTCGCACCCCCGACGCCCCGTCGGGGAGCAAGGGACTCAGCGTGTTCATCGTGCCCAAGGTGCGCGCCGACGGCGAACCGAACGACGTGGTCTGCACCCGCATCGAAGAGAAAATGGGCATCCACGCCTCGGCGACCTGCGCGATCAACTTCGGCGAGAACGACGGTTGCATCGGCTATCTGGTCGGCGAAGAACGACAGGGCATCGAGATCATGTTCCACATGATGAACGAGGAACGCATCGCTTGCGGCGTGCAGGGGCTCGGCATCGCTTCGACCGCCTACCTCAACGCGCTGGAGTATGCCCGCGATCGCGTCCAGGGGGTCGCGGCCAAGGACCTGAAGAATCCCGACGCCCCGCGCGTGCCGATCCTCGAACATCCCGACGTGCGGCGCATGCTGATGACCATGCGGGCCTACGTCGAGGGTATGCGGGCGCTGCTGATGACGTCGGCGATGTACGTCGACCGCTCAGAGCACGACGACGACGTGATGGCCCGCGACGGCTACCGCGGCGCGGTCGAGATGCTCACCCCGATCTGCAAGGCCTATTGCACCGACGCCGGCTTCGACGTGACCCGTCTGGCGATCCAGACCTACGGCGGCTACGGCTATCTCAAGGAATACCCGGCCGAGCAGTACATGCGCGACGTGAAGATCGCGTCGATCTACGAGGGCACCAACGGCATCCAGGCCCTCGATTTGCTCGGACGCAAGGTCGGTCGGCAGGGCGGGATGATGTTCCTGCAATTCATGGAGTTTCTGGGCAAGCGGATCGACCGGAACAAGAACGACGAGGCGGTTCGCGAACTCTACGACGCGGTGGTCAATCAGAAGGGTCGGCTCGAACGCATCACGTTCGGTTTCGGGCAGGCTCGCCAGTCCGGCGACATCGACGGGCCGCTCCTCTCGGCCACGCCCTACCTGCGCATGTTCGGCAACCTGCTGATGGCCTGGCAACTCACCGACCAGGCAGCGATCGCCCACCGAAGACTGGAAGAGATCTGCACCGACAGCGGCGCCACCGACGACGACGCCCGCAAAGCCCTGATCGCCGAGGACGAGACGGCCGCCTTCTACCACAACAAGACCCAGACCGCGCGCTTCTTCATCCGCCAGATCCTGCCCGAAAACGACTGGCTCGCCGCCGGCATCGAAAGCGGCGACCGCAGCGCGCTCGAGGTATGTTTCTAGAATCCTCTCACTTCTCACCCCTCACTTCACGCTATACTGTTACCTTGCGGAATCAACGCAGGGATGATCGACCATGACCAAACCATCCCCCATCGCCCTGGTGGTGTGCGACAACATCTACAGCGAATCCGGCGGCAAGACCGCGCTGGTCGGGCTGTTCAACCGGATCACCACCCAGGAATTCCCCGCCAAGCACAGTCGGCTCTGCGTCTATGCGTCGGTGACCGACATTCGGCCGAACGTGAAATTCAAGCTCGACGTGGTGCATTCCGAGACCGACGAGATGGTCGTGTCGCTCGAGGGCGAACCGCCGAAGAACGTGACCCCCATCGCCGTCTTCGATTTCACGTTCGATCTGCGTAACCTGGTCTTCAAGCAGCCGGGGCTGTATTTCATTCGCCTGTGGGGCAACGAACACATCCTGTTGCAGCGACCGTTTCAGGTCATCCGCGCCCCGGACAAGAAACAGCCGGACTCATGAGTCGTCCGTGACCGCGCCCAGTTTGTCGCGATCGAACGGCGTGCCGCACTCCGGACATCGCGGCTCGGTCAGACCGACGAGCAGATAGTCGCACTGCGCGCAGCGGTGTGCTTCCGGTGTCCGTTCGTTCGACAGGATGGCAAACAACCCGGTCAAGAGAAAGCAAAACACTGCTGTGCAGCAGGCTGCAAGCGCATGGTTTGTTAGGTCGAGTACACCTGCCGGTTGTGTAAACAGTCCATAGACCAAGCAATAGACGAACACGGCCACGGGCGCTGCCAGTACACCGTAGAGATGGGGGCAACCGGCACCGAGCAGGATACAAGCCAGGGCGATCAATGACAGACCGTAGCCGTAGATCGAAAAGAAACTGCCTACACCGCCAAGCAACGCGGTACCTGCTACGAACGAGACGGCCACGATCATAGCCCGGTTAGGCGAGATTGGTTCACGGCGCTGCCGTTGGTGCTCGTTCTCGTCCCCTGCCGAATCGAAGGAGGGCGGTGTACCTTGCATCGTCGTGTATTGTACCGTCGCGGACGTATCCTTGTGGGCGTACGCGCCGCATGGATGACATTGACCAGCCCGAAGCGCAAGCGAGGCAACCAAGCCAGTTGCAGGTTTGATGGAGGCCTCGCTCGTGCTTCGGGCTGGTTCAGAACCTACCCCTGGGCGCTTGAAGAACGCGTGCCGGACCGGTACAGTGTTGGCGTCGACCCACACCCGAATGACCGCCGGGCGCCACTCTTCCCAATCGTCGTGGAGACAGCTTCGTCGAGGCGACCGTGAAACGATCCCGAGGAAGTTCGACACGGAGCATCGGGCACGACCTCGAAAGGTATTGCGGATGGCGAGAAACATCTACGAGAAGATCTGGGACGCTCACGTCGTCGCGGCCGAGGCGGGACGCGAGACGATCTTGTACATCGACCGACACCTCGTGCACGAGGTGACCTCCCCCCAGGCGTTCGAGGGGCTGCGGCTGGCGGGCCGAACCGTGCGCCGGCCGGAGCTGACCTTCGCCACCATGGACCACAACATCCCGACCACCGACCGGTCGCTGCCCATCCTCGATCCGATGTCCAAGACGCAGGTCGAGACCCTCTCGGCCAACTGCGCCGAATTCGGCGTCACCCTGTTCGACATGCACAGCGACCGTAGCGGCATCGTGCACGTCATCGGGCCGGAACTCGGCATCACCCAGCCGGGCATGACCATCGTCTGCGGCGACTCGCACACCTCGACGCACGGGGCGTTCGGCGCCCTGGCGTTCGGGATCGGCACGAGCGAGGTCGAGCACGTGCTCGCGACGCAGACGCTGTTGCAGAAGCAATCCAAGACCATGGAGGTGCGGATCAACGGCGCGCTGCCCGAAGGGATCGCCGCCAAGGACGTCATCCTGGCCGTCATCGGCAAGATCGGCACCGCCGGGGGCACGGGCTACGTGATCGAATATACCGGCGACGTGATTCGCGACCTGAGCATGGAGGGTCGGATGACCGTCTGCAACATGAGCATCGAGGCCGGCGCGCGGGCGGGGCTGATCTCGCCCGACGCCAAGACGATCAACTACCTGCAAGGTCGCGAGTACCTGCCGAAGGACAAGTCGCCCGACGCGTTGGCGGCGGCGTGGTCGGCATGGGCGTCCGATCCGGGAGCGACGTACGACACGGTCGTGACGCTCGACGGGTCGACGCTCGAGCCGCAGGTGACCTGGGGCACCTCGCCGGGGATGGTGACCGGGATCAACGGCGCTACACCGGTGCTGGCCGAGATCAGCGACGATAACACACGTCAGTCGGCCGAGAAGGCGCTGGCGTACATGGGTCTCGACCAAGGCGTGCCCATGCGGGAGGTCGCCATCAACAAGATGTTCGTCGGCTCGTGCACCAACAGCCGGATCGAGGACCTGCGTCAGGCCGCCCGCGTGGTCAAGGGCTACACGGTGAACAACGCGCTCGACCAGGCGTTGATCGTGCCCGGCTCGCAGCAAGTCAAGGCTCAGGCCGAATCGGAAGGGCTCGACAAGGTCTTCACCGCCGCCGGCTTCGAGTGGCGGGAATCAGGCTGCTCGATGTGCCTGGCCATGAACGACGACGTGCTCAGTCCCGGTGATCGCTGCGCGTCGACCTCGAACCGCAACTTCGAGGGTCGCCAGGGCAAGGACGGCCGGACGCACCTGGTCAGCCCCGCCATGGCCGTCGCCGCCGCGATCCGCGGCAAATTCACGGATATAAGAAACTGGGAGTACAAGTAATTTGCGTTGCTGGTATGCGTCGTTGCTGGTATGCGTCGCTGCTGGTATGCGTCGCTGGTGCGAGAATCCTTTCGCGTCGCTGGTGCGAGAATCCTTTCTCGCACCCACCGATGCGGGAATCCCTTCCCGCGAGGAACACGCGGGATAGGAATCCTGCAAGAGAAGGGACGAGATAGGCATCTCGTCCCAGCGATATTCGGAACTGGGAGTACAAGCAGAATGGATGCGTTCACCACACTGACCGGCACCGTCGCGCCGCTCGACGCGCTCAACGTCGACACCGATCAGATCATCCCCAAGCAGTTTCTCAAGCGGATCGAGCGGACCGGCTACGGCCGGTTCCTGTTCTTCGACTGGCGGTTCAACGCGGACGGCTCGCCGAACCCGGACTTCGAGATGAACGCCGCGCGCTACGCCGGCGCGAACATCCTGCTCGCCAAGGACAACTTCGGCTGCGGCTCGTCGCGCGAGCACGCGCCCTGGGCGCTCAACGACTACGGCATCCGCTGCATCCTCGCCCCGTCGTACGCCGACATCTTCTTCAACAACTGCTTCAACAACGGCATGCTGCCGATCGTCCTGCCGAGCGAGACGATCGCGGCCTTGTTCGAGGAAGTCCGGGCGACCGAGGGCTATCAACTGACCGTCGACCTCGCCGCACAGACCCTCACCAAACCGGACGGCACGACGATCGCCTTCGACGTCGATCCGTTCAAGAAGGACTGCCTGCTCAAGGGCCTCGACCAGATCGGCCTGACGCTTCAATACGAGGACAAGATCACCGCGTACGAGAAGGCTCAGGCGATCGCATGACCGCACGAAGTCATGGTTTTCTCTTGTCGAGCGGGTTTCACATGCACTACCGCAATGTGCGACACATTCACAGCGCGATCTGAATCGGCGTGCGTTGGGCAAGCGACTTGAGCCGCTCCGGTTCGACGTCGACCCCCCAGCCCAAGCCGACCAACGGTTTCGGTTTGCCGCCGTAGCCGAAGTCGACCGGACGGCGGGTGATGTCGGTCTTGAGCAGGAACCGGCCGTAGCTGCCTTCGGCGAACTCGATATCGGGCACGCATTCGAGGAAGCGTCGTCCGGCGGCCGAGAGAATGCCGGTCTCGCCGACCATGCAGCCGAGCTGGCAACGCACCTTGTGCTGCCGGGCCATGCCGGCCAAGCGCATCGTCTCGAGGAATCCGCCGTTCTTGCTCAACCGCAGGTTGAACCAATCGGCGACCTGGTCGATCACCAGCGATTCGGCGTCAGCGTACGTGACCAGCGATTCGTCGTGCATCAGCTCGAGCGTCGTGGTGCGATGCAGTTCGTTGATGTCTTCGCGTCGGAACTTGTCGAGCGGCTGCTCGACACAGGCGATATGCAGATGTTCCCACCCGGCCAATCGCGCGCGGGCCGTCTCGAGATCCCACCCGCTGTTGGCGTCGAGACGCAGGGTGGTCGAGCCGTCGCGCAACGACGCGCCGAGGGTGTCGACGGCGGCGGCGACGCGGGCGTTGTCGTCGAGCCCACCGACCTTCAGCTTGAAATCGCGCAGGCCGTAGCAGCGCATGGCTCGAATGAATCGGCCAATGCGGCTGGTGCGTCCGGTACCGACAATGCCGCTGTAGCGTACGGAGCGGAGACTCCCGGGTGGTCCCAGGCCGGGCAAGCCCATCCAACCCGCCGCTTCGGTGATCGGTCGTTGGAAGTGGTGGCTATACGCATCCAGCAGCGCGAGCTCGACCCCGGCCCGGGCGGCGGTGATCGGCGAGCCGTCGGGCGCGAGCGTCGGCAGGGCGCTGATCTGCTCGAGCGCTTCAGGAAAGTTTTCCGGGTGGATTTCAAGGATCGCGGGCAACAGGTGCTCGCGCACCGCGTCGATGACCGAGTCGACCGACTCGCCGGTGACGTACTCCCGGGGCAGGGTCTCGCCGTATCCCACGGCGCCGGCGGTAAGCTCCACCGCGACCACGATCGGCTGGGCGGTGTTGCGCGTAGCGGCCGCATGCGAAAACGGACGGCGCAGCGGGATCGCCAACGGGTGTAACGAGAGTCGGTATACCTGCGTTTTCATGGTCGGGTGCGAGCGAGATTCCCCCAGGTCGTCAACCCTGTAGCCGCCGGGCTGGCCCGGCGCTCCCGTGCGACACCGAAGCGCCTCGCAAGCGGGGCGGCTCAATCATAGAGTTACGCTAAACATACAAAGACACAAGCTGTCAAGCGCCAGGTGATGGTTCGCGCGTTACCGTTGCATTGCTCCGACCCCGCCGATATACACGCCGGCGATGGTTCGCATCGCATTGGATACGGTGAGTAAGCGTTTCGGCGGCGTCGTCGCGCTCGACGGAGTGACGCTGGTGGTGGAGCCCGGCGAGCTGTTCTTCCTGCTCGGTCCGTCGGGGTGCGGCAAGACGACGCTGCTGCGGTGCGTGGCCGGCTTCTGCGTACCGGACGGCGGGCGGGTGCACATCGACGGTCGGGACGTCACCGATCTGCCCGCGCATCGACGTGAAACGGGCATGGTGTTCCAGAGCTACGCGCTGTGGCCGCACATGACAGTGGCCGACAATGTCGCGTTCGGGCTCGAGGTGCGGCGGACCGACGCCGCCCGCAGGCGGAAGCTGGTTGCGCAGGCCCTGGCCACGGTCGAGCTCGCCGAACTGGCCGATCGCAAACCCAACGAGCTCTCCGGCGGGCAACAGCAGCGGGTGGCGCTGGCCCGGGCGCTGGTGGTCGAGCCGAAATGCCTGTTGCTCGACGAGCCGCTGTCGAATCTCGACGCCGGACTTCGGGTGGCGATGCGGGCGGAGATTCGCACGATCTGCAAGGCGGCCGGTCTGACCGCGCTCTACGTGACGCACGATCAGCACGAGGCGCTCTCGACCGCCGATCGCATCGCGGTGATGCGCGACGGGCGCGTCGAGCAGGTGGCCGAGCCGCGCGAACTTTACGATCGGCCGGTCAATCGCTTCGTCGCGGCGTTCATGGGGGAGAGCAACTTTCTAGACGGTACGGTGACCGCGATGGACGGCGATGCGGTACGCGTGCGGACGGCGATCGGCGAATTGGTCAGTTCGGCCGCGCCGTCGGGGCTTGCCGTCGGTGCTTCGGTGATCTGCTCACTCCGTCCGGAAGCGGTGCGACTTGCGCCGGCGCAGAGTCGGCCGAACGTGTTGGACGGGGTGCTGGCCGAAACGGTGTTTCTGGGCGAGACGACTCGCTATCGCATGAAAGTGGCCGGGAGGATGGTGCATGTGCTCGAGGTCGGCTCGCGTGGGGTTGATCGTTCGTTGGGTCACGGCATTCGGGGTTGGGTCGACCCGCGGGATGTGGTGGTTTTGACGGCGTGAGGTGTTTGGTGCGTTGCTGGACGTTGTGGCTGGCGTTGCTGGCGCTGTCTTTGTTTTCTTGTCGGGATGCTTCTGCGCCTTCTGCGGATGTAGTGCTCACCATCGTCTCGCCGCATCATGATCACATTCAGACCGAGTTCGCCGATGCGTTTCGCACCTGGTATCGCGCGACGTACGGCGAGTCGGTCGAGGTGCGCTTTCAGCAGCGCGGAGGCACGAGCGACATCGTCCGCTACGTGACGTCGGAGTTCGCGAGCAAGCGTGCGTCGGGCACGGCCGATGAAGGAATCGGCATCGACGTATTCTTCGGCGGCGGACTGCCCGCGGCCGAGGCGCTGAAGGCGGCCGGTTGCACCGTGGCGATTACGCTGCCCGCCGACGTGCTCGCATTGCAGCCGGCGGAATTGGCGGGCATCCCGATGCGCGACCCCGAGAGACACTGGTACGGCAACGTACTGGCTGCGTTCGGGATCGTGTTCAACAAAAAAGCGCTGACCGCCGCCGGCGTGTCCGAGCCGTCGACCTGGACCGATCTGGCATCCGAATCCATGTCGGGTCGGGTGATTCTGGCCGACCCCAACAAGTCGGCGTCGATCGCCGTCTGTTTCGAGTTGATCCTGCAAAAACAAGGTTGGGAGCGGGGTTGGGCGACGCTGATGCGGATCGGCGGAAACACGCGCGAGTTCAAACCGACCAGCTCGCAAGTCGCGCCCGACGTCGCCCAGGGCGTCGGGTGGGCCGGCATGTGCATCGCCGTCTACGGTCACAGCCAGATCGGCAAGAGCGGGTCCGACCTGGTCGGGTACGTCAGTCCGGTCGGGGCGACGGCATACACGCCCGATCCGATCGCGGTGTTGCGCGGGTGTCGGGATCTGACGTTGGCCACGCGCTTCGTCACGTTCACACTCAGCGAGCCGGGGCAGGCGCTGTGGACGTTGCCGGCGGGGCATCCGAACGGACCCAAGGCGCACACGCTCTATCGCATGCCGGCGATACCGCTGATCTACGACAAGTACGCCGAGGCGATCACCGTGCCGTCACGCCCGTTCGCGGATCCGACCGGCTTCGTTTACGACGCCGCGCTCGAGCGGCGACGCAGTCCGCTCATCGGCCCGCTCATCCGGGCCGCGTTTCTCAAAAACCTCGACCTCTCCCGCCGCGCGTGGCAGGCGGTGATCGACTCGAAGTACGACGCCGCGCTCGTCGCCGAATTCGAGAAGCCGCCGTTCGACGAGCAGGAAGGGCTGCAACTCGCCCGGGAACATCACGGCGACCCCCGCCGGGCGCTCGAACTCGATCGGCAGTGGTACGAGTTTTTTAGAGCGAAATACGAGCGGCTCCTGTCACAGTAGGTATAGTTGTGTCATGAAGTACGAGCGTTTCGAGGATCTACCGGTCTGGAAGTCGGCGATCGACCTGGCCGAAGGCATCTACGCGTTGACCCGCGATCGCATCTTCAGCCAGCCCGGCGACCTGCGCGATCCAATAAGGCGGGCCGCCTTGTCGGTCTCGAACAACATTGCCGAAGGCTTCGAACGAGGCTCGACCGCCGAACTGCTGATGTTTTTGTATATCGCCCGGGGCTCTGCGGGCGAAGTCCGCTCCATGCTGCACTTCACGGAGCGCCTGCCCGCGGCGGATGATTCCAAATCTCAAATTACAAATTTGAAATCCCTGGCCGAATCCTGCTCCCGACAACTCCGCGCCTGGGCCGACAGCCTCCAGAACTCGGACATCAAGGGCCAACGTCACCTGAACGAACAGTCACGCGCAACCTACGACCAACAGCGCCGGGCCGACGTGTTCTGGCAGCGCATCGAGGCGCAGCACCAACGCAGGGTCGAACAATGGACGAAACAGATGAACGCGCCGAAGCCCGGCGAGAAGGAGTTGGAAAACGAGTCGTGAACGATTCACGTTCGATCGGTGCAAACCGCCGGATGACACAGATGATCGCCTGAGAACAGATAATCGCCTGACGACACTGATGATCGCCTGGTGACACAGGTTGTACTGTTATGACGGTTCGGAACGCACCGTCCGATCACCAGATCTGAAATTTCAAATCTAAAATTTGAAATCCCACTTCCATCGCCAAGAATCTCGTCACGTGATGGTCATCGCCGGGAATCGCGCTACGTGGCAGGTGCAGCTAAAGTTTGACACCTATCCCCCATGGCGACGCGTGAAGCGGGTTCTCAGGGTGCTTTCGTGGGTGCCCATCAGGAAGCCGTCCCATGCAGCGTTTGCCAGGGTGAAGCGGGCACCGAATAGCGGCAAATCCCGCATCACAGGTGACAAAGATTAGCTGCACCCCTACGTGGCATCCATCGCACGGTCGATCTTGACCCGCGTTTGCCTCGTCCTTATGGTGTCCTTGCGGTGCGGCAGGGAACGAGCACACATGCGGGTGGCTTTTTCGCGCCGAGACGGTTTTTGTAGTCAGGAGTATGGCGAATCATGGCAGTCAAAGTTGGTATTAACGGGTTCGGGCGGATCGGCCGCCTGGTGTTTCGGGCGTTGGCGGCGCGGGCGGAGGAGTTCGAGGTCGTCGCGATCAACGACCTGTCGCCGGCGAACGTGATGGCCCACTTCCTCAAGTATGACAGCGTCCACCGCCGCTTCCCCGGTTCGGTTTCGGTCAACGGCGAGGATTCGATGACCGTCGACGGTCGGTCGATCAAGGTCCTGTCCGTGACGAGTCCCGCCGAGTTGCCCTGGGGCGATCTCGGCGTCGACATGGTCGTCGAGTCGACCGGCGTGTTCACCCAGCGGGCTTCCGACCGCGGCGGCTACGGGGATCACATCAAGGCGGGGGCGAAGAAGGTGGTGCTCTCGGCGCCGGCCAAGGACCAGCCTGATCTGACCGTGGTGCTCGGCGTGAACGACAGCCAGCTCACCGGCGAGCACAAGTGCATCTCCAACGCCTCGTGCACGACGAACTGCCTCGCTCCGATGGCCATGGTACTTCACGAGAGTTTCGGCATCGTCAACGGCCTGATGACCACTTGCCATGCGTACACCAACGATCAGGAGCTCGGCGACCTGGTGCGCCGCGACGGCAACCTGCGTCGGGCCCGGGCCGCGGCCCAGAACATCGTGCCCACCACCACCGGAGCGGCCAAGGCGGTCGGCCAGGTGCTGCCCGAGCTCAACGGCAAGCTCAACGGGTTCGCCCTGCGCGTGCCGGTGGTGGATGGGTCGATCACCGACCTGGTCGTGAACCTCGAAAAGCGGGCCACCGTCGTCGACATCAACGGCGTGCTCAAGGCCGCGGCCGAGGGTCCGCTCAAGGGCATTCTCGAGTTCTGCGAAGATCACATCGTCTCCAGCGACGTGATCGGCAACAGCCACAGCTCGATCATTGACGCCCCGTCGACCATGACCATGCCCGCCGACGGCGGCAACCTGGCCAAGGTCGTTTCGTGGTACGACAACGAGTGGGGCTACGCCAACCGTACCGTCGACATCATCGCCAAGATCGCCTCACTGTAGCGCAGCATGACGGCATGGAGGCAGTACATCCGAGCCGCGAGCGCCGGCGAGCGGGTTCTCCTCCTTCGTGGATGATCGAGTCCCCACGTCTGCGCTCGGGGCTCGGATGGTTTTAGCATCTTGCTGATTCGTACGAAGGAACCCAACCCGATGGCAAAGAAAACGGTGGCCGATCTCGACGTGAGCGGCAAGCGCGTGCTCATGCGCGTGGATTTCAACGTACCGCTCGACGAACAGGGTAACATCACCGACGATCTGCGCATTACGCAGGCCTTACCCAGCATCCGCTCGGTGCTCGATCGCGGTGGGCGTCTGATCCTGATGAGTCACCTCGGCCGGCCCAAGGGCCGGCGGAACGCCGCGTTCTCGCTCGAACCCGTCGCCGCTCATCTGGCCACGCTGCTCGGTCAGCCCGTGCCACTCGCCCCCGATTGCATCGGTGCGGAAACCGCCGCGGTGGTCGACGCGCTGGCCGACGGTCAGTGCTGCATGCTCGAGAACGTGCGTTTTCACGCCGGCGAAGAGAAGGGCGATCCGGCGTTCGCCGGTCAAATCGCCGCCCTCGGTGAGCTCTACGTCAACGATGCGTTCGGTACGTGTCATCGCAAGCACGCCAGCATGCTCGGCGTGCCCGAAGCGATCGGGCCGGGCAAGCGCGCCTGCGGCTTCCTCGTCGAGAAGGAACTTCAATACCTCGGCGACGCGCTGGAGAACCCTCAGCGCCCGTTCGTCGCCATCCTGGGCGGAGCGAAGGTCTCGTCGAAGATCGGCGTGATCGAAGCGTTGCTGCCTAAGGTCGACGCCCTGCTCATCGGCGGGGCGATGAATTTCACTTTCATGGCCGCCGCCGGGTTGGGGGTCGGCGACAGCCTGGTCGAGCTCGAGAAGACCGACGAAGCCAAGCGTCTCCGCGCCGCGGCGGGCGATAAGCTGCATCTACCGACCGACATGGCCGTCACCGAGAAGATCGAAGCGGGCGTCGCGCGCAAAGTCGTGCAGGGCGCCGTGCCGGACGGCCTGGAAGGGGTCGACATCGGCGGTGAATCCATCGCCGCGTTCTGCAAGGTCATCGCCCAGGCCAAGACCATCGTGTGGAACGGGCCCATGGGTGTCTTCGAGGTCCCGCCGTTCGACGAGGGTACGTTCGCGGTCGCCCGCGCCGTCGCCGACGCCACCGCCGCCGGCGCGACCAGCATCATCGGCGGAGGGGACAGCGCCGCCGCCATCGCCAAGCTCGGCATCAGCGACAAGATGAGCCACATCTCCACCGGCGGCGGCGCATCGCTCGAATTCCTCGAGGGCAAGCCCTTCGCCCCCGTCGAGATCCTCGACGACAAGCCGTAAAACAAGGTCCACAAAAAGTGGTCACGGTTACAGCAGCTCGGTCAGGGCGTCGCAGACCGTCGCCACGTCGTCTTCGGTCAACGCGTGATGAAACGGTAATGCGACGGTGCGAGCGGCCAGCGCTTCGCAGACGGGGAAGTCGCCCTCGGCGTGGCCGAACCGCTCGCGGTAAGGCGGCTGCAGGTGGATCGGCGTGAAGTAGTTGCTGCACCCGATGCCGCGTTCGCGCAGGGCGTCGAGAATCCGATCGCGATCTTCTCGGGTGTAGTCGTCTCGGAGTCGAATCACGAACACGAACGGACTCATGCGTACACCGGGGGCGACCTGCTGGAGCACGATGCGTTTATCGCCGGCCAGCCGGTCGTGATACAGATCGACGACCCGGCGGCGGGCGGTAAGAATCTCGTCGAGGCGGTCGACCTGGGCGATGCCGAGGGCGCAGTTGATCTCGGCGATGCGGTAGTTGTAGCCGAATCGCGGATGGCTGAGCCAGCCCGGTACGTCGGGGTCTCGGCCCTGGTTCCGCAGGGAACGAGCGACGCCGGCCAGCTCCGCGTCGTCGGTGACGATCATGCCCCCTTCGCCGGTGGTGATCTGCTTGTTGGGATAGAACGCGAACACGCCGGCCCGCCCCATCGAACCGGCCGGGCGGTCGTCATAGGTGCCGCCCAGCGCCTCGCACGCGTCCTCGATCACGGGCAGGTCGTGCCGGTCGGCGATCTCGAGGATGTCGGGCACGGGGCAGGTCTGGCCGAACACGTGCACGGGCAGGATGACCTTGGTGCGCTCGGTAATCGCCGACTCGATCCGGCCGCCGTCGAGATTCCAGGTCTCCGCGTCGATATCGACGAACACCGGTCGGCCGCCGTCGAAGCACGCGCAGTTGGCCGAGGCGATGAACGAAAACGGGGTGGTGATGACCTCGTCGCCGGGCCCGACGCCGAGCGCGCTCATGCACAGATGCAGGGCGGCCGTGCCCGACGAGACAGCCACCGCGTGGGCGGTCCCGCACAGCGCGGCGAACCGCGCCTCGAACTCGATCAGCTTCGGGCCGAGGGACAAGTGGGGCGTCTGCAGCACGGAGACGACGGCGTCGATTTCCGCCTGGGTGATGTTGGGTCGAGCCAGCTCGATTTTCATATTCGGTCGATTATAGCTCGCTCGTACCCGTTCGCCCACCGCGCGAAACTAACTCATTCCAGGCGCTCGCCGGTCCGATACAAATGGCGGCACTGCGCCGAAACCGCGCTGACGGGGAGATCATCAACGTGACCGCAACGCAATTGCTGGAAGCGATTCGTGAAAAAAAAGCCCGGGTGGGCATCGTCGGGATGGGCTACGTCGGCTTGCCGCTGGTGCAGGTGTTCTGCGGCGCGGGCTTTCGCGTAACCGGTTTCGATGTCGACAAGATCAAGGTCCGCAAACTCCGGGCCGGGCAGAGCTACATCGAGCACATTCCGTCCAAGGCCATCAAGCAGCTCGTTGCCGGCAAGCGGTTCGACGTAACCGACGACATGCGCCGGGCCCAGCGCTGCGACGCGATCATCGTCTGCGTCCCCACGCCGCTGAACAAGATGCGTGAGCCGGACATGACCTACGTGGTGGCCACGATGAACGCCCTGTCCGGAAACCTCCGCAAGGGTCAACTCATCGTGCTCGAAAGCACCACCTATCCCGGCACGACCAAGGAAGTCGTTCAACCGATTCTCGAACGGAGCGGCCTGAAAGCCGGGAAGGATTTTCTGCTCGCCTACTCGCCCGAACGCGAGGACCCCGGCCGGGTCGACCACACCACGGCCACGATCCCCAAGGTCGTCGGCGGGCTGGGCCGCACGAGCACGAAGGTCGCGGTGACGCTCTACGAGAACGCCGTCGACACGGTGGTCAAGGTCTCGAGCTGTGAAGTGGCCGAGGCGTGCAAGATTCTCGAGAACGTCTACCGCTGCGTGAACATCGCGATGGCCAACGAGCTCAAGATGCTCATGGACCGCATGGGGATCGACGTCTGGGAGGTCATCGCGGCCGCGGCCACCAAGCCGTTCGGATTTCAGGCATTCTATCCCGGCCCGGGGCTGGGCGGACACTGCATTCCGATCGATCCGTTCTACCTGTCGTGGAAGGCTCGGCAATACGACTGTCCGACGCGGTTCATCGAACTGGCGGGCGAAATCAACACCGCCATGCCGGAGTACGTCATTGGCCGGGTGTCCGAAGCGCTGAACGAGAAGAGCAAACCGATCAAGGGCTCGAAGGTGCTGGTGCTGGGGTTGGCGTACAAGAAGGACGTGGACGATCTGCGCGAGTCGCCGGCCATCGAGCTGATCGAGATGTTGCGCGAGCGCGGGGCGAAGGTGGATTACAACGATCCGCACATCCCGCAAACCCACAAGCAGCGCGAGCACGACCTGCGCATGAAGAGCAAGCCGCTTTCCGCGGCGATGCTCAAGCGCTACGACTGCGTGCTCATCGCGACGGACCATTCAGCCTATGATTACGGCATGATCTGCCGGAACGCGAAGCTGGTGGTCGACACCCGCAACGCCACCGTCGGCGTGAAGGGCAATCGCGGCAAGATCGTCAAGGCGTAAAACAGTTGTAGGCATTGGTGAACGGATAATCCGAGCCGCGAGCGCAAGCGAGCGAGTTCCAGACCCTACGTTGTCGCATATCAATTCACGAAGTGAATCGCCGTGCCCGGCCTGACCATCTTGGCCAAGTGCAGCGCGTCCCAGTTGGTGAGCCGGAAGCAGCCGTGGGAGCCGGTCTTGCCGATCAGCTCCGGGTTGGGCGTGCCGTGAATGCCGTAGCCGCGCAGACTCAAGCCGATCCAGCACAGGCCGACCGGGTTGGTCGGACCGGGCGGGATGCGTAACGTCTCGTGCACGTCGCGAACCTCCGGCCACATGCGCGGATTGAAGGTGTAGACCGGATCGCGGGCGATGTTGACGACCTCCGCCTTGCCGGTCGGCCGCTTTTCTTTGTGACGTGCGACCGAGCAATGAAACAGCCCCACCAGCCGCCCGTCGTCGTCGACGGCCCGGATGGTCTTTTCGTTCATGTCGATGGTCAGCGAGTCGGCCCGCGCCGCGGCCCGCGCCGCGTCGACGTTGGGCACGGTCAGCCGATCCCCCACGACCGGGTCGGTCATGCCGGGGTTCAGTTGCCGCAGCAGCCCCTTGGAGCAGTGAAAGCGTTCGGCCACCGCGGCCAGATTCGACGGATACCCCAAGCGCTCGAGCCGACTCTTCGCCTTCCAGCCGGTGGCGGTCGGCCCGACGTGCGTCAGGTCGTCAGCGGTCACGGTGTGCTCGCGCAAGGCGTGTTCGGGATCGACCTCCAACGCGAACCAGGTTGCCACATCCAACTCGCCGGTCTCGGGCAAGTCGCGCACACGCTGAAACGCCCGCGTCGCCAGCCGCGTTTTCGGCCCGATAAGTCCGTCAATCAGCCCCGGCGAGAACGTACGGCGATCCAGGGCGATCTGCCACGCCACGGCACGTCGCAGCGAGGGTTGACCATCCATCGTCGCGCCCGCGGCATGACCAGGCGCCGAGCCGAGGGAAAGCATCCAACAGACAAGGATGGTTCGACGCGACATGTGTTTCATGGGTGTCCCCAACAATGTCTCAGGTAAGCAACCGACCCTTCTTCGATCATCCTATCTGTTATCGGTGAGAACCGGACGGCAATGCAGATCAGAACCACGCGCCACCAACCTCACAGCCCCGCCGGGGGCGAAAGACAATAGCCCACGGCGTGAGTCGTGGGTCCGGGGCACGCAATGATCACGAGCCCCGGAAGGGGCGAAAGCGTTTTTTCACAAGCGTTGGGAGACCGCGCGACCAGCGCATCCAACGCCGCCGCAACGAGGGTTACGGAATCTGTAAACTACGTCATCAATCAGGTATGATACCCGCCATGGACAAAAATGAAGCCATCAAGCTCCTGCAAGGCGAGCCGGAGGGCGTGGATGCATGGAACCCGCTCGCTGGCGCTCGCGGCTCGGATGGGGGTTGGTTTTGGTCGTGCTAAATATGCGCGGGGGTTGCCTCGCCGGCGACGATGTGGTAGGGTGCCGCACGACAGCTATTCGTCTGGGAACACGCCCGTTTGTGCAAGGAAGCCACGGGGACACATGATGGTTTCGGCCACCACCCAAGGATTGGGCCGGGGCTCGGTCGCGCAACTGCTGCCGGGGTGTTCGGTCGCGTCCTTGTTGTTTGACAATATTGTCGGCGAAAATGTCCGGTTGAACGCCGCGCGGCTGGTCAACTGCACGTTTCGCGAGGCGATCCTGCTCGGCACCGACCTGACCGGGGCGGCGCTCGAACGGGTGCGCTTCGTCGATTGTCATCTCGCGGGCTCACGCTTCGACAAGACGCAGCTCGACCGCGTCACCTTCACCCATTGCAACCTCGAAGGCAGCACCTTCCGCGAGACCAGTCTCGATTCGGTCGAGCTGGACCAGGTCGAGCGCAAGGGCTGGCGGTGCGACGACGCGGTTTGGCATCGTTTCCCCGGCTACGAGCTGGAAAAGCGGCTGGGCGACAGCGGGGCGGCCCGGACGTACCGAGCGAAGCGTCGCGGGCGGGTTCGACCGGTGGCATTGAAGATCTACCGGCCGTCGAACGGCACGACCGACGCGGTGCGGCGGCGGATTCTCGAGCACGAGGGGCCGTTGGCCAAACGCGTGCAGTCGCGGCACGTGGCCCGCGTGGTCGACTTCGGCGTGCTCGCCAAAACCGCGGAACCCTATGTGGCCACTGAGTTTATGAAGGGTGAAACTCTGGCCGAGGCGACCCGGGTGGGGGCGTGGCGGTGGCTGAGCGATGACGATCGGATGCGGCTGTTTCGCGAGATGGCGGCGGGCCTGTCGGCGATTCATCGAACGGCGGCTGGTCGACCCATCGGGCTCGGGGTGCCGTTGCCGGTCCACGGCGACGTTCGACCGAGCAACATCTATCTCGCCCGTTACTGCGGCAAGCTCGTGGCCAAGCTGATCGACTTCGGCGCGGTGCGACGGGCCGACGGCTATCCGCAGGAATTGACCCGAACCAATGCCGAACAGGTGGCGTATGACCCGCCGGAGGTGCTCGCCGACGGCCGGCACGGCGGGCCCATCGCCGACGTGTACGCGTTGGGGGTCACGATGCTCGAAGCGTTCGGCCGCGGGCACCCTTATCTCGAACGTTTGCGCGAACGATGTCGCGCCCGGCCGACGGGAACGCTCACCCGGGCCGAGGCGGTCAACCTGGTCACTCCGATCATCTCGCGCATGAACTACGACACGGTGTCCCCCCGCCGGTTGCAGCCGATCCTGCGCCGGTGCACCCAGGTGGTCCACAAACTCCGCTACCAGGACGGGACGGAGCTGTTGAATGCCTTGGATTCTTTTTAGGATGAACTTTATTTTTTTAGGATGAATGGCATGGCAACGATCTTTGGAAACAAGCACGACGAACAGTTTGAAGCCAAGCGGGCGGTGGCCGAGTGGGTCTGGGAGAACGTGATCCGGTCGGACCGCAACCCCCGGCTCATCATCGACGCGGGATCGAGCGCCCAGGCGGTGGCCGAAGTGATCGCCGACCACGTCGGTGACGGCGGGGACGAGGCCGACTTCGCCTGGATGACGGTGCTCACGCACAACCTCGGGGCGTGGGAGGTTTTGTCGCCGCAGCGTCACGGGTTGGACCTGTTCCTGGTCGACGGACGTTACGACAGCCGGCTCAACGCCAACATTCCACAAGGTACGCTCGACGAGACCCTCGGCGACTTCAATCCGTCGGTGGTGGTGGTGGCGGCGAGCGGGCTCGACGCGGACGGGCTCTACTGCTCGGCGGTGCAGGACGAGCGGCCGGTCAAGGCCGCACTGACGGCGCGCAAGACCGCGACCCGGGTCATCGTCGCCGACCATACCAAGATCGGCCTGACCGACGTGCGCCGATTCGCGTCGCTCGAGGAACTCAAGAACGACGCCCGCCGGACGCTGATCGTCACCGACGAAGTGAACGTGAAGAAGCTGTCCGACGGCCAGGCGGCCGAGTATCAGACCGCGCTGAACCGTTTCCGCCACGCGCTGGGCAAGAACAACGTGATTCTGGTCTCGACCAAGGGCGTCGAGAAGAAGCAGCCCGAGTCCCAACCCCAGCGGGTCGCCACCGTCGACGAAGCGCTGCCGCAACAACGCGAGGCGATGTAGCGGGTCAACCGCGGAGTGCCGGTCTATCGATCCGAGCGCCAAGCGCCGGCGCGGGGGTTCTGAACCCGCTCGCTCGCGCTCGCGGCTCGGACTAAATGTCATCAGCGTGAGACACTACGTTGTTTGTTGTTTCCTTGGTGTCACAAGGTGACTTTGCCGGCATACTTCAAGGCCATGGCGGATTGCGGGTTGTTCTGGAGGAATTGCCGGAACGCGGGGCAGCCGCTCGGGTCCCCGCAGCAAACGTCGTCGATGTACTCGTAGTAAACGTGTTGATCCATCTTGAACTCGGCCCGCAGGTGACACTTGATCGCGATGCGTGGCCGAGACTTTCGCCCGTCCTCGCCGATGATCGACTGCAAGTAGACCTTGTTCTTGCCCGCGAAACATTGCATCTTGCGGTGCAAGTCCTGTTGGAGCCTGGTCAGATTCGAGTCGGCTTCGATTTCGGTCACCGGCGGTGCGTCCATCCACACTCCTCCTGTTCCGCGCGGAATTACATCGTCAACCCGCACGGCAAGAATCATCGGCTCGTATTGAGAAACCCCTGCCTGTTCTTTGTACGCCCGGCCAAGTGTCGTGGCCAACCGTTATGCCAACACCCCGCCCGACGCGGTGATCGGCTTGCGGCCGGCGGCAAAATACGCCGCCCCAACCGTCGGGTCATCCGGCAACGCGACCTGCGTGATCAGCCGGCCGATCATCGCCCCCACCGACGGACCGAGCTTGAACCCGTGGCCCGAAAAACCGTTGGCCACATAGAAACCGTCGGGGCCGACCGCGTCGATGATCGGGTGCCAATCGGTCGTGTTCACGGTGTACATGGCCGCGTACCCCCGCACGGCGCCCTTGCTCTTCATTGCGAATCGATGGTGCAGCTTGTGCATCATGCGATCGCGAAACGCCGGCGTACCGGCGGGATCGAGCGCGTCGGGGTCGTCCAGGTGGTCGCACTCGTCGGCCGGGTCGGTCGAGCCCGCGAGCAACTGTCCGCCCCGCGTCTCGGGCCGGCCGTATAACTGGTCGGCGGTGCTGATGAACACCGGAATCTCGCCGACGACCTCGGCCGGCCGATCCCGCAGCGCGATCTCGACGCGCGTCGGCCTGAGTTCCATCGGCAACGTCACGCCGAGCATGTCATTGATGCGTCCGCACCATGGCCCGGCCGCGTTGAGCACCTTGTCGCATCCGAACGTGACGCCGTTGCCGCATCGCACCGCACACACCCGCCCGCCGACGGTGTCGATGCCGACGACTTCATGCTTGAGAAACAGCTTGACGCCTTTGGATATTCCCGCCGCGGCCAGATCTTCGGTCGTGCCCTGCGGATCGGCGAACCCCGCCCGCGGTTCCCAGAACAATGCCGACGGCTCGGCGCACGGATGCGTGCGGCCGGTCATGTCGAGCGTTCGAGCGCAAAGATTCAACGACGGATAACGATCGCGCACCTCGGACGCCGGCGCCGCACCACCGACCGCGCCGACCTGCTTGAACTGCCGCTCCGAAACGGCCATCGCGTCGGCGTCGTCCTCGGCGATCCACACCACCCCGCACGACGTGAAGCCGCAGCGGTTCTCTCGAATCTCCAGCCGCTCACACCAATTCTCGAACATGCACAGGCTGTGATAGGAAAGGCTGACCAGTTCGATGTTCGCGTAGCGCTGCCGCACGACGGCCGCCGACTGCCCCGTCGATCCCGACGCCACCTGCGCCCCGCGCTCCAGCACCGCCACCCGCGCACCCCGCCGCGCCGCCTGAAACGCCGACGAGACGCCGATGACGCCGCCGCCGATGACGACGAGGTCGTAGTTGTCGTGAGCCATCATTCGTGCTCCGACATGCCGTCCGTTCGACACGCTAGGGACCGAAGATTCCGCGCGTCAGAAATCATCGAGCCCGGGAAGAACGTTAATGAACAGCCTCGTAGAGGCGAAAGAGAATAGCCCCGGGCGCAAGCCCGGGGGATCAGTCCGCCCGAGCATTCGTAGCCCCGGCAGGGGCGGAAGCGTTGTGCCCATTCACTTTCGCCCCGTCCCGGGGCTGCGTTTCATTGTGCGATGCTCACCCAGGGCTCGCGCCCTGAGCTAACTTCTTACGCCCCGGACGGGGCCGGGTGGCACCATTACGCTACCACATTACTTCATGGCCATCGCCACGAGCGAACCACCTTGCGCGGTGGTGGGACTTTGCGCTACGTCTCGGTTCAGGAAGCGGCCCCTGCGCCCGCGATCACTGCCGCGATCACAAAGATCTGCAACAGCCACGACACGACGATGATGATGATCGCGCCGAAGAAATCGACCTCGAAGACCTTGACCATGCCGATCCAGAATACGGCGAGTCCGACCAAGCCGCCGGCAAAACTGCCCACCGCCAAGGCCGCGACGGCGATGACCAGGTTCTTGGCCAGCACGATAACGAACAGTTTCCATAGCATTTCGACCAGTCCGGGCATGGAAAAGTCGGCGAGTTTCTGGGCGATGGGAATCACGAGCAGCAGAACCAGCCACTCGATCCCCGTACCCATGAGCAAGGACGTGATGA
>Ga0299906_10000633_pt1 | contig 31665 bp, 28 predicted proteins | sample RVTome_14_FD_200259 | JGI IMG/M metagenome (GOLD analysis project Ga0299906, IMG submission 200259) | Soil microbial communities from uranium-contaminated site in the Upper Colorado River Basin, Wyoming, United States - RVT145D125 (version 2) ...
GCGCGCCGCCTCCTCGGTGCCGGTGCCGCCGACCTTGCCGACGAAGAGCGTATCGCCCGTGATGCACACGTCGTCGACCAGGACGCAGACGTGGTCGTCGGCGTGGCCGGGCGTGAAGAGGAACTTCAGCACCAGCTCGCCGACGGCGAGCTCGTCGCCGTGGTCGATGCCCACCTCGGGCCTGGACGCCGCCGAGCGGTGGGCGACAAGGGGCGCGCCGGTGAGCTTCTTGGCCTTGGCGTTGCCGTTGACGTGGTCGGAATGGCCGTGGGTGTTGACGAGGTGGGTGACCTCGAGGCCCTGGGCGCGGGCGCGCTCGACGAGCTTGCCGGGATCGTAGCTGGGATCGACGAGCACGGCCTTGCCGGCGTCGCGGTCGCCGAGGAGGTAGCCGAAGTTCCGGTCGCCGCCGGTACGGATCTGCTCGAAGACGAATCGCATGCCACCAGTATACCGTGCCGCCGCGGGGCGCTACCCGCGCGGGCCTTTGCGGACGCCGGCAGCGTCGGCGAAACGGCCCTCGTCGCACATCTTCTCGAAGGCCCACTGCAGCCGCAGGGGGGCGAGCGAGTGCTCGCGGCTCCACATGCCGCGTTCGAGCTTGCGGGCCGCTTCGGCGACGCTCAGGCCCCGCCGCTCGGCCAGGCCCTGCACCACGCCCCGCACCACCGCCTCGTCGGTCGGCGGCAGCGGCAGCTCCAGGGTGGCGTCGTTTGGAAGGCGTCGCGTCCTGACCAGCGCCACATCATCTCGTACGTCGATCTTGGTGTGCCACGACATCTTGCGCCCCCTGCCGGTTCACCGACTTTTAACAATGCCCAACTAGGTCTTCATCTTGTGGCGAAGGCCGTCAACGCCACGACATATAGCGTTTTTCCGACAGCCCGCCAAGAACCTTCTTTCCTTTCCCGTAAACCGTCACGTCAGGGGAAAGGGTCGAAAGTATAGCAAGCAGATTCGTGGCGAGTCAACGAAGATGAGACTCGAGCTCTGCTTATAATCAGACGGAGAAAGTTACGAAAAGTGAGAGGAAGGTTGCGCCTGGCGCAAAGGAGAACAGGGTGGCAAGGCCAAGCCCGAGCATCGGTCAAGAGCAAGCTGACCGTGGCTGGCGTGTCTCGACGACTCACCGGAGCCGGATTTGGCCTTGCGGGCGGAGCAGAGCCGCCGGACCGTCCTCGGCGCCACGCGCGCGGCAGTGTGCTCCCAGTGGGCTCCTGCTGCGTGGTCGTCGCCATCGCCGCCCGAAGACCCTGTAAGAGGCGTCTGTGCTTTTCTCGACCGGCACGATCTCGTCTCCGGATACCACGAAGTGATCCGCCCAGGCGTCCTGCGTCGGATCGAGCAACCGCCGATCTCCCAGTCGAGTCGGGCTGTTCGAACGAGATCTGTTGCAGAATCGGCACGCGAGAAGGCAGTTTGAGTAATCGCCCGCCAAGGAGTCGTCGACGCTACGCGCTATCCGATGCTCAGTCGTCATGCCGCCGAGACCCTCTCCTCCGGCGCCTCCGAAGAGGTCCGCTTCGTGGAGGAGGCAGAAGGGGCAGGTGAAGCCGAAGTCCCACCTCAGGCAGTCTCGATAGAGGGTCCACTGCCGAGAAGGGCTGGGCTCATGTCTGCGAGTGATCGGACTTGCGGGTGGCTGGGTCTGCGGTGGGAGTATTCTCAAGCTCACGCCTCAGTGCTCTGGCTTCGGCGAGTATCTTCGCGCCCGCGTCGATTGGCATGGCGAGGCTCGCTACGAAGGCTTCATGGAATCTTTCGGCTTCCTCAGCCTGCAATTGCCGCAGTCGAGCCCAGAGGGCTTCGATTCTCTTATCGAGGCCAGCGTCGGTTGCGGACCCGCTCCTCAGGGCAAGATCTGCAATCTCATCATAGAGTCTTCCGATTTCATCCTCCGTCTGTGAGCAGGGTGGAATCTCGGTCGCATTGGCTTCCTTCGTCATTCTCGAAGTGCCTTGTAGACAAACGTCGCGGCCAGCTTGGAGGGCGCTGTCTCTGACACGGATGCGAACCTTGGTGGTCATTGTCTCTACTCCATCGTCGAGCCGTTCTGCGGCCCCTCCGCCGCCAGCCAAGAGCCAGTATAGCCCACTCACGCCGGCGGCGCGACGTCGAGCAGGTGGTGGACCTCGTCGTGCGGCTCCGGCACCACGTCCGGACGACGCCTGAGGGTGCGGACGACGGCGTTCCAGCGCAGGATCGACGAGTCGTTGCCCTCGGGCCGCAGCTCCTGGGCGCGGGCGTAGTGCTCCAGGGCCTTGTGGTACCAGTCGTAGGCGACGTAGCCCGAGCCGGGGCCGCCGCGCTCGAGGTGCTGCTTGGCGCGGCGCTCGCAGATCAGGCCGCTGTAGTAGGCGCGGCCGTACTCGTCGTCGAGCTGCGCGGCCAGGTCGCAGGCCTGCTGGAAGGTGTCGTTCAGGTGGGCGCCGAACTGGTCGGTCAGCGACAGGATGAGGCTGGTGGTGGCCTCGCGGTTGTCGTGGTCGACGGCCAGGATGTCGCGGCAGATGCTCTCGGCCTCGGCGGGATCGTTCAGCAGGCGGTAGCGCTCGGCCTTCTGCAAGGCCTCGGGGATCGACTCCGGTGACAGGGGCTTGAGCTCGTACATGGCGGGCACCTCAACGCTGGAAGATTCGGAAGAGCTTCTTGACCGGGTCGTAGAACCGGTCGACGACCCGCTCCTTGAGCGGGATGATGGCGTTGTCGGTGATTTTGATCGATTCCGGGCAGACCTTGGTGCAACACTTGGTGATGTTGCAATAACCGATGCCCTGGTCTTCTTTCAAATCCGCGAGACGGTTCTCGGTGTCGAGCGGGTGCATGTCGAGCGCCGCGACGTAGACCATGAAGCGCGGACCGATGAACTCGTCGTGCAGGTGATGGTCGCGCAGCACGTGGCACACGTCCTGGCACAGGTAGCACTCGATGCACTTGCGGAATTCCTGCACCCGGTCGACGTCGTCCTGGTCCATGCGCCAGGTGCCGTCGCCGGCGTCGGGCCGGCGCGGTTTGAACTTCCTGATCTTCTTCTTGACCTCGAAGTTCCACTTGACGTCGGTGACGAGGTCGCGGATCAGCGGGAACGCCTTCATCGGTTCCACGGTCACGGGCTCGTCCGGGGGCAAATCGGAGAGCCGGGTCATGCAGGCCAGGCGCGGTCTGCCGTTGATCTCGGTCGAGCACGAGCCGCACTTGCCGGCCTTGCAGTTCCAGCGCACGGCGAGGTCGTTGGCCGACTCGGCCTGGATCTGGTGCAGCGCGTCGAGCACGACCATGCCTTCGGAGACTTCGGTCCGGTAGTCCTCGAGCCGGCCGCCCGCGGCGTCGCCGCGCCAGATGCGGAAGGTGCCCCGTGCCATTATTGATTCTCCTCGATGATCTTCCGCTGCTCGTCCGTCGTCGCCGGCACCGGCTCGCGGCGCACTTCCATCTCGCCGCCGGCGCCCTTGCGGACCACCACGTTGACCCCCGCGAATTCGTCGTGCTTCTGCGGGAAGTCTTCCCGGAAATGGGCGCCGCGGCTCTCCTGGCGCTCGACGCCGGCGCGGCCCACGGCTTCGGCCACGGTGAGCAGGCTGTGCAGGTCGAGGGCGGTGTGCCACCCCGGGTTGTACTCGCGGTTGCCGCAGACGCCCACGGTCTCGGCCCGCTGCCGCAGCCCCGCGACGGCGTCGACGGCGGCGCGCATCTCGCGCTCGTTGCGCACGATGCCGACCTGGGCCTGCATCAGGTCCTGGAGCTGCTGCTGGATCTGGTAGGGGCCCTCGCCGCCGGCCGGGTCGTGGCGGTCGAGCGGCGCCAGCAGGCGCGCCTCGAGGGCGCCGGTCGCCGTCTCGTCGACGGCGCCGAGCTCGTGCTCGCGGGCGAAGCGGGCGGCGTGCTCGCCGGCGCGCTGGCCGAAGACCAGGAGGTCGGAGAGCGAGTTGCCGCCGAGGCGGTTGGCACCGTGGAGCCCCGCCGCCACCTCGCCCGCCGCGAAGAGACCCGGCACCGTGGACATCTGTGTGTCGGCGTCGACCCGCACGCCGCCCATCATGTAATGGGTGGTCGGCCCCACCTCCATCGGCACCCGGGTGATGTCGATGCCGGCGAGCTCCTTGAACTGGTGGTACATGCTCGGGAGCTTGCGCTTGATGTGCGCTTCGGCGCCCGGCAGCTTCTCCTTGATCCAGGCGATGTCGAGGAAGACGCCGCCGTGCGGCGAGCCGCGGCCCTCCTTGATCTCGCGCACGATGCAGCGCGCCACGTGGTCGCGGGTGAGCAGCTCCGGCGGACGCCGGGCGTCGCGGTCGCCCTGGGTGTAGCGCCAGCCCTCCTCGGGGTTGTCGGCGGTCTGGTGCCGGTAGAGCTCGGGGACGTCGTCGAACATGAAGCGGCGGCCCTCGCTGTTGCGCAGCACGCCGCCCTCGCCGCGCACCCCTTCGGTCACCAGGATGCCGCGCACGCTGGGCGGCCACACCATGCCGGTGGGGTGGAACTGCAGGAACTCCATGTCGATGAGGTCGGCGCCGGCGTCGTAGGCCAGGGTGTGGCCGTCGCCGGTGTACTCCCAGGAGTTGCTGGTGATCTTGAAGGCGCGGCCGATGCCGCCGGTGGCCAGCACCACGGCCCTGGCGCGGAAGAGCAGGAAACGGCCGCGCTCGCGGTCGTAGCCGAAGGCCCCCACCACCCGCTCGCCCGACTTGAGCAGCGACGCGACGGTGCACTCCATGTGGAACTCGATGCCCTGGTGGATGCCGTGGTCCTGGAGGGTGCGGATCATCTCGAGGCCGGTGCGGTCGCCGACGTGGGCGAGGCGCGGGTACTTGTGGCCGCCGAAGTTGCGCTGCAGGATGCGGCCGTCGCCGGTGCGGTCGAAGAGCGCGCCCCAGGCCTCGAGCTCGCGCACCCGCGCCGGCGCCTCCTTGGCGTGGAGCTCGGCCATGCGCGCGTTGTTCACGTACTGGCCGCCGCGCATGGTGTCGGCGAAGTGCACGCGCCAGCCGTCGCGCTCGTCGACGTTGGCGAGGGCCGCGGCGATGCCGCCCTCGGCCATCACGGTGTGGGCCTTGCCGAGCAGCGACTTCGAGACCACCCCCACCTTGACGCCCGCCGCCGACGCCTCGATCGCCGCCCGCAGCCCGGCGCCGCCGGCGCCGATCACCAACACGTCGTAGGCGTGGATGGTGGCCGCCATCAGAGGAGCCTCCAATCCGTCCACACGCCCAGCGAGCAGAGGCGCACGTAGGCGTCCGCGAAGCCGACCCAGAAGAGGCTCAGCCAGGCCCACCGCATGTGGCGACGGTTCAGGCAGCTCACGCAGCGGTAGCCGGCGAAGCGCACCGGGTGCTTCGAGAGCCGGTTGAGGTAGCCGCCCACCAGGTGACGCAGGGAGTGGCAGCCCAGGGTGTAGCCGCCGAGCAGCACCACGTTGACGGCGAGCACGAGGGTGCCCACGCCGACGCCGAAGCGCGCCTCGCCGGTGGCGGAATCGGTGAACCACAAGGCCCGCCACACGTCGTAGGAGAGGAAGACGAGGAAGAAGAGGGCCAGGTAGAGGAAGTAGCGGTGGACGTTCTGGAGGATCAATGGGAACGCGTGCTCGCCGCGGTAGCTCTTGCGCGGCTCGCCCACGGCGCACGAGGGCGGGTCGGCCCAGAACGCCTTGTAGTAGGCGCCGCGGTAGTAGTAGCAGGTGAGCCGGAAGCCGCCGGGCGCCCAGAGGATGAGGAAGGCGGGCGAGAAGGGCAGCCAGCCGGGCCAGAAGCCGGGCCTGGGGCCGAACCAACTGTGGGCCGAATCGCCGAGAAGCTCGGGGGAGTAGAAGGGCGAGAGGTAGGGCCCGAAGGCGTAGTGCTCGCCCTGGAAGGCCGCCCAGGTCGAGTAGACGATGAAGGCGGAGAGGCCCAGGAAGACGGCCAGGGGCTGTGCCCACCAGGCGTCGCGGCGCATGGTCTCGCCGAAGGCATGCTGCTTCAGGACGCTGACGTCGGCCATGAATTCTCCAGGTGGTCGTCGGTCGTGTCGCGGGCTATTCAAGCCCAAGGCTCGGCGGATTGTCAAATGACGCGGCTGGCGCCGGCGGCTCCTCCGCGGCTATGGTCCCGGTGTGGTCCTCGAGCGGGGAACGGGGAATTCTTCCCGCCTCACCCGCCGCCCGTCATTGTAAGCTCTTCTCCGAGTCCCGGAAGCCCTTACAATCCGCGGCCCGTGAAGGACCGGCGCGGCGGCCTCCGCGCCTGCTCTGGCCGGGGTTTGCGGTCCCCCCCGTACATGGCACGGCCATTGCAACGCATACAGGTTGCAGAAACCAAAACCGCCTAACAGGAGGCCCTGAATGAAACGCCAATACTTCACCTTGTTTTCGATCATAGCTGTGCTGCTGACCGCGGTCTGCGCGGTGGGCGCCCAGGAGAGCGAGCCGGCTGCCCTGGTGGTCACCGGCACGGCCGTCAACGCCTCGCCCGAGGAGATCATCGTCAAGACCGAGACCGGTGAGGAAATCTTCCTGATCGAGAAGGAAAACCTCTATCCCGAGCCGATCGCGGAAGGGGCGACCGTCACCGTCTGGTACGTCGAGCGCGGCGGCCACCACTACGCCACCAAGGTCGAGGTCGGCGAGCAGATCGCGTCCACCTCGGAGGTTGACGCCGACCTCGCCGCCGCCGACCCGATGGCGACCGACGAAGGGACGACCGGCGACACCTACGACGACACCTACGGCGCTGACGACACGCTGCCCGGAACGGCGAGCTCGCGTCCGCTGCTGGCGCTGCTCGGCCTGCTCGCTTCGCTCGGTGCCGCCGTCGTGTGGCAGATCCGCAAGTAAGGCCGATCACCCTGTGAATCGACGTTGGACGGCGCTTCGCGAGGCGGAGCGCCGATTCGCGTAGCTACAAGGAGGACGTAGGAGGAAAGGCGATGGCAGAGAGCTCGAAGCGACGGCTGCTGGGAGGGGTCCAACTGCTCCTCGCGGCGTTCGGCATCGCCAGCCTCGGATACTGCGTCTTCAGTTACCTGGACGCCTGGTGGCTCGATCAGCGCGTCGAGATTCGCCGCCTGAACGTGGTGGGGCGGCTCGAGGCTCCCTCGCTCGAAGCTCCCACGGCCGAGGCGCCGGCGCCGCTCGAGCCCGGTGCCGTGGTGGGACGCATCCGCATCCCGCGGCTCGACGTCGACGCCGTCGTCCTCGAGGGGACGGAGGGGACGGTCCTGCGCCGCGCGGTAGGCCGCATCTCATCGACGCGGCAGCCCTGGGAGTCGGGCACCGTCGGCCTGGCGGCCCACCGCGACTCCTTCTTCCGCTCTCTCGGCGAAATCGAAGAGGGCGATCTCATGCAGCTCGCGACCGACTACGGCACGTGGACCTATCGAGTCACCAGCATCGAGATCGTCGACATCGACGCCGTCCACGTCCTCGCCGACAACGGTCGGCCCCAGCTCGTCCTCGTGACCTGCTATCCCTTCAACTACATCGGCTCCGCTCCGCAGCGCTACGTGGTCTTCGCGGACCGCGTGGAGCCGGACGGGCCGGCGAACGCGCCGATAGCGGATCTGTGACGCGGACGCGTCAGTGGAAGCCGTCGACCAGCATGACGTCGCCGTCGCTGCGGTCGATGCTGCCGAAGAGCAGGTAACGCTCGCCCGCCGCCAGCCCGGCAACCGCCAGCCCGAGACCCGGGACGTTGCGTCCCGGCGGCGACGCGACGGTCGGCCTCGCTCTCGCCCCGCCTTTTCTTGACAACGGCTCTCACGGGTCCCGGTTCGCGATGCCCGCGATCCGGGTCCGGTGGTAAGATGGAGTCCGAGGAGAGAGTCGATGAAAGTGACCCTCCGTGATGAAGGCCCTCGAAGACCGGCGCCGCGGCGACCGTTCCAAGACCCCTCCAAGGCATCGGACGGGCCGTCGTCTGGATCCGTCGGAGGTGAGGGAGCTCAAGCTTCCCCCATTCTCAGACCGCAATCGTGAGCTTGCTTTGCGGCGTTCCCACCAGGCAGAGCTGCAGAGCCGCTTCGCAGGCCAGTGGGTGGTGCTCGATGGTGAGGAGGTCATGGCAGCCAGCCGCCGACGTCTCTACTACAGTCGAACTCGAAGCGACCCTGGACTTCGGGAACATCATCTGACCTTCTACGTCACGCCTGATCCTTGACCGAGCCGTGTAGAGTCGTAGGCGTCGTGAAGCGTCCCCGGAGCCACAACGTCGTCCCCAGCCATGGCGAGGAGCCCGAGATCCCCGAGCCCACGCACGCGGAGCGTGCCCGCACGCTCGTCCGCGTCGGCACGCTGTCGACGCACTCCGTCCGCCGGCCCGGGTTCCCGTTCGGCTCGGTCATGCCCTACGCCCTGGACGACCGCGGGCGTCCGCTCTTCCTCATCAGCGCGCTCGCCATGCACACCCAGAACCTGCGGGCGGACGGACGCGCCAGCCTCCTCGTCGCCGAGGAGTCCACCGGCCGCGACCCCCTGGGCGCCGGTGGTCGTCGTCAAATCGCGTCCGGGCCGGTCAGGGGCTCGCCTGGGCGAGCCGGCCGTCGAGGTGGAGCTCGGCGGCGATGCCCTGCATGGCTTCGAGCACGTTGCCCACGTGCTGCCAGAGCTCGAGCTTGCCCGCGAAGCACTCGCGGCTGAAGTCGGCCGTGGCCTCCTCGATCTCGCCGCGGTCGATCTGGCGGGTGAAGAGCTTGTCCTTCCAGTTGCGCTTGACCGACTTGACCGTGATCTGGCCGATGTCCTTGGCCGGACGCACCAGGGTGGCGGCGATGATCAGGCCGGTGATCTCGTCGCAGGCCAGGAGCGCGAAGTCCATGGGCGAGCGCCGCTCGACGCCGGTGCCGGCGCTGTTGTGGGCCAGGATCGCCTGCACCACCTCCTCGGGGCAGCCGCGCTCGCGCAGCAGCGGCGTTCCCTCCCTCGGGTGCCCCTCGAGCGTCGGGTGGATCTCCCAGTCGTAGTCGTGGAGGAGGCCGGCGAGCCCCCAGACGTCCGCGTCGCCGCCGAGGCGCTCGGCGTACCAGTGCATGGCGGCCTCGACGGCCACCATGTGGCGCCGCAGCCCCGGGTCCTTCACGTGCTCCGTCACAGTCTGCCAGGCGGTATCTCGATCCATGGTGTCCTCGCCAGGTTCGTCGGTTGTGTGGGCTCTCAGAAGACGACGTCGGAGACTCGCGACGACGCGCCCTCCAGGGTCTCGAACAGCAGCAGGAGCTCCGCCGCGTCGCGGTAGTAGAGCCCGGGGTCGGCGGCGAGCGCCGGGTCGCGCGAGCCGGCGAGCACGGCCTCGAGGGCCGGGATCAGGGCGCGCAGAGGCGCCGGCAGGTCGCGGCGGCGCAGCATCGAGTCGATCTTGGCGGTCACTTCCGCGGCCTCGCCGTCGAGCACCGCCCGGCTGACCTCCTCGAAGATCGGGCCGTGGCCCACCTGGCTGGCGCCGCCGTCGCGGCGGTAGCGCAGGTAGGCGTCGACGGCCCGCTCGCGCGCCGCGATCATGGCCTTCCGGTCGCCCGCCATCCCCTCGAGGCGGCTGAGCAGGGAGAAGGTGCGCCAGGGCTCGGCCTCGTGACCGAAGGGGGCGTCGCACTCGATCGTGCGCTCGAGCTCGCGGCGGGCCTCGTCGTAGCGCTTGAGGCGGATCAGCTTGTCGGCCATCTGGCTGCGGGCGATCCCTTCCTTGGCCAGGTCGCCGAGCTCGGCGAAGTGCTCGGCGGCGCCGCGGTAGGCCTCGAGCGCCCGCTCGTGGAAGCCGCAGGCGGCGTGAAGCTCGCCGATCCGGGTCAGGGTGCCCGCCGCCGCCGCCCGGTCGCCGAGCCCGAGCTCCTGGGCGATCGCCCGGCGCAGGGCCCTCTCGGCGTCCGCCATCCGTCCCGCCGTCTGGTGGACCGAGGCGATCTGGTGCCAGATGCCGGCGACGGCCCGCGGCTCGTCGAGCGCCGCTAGGGTCCGCCGCGCCGCGTCGAGCTCGGCGAGGGCTTCGTCGGTGCGGCCCTGGGCGAAGTAGAGGGCGCCGAGCTGGGTCCGGACCTCGGCAGCCTGGGCGCGGTCGCCCGCGTCCTCGGCCTGGTCGACGGCGCGGCGGTAGGCCGCCTCCGCGGCGTCGGGCCTGGCCAGTGCGCGCCAGGCGTCGCCGGTGCGCGCCAGCGCCTGGGTCTCCATGCGCGGGGCTTCGGGGTGGCCGGCGGCGGCCAGCTCGCGGAAGCGGCGTCCCGCTTCCGCGAGCGTCTTCACGGCCGCCTCGGCCTGGTCGGCCATGAGCTCGGCGAGGCCCACGGTGAGATGGAGCGTGGCGTGGTCGAAGGCGGCGCCCTCGTAGGCGTCGTCGCCCACGGTCGCAGCCCGGTGGAGGAGACGCCGGGCGGCGGCCACGGTGTCGTCCGGCCGGCCGACGTCCATCAGCACCTCCAGGGCCGCCGACTCCAGCAGGTACTGATCGTGGCTCCACGCGCGCAGGCGCTCGCAGGCGCTCTCGCGCAGAGCGTCGACGCGCGCCATGGCGGCCGGCCGGCCGAGGGGGAGCACCAGCGTCGCCACGGCGTCGGCGAGCTCCACCGCCTGGTCGGCGTCGGCGCCGGCGGCGAGGTGCTCGAGGCAGGCCAGCAGGTTGCCGAGGTCGAGCAGGGTCAGGGTGGCGGCGAGCCGCGGGCTCCTGATCTGCTCCTGGCCGAGGAAATCCACGAGCTGGGCCGTGGCCTCGGCCCAGGCGGCGCGGGCCGCGGCGAGACGGTCCTCGTCGAGCTCGGCGGCGAGGGCCGGCGCCAGCCCGGGGTGGAAGCGCAGGTAGTTGTGGGGCAGCATCTCGACCAGGCCGGCGCCGATCAGCCGCTCGGCGAGGTCGACCTCCTCGTCGTTCTCGACGTCGAGCTCGAGCACCGCGGCGATGGCGGTCAGGTGGCCGCCGCCCACGAAGACGGCGAGGGGCGGGAGCTTGCGGCGCAAGTCCGCGGGCACGGCGCCGAGCGCGACCTCCACCCCGAGCACGGCGGCGTGCCGGCGTCCGCTCAGGGCGAGGCTCGCGATCGCCGCCGCGCCCTCGGCGAGGGTGGCCGCCGTCCTTTCGGCGCCGGCGGCCGCGACCGTGCCGGCGAGGCTGACGAGGCTCGCGGCATGGCCGTCGACGCGGGCCGCCAGGGCCGCCGGCTCGTGGGGCTCGCAGCTCGCGCCGGCGAGCGCGCCGCGCAGCAGCTCGACGGCGTCGCCGGCGGGAAGACCGGCGAGGACGATCTCGCCCTCGCCGTAGGGCGCGGGGAGGGGCTCGCGGCTGACGAGGACGACGCGGGTCGGCCCGACGTCGCAGAGCTCCTGGACCAGCAGCAGGAGCTCGTCGAGCACCGACGGCTCGAAGAGCCCGCTCGGGGGCGCCTCGCCGCGCTGGCGGCCGCGCTGGCCGCCGCGCGGCAGCACGGCCTCCAGGTCGTCGAGCACGACCAGCGTCGGGTGCTCGCGGAGCACCCGCTCGAGGAGCTGGACGGCGAGCCGCGGGTCCTGGGACGTCGCCAGGCTGAAGCTGGGCACGAGCTGCTGGCCGATGGAGTAGCGCACTGCCCGGGCGTCGTGGTGGACCTCGAGGCTCACGTAGGCGGCGCGCTCCACGCGGCCGGCGGCGAGCAGCCGGCGGACGAGCGCGGCGGCGAGCGCGGTCTTGCCCTCGCCGTGCTCGCCGCGCAGCGCCAAGTGGTGCTGAGAATCGATCACGCGCTCGGCTTCGCGCAGCTCGTCGCCACGGCCCACGAAGCCATGGGGCGGCGGCGGGAACACCTCGAGCAGGCGCTCGTCGGCCGCGGGTCCTTGTCGATTCACGCCATTCTCTCCGGCCTCGATCCCTCGCCGTCAAGGATAGCAGGGATCGCAGGGAACCCTCACCCCCAACCCCTCTCCCAGGGGAGAGGGGAGCAAGATTCAGAGCGCGTAGGCCAGCTCTTCGAAGAGCATGCGGCCGCTCGTCCGGCGGCTCTCGCTCTCCACCACCGTAAACTCCGCGTGGTCGGCGGTGGGGCCGTAGACTTGCGGCAGCGAAACCTCCAGCAGGCGCAGGTACACCGAGAGCTGGCCGCGGTGGTGGACGAGGTGGTTGAGCACGAGCTGGCGCAGCGCCAGGCCGCGGGTAAGGGCGGCGATCACCCGGTCGCCGCGCCGCAGGGTCCAGGTCACGTCGAGGTCGGCGTCGCGCGCCGCGAGGAGCGCGCCGTTGAAGTCGCTGACCCGGGAGCCGAACTCCACCAGCAGCCCGCGCAGGCTCGCCGGCTCGAACGGCTGGTAGAAGGGTCCGGCGGCGAGGTCGAGCTCATCGCACTCCGTCATGGTCACGGCCCATCCCGGAATCTCGGCGACATGGCCGGCCAGCCGGCCGATCGACATCGACTTCTCGTGCGGTTTCCAGGCCAGGTGCTTCTGCGGAACCAGCTCCAATAATCTTCGCGTGCCGGCGGCTTCGCGGCCGAACTCCTCCAACAGCTCCTTGGTCCTCGTCATTCCAGGCTCCTTCCTAAATCATCCCGGTCCCGAATCCCTCGCCTGCACGCCTTGCTGAGAATACGACACGAGACGGCGCCGGGTTGTCAACCCTGCCGACGAGAGCGGATCAATAGCGCAATCCCACGAACGCGCGCCGCGGCGGGCGTCGGCGCCGCCTTGACGGCGGCCGGCCTCTGCCGCGAGCATAGGCGCATGCGCGAGGAGCGTTCCTCCCGGTCCTGGTGGTCGCGGCTGGCGTCGCGGCTCGGCGGCGGCGGCGTTCCTGCCGGAGAAGGAGCGCGCACGGATGGAGGCGGAGTTTCGGCGTTGTTTCCGGGAGCTGGGCGAGCGCCTTCTCGGGCAAGCCGTCGAGCCGTCGTAGGCTCGGCGGCGTGTGCTAGCGTGAAGGCCGATGGCCGAGCTGTCCCCGATCCCCTTTGCCGAGCTGGTGCGGCGCATGCGCCGCGAGGTGGCGGCGAGCGAGGCGATCTTCGACCTGCCGGTCAGGAAGTGGTTCGTGCCCGACGCGCTCGATTTCTCCGCCGTCCACTTCGGCCGCCGCGCCGCGACGGCGGTCGGCCCCGCCGCCGGGCCGCACACGCAACTGGCGCAGAACGTCGTCCTCTCCTGGCTCGCCGGCGGCCGCATCCTCGAGCTCAAGACGGTCCAGGTCAACGACCGCCTCGTCATCCCCCGGCCCTGCATCCACGTGCCCAACGTGGGGTTCAACGTCGAGTGGTCGCAGGAGCTGCGGGTCGAGCAGTCGCAGCTCGAGTACGCCAAGGCCGTCTACCTGATCGAGATCCTCAAGGCGACCCGCGGCTTCGGAGTCTTCGGCGACGGCGCATCGACGGCCGGCTTCGACACGATTTACGACATCAGCGTCGGCTACGACCTCGCCGGCATCCGCTCGGACAAGGTCACGGGCTTCCTCGAGGCGCTGCGGCGGCCGGCGCCGACGTTCGACGCCCTGCGCCGGGAGCTCACCGGCGACCTGCGGGAGTTCCGCGACCTCGAGCTGCCCGCGTCGATCTCCGAGTGCGTGACGCTGTCGACCTTCCACGGCTGCCCGGCCGGCGAGATCGAGGCGATCTCGCGCTACCTGATCGAGGAACGCGGGCTGCACACGATCGTCAAGCTCAACCCCACGCTCCTCGGCTTCGAGGCGGTGCGCGAGCTGCTCCACGACCGCCTGGGCTACGAGCACCTCGAGCTCGACCGCGCCGCCTTCGACGCCGACCTCGCCTACGACGACGCCCTCGCCATCCTGCGCCGGCTGCGCGGCGTGGCCGCGGCCCACGGCTCGGAGGTCGGCGCCAAGTTCACCAACACGCTCGTGGTCAGGAACCGCGCCGACTACTTCCCGACCCAGGCCGACCCTTACATGTACCTCTCGGGGCCGCCGCTGCACGTCATCTCGATGAACCTGATGCAGCGCCTGCGCGACGACCTGGCCTGCGATGACCTGGGGTTCGAGCTGCCGACGTCGTTTTCGGCGGGCGTCGACGCCCGCAACTTCCCCGCCGCGGTGGCCTGCGGCATGGTGCCCATCACTACGTGCACCGACCTGCTGCGCCAGGGCGGCTACGGCCGCCTGCCGCCGTACCTGCGCGCGCTCGGCAAGGAGATGCGGCGCCTCGGCGTGACCAGCCGCGAGGCCTACGTGCTGGCGGCGGGGGGGCACGCCGCCGAGGCGGTGCGCGCGAGCGTCGAGCGGCTGCCCGGCGGCGCCGAGCTCTGGCGCCGCGAGGGCGAGCGCCTGGCGTCCGCGCCGGCCGGCGAGCTGCCGCGCCTGCTTCGCGAGCTGGGCGGCGACGCCCTGGTGCTCGACGCCACCCGCGCCGCCGGCCGCTTGAACGGCCGCGACCTGGTGCCCGGGCTCGCCGAGGATCCGCGCTATCACGCGCGCGCCAACGCCAAGCCGCCGCGGCGCATCGACAGCCGTCTCGACCTGTACGACTGCATCAACTGCGACCTGTGCATCGCCGCCTGCCCCAACGACGCGATCTTTGCCTACGAGGCGCGTCCCCTGGACGTCGCGACCGTGCGATTGGGCACGGACGCTCCTGGGCGCGGCTTCAAGATCGCCGAGGCGCACCAGCTCGCGGTGGCGGAAGGGGCCTGCAACTCCTGCTCCAACTGCGAGGTCTACTGTCCCGAGGACGGCGCGCCCTTCCTCGTCAAAGAGCAGGTCTTCCTCGGCCGCGAGGCGTTCGAGGCGTCCTCGGCCGACGGCTTCTTCCGCGACGGCGGGGTGCTCCACGCCCGCCTCGAAGGCCGCGAGCTGCGGCTCGAGCCGTCGCCCGAGCGCGACCGCGCCGTCCTCCGCGTCGCCGACGGTCTCGATCTCGAGCTCACCTGGGAAACGTTGTCCGTCGTCCGCAAGCTGAGCGGGAACGGGTCCGGCGTCGAGCTCGACAGCGCCCTCGTCTGGCGCATGAAGACGGTGTGGGAGTCGATCTACCACGCCCCGCGTCCCAATCCCGTCCATCGCGTCGAGGGGGCGTAAACATTCTTCGAGGACCTGGCAGGAAGCCCTCGCTGGCGACACCCACCCGGTTCAGAGCTGTGGAACGACCTCGATGCCGGATGAGCCACCGGCCGAGGTTGAGACCCGGAGGCCGGATGGGGAGCCTCAGGATGAGGGCGGCGGCGGTCGACCTGCGGATCATGGCGTCTCGGGGGATGACTTCGGCGCCCGCGGCGGGCTATGCTAGGGGGCGGCAGCGGCCGCGCTGTACCGCATAGACGGTGGTCCCGACGCCTACGTATACTCCCGAGAAATGAGCAAGCACCTCTACCTCGCCCTGTCGCTCGTCCTGCTCTTGGTGGGCCTCCAGGCCTGTGACAGCGCCAATCCCGTGGCGCCGAGCACCAGTATGCTCTTCATCTCGGCCAGCCCTACCCAGATCCCGCTGCGCGGCACCTCCTTGATCACCGTCACCGGCTTCAAGCCCGACGGCAACCCGCTGAACCGCGGGACCCAGATCGTCTTCGAGGCGACCTTCGGGACGATCGAGCCCCGGATCGCCGAGGTGGACAACAACGGCCGCACGACGGCGGTCTTCACCTCGGACGGGACCCTCCCTCCGGGAGGCGGCGGCGAGAATCCGCAATCGGCGGCCGCCGAGGTGACGGCGTCGCTGGCCGGCAGCGGAGGCGGCGGAGGCGGCGAAGGGGGGGGCACCGGCGGCGGGCCGTCGGTGGCCGTCGAGATCCAGATCGGCGAGACCAAGCCCCTCCTGACGCTGACCGTGTCGCCCAACGTCCTCAGTCTGGGCGAGACGGCCGAGGTCTTCGCCCAGGTGCGCAACGCCGACGGCTCCAACTTCGGCGCCGGCGGGCGGGTCCAACTGCGGACCAACCTGGGGACTCTCGCGAGCTCCAGCCTGGTGACCGACGCCAACGGCGAGGCGCGCACCACCTTCAGCTCCGGGAACGATCCCGGCACCGCGACGATCACCGGTTTCGTCGGGTCGGGCGACGAGGTCACGACCGACGTGACGATCGAGAACCAGAGGCCGGTGCTCATCGTCACCGCCAACCCCTCGGTGATTCCCATCCGCGGCGAGTCGACCATCACCGTCATTGCTCGGGACAACAACGGCCAGCCTCTGGGCGCGGGGCAACGCATCCGCTTCACGTCCGACCTCGGGGCCGTGGATCCGGACGTCCGCTTCACCAACAGCGCCGGAGAGGCCACGGCGACGTTTACGGCTGGCGATCGGGCGGGAACAGGAGAGGTGACGGCGATCCTGGGGAGCAGCGATCCCGCGATGGTTCAGATCACCATCCGTGACGCCCCGGCGTCGCTCGACTTCCGGGCCAATCCTACCGTGGTGCCCCAGGGGCAAGAGGCGAGGATCGACCTCCAAGCCGTAGCCCTGAACGCTCAGGGGGACCCGGTCGCGAGCGCGACCGTCGTCTTCAATGCCGATATCGGCGGATCGTTTGAATCCGGGAGCAACGTCCACACGACGAACCCCCAGGGCCAGGCCACCGACACCCTGATCGTCCCGGAGACCGAGCTCGTCGGACGGAACTCGTTTACCGTCTCGGCAACGGTTCGCGGCGAAGGCGCGGAGATCACCCGGTCGGTCACGATCACGATCCGGCAGTGACCGGCGCGCGGCGGCGACCGGACCGCCTCAGGGGTTTGGTCAGGAAACGGAGCTCGGGCATTTGTGCTCCGGGGCGGGTTTGCCTATAATGCCGTGGATTCATCGAGCGACTCCGCATCCCAGGATGCCGTGAGGCTGACGGAGCCGCGGATCCGAACGGACGACTGAATGCCCGACCCCGCACCCAGCAGCAGCCGCCTCGAAGACCTCCGGATGCGCTGGCAGCTCGACCCCGGCTCGCGGGTCTACCTGCAGCTCGCCGAGGAGTACCGCAAGCTCGACCGCCACCCGGAGGCGATCGAGGTCTTGAAGCGCGGCCTCCAGCAGCGCCCCAACGACCTCTCGGGGCAGGTGGCGCTCGGCCGCTGCCACCTCGAGATGGACGAGCTCGAGCCGGCGCTCGGGCTGCTCGAGGGCGTGATCGACCGCGACCCGGCCCACATGGTGGGCAACAAGCTCCTGCTCGAGGCCTACATCAGGTCCGGCGAGGCGGCCCGCGCCGGCGAGCGGCTCGATCTCTACAAGCTCCTCAATCCGGCCGATCCCGACCTCGAGACGCTGGAGACCCGGCTGCGGAGCCTGCGCGCCGCGGCGCCCGGCATCCCCGAGCCGGGCGGCGTGACCACCGCGGAAATCCCGATCGTGCCGCGCAGCCAGGAAGCGCCGGCCCCGCCGGATCTGGCGGAGCTCCCGGCCGAAGAGGTCTTCGAGATCTCGGCCGAGCCCGAGCTCGAAGACGTGACGCAACGGGTCTTCGAGCCCGTCGCCGAAGCTCCGGCGCCCGCCAGGGATCCGGCCTTCGAGACTTCGCCCGCGTTCACGCTGCCCTTGATGGCCGGCGCGGACGCGGGTGAAGAGCCGGAGGAAGCGGCGGCCTTCGAGGAGCCTGCTTTCGACCTGGTGCCCGATGAGCCGGCGCCCGCGGTCCCGGAGACGGAGACCGAGCTTCCCGAGCCCGAGCCGGCCTGGGCGAGAGCCCTGGAAGCCGACGAGCTCTTCTATCTCGGACCGCCTCCTCCTCCCCCCAGCATCGAGGAGCTCTGGGGCTGGCCGGCGCCGGCGCCGCTGCTCGAGCCGCCGCGGGCCGCCGAGACCTGGACCGCCGCCGAAGAGCTCCTGCCGGAAGTGCCTCTCGCCGAGGAAGAAGCCGCCGAGGAGATTCCTCCTCCGTTCGAGGCCGAGGCCGACTGGGCCGCGCCGGAGCCCGTCGTGCAGGAGCCTGCCGCGGCGGAGCCTGTCGCGCCGCAGGCCGCTCCCGGGTTCCAGGCGGAGCAGCCGCCGGCGGAAGAGCCCGCCACCGCCACGCTCGGCGCGCTCTACCTGCGGCAGGGCCACGTGTCGGAGGCCGAGAAGATCTTCCGCCAGGTGCTGCGGCGGGATCCCAGGAACGCGGCGGCCCTGGCCGGCCTGGCGCGGATCCGCGGCGAGACGGGCCTCACCGCCCAGGCGCTCCTGGCCAGCGCCGGCGAGCGGATTCCGCTGGGGCTGACGGCCAAGAAGGTCCGCCTGCTCGAGAGCTACCTGAACCACCTCCGAGGAGCCGGTGAGTCCCATGTTCACTGAACGCCTGAACGAGCTGTCGAGCCGCATCGATGGCGCCCTGGCGCTCTCGCTCGTCGCCGACGACGGCATGCCGGTGGAGTCGGTGTCGGCGGCGGATTCCGACTTCGACCTCGAAGCCCTGGCGGCCGAGCTGATGTCCCAGGTGCGGGCGATCTCGCTCAACAACCAGGAGCTGGATGTCGGCCAGGTGCGCCACATCTCGGTGACGACCGACCGCTTCACCCTCATGATCTCGGCGGTGAGCCGGAACTACTTCCTCATGCTCGTCCTGGGCGCCGGCGCCAACGCCGGCCGGGCGCGATTCGAGCTGCGCCGGGCGAAGCTGCTCTTCGAGCGGGATCTCTGAGGACCCTTCTTCCGTCGGACGGGGCCGGCTCCCGTCCGTCAAGCGAGCCACCGGCGGGCGCCGCCCCGCAAAGCGAGATGGGAGCATCGTGCTGACTTTCGAGCAGATCAAGGAGCTGATCGACCTGGTGGCGACCCACCGGCTGACCGCCATCGAGCTGGAGCGTTCGGGCTTCCGCATCCGGATCGACGGCTACAAGGCCGCCAGGCCCGCGGCGGCGCCGGCGCCCCCCGCGGCCCCCACGGCGGCCGCGACCGCCGCTCCCGAGCCGGCGGCTGCGGCGGAGCCGAAGAGCGTCGAAGCCGGCCCGCCCGCCGCCGACGCGCACGTCGTCCACTCGCCCATCGTGGGCACCTTCTACCGCTCGCCCAATCCCGAGGCGCCGCCTTTCGCGGAGGTGGGCAGCCGCGTCAAGCAAGGCCAGATCCTGTGCATCGTGGAGGCGATGAAGCTGATGAACGAGATCGAGTCGGACATCGACGGCATCGTGGTGGAGATCTACCCCAAGAACGCGCAGCCGGTCGAGTACGGCGAGCCGCTCTTCGCGATCAAGACCGACTAGCCGTCCCGGCGTTTCGGCGCGAGCGTCCATGTTCTCCAAGATCCTCATCGCCAACCGCGGGGAGATCGCGCTGCGGATCATCCAGGCGTGCCGCGAGCTCGGCATCGAGACGGTGGCCGTCCACTCGACCGCCGACCGCGAGAGCCTCCACGTGACCTATGCCGACGAGGACGTGTGCATCGGCCCCGGCCCGTCGGCGAAGAGCTACCTCTCGATCGGCAGCGTGATCGCCGCGGCCGAGATCACCGGCGCTCAGGCGGTCCATCCCGGCTACGGCTTCCTGGCCGAGAACGCGCACTTCGCCGAGGTCCTCTCCGAGTGCAACATCGGCTGGATCGGGCCGCGGCCGGCGACCATCCGGGCGATGGGCGACAAGGCCAACGCCCGCCGGGTGGCGGTGGAGGCCGGCCTGCCGGTGCTGCCGGGCACCACCGAGCCGCTCGCCGACGCCGGGCAGGCGCGCGCCGTGGCCGAGGAGATCGGCTATCCGGTGATCCTCAAGGCGGCGGCCGGCGGCGGCGGCCGCGGCATGCGCATCGTGCGCGAGGCGTCCGCCATCGCCCTGCAGTTCTCGACCGCCAGCGAGGAGGCGCGCATCGCCTTCGGCGACGGCGCCATGTACGTCGAGAAGTACCTCGCGGCGCCGCGCCACGTCGAGTTCCAGATCTTCGGCGACCGTTTCGGCCACGTGGTCCACGTGGGGGAGCGTGAGTGCTCGATCCAGCGCCGGCACCAGAAGCTGATCGAGGAATCGCCGTCGCCGGCCCTCGACGCGGCCCTGCGCGAGGAGATGGGGCAGGCGGCGGTGCGCCTGGCCCGCGCCGTCGACTACGAGAACGCCGGCACCGTGGAGTTCCTGCTCGACCAGGACCGCAGCTTCTACTTCATGGAGATGAACACCCGCATCCAGGTCGAGCACCCGGTCACCGAGGTGGTCATGGGCGTCGACCTGGTCAAGGAGCAGATCCGGGTGGCGGCGGGCGAGAAGCTGTCGATCCGCAGCGGCCTGAAGCCGCGCGGCCACGCCATCGAGTGCCGCATCAACGCCGAGCACCCGGAGACGTTCACGCCCTCGCCGGGACGCCTGTCGACCCTCCACCTGCCGGGCGGGCCGGGCGTGCGGGTGGACACCCACGCCTATCAGGAATACGTGATCCCGCCGTTTTACGACTCGATGCTGGGCAAGCTCATCGTCCACGGGCGCAACCGCGAGGAGGCCATCGCGCGGGCCCTGCGGGCGCTCGACCTTTTCGTGGTGGAGGGCGTCCACACCACGATCCCGCTGCACCGCCGCATCCTCGCCGACAAGGTCTTCCGCAGCGGCGAGATCTCGACCCGCTTCATGGAAGACTTCTTCAAGCGTACGGCGGAGAAGCCCTAGTGCCGCGGATGAACGTCCCCCGGATCTACGCCATCGCCGACCAGGACGCCTTCGGCGGCGAGCGCCTCCCCGAGGTCGTCGCCGCGCTGGCCGAGGCCGGCGTCGGCTGGATCCAGGTGCGCGCCAAGCGCGCCGCCGGCGCCGACCTCTATCGCTGGGTGGAGGCCTGCGTGCGGCGGCTCGAGGGCGCCGCCTCGGAGCTCTGGATCGACGACCGCGCCGACGTCGCGGCGCTCTTCCCGGTCTTCGGCGTCCACGTGGGCCAGGACGACCTGCCGCCCGAGGCGGTGCGCCGCGCCGTCGGCGGCGGCCTCGCCATCGGCCGCTCGACCCACGACGAGGAGCAGGTGCGCGCCGCCGCCGCCGATCCCGACGTCGACGTGGTGGCCTGCGGTCCCGTCTTCGCCACCCGCTCCAAGGAGCGTCCCGACCCGGTCGTGGGCCTGGAGCTCCTGCGGCGGGCGCGGGCGGCGACCGACAAACCCCTGGTGGCGATCGGCGGCATCGACGCCGGCAACCTGGCCGCGGCCCTCGCCGCGGGAGCCGACGCCGTGGCGTTGATCGGCGCCCTGGGCGGCGCCTCGGCCTCGGCGGCGGAGATCGCCGGCAGCGCCCGCGCCCTGCTCGCGGCGGCGGCGTAGCGCGTAGACTCGGGGCGGCGCCGGTCAAGGAGGAGAGAACGGATGAGCCGAGCGGAACATTTCGGAAGCCGTTGGGGCCTGGTGCTGGCCACCCTCGGCATGGCGGTGGGCACCGGCAACATCTGGCGGTTTCCCCGCATCGCCGCCGCCAACGGCGGCGGCAGCTTCCTGGTGGCGTGGGTGGTCTTCCTGCTGCTGTGGTCGGTGCCGCTGATGATCGTGGAGTTCTCCTTCGGCAAGCACACGCGCCGCGGCCCGGTGGCCGCCTTCGCCGCCATGGGCGGCCGCGCCATGGCCTGGATGGGCGCCTGGGTGGCGCTCGTCGCCACCGCGATCATGTTCTACTACTCGGTGGTCACCGGCTGGTGCTTCCGCTACCTGGCGGCGGCCCTCACCGGCGGCCTCGGCGACCAGGCGTCCGCGGAGCGGCTGTGGACCTCCTTCGCCGGCACCCCGAAGGCCGTCTTCACCCACTTCCTGGCCCTCGGCGCCGCGGCGCTGGTCGTGGGCTTCGGGGTGCGCGGCATCGAGCGGGTGGCCAAGGTGCTGATCCCCACCCTGGTCGTGCTGGTGGCGGCGCTGACGCTGCGGGCGGTCACCTTGCCGGGCGCCGAAGCGGGCCTCGCCTTCCTCTTCACGCCCAACTGGGCCGACCTCGCCAACCCGCGGATCTGGCTCGAGGCCCTGACCCAGAACGCCTGGGACACCGGCGCCGGCTGGGGGCTCATCCTCTGCTACGCCATCTACATGCGGGCGCGCGAGGACGTCTCCCTGAACGCCTTTCTGATAGGCTTCGGCAACAACTCGGTGTCGCTGCTGGCAGGGATCATGGTGTTGTGTACCGTATTCGCGATGGACCCGACGGCGGAGACCAAGATCGTGGGCGCCGACAACACGGGGCTGACCTTCGTCTGGATGCCGCAGCTCTTCGCCGCGATGCCGGGCGGATCGTTCTTCATGGTGCTTTTTTTCCTCGCCCTGTCCTTCGCCGCCCTGACCAGCCTGATCTCGATGCTCGAGCTCGCCACCCGGGTGCTGATCGACGCCGGCCTGGCGCGCCGCGCCGCCCTCGCCTGGGTGGCCGGGGCCGGGTTCGTCTTCGGCCTGCCCTCGGCCCTCTCGCTCGACGTCTTCAACAACCAGGACTGGGTCTGGGGCGTGGGCCTGATGGTCTCCGGCTTCTTCTTCGCCCTCGCCGCCGCCCGCTTCGGCCTCGAGCGCCTGCGCACCGAGGTGGTCAACCACGAGGGCGCCGACCTGCGGATCGGCCGCTGGTGGGTGGTGGCGGTCGGCGTCCTGGTGCCGGTGGAGGCCGTGGTGCTGCTGATCTGGTGGCTGGTGTGGCAAGGCGGGGGCTGGGACCCCTTCAAGCCCTTCAGCGCCGGCACCGTGCTGCTCCAGTTCACCATCGCCCTGGTCGCCCTGCTCGCCGGCTGGCTGGCCGGGACCACGGTCCGCCGCGCGGCAGAAGCGCCGTCGGCCGGGGGGGAAACCTCATGACGCCCCTGGCCATCGGCACCATGATCGTGATCTGCGGCTTCGTCTGGGGAGGGCTCGCGGCGCTCGCCGCCTTCGCCGTGGCGAGCGAGGGCAAGAAGCGCCGCGGCGGCGCGGGCGCGCCCTGAGGGACGAGCCTGCACAGCGGCCGGACGCGCCATGCGCATCTACTTGACGGGATTCATGGGTGCCGGAAAGACCGCCGTTGGTGGTAACCTCTCCGGGCTGTTGGGCTCTGCGCTGCTGGACCTCGACCACGAGGTCGAGGCGCGGGCGGGACTCAGCATCCGCGAGATCTTCGAGAGGCTGGGTGAAGGTGCCTTTCGCGAGCTGGAGCATGACTGCTTGAAGCAGACGGCGCGGTTCCAGGCGGCGGTCGTCGCCACCGGGGGCGGGACCATGACCTTCCCGCGCAACCTGGCTCTCATCCGGCGCCTCGGGGTCAGCGTGTGGCTCAATCCGAGCTTCGCCACCATCGTCGAGCGCATCGGCGGCCGCGGCAAGAGCGACCGTCCGCTCTTCAAGACCGAGGAGCAGGCGCTGGCGCTCTTCCGCGAGCGGCTGCCCGCCTATCGCCGATCAGACCTGCAGATGGACGTGGCCCCCGGCGAGACGGCCGCCGAGGTGGCGGCGCGCATCGCACTGCGCCTGAAAGAACGACGTTGCGTTATCTAGTGCTATCCGACATGCACGGCAACTGGGACGCGTTCTCCGCCGTCCTTCGCCGCGTCAAGCGCAAGAAGTTCGACGCCACCCTGATCCTCGGGGACCTGGTCGGCTACGGCGCCGGTCCCAACCAGGTGGTCGAGGCGGTGCGCGACATGGACGGCGTGGTCCACGTGGTGCGGGGCAACCACGACAAAGTGGTGGCCGAGCTCGAGGACGGCTCGAACTTCAACCAGCCGGCGCTCGCCGCGGCGCGCTGGACCACCGAGCGCCTGACGCCGGCCAACCTGCGCTACGTGCGCGAGCTCCCCAAGGGCCCGAAGTCGATCGAGAGCGAGCTCGAGATCTGCCACGGCTCGCCCCTCGACGAGGACACCTACGTGTTCTCGATCTACGACGCCTACGAGATCTTCACCAACTACGACGCCAGGGTGATCTTCTTCGGCCACACCCACATCCCGTCGCTCTTCGTGATGCACTCGAAGGGCATCGAGGTGGCGGTGGTGCAGGACGACGCCTTCACCCTGACCCTCGAGCCCGACAAGCGCTACCTCTTGAACCCCGGCTCCATCGGCCAGCCGCGCGACCGCGACCCGCGGGCGGCCTACTTCACCTTCGACAGCGAGTTGAAGACGATCCGCTGGCAGCGCGTGGAGTACGCGGTCGAGAAGGCCCAGGAGCGGATCATCCGCTCCGGCCTGCCCAAGGTGCTGGCCGACCGGTTGGCCCTGGGCATCTGAGCGACGCAAGCCTGAAGGCCCGGACCTGTAATCATGGCGTCAGTGAGTCCGACGCTTGTAGACGCCCCACAACCGCTTCGCCCAGCCGACGACGACCGCCGCGTCTTCCCAGCTCGCGACGCCGCCGAGCGCCGATCGGACGTGGCGCTCGAGCGCCTGGAGCTGCGAGCGCGTGCTGCCCGTGCGGCGTCCGAACGGGCTCGCGGGTAGCTCGGCGAGCAGCTCCCGCGTCGCCTCCGGACGCCGGTGACGCTTGAGGTGCGCGAGCACCATGCCGAGCTGGTTCTCGGGCACGTTCTCCATCGCGCACAGACGCGCCAAGGCGTCGCCGCGCTGCATCAGGTCTTCTTCGCGCATCTCATGCCTCCGGTCGTCGCCGCGTCGTGACCGCCGCGAGCTCGGCGAGGGCGTCGACGTCGATCAGCTTCTCCTTCGCCTCGGCCACCGCGGCGTCGAGGTCGACGGCGGCGTGCTCGCGGCGCCAGCGGCGGACCTCTCGTCCGTCGCCCGCCGTCGCCCGCGCCTCGCGAAGCTCCACCTTGCCGAGGCCGACCGGCTTGAAGCCGCCGAAACGCACCACGCCGGCGTGGGCGCCGTAGCCCGCGCCGACGAGGAGCGCCCCGAGCTCGGCCCGGGTCAGCGATTCGAAGCGGACCGCGACGGTGATCGTCGCGCCGGGCGGCACGTGGTCGATCAGCTCGTAGCGGCCGCCCGTGGCGCGGTCGTCCTGACGCGAGTGGACGATCGGGCCATCGTAGTAGAACTTGCGCCCTTCGATCCTGGCGATGCGCAAGGTGCCGCGGCCGTCGCTCGTCATCGCGCCGGGTTGTGCCAGCCGGTGCATCACCGGGCTCTCGAGCGGCGCCACGTCGAGGGGCGCGGACGCCGGCGACGCGACCTCGATCTCGCCGTCGCTCGGGTGGACGCGGGCGCGGTAGCCCATGCAGCCGAAGAGCGCGTCCGCCGGCGACAGCTTCCCGAGGTCGTCCGCCGTCCGGATCGTGCCCATGGCGCTCAGCTCGCGGGTCACCCGCGGGTCCTCGACCACGACCTTGTGACTTCCGCGGACGCTGCGCAGCGCCTCCGGCACCTTGAAGGCGGGCTCGCGCGAGCCGGCGTCGACCAGGCAGAGACGCGAGCGGGTGATCGCCTCGTAACGGGTGCGGACCGTTCCCTTCCAGCCCGAGCCCGGCAGCACCGGACGGCCCTGCCGGCGCGCGATGCCGCGCACGGGCGTCGAGCGCTCGCCCAGGCCGCACTCGCGCGCCGTCTCGAAGACGCCGCTGCCCACGTGCAGCGGCGTCACCGTGACGTAGACGAGACGCAGGGTGCCGGTCAGCCGGCCGGGCGCGTAGCGGTGGTGCCCCACGGCGTCGCCGCGCGCCGGCCGCGGCGGCAGCGACACGAAGTCGTACGGGTGCTCGCGGAGCTGCTCGGGAGCGGTGGGGTCGTTGCGGCCATGGGCTTCGTAGGCTTTGCGGTCACGCATCGTCGGACTCTCCTCGTGGACGACCCGGCTGGTAGCGGCTGGCCAGCAGCACGCCGCGCTCCAGGTAGTCGACGCGCTCGACCGGGTCGTACCCATCGAAGCGGATCAGCACCTGGCTGCGGCGCGCGATCACGCCGGCGCGCGGCGGCGCGGGACGGATCACCCGGACGACGTCCTCGTCCCAGGCGACCGTGGTCTCGTCGTCGAAGGCCAACCCCCGCGGCAGCAGCGGACGCTTCAAGGCGCCGCCCGGGTGACGCCAGAGCTCGGCGTCGAGCGGCCCTTCGTCGGCGATCCACGGCTCGCGGAGCTTCCCGACCTCGGCCTCGACGTCCGCGGGATCGAGGTACTCGATCTCCACGCTCTCCTCGACCGGGAAGACGAGGGGCTTGACGTCAGGGCTCAGGCGGCCCATTTCCGGCCCTCCGTCTGCTCCAGGAACGCTCCCCACGGACCCGCGACCAGGGCCTCGGCGAGCTCCTCGACGCGCTCGCCGGAGACCGTCACCTGGTCCCACACGAGCTTGCGCTGGGACGTCAGCCCCGCGGGCAGCGTCATCTCGTCGCGCCCGAAGAGCTCGTACGGCCCCAGGTCCTCGCCGAGGCCGCCGACGCCCGCGAGCTTTCCGGCGGGCGTCTTGCCGGCGCGCGTCTCGATCGTCAGGCCGCGGATGCTCGCCTCGACCCAGCCATTGCCGCGGGTGGTGCCGGAGCCGAGGTAGACGTAGCCCTCGTCGAGGTCGCGTACCACCAGCAGCAACATGGTGAGCTGCCAGAGCTGGACGTTGCGCAGCACCACGCGGCCGTCGAAGCGCCCGTCCACGACGACCTCCTGGTCGAAGAGCGCCCCGCGCTTGGCCGAGCCGAGCAGCCGGTCGATGCCGACGCCGTTGCGCTGCTCGGTGGCGTTCGCCGCCGCGACCTGCGCGGCGCGCTCCGCGCTGCCTGCGGGATCGTGGCCGCCCGGAAGCAGGTCGGAGACCGCGACGTGCCCCTTCACGTGCAGGTTGCCGAAGGTGCGGCCGAGGGGACAGGTGCCGGAATAAGCCGTCTCGCCGTCGACGTCTTGGCGGAAAGCCTGCATCCCCTCCCTGGAGAACGTCTCAGTAATCGCCACGCCCTCGCTGGTCAGCAGGCGCTCGGCATGGGATCTCATGACCCCCTTGAGCGACGAGCCTGGTACGTAGACGGTAGGGGTGCCGTCGACCGAGGTGCGGACGCACTCCAGGTCGGGACGGGACGGATCGGCGCCCTTGCGTCCGCTGCGGATGAGGAGCGGGCCGCGCGGGCTGATCGAAAGGTCGAGGCGGATCTGGTTGAGCTGTCGCGCGAACATCAGAAGGTCTCCTCCCACAGACGGGCCATGGCGCCCACGTATCGGTCGTAGACCTCTTGCAGACGTGGGTCGCGTTCTCGGGGGCCTTGCGCCGGGGCTTCGGCCTTTTCGGCCTTCTCGGCGGCGGCGAGCACGTAGCCTCCGTTCTTCTCGACCAGAAAGCCGCATTCGACGAACCGCTCGAGCACCGTGTCCCAGGCTTTGCGAGTGCGTCGACCTTCAAGTCCGAGCGCGAGCTTTTCGTTGAGGTTGTCCTTCGAGATGTTGAATTCGCTGGCCCGCTTGCCGAGCTCCGTCTTGTCGACCACGGGCATCTCTTGGAGGATCGACGCGAGCTTCTTCCACGCCTCGGCGTCGCCGGACGTGGGCAATTTCAGCTCCGGTTCCTCGGCCTTCTCCGGGCTCGTCTCGGCTTGTAGCAGGTCGCGGTCAGGTTGCAGCAGGTCCTGCGTGGAGAGCATCTTGGCGAAAGGATTGCCGCCGTTGAGACGGGTCTCGAGGATGTGCCGCCATTCGACGCGCACCTGCCCCAGCCCGCGGCTCGATTTGCCGCCGAGCGCCAGGTTGCCCTGGTCGAGCTGATCGAAGAGCCAGAGCACGAGCCCCACCTCGGCCTCGCTGTAATTGTCGAGGATCACCGTCAGCTCGAACTCGGTGCCGGGCGGCACGGCCTCGAAGTCGTAGAGCACGCCGGACGCGGCGAGCTCACGGTCGCGATCGATGCCGACGCCGTTGCGGATCTCCATCATCGGCACGCCGCCGTGCAGCGGCAAGTCGGGGAAGCGCACCCGGCTGGCCATGGCCAGCGAGCCGAAGAGCCGGCAGACGGTGCAGCTCTCGTTCCAGATCTCGCGGGCGGTCGCGCGCTGGACCTCGGACCCGAGCTTCTTCTCCGGCACCTGGTCCTTGAGTCGTTCCTGAAGGTCCTCGCGGAGCTTCTTGACTTGCTCGTGATGGACGCAGGGGTCGTCGATGAGAAAGTCGCAGGTCCACAGCTTCTCCTTGGCGTCCTGTCGGGGCTGCGTATCGCGGAGCAGACCTTCAGCGGCGCTGCGGATCACACCTTTGAGGCTCGCGCCCGGGATGAACGGCGCGCCGGCCGCGTTGCGCACCACCGGCGAGTCCGTAGCCAAAGGATCGCCACTGCCGCCGGCGCCGATGTGCAGACCCGTGCGCGTCGTCAACAGGCCCTCGAGACGCAGGCGGCCTTTGAACGTATCGAGCAGTGCAGGCTCAGTCACGGTTGGGCTCCTTCCCGCGTTGCAGGTCGAGATACTTCAAGTACCGGCTGGCAAATCCGAGGTATTGCCGGATCAGCACGATGGCGGCGAGCTGCCGAAGCGTCTTGTCTTCAGCGACACCGGGGACCCTTGCCAGCGCCTGCTCGACCGCGCCCTTTTGGAGGTCTTCGATCAGACGATCGCCGAGCGATTGGCCGCCGTGCTCGCGTCCCCAGCTTCTTTGACCGGAATCGCGGCCGATCTGATACCGGATGAAATTCAGGACCACCGCCGGCGACTCCGTCTCGTTGGCCACGGCGATCAGGTTGCGGAGCTGCGAGTCGCCGAAATGTCTCTTGGGGATGCCGACCACCCCGCCGTTGTCGAGGAGCTTCTCGGCCGCGAGCACGAGCACCTCCTTCTGCCGGTCGATCGCGCGTTGCTGTTCAAGTGATAGCGACGTCATCCTTGGTTCTCCTTGAAACAATCGACGTGGATGGGGTGGCATGCGATGAGCCGGCCCCAGCCGTCGGGACGTCCGGGTCCGATGCCTTCGGCTTCGATCGCCGCGAGGGCGTCGAGGGCGGATTCGCCGTTCCGGTGCTGCACGATAAACGTCGAGCCGGGGACGAAGCAGCTCCCCACCTCCCGGGGCAACCGCTTCTTGCGGTTCCAGCCGCCGTGAGCCTGACGGCGGCTGACGCCGTGGATCAGCTCGAGGTCGTGCCGCTCGAAGGCGCGCAAGAGGCGCGCCTGGTCGACGGCGATCGGGCCGACGGCGAGGAGCGCTCCGGTCGTCTCGGGGCGTTGCGCGTCCAGCGTCTTCAGGCAGTCGATCCAGCGCTGGTGGCGTTCGGCGAGCGAAGCGAGCGGCGACTCGGTGAGGACGTCGGCAAGGCGCAGGCGTCCGAAGCCGCGGCTGCGGGTGCCGCCCACGAACAGGTCAGCCCCGGCCGCTTGAACGACCCATTCGAGCTGCTCGGGTCGGCCGGTTACCGGCACGTAGAAACACAACCCGTGCGGCTCGATGACCTCCAGGGAAAAGAGCAGACCGTCCGCCGCCCGTCCGTCGACGAGGTTGCGGGCGGTGCGGGTTACCATCCGCCGCTCGATCGTCACCTCCTGCCAGCCGCCGCCGTCGAGGGCGAAGCTGCCCTTGGCAGCACGATAGCCGTGTCGACGGCTGGAGGGCCGCCCACCCGCGGCATGGGCGCAGAGCGCCACCGCGTCGTCGGAGGGGGCGCCGCCTGCCTTGGGCTCCCGCAGAGTCAGGGGCGCTGGGACGGCTGAGAGGTGGCCGGGATGGGCGTCGCCGAACTGCGCGGGATGGTCGCCGCCCAGCACGACGTCGAGAGCGTCGTGGTGGCCAAGGCGCTCAAGCGCCGCCGCCACCGCGCCACGCACTGCGCTGCCGTCGAGGTAGCCCTTGCTCGTCGCGACGTTGCTGAGGTCCTTCACGATGCCGAGCTGGAGAGGCTCTTCGGCGGTGAGGGTGAGGACGATGGTCCCCGGCTCGGAAGAAATCCCCCCTAACCCCCCTTTTTCAAAGGGGGGAACCGGAATCTGCTCGAGGTCGATGCTCACCAGGCCGAGCCCACGGCCACGCCCGCCGCCGAGCTGATCCGTGAGCTGCCGGGCGGATTCGAGCAGCCCTTGCTCGTCCTCCGAGAGCGGACGCGACGTGGTCAGCTCGCCGCGGAAGCGCAGGCCGTAGCCGGCCGCCGTCACGCGGTTCTGGAAGAGTCGCTGGTCTGCGGCCTGACGCGTGGCGCGTTGGAGGCTCACGTGATGACGCAGCGACAGGTCCGGCGCGTCCTCGACGGGGCGCAGCGGTCCGATCCGCAGCGCGCCTTCCTCCTCGGCTTCGCCGAAGAGATCGCGCAAGGTCTCGTGGCCGCAGCCCGCGGCGTTCACGAGACGAAAGGCCGCTTCCCGTAGGGCGCCCTTCAGCGCGGAACCAGGAATCAGCATGCTCGTCGCGTCGCGGGCGGTGTCGCCGTCGGACTCGCCGTGGGCGTGGGCGTAGCCGCCGATGAAAAGCGACGAGTGCGGCGTGACGGTCATGGCATAGCGCGTCATGCAGCAGCCTCCTCGGGTTCACGCCAGTGGTCGAAGAGCTCGATCATGTCGGCGACGTCGAAGATTCGACGCCCGCCGTACTCCGGCACGACGTGCCGCATCGCTCGTTCCTTGTCGCGCACGGCGTCCGGATCGCCGGCCAGCTTGCCGATCAGGTCCCGCCAGTCGTGACTGCGCGCCATCTGGTAGAGCGCGTGGTTGCGGAGCTGTGCGAGCCCGGCGCCGGCGTAGCGTTGGAAGGCGTAGAGCTGGCTGCGTCCGATCGACGCGCGGCGCACGGCGTTGAAGCGCGCGGAAAAATCGTCCAGCTCCGGCAGGGAGTAGGGACGTCCCGACGAAAACATCCCTCCCCGCCATCTCGCTTTACCGGAATCTCCGCGCGGCGAGCCGTCCGTCACTTCGGCGAAATCGAGTGCGCTACGTACCCCCGCGTCGCGGTAGCAGCGCTTCTTGGCAGTCTCGCGCAGCTCCTCGGCCTCCGTGATCAGGTGCCGGATCGGAAACCCCTTCTTGCCGATGGCCACACCTGCACCGGCGCCGGTTTTCTCGAGCTTGCGGAAGCTGGAATGCTGCAGCTCCGGGTCTTGGTCCGCCTTCTGCTCGATGTGGCGCAACAGATCGCGAGTGAACGGCACCGCGACGTTGCCCGGCAGGATCGCCACCAGGTCGTCGCCGCCGCAGATCGGCAACTGGTAACTGTGCCCGCGGCGTCGTGAGCCGTCCTTGCCGCCTTCTTCCACGAGACCGTACTCGGCGGCCAGATTCTCGAAAGCGCCGCGAAGTAGACGCTTCATCGCTCCCGAGAACGTGGCATAGGCGAGCGGGCTGGGCAGCTCGGAGATGCGACGCCCGATGCCGTTGCCGTCGAGGTAGACGACGGCGAGGAAGCCGCCGCGCTCCTCGTCGGCGATGGCTTCGAAGTCGGTGACCTCCTCGGAGTCGTAGCGGCTCTTCTTGCCGAGCTCGATCATGAATTGGCACACGGCGCACTCGGGCCGCAGGCCGCTTTTCCGGGCCTCCGCCTTGGTAGCGGCGCGGCGCCCGCAGACCTCGCAGCGTAGGGCGAAGAAGGAGGAAGCGGGCTCGGCGTCGGAGCCGCTGTGTACGCGCTCGCGAGCGAGCTCGTTCTGCCAGGCGTCGTAGAGCTCGTTGAAGGGTGCGTCGCCCGATCCCAGCTCCACGGTCGCGGCGCAGCAAGTGCCCACGAGCGTCCGCTCGGCGAAGAGCTCGTGCAGCCGCGCCGTGGCTTTCCTGGCCTGCGCTTCGGAGACCACCGCCAGGCCGCTGCCGCCGCCGGCGAAGAGGATCTGCGCGGCGTCGAGCCCCAGGGGCTCGCCCCCGACGAGATCCTCGTCGAGCTTTCTCAAGACTTCGCTGGCGCCGCGGATGGCGGTGGCGTTCGCGGTGTCGAAGACGAAGCCGTGGATGCTGTTGGCGTCCCAGGCGAGAAGACGGGCCGCGCCGGGGAGAGCTCCACGTCCTTCGGCGACGTAGGTGGCGACCGCGGGGCTCTGGCTGCCCAGCGCCTTCTCGAAGCCGCGCGTCAGTTGCTCTTGGAGGTCCGCCGACATAAAGATTCCCCTTTCCCCGTGCGGGGG
>Ga0299906_10000636_pt1 | contig 31604 bp, 27 predicted proteins | sample RVTome_14_FD_200259 | JGI IMG/M metagenome (GOLD analysis project Ga0299906, IMG submission 200259) | Soil microbial communities from uranium-contaminated site in the Upper Colorado River Basin, Wyoming, United States - RVT145D125 (version 2) ...
GCCCAAGACGACAGGGACTTCGAAACTCGCAGGAAGAACAGCCGACTCTCCCCGGGTCTCGGCAGAGACGCTCGCCACCAAGCAGCGGGAGATTTCAGTCTCCGAGTTCTTCACCCGCAACCGTCACCTGCTGGGCTTCGACAACCCTCAGAAAGCGCTACTGACGACCATCAAAGAAGCCGTAGACAACTCACTCGACGCCTGCGAGGAAGCCGGCATCCTACCGGATCTCGAGGTGACCATCGAGACGTTGGCCGAGGATCGGTTTCGCATCGCCGTCCAGGACAATGGCCCGGGCATCGTCAAGGCTCAGATTCCAAAGATCTTTGCCAAGCTGCTCTACGGATCCAAGTTCCATACACTGAAGCAGAGCCGCGGACAGCAGGGCATCGGCATCTCGGCAGCTTCGATGTACGGTCAGCTCACGACCGGCAAACCGGTCCGCATCTGGTCACGAACCGACAAGAAGAGCCCGGCCCACTACTATGAGATGCACATCGACACCCGCCACAACGCGCCCGAGGTCGTCAAGGATGAGAAGCTTTCGAGCTGGCACCTCGACCACGGCACGAGGGTCGAAATCGAGTTGGCTGGTATCTACAAGCGGGGCCGACGCTCGGTGGACGACTACATCGAACAAACGGCGATTGCGAATCCCCACGCCACGATACGCTACACGCCGCCGACGGGCGAGACCACGGTCTACGAGCGCGCGACCCAAGAGCCTCCGCGAGAAACGGTTGCCATCAAGCCACACCCGCACGGTGTCGAGCTCGGTATCCTGATCAAGATGCTCAAGGAAACGGACGCCCGCTCCCTCAAAGCGGCCCTCATGGGAGACTTCTCCCGCGTCTCTTCCAAGATCGCCGACGAGATCATCACCAAGGCTGGCCTCCAGCCCGAGAGCCGTCCCAAGGATCTTTCGCGAGTGGACGTCGAGAAAATATTTCGCGCGATCCCGGACGTCAAGATCATGGCCCCTCCCACCAATTGCCTGGCTCCCATCGGGGAGGAAGCCATCGTCTCGGGCTTGAAGAAACGGATCGAGGCCGATTTCTACGACGCGAGCACTCGCTCGCCGAACGTCTACCGGGGAAACCCCTTTCAGGTAGAAGTAGGAGTCGCCTACGGGGGCTCCCTACCGGCGGAGGAGCCGGCGGAAGTCTTTCGTGTTGCGAATCGAGTGCCACTCCAGTACCAAGCGGCGGCTTGCGCCATCACGAAAGCCGTTATGGGGACGGATTGGAGGAACTACGGGCTGCAGCAATCGCGAGGTGCCCTCCCGACTGGACCCTTGGTTCTGTTCGTACACATCGCCTCCGTGTGGGTACCGTTCACGTCGGAGAGCAAGGAGGCGATCGCGCACTATCCGGAGATTCTCAGGGAGTTGCGTCTCGGCCTGCAGGAGGTTGGACGGAAGCTGGGAGCTCACATCCGACGAAGGAAGCGAGAGGCGGCGGAGACGAAGAAGCTCGCTTACATTCAAAAATACATCCCGCAGATCGGAATCGCACTACAGGACATTCTCGCCCTGACCGACCGGCAACGTGACAAGACGGTCAACGTGCTCACCGATACGCTAGAGAGGAGTCGTAAGGTATGAGAGCGACTCAAGCCAAGCGCTACGCCGCGGAAGTCAAACGTAAGAACAAGAAGCTCGATCAGGACACCATCAAGCTCATCACGGGAACGGCTGACGAAACGAATCGAAAGATCCTGAGGCGAGGCAAGCCGGACCTGCAGTTCCCGGTGGACGGCAGAAGAAGGTGCGGACCCTCACCGTATCCACCGTGAAGACCTTCGCCCAGATGCTTCGCATGATGTCCCTCTCCAAAGACCTCATCGAGAACAACGACTTCGCGACGAAACGAGACGCTTACTACCAATCCAAGAACTGGGGCGACGCCGGCTTCCAGGAGCAAACCGAGTCCGACACCGTGATGGATGACATCGAGGCCATGTTCTCGATGCACAAAGTCAGCCGCGAACAACTCCGCTTCGTCCCCGACGAGCACGGGGGTGCGGTGGCGGGTCAGCTCATCGTCTACGATCCCGACATCGAGACGGGCGCGGTGGAGCGGATCGACTGTACGCGCTTCGGCTCCGGCGCCTATTCGATCCCGAGCTCAGTCGAGCACCTATCCTTCGAGACCAAAGCCAAGTTCGTCCTGGCCATCGAGACCGGGGGCATGTTTCAAAGGTTGCAGAGCCACAAATTCTGGCAGAAGGCCAATTGCATTCTCGTGTCGATGGGGGGCGTACCGACGCGAGCGACGCGACGGTTCATTCGCAAGCTTTCCGAGGAAGCGAAGATTCCGGTCTACGCCTTCGTCGATTGCGATCCGTACGGCATCTCCAACATCTATCGGACGCTGAAAGTGGGCTCGGGCAATGCCGCCCACATCAACCAATTCTTCTGCGTTCCCAATGCCCGTTACCTTGGAGTCACGCCTCAGGACATCCGCGACTACAAGCTGCCGACCCATCCCCTTAAGGAAGTCGACATCAAGCGCGCCAAGGACGCCATCAAGAACGATCCCTTCTTCCAGAGCCACCCTGCCTGGTCGCAGGCGCTGGAACAACTCCTGAAGATGGGCGTCCGCGCCGAGCAACAAGCGCTCGCCAAGTGGGGCCTGAACTACGTCCTGGAAGAGTACCTGCCGCGTAAGCTGAAGAAGACGGCGTTGTTCCTTCCCTAAAGCCACGGAAAGGGCCGAACCGACACGCGCTAGCGGTCGACCAGCTCGAACGTCACGCGATCCAACAGTAGAATCTGACCCGCCTCCCGGAATTGAGGTCGTAGTGAAACCGTATTGGTTCCCCTCCGTAAACGGCTCGCCGCGTTGAGTTGGTACTCGGAAAACCCGGGAGTCGCCAGAAACCTCCCCACCTCGTTCCCGTTGACCGCAACCGCGACTTCGACCGGCTCCGGCCGGACCGACACGGAAAGGGAGAGACGGAGCGTTTCGTCGCGCCCCATGTGTACGAAGAGACGAGCCTCCTTCCGGCGCGTCACGCGCACCCATCGATCCATGCGAAGCTCGGGCTCACCCCATTCGTCCCCGATGAGTCCTCCGTCATCCTCCCCGATCTCCAGGATCTCGCTCCGCACGCGGTTCGGGTAAAAGAAGTAACGGCCCACCACAGTGTCGAACTTGGCTGGCGACGTATTGTAGCTCCAAGCAAACCACCAGTTCGCCGGCCAGGCGAAGGGATAGCCCACGCTATCGAAAAAGTTCTCCGTACTATTCGCCACGACTTCGGAAAAGGAAACCGTGTCGTCGATGTGGATCTGGTGTCGGTGATACTGATCCATGAAGAGCATGTTCCACGCCGGAAAGAAAACGAGAAACAGGCCGGCGGCGAGCGCCGGTCGTCGCGAGACGAACCGTTGAACGTACTCGAAGGACGCGGCGACACCGAAGGCCAAGATCGGTAACGCTCCATCGAATCGACGATTGGAGAACGAGTTGCCCGCCCACCAATCCAGAATGCACATATTGACGTATGTCATCAGCACGAGACAGAAGGCCATCATCCAGACCGTCGCCCAGCGTTTCTTGACCAGGGGGATCAGGCCGACAAAACCCAGCCACAGGATTGGTGTCCAGCTCAGCAGCCCATGTCGTGACGAGAAAAGAGTCTCCAGGGTAAATGGTTCCCAATAGTCGACAAAATTTGCTCCATGAGGTGGATGCACGAGCAAATACTCGCCGTAGATCGCCTTCCATGCGAAGAGTTGAGGCGAGAGCCCGACCATGAAGCCAGCAAAGAGCACCGGACCGGCGACGATCACGCCCGGATTTCGTCGCCGGACACCCCACAACCAATCGAAGAGCGGCAAGAACAACAGCAGTCCGTTTTGCCACCGAACGCATACCATCAGGCCACCGATGAGCCCGAGCGAGAGCGCGTTTTTCCACCCGCGTTCGAGTCGGCTCCGGTCCCAGGACCAGATGAACCACGCCGCGGTGAAGGTTCCGATGGCATGGCTCATCCACGGTTGATACACCATGTACCAATGGAATTGAGTCCCCAGCCATATTAGAAGCGTTCCTGCGAAGGCGACCGTCCACGTGAAGTATCGTCGGAGAAGAGATTGAACGAGGAACACGGCCGCGAAGCCGTAGACCAAGGAGCCCACCGCGACGGCATTCCAGTGAAAGGGACCATTCCCCTGGAGATTGACGTCGAGACCTCTGAAAGTCGCCAAACGGCCGACGGCTTCCCCGAGCAGAAAAAAAGGAGACCAGAAGACCCCAGGTCCGGCGGAGAATATGCTCCGTCGATACCCCGTCACGGTTGGGATCTCGATACTCTGACGCTCGATGAGACCATGCATCCGGTACTCGTTCTCGAAGTTGACGTCGAAGTCCTTCCAGAAGGACTGGACGTAGGAGAAGTAGTAGAACCCATCGGCGACCATTCGTCGTTCGATGGAGTGAAACTGCTGCACCGTGAGGAGCATGAGCGCGAAAAGCACCAGGCTGTAGCCGTCTTTCCACCCCCGAAGTCGATACAGTGCTACCGCGAGCCCAGCCAGAATCAATAATCTGAACGCGACACCTGATTCGCTGGCAGGGAAACCGAACAACGACCAATCCCGACTGATCAGAACGGCGAATAGATCCAGGGTGACCGCGACCAGAAGGACGCCAATCAGCCAGCCCCGGGACCCGTGAGTACGTCGAGACACCTTGCGTCTCAAGGTCTTCCACGACATCCGCTCGGCTCCGATTCGATGGACCATGCCGGTACCAGCTTTTTCGGGAAACTAGCACATCGGGCCATTCAAGAGGAAGCTCATCGTTCTTTCGGCGAGCTTGTTTCCATCCTCTCTGGGAACTACTATCGTCAGCCGAATGTGGGGCCTGCTTCTCGTCGCCAGCGGTCTGCTATGGGCAGCGCAAGCGGCGATCGATCCCCTGCGACCTTCGGGCAGCATCTTGGGCCCCCTGATGGCCGTCGCCGGGATCCTCGTCGAGAACCGCACGGCGGGCTCTTGGAAACGGCTCGTGTTTCCGGTCATCCTCGCCGTCACGTTCGGTATTTCCACGCACATTCGCTTGGAGTTCCGTGCCGATTCCGGATCGTACTTCGCTTACCTGCGCTCCATGGTATTCGACGGCGATCTGGATTTCGCGAATGAATGGGAGACGTGGGGCTGGGGCGGGGAGCAGCGAACCGAAACCGGCTTGCTCACCAACGCGCAGTCGGTTGGCCCGGCGGTCCTCTGGAGCCCCGCGTATCTAGCAACACACGCCTACCTTCTCGTCGACCGGTCGCTGACCGGAGTCGAGCGCTACGAGCTCGAGGGATACAGCGCCCCCTACCGGCGCGCGGCCTCACTAACGACCCTGACCCTGGTCGTACTTGGAGCCGCATTGCTGTTCCGGTTGATGTTCCCGATGTTCGGCGCGCAGATCGCCATCCTGGCGGCGGCAGGAGCCGTATTGACCTCTCCCGTCCTCTATTACGCGTTCGTGGTCCCGACGATGTCGCATGGCGTCACGTTCGGTGCCGCCGCCGCGCTCCTTTGGGGCTGGGATCGCGCTCGCAGACTCCCCTCCCTAGGTTCCTGGATCTTCCTGGGCGTGACGCTGGGTCTGGTTACGATCTGCCGGTGGCAGGGAGCCGTATACTCTCTCTTGATACTACCGCTTGCTCTCCAGGGACTACGGAACAAGACCGTCCGCGTCGCTTGGCTCCTCGCTGCGGCTGGATCCAGCCTGCTCGTCTTCAGTCCCCAACTAATCGCCTGGAAGATCCTTTTCGGTCATTGGATCACGATGCCTCAAGGGCATGGCTTCCTTGGTTTCTCGTCTGCCAATTTCTTCATCCCTCTCTTCTCCGCCAATCATGGTTTCTTCAACTGGACGCCCGTCATGCTTTTCGGTTTCATCGGGCTGTTTGTCGGCCTGCGCCGATCCCCGTTGCTTTATGCCAGCGCGCTAATCGTTTTCGGCGCCACGGCATGGGTGAATGGCAGCGTTCCCGATTACGACCTCGCCGCCGGCGACGCGTTCGGAGCAAGGCGGTTCAGCCTCGTCGTGCCCCTCATGGCGGTCGGCCTCGGTGCCTTTCTCGATGCGGCCAGCAGCGCGTTGCAGCGCTCGCCGTTGCTCGCACCCACCGCGTTGTTGCTCGTGCTGTTTCTCTGGAACCTGGGACTGATCACGCACTTCCGAGACCGGAAGTATCGAGAAATGGCGCCGCTCGAGGAGCTGGCCGCCGACCAGGCTCGGAGCCTGCGTCAAGTCAGTCAGGAACTCCTGGGATGGGCGTTCGGGGAACGAGGTCGCGCGGTTGCCTACGAGGTTTTCTCCGCCGAGTACTTCTATACGCGGTTCAACCGCAGTGGGACGATCGACCTTCGAAATGCCGGCCCGGACTACCTATTGCATGGTTGGTCGAGCGGGAGTCCACGACGAGCGCCCCGCCCGTTTCGTCGAGCCCTCTATCCCGAGGCCTGTGTCCGCATACCCCTGCGGGAGCCTTTCGACTTGCGGACTGTCGTCACGGCTCGCGCCCCCGAGGGGCTCGATTCTCAAACCGTTACCGTGACACTAAACGGCGAGGACTTGACGTCTGCGAATCTTACCTACGCGTGGAAAGACATCCCGTTCACGATGCCGGAGCGGTACCTGATCCCGGGGGAGAACACGCTCTGCTTTCGTTTCCGCGAGGCTCTGCCCGCTCAAGACCCCGCTGCCGGTCCTCGGGTCGCCGCCCATGTGGCGCGGGTCCAGCTCCCCTGACGAGATGCGAGCCAGCGGTGTCAAGCTCTCAGGCCGCCAGCCACCTCAGCAGGGCGAGAGATCCGATCACGGCAAAGAAGATGAGGTACAGAAAGAGAATCAGCGCGAAGAACAGAGCGACCACGACCAGAGACTTGGAGCGCGGAAGCTCGCCCGTGGTCTCGACGACGATCACCGCCACGACGAGGCAATAAAGCGCCGCGAGGAAACCGAGGATGGGGCCGATGAAGGGCACCGCGAGCACCCAGTTGACCGGAGCGGCCGCTCCGAGGGGCCGATAGAGCTCCAGAAACGTGGCGGTCCCACCGAACAAGCGAGAGAGCACGTGGAGCAGACCGACGAACACGAAAGAAACCAGCGTCATCAGCACGACGCCCAGGATCATCGCCCGGATGCTGAACTGTCCGACGCCACTCGCCAAACCCGCGAGGGCGACGAAGAGGATGGCGGGGAGAAGGGCATCTTCATCTCGGTAGACCTCTCGGATGGTATCGGTGTCGAGCTGCAGAATCTGAACACCTTTTTGCAGGTAACCGCCAAACTCCATACCGGTCTACCTCCGAGCTTCTCGTCGCGCGCCGAGGCCAGATGCTAAGGTTATCGCTGTGCGGTGGAACGAATTCATGTTAGCAGAAGCTGGGGCGAGCGAAAAGAGGTGTGTGGCACGGATGACACAGTTTGAAGAACCTACTGTGGCAAACGCGACACATGGAGGAGACAGAATCCAGGCCGAATTATTCAAGTCATTGAGTGACAATAACTTGCTGTCGCGGACTCCGGGGGCATTCCTGGCACAATGCTTGCTGGGGTTGTGGCCGGCTTTCATTCTTGACGGGTTTCCCGAGGACTCATGAATCTTCAACAAACATTGAGGCGAGAAAGTGGCTGCGTCGGCATAGGCCTGCATTCGGGCCGCAACGTCAGGCTGACCCTAAAGCCGGCTCCGGCAGACACCGGGATCGTTTTCAGGAGGCTGGACCGGGATCATTATGAGATTCCCGCGACTTCAGAGCATATCGCTCGCCTCAATCACGCGACGTGCCTCGCCAGAGAGGGCGTGCGGGTCGAGACGGTGGAACATCTCCTCGCAGCTCTGGCGGTCTTGGGCGTCGACAACGCCTTCGTCGAGCTCGACGCTCCCGAAGTCCCCATCATGGACGGCAGCGCCGCACCCTTCATCTACCTGATCCATGAGGCGGGACTAAGGTCTCTGCCCCGGCAACGCTCCTATATCAAGTTGACGCGCCCGGTAGCCGTCGAATCGGACGGACGTCAGGTGGCGGCATATCCTTCCGACTCACTTCGGGTGAGCTACACGATCAGCTTCGACCACCCTTTGTTGCGACATCAGCAACGCTCCTTCGAAATCGAAGAGTCGTCGTTCATCGAGGAAATCGCGCCCGCTCGGACGTTTGGTTTTCTCAAGGACGTCGAGCAGATGCGTCAGGCCGGACTGGCCCTGGGAGGCTCGCTCGACAATGCCGTCGTCCTGGGGGAGGCGGGTGTGCTCAACAACCGCCTGCGCTTCTCGGACGAGTTCGTCCGCCACAAGATCCTCGACATTTTGGGAGACCTCTCTTTGTTGGGGCGGCCGTTACTCGCCCATATCGTGGCCGTGCGGGCAGGGCACAGTCTTCACAGCCAGCTAGTGCGTCAGATTCTCGCGTCCCCGGAGTGCTGGGAGCAGGTGGGTTACCCGGAACCGCGAGAGGCCGTAGCGGCGGCGGTTCCCTCGGCAAAGGCTCCCGTTACCGAACCGGTTTCCTGAAACCCCACCCCCGTCCCTCGATAGCGCCGCGGGATAGGGACGGTCGTGCGGCGCGTTTGTTACTCGCCGGCCGATTCCTCGGTAGACTCCACGACGAACGCCTTGACCTTGATCTGCGTGATCTTGCTATTCGCGGCATTCGAGGCGACCGACACGGTACGCTCGATTGCGCCTTTGTACATCCGCGTCTCCAATGTCACCTTGAGCGTCGTGCTTTCGCCTGGTTTCACGAACTTATCTGACGTGAGCGCAGCGGTGCAACCGCAGGAGGTCGAGATGCGCCCGATGGTAAGCTCCTCGGTGCCGATATTGAGTATCTCGAACTCTTTCTCCAGCTTTTGGTTCTGCTGAACTCTGCCAAAGTCGTAATTCTCGGGAGTCACCTCGATCCCCGGTCCCTTGACCTGCTTTCTGGTGCCTTCCGCCTGATAGCTCTGCGCCACCATGGCACCCAGAGCGATCGAGACCACTGTGATGAGCGCGACGACTAGTCTTCTCATGGACTCTCCTCTATCCTTCGCTTGGCCAAAGATCGGCAACGGGCGGCGATCCTGGTCCTTCTTGCCCGGCCGGCTCGATGTTTGCTCCGTCCTTTCTATCCCCGCCTGGAATCATCCGCTTTGCGAGGTCCACGGGGGCCATCCATCTCGTCATGTACCGTGCCACCGGTCAGCTTCCTCATATAGGCGCCGAGTCTCTCGTTCTCGTAGGTCACCGTGTTGAGAAAGAGGCTCTCGATCAAGTATCGTTTGCGCGCGTCTTCGTCCATCTCCTCGACCAGGTGGACGATCTCTTGCATCATCTCTTCGAACGTTGCTTTGAGCTCCCGACTCAGAGTCACCTCACGATAAAGCGATTCCAGAACGTAGAGGAGATCTCCGTCGAGGGGAATCTCGTGACCCGTGAGCATCTTGACCTTCTTGATCTCACCGGTACCGATTTGGCCTGTGTTGGTTCTCTTCATGACTGCGTCCCGCGCCAAGAATCCTAGAAGCTTGCCAGTGCGGCCTTCTCTTCGCGATATACCTCGATCAGGTTTTGTAGTCCAGTCATACCGACCATGGTTTCCACACGATCCTGCAGGCCGACGAGCTTGACCACGCCCGCCTGATCGGCAAGCAAACGGTAGACGTTCATCAGACACCCGATGGACGCGCTATCGACGTATCGCACCGCGGAGAAATCGAGAATGAGCTTGCGCGTACCCGACTCCACGAGACCGGTGACCTGAGCCAAGAAATCAGGCAGTTTCGTGTAGACGAGCCTCTCCTCCTTGATCCGCAAGATCTTCACGTCGCCAGATGAATCAACTTGAAGGTTCATGCTTGCTTGCCCGCCGGCTCGATCACTTTGCTGGACGCGCGCTCACCACCAATTGCCAAGAGCACCCGACCAAGCTCCAATCTCCCCCGGCTGATCCGACTCTTGACCGTACCCTCCGGAAGCCCCAAGCGGTCCACGATCTCCTGGTAGGCCAGGCCATGAATATCCCTCAGCACCACGACTTCACGGAGGTTGGTTGGCAACGCCTGCAGAGCCCTGGAAAGGAGGCGTTTGTAGTCCCGCTCCTCGAGCGAGCGATGAGGGTCGAAACGGCCGCTCACCGCCTCTTCCAAGTCGACTTCCCGGTCGATGAGCGCCTCGCGTTCCCGTCGTCCACTTCGATAGTGGTCCACGCACTGGTTACGCCCAACCGAATACAACCACGTGCTGAAGTCGGCGTCCGGATCGAACCGATCGAGCACCCGAAAGACGCGGAAGAAGATCTCCTGGGTAAGGTCCTCGGCTTCTTCATACTTTCCAGTGAACCGATAGGCGATCCCAAAGACCTTTCGTCGATAGCGACGCACGACCTCTTCCCATCCGGCTTCGCAAGTACCCTCGGACTCGCGAGCCAGACACAGCCTGATGAGCTCCCGATCCTCGAGCGCCGACAGAGGCTCTTTCCTCGATTGGCGCTTGCTGGCGGTCATGAGATCCCATCCCCTATGCGAAGCGGTGGAGGCGGTGGTCACAGGAAAGAACTCCCGAGATCTATTGTAGCATTGATGGTATCCCGCGCTCCAACAGGGGCGCACCAGGCCAACCCATGCGTAGCCGACTGGATCTTCTTATGATGGCCGCCGCGGGCGGGGTCTTCGCGGCCGCCACCGCCCTCATGCTCCACGGTCGAGAGCCTTTTGCCACCTGGTACTACTCGTTCGCCTGGTGGAGCTATATCGTCTTCGCCGATGCGTGGATTCATCGAGGGGCCGAGCGAAGCGTCTTGCTGCGCAATCCGGAAGCTCCCCAGATGCTGGCGCTCTCGATCGCCATCTGGGCCGCGTTCGAGACCTACAACTTCCGGCTCGGCAACTGGTACTACATCGAGATCCCTTCCGACCAAGTTCTGAGATGGCTTGGCTACTCGGTCGCGTATGCGACGGTGTTGCCGGGGATCTTGGTAACCGCCGAGCTCCTGAGCACGGTCGGGGTGGGGCGTGCCGCCTCCGGCCTGCCTGTACCCCGCGGTTTGGCCACCTCGCTCTTCTGGGGTGGACTGGTCGGAAGCGTCCTACCGTGGATTTGGCCCACGTATTTCTTCCCGCTGGTCTGGCTCGGCCCCACGGCCTTCTTCATGGCGGTCAACTTCCGGTCCGGAGGCATCGAAGGCGGGGGGATCTTGACCGACATCTCCCAACGAGGGTTGGGAAAACTGTACCGCTTACTGGCGGCGGGGATGATCTGCGGTCTTCTCTGGGAGTGCTGGAACTATTGGGCTCGCAGCAAGTGGATCTACGATATCCCGTTTTTCGGCAGATCCCCGCTCTTCGAGATGCCCATCGCCGGCTTCCTGGGTTTCCCGCCCTTTGCCGTCGCCTGTCATGAGATGTACGAAGCAGCGCGGGAGCTCCTGGACCGGATGCGATCGCACCCGGTGGCACAACTCGTAGCTTGGCTGGCACTGGCGATCACGGTGGGTTGGATCTTTCGAGGCATCGATGCCTTCACGGTTCGCAGCTTCCAACCGTAGGCCGCCAAACTGCGTGGTTGCTGTGACCGGACATGGCCAGGCGGGCGGACCCGCAGCCACCTGTTGGCCGCCAAACTGCGTGGTTGCTGTGACCGGACGTGGCCAGGCGGCAGTCCGCCGAAGTCACTTGGTCCCGTAGACGGGCGAAGGCGGACACGGCACTAATACACTCTAAGGCAACTTCGGCTTCCCCGCCTTGCTCCAGGCGGTATACCAATAGCTCGCGATGTCTTTGGACGAGTCGGAGAGCCGCTCGTTGACGATGTCTTCGGCCCTCAGCCACAAGCCCTCATAGTAGAAGCGGTCGTAACTCGAAGTCCCTTGATTGGAGAGGTAGTCGATGAGAAGTAGGTTGTCCATCCAAACGAAGGATCGGACCAAGACGGAGATGAGGTAACGATCCGGGTTGTCGAGATAAACGGCGGCCGCCGCTTTGACTTCCAGGTCGTTCCCATGGATCTCGATCAATCGGCTATCCAATCTCGATCGAAAACCGTCTTGCCCGGTGAGCGCACCGTCGCCATACTTGGAGACATTCAGGGGCTGATGGAGATCGTTCAAATAGAGTACGATCTCCGCCGAGTGCAGGTCGATGGCCTCGAGCTCCACTCGCTGGAACGCTTGCTCGAGTTTTTGGTAGCTTTCGATGAGCCTCCATGGAAGGTCGCCGACCTCTTCCACTTTCTCGGCGCCATATTTCTCGGTCGCCGCGTCCCGGTTCACCGGTAGATCGTCGAAGGGGAAAGCCTCCAGCGAATCCACTTCGAAAGTCCATCTCGGCGAACCGATGGAGGCGTCCTCGAGCTGCTGCATCAGTTGAGCCTGTCGCTTCTTGTAAAAACCCTTGAGGGGGTTCGGTAAGACATCAATGGCCTCTTCCGCGGCGAGGCGATGTGCCACATCACCCCACGCCAGTGCATGTCCCGACCACACCAACGCCACCAAGAGTAGAAAGGCCAGCAACAGGACACCGCGCCGCGACATGATGGTTTCTGTATCCATTCCGACCCTCTCGACTTCCGGGGGTAACATTCTAGATCCGATTCGCGAGGTGGATCAAAGGGGGGGATCGGCCTCTCGCCGGACCCCGAGCCCCAATCGGGGCCGCTTCAGGGGACGCGGGCGACCGTCAAGACGTCCACGGATCGCGCACCGGCTCGTAGAAGGGCTCGCACGCACGCCTCGACGGTGGCGCCGGTCGTGAACACATCGTCGACGAGCAGCAGCCGCTCACCTATGAAGCGCGCCGGAAGGCGGGCACGGTAGACCCCCGCGGCGTTCCTGCGTCGCGCCGCTGCGCTCAAGCCCGCCTGCGGCGGGCGGGATGCCACTTTGACCAGAGCACGGTGGCACGGTTTATCGGCGGCCTTGGCGATGACTTTGCCCAGGAGCTCCGCCTGGTTGAATCCGCGCTCTCGCCTCCTCCGCCAGTGAAGCGGAACCGGAACGATTGCTACTCCGACGTCCAGCTCACCGGTGCGGATCCAGGTGTCGAAAGCGAGTCGCCCCAGCACCGACGCCAACCGAGGTCGCCCTCCGAATTTCAACGCATGGAGTGTCTCTTTGAGCCCTTCTTCGTACCTCCCGAGGGCGCGAGCCCGACGGAATCGTCGCCCCTTGCGACAAGCTCCGCAGAGCCCCGCCGCGACGGTGCGCGCGTAGGGGAAGCCGCAGCGGCCGCAGTAAGGTGGTCGGATGAGGGGTAAGGAGTGCCAGCAGGATCCGCAAATCGGCCCCTCCAGTGGCCACTCCAGACGCGTCTTGCAGACGACGCAGTTGGAGGGGAGCCCGAATGCCACGAGGCCACCCAGGACATGGCCCAGGCCGCCAGGTATTGCCGAAATCTGGGCTGAAATCCTGACCAAGACTTGGGCTAGGTGCTGGACCAGGTGGGTGCGGGCAGAATGGAAGGTTCCGGTCGCTGAGCGGCGCGGACGTCGAGAGAAACCGTGTTCCAATTGCCGCAGCGCTCGCAGTAGTCGCGCCACTCGGCGTATCGCGCTTGGCAAGAGCCGCAGTTGAAATCCTGCATCAACCCTCCCACCTCGCCGAGCACGGTCTTGCTCTTGCTCAAAGCTTCTTTGAAGTCTCCCTTGCTCTCGAGGACCCGCGCGATGTAGACATGTAGCGGGGGCAGGCCGCTCACCGTATCCTCGATCAACCGGAATTCTTTCAGCGCCTCATCCAGCATGAAGAGACGATAGTAGAGCTTGCCCAGACAATATCGCAGGGGTGCCTCGTTCTCGGAAAGCACGATGGCCTGCTTCCAAGTGCCGATGGCCTCTTCCGGCCTCTCGATGGTCAAATAGTAGTTCTGGACCGCAGCCAGGAGCTCCGTCGAACCGGTCGCTTCGTAACCCGTGCGCCACGCCGCCAGGGCCTCATCCGTATCCCCGCCCTTGAGATGTGCTTCCCCGAGCTTCAAATGGGCGGGCACGAACTCTCCGTCACGCTTCAGTACGGACTGGAAGGTTGTGATGGCTTCTTTGAGCCGACCCTTCGCCAACTGTTCCCGGCCCAGCTCGAAGCGGATGCCCATCCACATCTTGCGGGCTTTTTCCTTCTCGGCGGTCAGGGTGACCATCTTCTCGATCTTCGGTTGCAGCTCATCCGCAGCCGCCCAGTCCTTCTGTCTGATCTTGAGGTCACGAAGTTTTCGATGCGCGGAAACGGTGGTTCGAGGATCGATCTGGATAATGCGTTCTAGAACTTGCTCCGCGCGCTCCCAGTCGCCGAGGTGGATGTAGACGTCGGAGAGCGAGTAGAGAGCCACCAAGTGCTCGGGCGACTCACCGATGGCCCGTTCCAGGGATTGGGCCGCTTCACGGTGCCTCTCGAGCGACTGCAGGCTGTCGCCGCGCTTGATAAGAGCGTTCAGATGGTCCGGCTCCCGGGCCAGCACCTTATCGAACTGGGCCACCGCCTGTTCGTAACGGCCATTGACCATGTCGTCAAGTCCGTGCAAATAAATATCTTCGGTCCTTTCATGCGCCCGGTGCAGGCGGCGCGCCCGAAAATCCCTCGCGAACCGACGCGCCCCTCCCGCGATGTCGAAAACGAGAATCAAGGCCGCGCCTGCTCCGAAGGCGCCGAGAAGCGCCATCCACAGCTCCACGTTGAGGGTCTGCACGAAGGCCAGGCTGATGTCCACCGGATCCCGGTTCATGGCGATGGTCGAAGCCAGGAACCAAACGAACCCGAAAATCAGCAAGAAGCCAATCAGTGTCCTAAATCGCATTTTCGCTCCCGCGAACCATTCGTCTCAATCAGTTTAGTCCATTCCATAGCGCCGCCGCTTCTCCCAAAGTGCCTTCCGGCTGATCCCAAGGATCTTCGCGGCCCGCGTTTGATTGCCCCGGACATGACGCAACGTTCGCTCGATGTAGTCTCGTTCCACTTCTGCCAGAGTCGGTCGGTCCTCGCTCCCCAGCCGAAACGCGACCGAGGGGCTGTCCAAGAGCGAGCCCGGCAGGTGCTCCCGCTCGATGCGAGGCCCACGAGCCATCAACCCGGCCCGCTCGATCACACCCTTGAGCTCGCGAACGTTACCGGGCCAAAAATAGTTCTGCAGAGCTTCCCGAGCGTCGTCGGAGATCTCGTGCGGAAAGTCCTCGTACAGACGCTCGCCTTCTCGCTTCAGAAAATACTCCGCGAGTGGCACGACATCCTCCCGGCGCTCCCGCAGCGGCGGAAGCTGAATCCAAAATACATTGAGCCGGTGAAACAAGTCGCGGCGAAAGGAGTTGCGCTCGACCGCTTCCTTCAGATCCGCCGTGCTGGATGCCACGATACGCGCGTCCAGAGTCAGGGTTCGCGTGCCTCCTACGCGCTCGTAGGACTTGTCCTCGACGACGCGCAAGAGTTTGGCCTGCAGGGCAGGCTCCGGCTCACCGATTTGATCGAGAAAGAGTGTCCCCTGGCCGGCGAGCTCCAACTTGCCGAGCTTGGCTTCCCTGGCACCCGTGAAGGCGCCTCTCTCGTAGCCAAAGAGCTCGCTTTCCATGAGCTCTCCGGGAATGGTGGGAAGATCCACTTTGACCAAGGGTTGGGCGGCCCGCTTTCCCCAGTAGTGGAGTGCGCTAGCGGCCAAGTCCTTTCCCGTGCCGCTCTCTCCGGAAAGCAGCACGTTGGTCGGGGCGTCCGCGAGCCTCTGCAACAGAGCCACGATTTCGATCATCTTGGGATCGCAGGCGATGAAAGCACCGGCAAGCCCCCGGGCCGCGCTGCCCTTCGTCTCCGTCGCTTCCGACATTTGCTCTCGCCTCAGCTCGCGATCGCGAGCCGCTTCGCGTCTCCCCAAAGGCGCTCCAGGTTGTAGTACTCCCGGCTCGGGGGGGTGAAAACATGAACGACGAAATCCACGTAGTCCATCAGGACCCACTCACCGTGAGGATACCCCTCGACATGATTCGGTTTGACGCCTTTCTTGGCGAGCCCTTCCTCGATCGCATCGGCAATCGTCTTCAGTTGGCGGTTCGAGTTACCTGTCGCTAGGAAAAAGAAGTCGGTAAAGCTCGCCAAGCCTCTCAAGTCCAGCACAACCAGATCGCTGGCCTTCTTCTCTTGCGCGGCCGCGATCGCCGTTCGGAGGTCCGTACCAATGCTCCTTAGTGTCAGTTTCCTCGCCGTCAAGAGTCGGACGACCTTTCCTGATAGAGACGATGTTCCACGATATAGGACTCCACCTCAGGCGGTAGTAAATAGCGAACCGAGCGTCCCGCCCGAACGAAAGCCCGGATCTCGGTGGCCGAGATATTGAGTGTCGTTACACTGACCAGGTAGATGGACGGCCCCCGGTCGCGAGGCGGCTGCGCCCCGTTCCGAAGCTCCACCAGTCGGGAGCGCAGTGAGTCGGGCACCACTTCGAAGGCTCCCGCCAATCCATATCCGGGCCTTCCATGGACGATGAACGAATGGCACCGTAGCAGCTCCTCCCACCGATGCCATGTTCGGATCTCCCGGAATGCGTCGATTCCGGTGATGAAGAAGATCTCACGCTGGGAATCCTCACCGGCTAGTTGGTTCAGCGTGTCCAGAGTGTACGAAGGTCCCTTTCGCTCGATCTCGATCCGGCTGACCTCGAAAGCCGGCTGGAGCGAAACGGCGGCCTCGACCATTCGATAGCGATCCTCGGCTGGAGTCACCGACGGGCGGGCTTTGTGGGGGGGCACACGGGCGGGGACGAACACGACGCGGTCCAACGCCATCGCCTCTCGTACCGACTCGGCGGCCCGGAGGTGTCCGTAGTGCACGGGATCGAAGGTCCCCCCCAAGACCCCCAAACGTTCGCCACTCATCGATTCTGCGCCATGGTGTCGACACTCTCGCGCAACCGTCGAGCGATCGCGAAAAGCAAGCGCTCGACGCCCTCGCCAGTGGCGGCGGAGACGGCTGATAGATCGAGTCCTGCCTTCTGGACCGCGCTCTCGAGGGACGTCAAACGACTCTCGTCCGACAAGATGTCGATCTTGTTCGCCACGACGATGGCGGGTTTTTCGTCGAGGCCTTTTCCAAACCGAGCCACTTCTTCCATCAGGCACTCCAGGTCTTCCACCGGATCCCTGCCCGAGGCCTCCGAGACGTCGATGAAATAAACCAGCAGTCCAGTCCTCATGAGATGACGGAGGAACCGATGGCCGAGACCCGCGCCCCGGTGCGCGCCCGGAATCAGCCCAGGAACATCGGCGATCACGAAACCGTCACCCCCTTCGAGATCCACGACCCCGAGGTGCGGCGTAAGGGTCGTGAAAGGGTAGTCCGCGACCTTGGGACGCGCAGCGCTGACCGAGCGAATGAAAGTGGACTTGCCCGCGTTGGGGAAACCGACGAGTCCGACTTCGGCGAGCGAGCGTAGCTCCAAACGAAGGCGCCGCTCGACGCCTGGCCACCCCTCTTCGAAACGGCGCGGCGCGCGATCGGTCGGCGTCGCGAAGTGAGCGTTGCCCCGTCCCCCGCGCCCCCCTTCGGCGACCAAGAGCTTGTCACCCTCCCTGCTGAGATCACCCAACAGGTCGCCCGTCGCTTCATCGAACACGACCGTTCCCAACGGAACCGATAGGTAGAGGTCTTCGCCGTCACGGCCGGTCCGCTGGGATCCCTCACCATGGCGGCCTCGCTCTGCTCGGAATCGGGGGTGGTACCGGAATTCGGTAAGGGTGTTCCGATTCGACCGGGCGATGAGCCAAATCGAGCCGCCACGGCCGCCGTCCCCGCCATCCGGCCCGCCTCGCGGAACGAACTTTTCGCGGCGGAAGCTGAGCGCACCTCGGCCACCGTCGCCTGCCCGTACGTCGATGCGGGCTTCGTCGACGAACTTCGGTTGCACGTCAGTCTTCGTGGTTGGTGTAGGGATAGCCCAGGGGAGGGGCTAGAAGGTTTGCTGAAGCACGGGCCAAGTTACGAGGATGACGGTCCGGGGATGACGCTGATGTACCGCCCGCGCTGACCGCGATTCTGGAACTGAACGATCCCGCTCGCGCGGGCAAAAAGAGTGTCGTCCTTTCCTCGCCCGACGTTCACCCCCGGCAAGAATCGAGTACCCCGCTGCCGAACCAGAATCGTGCCCCCTTCGACCTGCTGCCCACCGAACGCCTTCACGCCCAGACGCTGGGAATGACTGTCGCGTCCGTTTCTGGAGCTGCCCTGACCCTTCTTGTGTGCCATGAAATGATCCCTTTACCGTATGCTCGAGTGCCTAACGCGTGCCCTCGATCGTCTCTATCGCCACCGACGTGAACGGCTGGCGGTGCCCGTGGGTTCGACGGTACTGTTTGCGGCGCTTCTTCTTGAAGACCAGCACTTTTGCGTCGCGGTTCTGTTCCACAACGGTCCCCACGACGCGCGCTCCTTCCAGATACGGCCGCCCCACTTGAATCTTCCCGTCGCGATTGACGAGCAAGACTCGGTCGAACTCGACTTTGGACCCGACCTCGGCTGCGAGTTTCTCGAGCCGCAACTGCTGACCGGGCGAGGCTTGGACCTGCTTACCACCGGTTTCGAAAATCGCGTACAAGAGCTTTTCTCCCATCTATTTACCGTAACCCCATTATTCTATTAGGGCCGCAGCGCCCTGTCAAGAAACGCGACTTCGCGCCCACGACGGCTGAAGGCCTTTGCCGACGGCCACTCGGCGAGGTCCCGACGAAGCCTTGGCGAAGTCGGACGCTCCGCTCGCGGCTAGTAGTCGAAGCCAATCCAGAACTCGAATTGCGTCTCGTTCCGCAGACTGAGGCGTTCGGACACCGGATCGGCGAAATCCGTGACTTTGACCCAGTCGAAGTGCATCGGGAGCCCAAAGAGGTTCAAACCCAGACTGAACCCGTACGATGCCACTGCGTCTTTCGTCCCCCACCCGTCCACGAGTCGACCATCGACCCGCGAGATCCGGAGGTCGCTGGCAAAGATCTGGAACGGCTCGTCGGAGTATGCGGCGCCTCCCATGTTGGCGAAAAAAGTTCCACGCAATGGACCGAAGAACCCGACCGGCGTCAACAAGGCGTCGACGAGGGGGAAACGGACTTCCGCGTTGCCATAGAAACCACGGTTGCCCACGAAGCCTTGGAAGGGATACCCGCGCATGCTGTTGTCGCCGCCGAACCAAAAGAAGTCCGGGTTGTCACCGGTACTGTGAAACCCGACCAGGCGAAGCGCCACCAGGCTCGATCCGGTCATCTGCAGGTACTTGCGGAGATCGGCCTGAAACGTGCTCCGGGCGAGGAAGGGGCCACCGGGAGAGACCGTGGCGCTCAACATCATCGTGCTGCCCGCCAGAGGGCCGAAGTTTCGAAAGCGCGTCGTTTCCGTGACGAAGGCGACCCCTATCGGAAGGATCGTCCCGTTGGGAAAGCGTTCCTCGACGCGCGCTTTGAACGCTTCGAAGACCGCCGGATCGAAACCGATCCCGTCTATGTTGATATCCGGATCGAGAAATGGGTTTCGGAAGTTCGTGTCTTGCCGGATGATCCCGGTCCTGAACTCTAAACGCTTGAAGCGGTCGATGGGATAGATACCGGTAAACGCGCCTCCACTTTGCGTGAGCGTCGCGATCTCGCCTTGGCGGCTGAACAAGTTAACCGGTTGCCCAATGATGAAAGGATTCGTGTAGAAGAAACTCGTGGTGTGGAAACCGGTCAGCGCGTACTGCAAACGGTGTCCCAGGTTGGTCCAGTTCCCCGAGTAGTTGCGGAACTCGCGAACCGACAAGGCGAAGAAGTTGAAGTTTTGATCCCCGAGTACGTCAGTGAATGCGATGCCCGTGCCTCCGTAGAAGCTCCCGTCACTGTTGACGCCTACCGCGACGGGCGGCGCTCCGGCGACGTAGAGCTTCTCGAACTGTCCCTTCCTTCGCTTGTTCTCCGGGATCACTTGATGGAGGACAGGCGGGACAAAATCGATGACCGGGCCCTCGGTACGGATTATCTGGTCCGCGGCGATCTCCTTGACCGGCTCCTCGAGGCTCAGGCGGTAGAGCCCGTACTCCCCTTTGTAGTAGCTCGAGAAAAGGAGCTGTTCGTTGTCGGACTCGTCCAGCACGACCGCCGGGGCGAAGTTCCCGCCCATGGTATCTGTGTATTGAACGATGTCGCCGGTTTCCAGATTCAACGAACGGAGGTTGAAGATGTTGTCGTCCTCGTTCGAGACGTGGAAGAGCAGCCTGCCGTCCAAGGAAAAGGTCGGGGCGGCATCGTCGAAGGGGCCAAACGTGAGCTGCTCCTTCTTGGACGGATCGTTGAGTGGGAGACGGTAGAGCTTGTCATGGCCGCTGATTCGCCGCGAATAATAGAGCCACTCGCCTTCCGGATCCACGACCGGAAATTTGTCGGCGAACTCGTCCTGGGTGATATTGACGACTTCTTCGGTCGCGAGATCCATGCGGAAGATGTCTCCCACACCTTCCTGTAGAGCGGAGAAATACACGTACTTCCCGTCTGGGCTGAAGTTCGGAAACGCCGCGCGATCGAGCTGCATCTCGTAACGACGCTCCACTTCGGCGGTCAGCACGTTGACCATGACGAGCGCACGCCTTTTCTGGTAACGCCCGAAAAACGCCACCTGCTGTCCGTCAGCAGTCCAAGCGATCGCCGAGCCGAGGAAGGCATCCTGACCCACCAGCGGAATGTACTCGAAGTCCCCACTGTAGCCCGGAGTTAGATTCCGTATCACGGAGCCGTCCCGACCCGAGATGAGAACCACATCGAGCTCGGCGTCCCGCCGGTTGTAGCTCAGCACGGCAACCAGCTCACGAGAGGGAGACGGTGACGCGGTCAAGGCGGCCACCCACTTGCCTTGGCGCCGGGGATCGGGTGCGTAGTCCCGACTGTAGTCCGTTGGGATTTCCTTGTCGCGATAGGGCTTGAACCGCTCTTTCAACCACTTTTGGAACTGACGGTCGAACTCATCTGGACTCATGCGGAACGATTGCTCGTAGACGTCGGAGCCCACCCCTCCCACGACCGCCCGCCGAAGGGAGAACAGGAACTGGCGCACCCCTTCCTTTCCGAACCTTTCTTCCATGAATTCGAAAATGGCATGCCCGAAATTGTAGGGAGCGCGCGAGTATGCCAGGTTGAGGTCCTCCAGGGTCGGAATCTCGTCCGTCACGGCGGCATCCCGAATCGTCATCAGATCCAGGGTGTCCCACGTTCCCGTCATGTAATCGGCGAGTCCCTCATCGATCCAAAGCGGTACCGACCGGCGCACCAGCGACCGGGGAATGATGTCGAACTCGAAGATATGGGTCAGCTCGTGGATGATGAGCTCTTGCAGTTTGTCGGGTGGCTCATCGATGGGAAGAACCATCCGGTCGCGTACCGGCTCCGCGAAGGCCAAGACACCCTCGGGAACTTCGGACGGGAACAGATTCGTCTGGGAAAACTCCGAGAAGGTCTTGTATAGTATCAACGGGATGGGAAACGAGATCTCGTGCTTGAGCTCGTTGGAGACCCTCTCGTACGCGCTTTCCGCATAGCTCACCACCCGACCCAAGTGCTGCTCGAATTCCGGGTAGTAGTACACCTCGAAATGAGGTGCACGATAGACGTGCCAACTGGGGTGGTCGTACTGGACTTTGTTCTTGCCGTAGTAGGGCCTGAATTGTACCTGCTGCGCGGCCGCCGAACCAACCGCCACCGCTAGAGCCAGAGCCGCCCCGCCAACCTGCCCGATACATCTTCTTCTAAGTATGTCGTTCATTGCGTGCCTCGCTGGATCTCACGGGTGTTACCGCCTCAGCGAGTCCGAGAACGATGACCTTCGCTGGCCAAAGGCGGCTACTGCGTTCGATCTCTGCTCACTTCAACAAAACGCGCGTACCTCGGAACGTTTGGGGGCTCAGTATGCTCAAGAAATTGGGGAGTAGGCGATCCATGAGCTCGAAATACGACGAGAGGGCCGAAGTCCTCTCCTCCTGACCGTAAATGACCTCTTCGGTGAACCGCTCTCGGTGGATGGACTTCCCGGTGCGACCGTCGATGAAGTAGAACTCGGCGGACAAGATATACCCCGTTCTGTCCTGAAAGCTGCTGCTCCGAACGAGCCGCGGCCGGCCATAGGCGTCTCGCACGTAGCGATCACCGCGCTCGAAGCCAGAGCGCGATTCGGAGCTGAACGTGAGCCGGCCACTCACGATGAGCGGTTCCTGATACTCCTCGCCCAGCTTCCGCCAGTACGCTTCATCGGCCAAGAGCTTGTCTTGCTCCATATCGATCCACTCTTGGCGCGAGATCTCCTCCTCGCCTTGAGCCCTCGCCACACCCTCCAGGCGCTCGTACTCGGCCAGCTTGCCGCTCCGCTCGAGCGTCGACTGGGAGAAGTCTCCCAGAGGAGCAAGCTCGGCCTCGATGACTCGCAGCTGGGAGCGGGTTCGGAGTTGGTTTCGGAGAAGGCGGACGGTTTCCGCGTCTAGATCGAGATCCTCGGTGTTCTGCGTGACGAAGCTCGCCACCAGGACGCGGTTGTAATCGGAAACGTCGAGCTTGGCGGAAATCGGAACTTCGATCGGGACGTCGTAGTAGGACGTGCAGGAAACGAGTGCGGCAAGGACCCATCCGGCCGCGGTCGGGTAGACAGACATGAAGCCGCCTGCCCTTTTGACGGCGACTCTAAGGAGTGCCTCCGTCCTTTCTTTTCCTCTTTTCATACGCTTCCCTGAAAAGCTCGAAATTCTGTCGGATATACACGTTGTTCGAGTCCAGCTCCAGGGCTCGCCGATATTGCTCATCGGCGAGATCGAACTGACCCGCTTGCTCGTAGGCGACTCCGAGGTTGTTGCGCGCGCTAGCGTTCGAGGGATCGAGCTCCACCGCCCTTTGCCATCGGTAGACCGCCTCTTTCCAGAGGCCGATGCGGGCGACTTCGACGCCAAACTCGACTTGCTTCTTGGCCAGGTCCTCGGGCTTGGTATCCGCGGCGACGGGCGAAGCAAGAGCTGTCAGGGCGAGCGCCAAGACGATCAGTGGTGATCGGAACCGGTGCGGCAATCGCATAGGCGTTCTTGACTTATGGGCGGACAATGAAAGAAACACCGCCTTCACGGGGGCAGGCCGGCCATCGTATGTTATCTCACCCCCTGGCGGGGCGCAAGCTCTTGCGCTCAGCAGGCTGATGAAAAACGAGTTAGCCTGGCCCAAAGGCACTGATCCACACTCCGGGAGGCCCCTTGAGCGTTTTTTCGTCTCCTCCTTACTTATAGCCGAGCTCGGCCGGGACTGCCCGATGCGGCCAGGGTCCGTCCGGTCGGCGGGCGCGTGACTCCCCCGCCGTGACGCCCGGCCGTGACCCCGAGGAGGGGCTCTCAGATGAAATGCCCCATCGAACCGGGCTCGAACGAGAAGCCGCTGGTGGCCGCGCTGGCGCTGAGCCTCCTGGCGGGCGTTCCACTGCGGGACAAGATCCAGCTCGTTCGTCGGTACGGTGACTACCATGGAGCGCTGACCCGCCTGAAGCCGACGATTCCCTCGCCGCTGCTCGAGCGCGCGGTCACCGAATATCGCGGCTCGCTTAGCCGGGGGTTCGATCTCGTCGATCTGCTCTCCCCGAGATACCCCTGGTTACTCGCGACCATGGAAGACCCGCCCTTGGTCCTTTACATTTGGGGGGGGCCGGTCGACGCCGACGAGATCGCCATCGCCGTCGTGGGATCGCGGCGAGCGAGCGCGTACGGCCTTGCGGCCTGCCATCGGTTCGCGGACGCACTTGCGCGACGCGGCGCAAGCGTGGTCAGCGGGCTGGCCCGCGGCATCGACGCCGCGGCGCACCGAGCCGCGCTCGACGCTGGCGGGCGAACGATTGCCGTGCTGGGCTCGGGTCTCAATCGACTTTACCCTTCCGAGCATCGACGACTCGCGGAGAGAATCGCGGCGAACGGCGCCGTCATCTCCGAGCTTCCCCTCGACGCGCCCCCGCTACCGGGCCACTTCCCCATGCGCAACCGTGTCATCGCGGGCATGACGCTCGGGACGATCGTCGTCGAAGCCGCCGTACGCAGTGGCTCCCTCATTACGGCGCGCCACGCGCTGGAGCAAAATCGAGAAGTCTTCGCTCTGCCGGGATCCATCGACTCGCCCACCACGCTCGGTGTGCATCGACTCATCCAACAGGGTGCCAAGCTCGTTACCTCAGTCGATGACGTGATCGAGGAGCTCAGACCGGAAATCCGCCAGAGGTTGCAGCCGGAACAGAAGAACGAGCGGCCGAGCGGTACTTCCGCCGTAGAACTTGTAGAAGACGAGGAGATCGTGTTCAATAGTCTACGTAACACCGGCACAGTAGATAGTGATCGACTGGTCGAGCTCGCGGGCATCCCCGCATCGAGGGTCAAAGCGGCTCTCGCGGGACTGCGGCTCAAGGACGTGGTGGGCTTCTTGCCGGGAGGTTTCTACTGGATCAAAGATGGTCGCAGCAGTGAGAAGAACAAATCTGGATAGCCTCACCAGGGAGGCGACCGCGCTCGAAACTCTCCGATCCTGACACCTTCAATGCCGCGGGGCCCCACCCCCACGGCTCGCCCTCCGGCGACTTCGCGCCTGCGGGCGGGTTGAGGACTCCCGTCGGGACAAAACTTGCACAGGGCGCTAAACTAGTACCATGGCGAAATCGTTGGTTATCGTTGAGTCGCCTGCGAAGGCGAAAACCATCAACAAGTTCTTGGGTCGAGACTACCTCGTGAAAGCCTCCATGGGACACGTTCGCGATCTACCCAAGAGCAAGCTGGGAGTCGACGTCGAGAAGGGTTTCAATCCCAAGTACGTCGTCATTCCCCAGCGCAAGAAGATACTGACCGAGCTCAAGCAGGCGGCGAAGAAAGTGAAGGACGTGTACCTGGCCCCAGACCCGGATCGGGAAGGCGAAGCGATCTGTTTCCATCTTGCCGAGGAGCTCAAGGGTCCCCAGAACAAGATCCACCGGGTCATGTTCAACGAGATTACGAAAAAAGCGATTCAGGAAGCCTTCAAGAATCCTGGCAAGATCGACCAGAACAAAGTTGATGCTCAGCAAGCGCGCCGCGTGCTAGACCGGTTGGTGGGATATCAGCTCTCCCCCTTGCTGTGGGAGAAAGTGCGCCGCGGCCTATCCGCGGGGCGCGTTCAATCGGTGGCCCTCCGATTGGTCTGCGACCGCGAGAAGGAGATTCGCGCCTTCCAGTCGGAAGAATACTGGTCCATCCACGCGGATTTTCTCGGTTCCCAGCCACCCCCCTTCCTCGCCAAGCTCGTCAAGATCGATGGCAAGGCAGCCGACCTGAAGAACGAGGAGTCGTCGAAGGCCATCACCTCGGAGCTCGAAAGGCTCGAGTTCAACATCGACAAGATTACCGCGAAGGAGCGGAAGCGGCATCCCGTCCCGCCGTTCATCACCAGCAAGCTCCAGCAGGAAGCCGCTCGTAAGCTCGGTTTCACCGCGAAGCGAACGATGATGGTGGCCCAACGCTTGTATGAGGGTATCGAGCTCGGCGACGAGGGACCCATTGGCCTCATTACTTATATGAGAACCGACTCGACTCGAGTTGCGAACGAGGCGCTGGACGAGGTTCGCGACTACATCGCTCTGCGCTTCGGTAAGGACAACGTTCCCGAGAAACCGAACGTCTATCGGAGCAAGAAGGGGGCGCAGGACGCCCACGAAGCCATCCGCCCGACGTCGTCCGTGCGCGAGCCGGATTCTCTCATCGCCTACCTGGACAAGGACGAGTACAAGCTCTACAAGTTGATCTGGACCCGATTCGTCGCCTCGCAGATGCCGCCCGCCGTATTCGATGAGACCGTCGTGGACATCAAGGCGGGGCGTTTCGACTTGCGCGCGCGCGGGTCGGTTCTCAAGTTCCCGGGCTTCCTGAGCTTGTACGAAGAAGGCAAGGACGAAGAGGCGATCAAGAAGGACAGCGACGCGGAAGAAAGCGAGACCGCCGAGGGTTCCGGGAAACTACCGAAGCTCGAAGAGGGCGAGCGGCTCGAACTGCAGTCCCTTAAACCCGAGCAACACTTCACCCAGCCCCCGCCCCGATTCACAGAGGCATCGCTGGTGAAGGAGTTAGAGGAAAAGGGCATCGGGCGGCCGAGCACCTACGCCTCGATCCTTTCGGTGCTCCAATACCGCGACTACGTCCAGAAGCAGGAACGCAAGTTCGTCCCCACCGAGCTCGGCTTCCTCGTCACCGATCTGCTTACGGCGAACTTCGCCGACATCATGGAGGTCGAGTACACGGCGCGCATGGAAGAGCTCCTCGACGAAATCGAGGAGGGTCGTGCCAACTACATGACGACGGTCGACGATTTTTACAAGAAGTTCCGCAAGGATCTCGACGAAGCCCAGACCAACATGACCAACGTCAAGGCCCAAGAGATCCCGACCGAAGAAACGTGCGACAAGTGCGGTTCGAAGATGGTCATCAAGTGGGGTCGATTCGGACACTTTCTTGCCTGCTCCGCCTACCCGGACTGCCGGAACACGCGCGAGGTCCAAAACTACGGCGTCGACGGTTCCGCCGATCCGGACTCCTTCGAGGGAGAAACCTGCGAGAAGTGCAGCAAGCCGATGGTCCTCAAGAAAGGCCGATACGGGCAATTCCTGGCGTGCGCCGGCTATCCTGATTGCCGCAATACCCGTCGCATCCTTCGCGGCAAGGACGGGAGCGTGGCTTCGAAGGCGGATGTGCCTCTCGAAGAGAAGTGTCCTCGCTGCGAGAACCATCTGGTCCTGAAACACGGCCGCTTCGGTGAGTTCACCGCCTGCAGCAACTACCCAGACTGCAAGTACATCAAGCAGAAAGAGGTTGGCGTGGCCTGCCCGCGGGAGAACTGCGGCGGACAGATCGTCGAGCGACGCTCACGACGCGGGAAGCTCTTTTACGGGTGCGGCAACTACCCCGACTGCGACTTCACCGTCTGGTACAAACCGATTGCCGAGCCCTGCCCGGAATGCGGGAGCCCCTTGCTCATCGAGAAGACCTCCAAGCGGGACGGCCCTCACTTGGCTTGCTACAAGGAAGACTGCAAGTTCAAGCGCACCGTCGCCGAAGCAAGCACTACCTAACCGGGCTCGAGACCCATGAAACACGTCACCGTGATCGGGGGCGGGTTGGCAGGGGTGGAAGCGGCCTGGCAGATCGCCACCCGCGGCGCTCCCGTTCATCTCTTCGAGATGCGACCTCGGCGCCGAACCCCGATTCACCGCACCGACCGATTGGCCGAGCTCGTTTGCAGCAACTCGTTGCGCTCCGATCGCTTGGAGACCGCTCACGGTCTGCTCAAGGAAGAGATGCGTCGGCTCGGTTCGCTCATCATGAAGGCCGCCTCCCAGGCCAGGGTGCCAGCCGGATCGGCGCTCGCGGTCGACCGAGACGTCTTCGCCGCGCGCATAGAAGAGGCGCTCTCGAGCTTGTCCAACCTGACGCTGCGGCGGGAGGAGGTCGCATCCATTCCGGAAAGGGGCATCGCCATCGTGGCCAGCGGGCCCCTGACCTCGGAAGCCCTCACCGAATCGATCACCCAGTTCACCGGTAAGGAAAGCCTCTATTTCTACGACGCGGTGAGTCCGGTTGTGGAAGCCGAAAGCATCGACATGACGAGGGCCTTTCGAGCCTCGCGCTACGGTAAGGGCGGTGACGACTACATCAACTGCCCGATGGATGAGGCTGAGTATCGCCGTTTCCACGACGCCCTCCGGTCCACGGCGCCCATGGAGCTTCACGACATCGACCACGCACGGTTCTTCGAAGGTTGCCTGCCGATCGAGGTGATGGCGCAACGAGGTTACGACACCCTCCGCTTCGGTCCGATGAAGCCGGTGGGACTGGTGGATCCCCGAAGCGGCAGGCGCCCTTTTGCCGCGGTTCAGCTTCGTCAAGACGATCTCGCGGCGAGCCTCTACAACATCGTTGGTTTTCAGAATCAGCTCCCGTGGGGCGAGCAAAAGAGGCTCCTTCGGCTCATTCCGGGTTTGGAGAACGCCGAGTTCTCTCGCTTCGGCATGATCCATCGGAATACCTATATCAACGCCCCGGCGGTGTTGATACCAACTTTCCAGACTCGCCGACGCGCGGATCTCTTCTTCGCCGGTCAAATCTCGGGCGTCGAGGGTTACACGGAGTCCGCCGCCTCGGGTCTCTTGGCCGGCATCAACGCCGCCCGGCTGGCGCAGAATCTTCCAACGCTGACGCCGCCCCGCTCGACAGCGCTCGGGGCGCTGGCGTTCTACATTTCCCACTCGAGCACGGACAACTATCAGCCCACGAACATTGCCTTCGGGCTCCTGCCGCCGCTCGCGCCTCCGGTACGAAACAAGGGCGAACGCAAGCGGGCGATCGTACTCCGAGCTCTCGACGACATGGAGGCCTTCGTCGCGGAAGCCACGATCGGGTCTTCCTCACCGCGCGTCGAATCCTCCCGCGAGCCGCGCCACCGGCGCGGCCAATGCTACGAATGCCACTAATGTTTGACTCTCGACGGGCTTTTCTCGACGATCTCGAGCACCGCCGCGGAGCTTCGGCGCATACGGTCAAGAGCTATCGGGCGGACCTCGACCAGTTTTTCGCTTTTCTTGCCGACGAATGGGGTATGGATCCGCAGAAGAGCTCGCTCGGTGACGTCGACGTGCTGACGCTCAGGGGATTCCTCGCACACCTTCACAATCGAGGCACGGCCCGCTCCTCGATCGCCAGGAAACTTGCCGCCCTCCGAACGTTCTTTCGCTTTCTCACTCGCGAAGGCATCCTCCAGAAGAACCCGGCCCGTTTGATCTCGACGCCGCGGCAGGAGAAGAAGATCCCGAGCCGCCTCGAAGAGAACGAGGTCGAGAGACTCCTCGAGTGCCCCGACCGTTCGCAAGCGCTGGGCCGGCGCGATCACGCCATCCTGGAGCTCATCTACGCGACCGGACTGCGCGTCAGCGAGCTCGTCGGATTGGATCGCAGCTCGCTCGAGCTCGATGCGCGGTTAGTTCGCACGCGGGGGAAAGGGAAAAAGGAGCGACTCGTGCCGTATGGCGAGCCTGCTGCGGACGGCTTGGAGAGTTATCTCCGGGATCGTGGCGAGCTCGCCCAACGCGGTCCGGGCACCGACGCGCTCTTCTTGAACGCGCGGGGCCGACGGCTTACCGAGCGGAGCGTTCACCGGCTCGTTCGGAAATACTTGAAGCAGGCGGCGCTACGTTCCGGTCTCTCACCGCACAGTCTGCGGCATGCTTTTGCGACCCACCTTCTCGAGCGTGGGGCGGATCTCCGATCGATCCAGGAGCTTCTGGGCCACTCCAGTCTCTCCACGACTCAGAAGTACACGCATCTCAGCACCGCGAAGCTGCTCGAAGTCTACGAAAGGACCCACCCCAAGGCTTGAAAACAGGACTCCGGCAGGAAGTCAGAGCAGCTTGCCGGCGGTGGCTACGGTGAGGATCTCACCGGCGGATTGGAAGCGATCGTTCGGGTTCTTGGCAAGACACTGCAGCACGATCTCTTCCAGTGGCTCCGGTATCTCCAGTCTTTGATTCCTGAGCGGTGGCACGGGCGAGTAGAGATGCTGCATGACGAGGTTACCTTCGGTGAACGGGGCACGCCCGACCAGCAGCTCGTAGACCGACGCGCCGAGGGAGTAGATGTCGGAGCGGGCATCGGTCTCTTGAGCCCGTGCCTGCTCGGGGGAAACGTACTTCGGCGTGCCGGACATGGAGTTGAAACCGTCCTCTTCCTTGCCCGACGTGAGCCGCGCCAAACCGAAATCCACGATCTTCACCCGGTTCTCGGTCGTGAGCAGGAGATTCGATGGCTTGAGATCACGGTGAACGATGCCGCGTCGGTGGGCGTGGTCAAGGCCCTGGCAGGCTGAAACCAGCAGATGCATCACGTCCGTGATCTCGAGCCGCTTCTTGCGGCGCACCAGCGCCGCGTAGGTTTCGCCCTCGAGAAGCTCCATGCAGATAAAGGGCTGGTCGCCTTTGAAGCCGATATCGAAGACGGTGATGATGTTCGGGTGGTTGAGCGCCGCGGCGGCCCGAGCTTCTTCGAGCAGCTGCTCGCGGGCCTCCGGGCTTCGCGCGAGCTCACTGGAGAGCACCTTGTAGGCGACGTGGCGTTTCAGCAAACAGTCGTAAGCTAGATGAACGGCGCCCATGCCTCCTCGGCCGAGCATCTTCTTCAGCTCGTAGCGGTTTCCATTGAGGGCCTCCCCGCCGCCGGACACCGGCGCGGGACGACTTCCGGTCCTGACGGCGTCCTCGCGCTTCTTCTCCTCGGCGATCCGCTCCAACACGCGAGCGTAGCGTTTATCGGCCTCGTTGTAATCGTATTGAACCGCCATGATGCGGTGGAGCAGGTCGGATGCCTTCTGCAATCCACCTTCCGCCTCGTAGGCCTGCGCGAGAACGTCCCATAGGCCGAGGTTGTCGGCCCGAACCTCCTGCCGCGCCAGTACCATCAAGAGCTTCTCGACCGCCAGCTTGCTCCACCCGCGGCCAACGAAGAGCCGCGCCAGCTGAACCGTCGCTTCGTGGTAGTGGGCGTCGTCGGAGGCCACCTGCTGCAGGTAGCTCACTGTTTCTTCTTCCGCGCCCGTCTTCGCCGCCGCCTGGGCCGCTTCGAAATAGCGTCCCGATTGGGCGAAGAATTTGGCGGCCAAATCGAAATGTCCAAGCTCGGCTCGCATCTCGGCCGCCCGATCGAACTGTTGGGCCTTCTCGAAGAACGCCGCCGCCCGGGCCTTCTCACCGGCTCGCACCGCCGCGTCCGCTGCGTTGGCGAAGGCACCGGCGCTTTGATAGCACTCCGCCGCCCGGGCGTACTCTCTCACGTTCTCGAAGAGCTCCGCCGCACGGATGGCATCTCCCGCTTTCGAGAAGCATTCCGCAGCCACGGGCTCATTGCCCAGGGAAAGCTGGTGTTCCCCCTCGAGCTCCGCGGCGGTGCGCTGGTCTCCAAGTTGCGCAAACATTTCCGCGGCCTTGTGCATCTGACCGGACTTGCGGTAGAGCTCGCCCGCTTGGCGATGCTCCCCGAGCCTCTCCCAAACCGAGGCGGCGAGGCCGTCCTGCCCGCCTTGTTCCAGGGTCATGGCCGCCCGTTTCCCTTCTCCAACCTTTTCGAACCCGCGCGCCGCACGGGCGGAGAGCCGAGCGAGCTCCCCGCGCTGCTTCTCCGAGAGATAGCCTTGCGTCCCCTGGGCCACTTCGGCCATCTGTCGCTCGAAGAGCTCGGCGGCGCGTCCGAAGTCACCCGCGCTCTCGAAGGCCACTCCCGCCTTCAGATAGTAGCCGCCTTTCGCGTAGAGCTCCCCCGCCCGATCGAATTTTCCCGCTTTGCCGAACATGGCCGCGGCATCGAGAAACGACCCGGCCTCCAAATAGACCTCGGCGGCTCGGTCGCGTTTACCCGCCTCCTCGTACAAGCGAGCCGCGCGCTTTCTATCCTTGGCGAGCAGAAACCACTCGGCAGCGAAGTCCTTGCGGCCCATGCGCACGCATAGCTCGCCACACAGGTGGTACTCCTCCGCTTGCTCGAAGCAGTCGAGCGCGCGATTCAGATCACCGAGCTCTTCGTAAATGTGTCCCGCGGACGACCAATCTCCGGCTCCTTCGGCCTTCC
>Ga0299906_10000637_pt1 | contig 31580 bp, 33 predicted proteins | sample RVTome_14_FD_200259 | JGI IMG/M metagenome (GOLD analysis project Ga0299906, IMG submission 200259) | Soil microbial communities from uranium-contaminated site in the Upper Colorado River Basin, Wyoming, United States - RVT145D125 (version 2) ...
GACGATTATTGTTGGTTACTTGATGTCAAAAGTGGGATTGTTTGTTGGGTTGTCGGGAAATGACAGTTCGCTGCTTGATATATGCAAGCGGGCGCAAAGTCGGATCTCGAGAAGTGATGTGTATAGCGGATATTGGATAATGTCGCCAAGGGCATTCGAGGAAAATTCTGATGCAATACTTGAGGTTGGGATGTGCCCAATAAAGGTGGAGAAGGATGAAACTGCAAAGTTTTTGCTTAGGGTTTGTCAAGTAGCCAAGTCGTAGTCGGGCGGCCTCGCCGATGATCTCAATCACACGCTCCAGCGCGTGGCGGCGCAGCTCATCGCGATCCAAGTCCTCGCGTGTCCGACCTTCAACCTACCGCCGCGCGCTTTGAGCCGCCTTCAGCATGTCGAACAACGCCGCTGCTTCCGGGGGCTCAGGCAGCATAGAGCACCTCGCGCGTGCTCAGGATCTCGTGCCGCCGGTAGGGGTTCGTGAGCAGCCGTTCCTGGACCAGATCGACCGGGCGGCCGCCGAAGATCTCCGACAGCTCATCGCGCATGTCCAGGTATTTCTCCACGCTCATGGTCTGCCCGGGGGCAAGGGTGATGAGCACATCGACATCGCTCTGCGGGCCGAAGTCATCGCGCAGCAACGAGCCGAACACCGACAGCTCGCGCACGCCGTGCTTCGTGCAGAACCCCCGGATGCGCTCCTGAGGCAACTCCACGGGCAGTGCTCGTCTCATCAGGGCGGCTCCAGCGTGCGCACCGACTCGGTCCCGCGGTCGTCGATGGTCCTGACCGCGGCACGATTGTACCTGCACAGCGCGAACGGCGGCGGCCTCGTGCCACCGCACCGGTGCATGAGAACCCGCTTGAAGTTACAGGACCGACCGCCTATCCCGAAGTAGCGCCTGCGGCCAGCACCTCGGCGATCATCACATCCAGCCCATCCGTTGGAAACGGCCTGCCGGGAATGTCATGGAGCACCTTCGGCGTCGATTCGAGATGCGCTGTGATGAACGCATCGAAGTCCGGGATGGGCGTGACCTCGGCCGACTCGCGCTCATCCTGCTTGGCTTCGATCAGGCCGCCGATCGCCGCGCGCAGATCGGGCTCGATCTCCAGCCCCGCCATCACATCCTGGAAGCGCGTGGGCGGAAACGTGCCGCGCTGAAGCAGCCACTGAAGGCAGATCAGTGGCCGCAGGGCGTAGAGGTACTTCTTCTTGCGCACGCGCTGCCGCCCGGCGATGTACGCCTGCATGTTGCGCCGGGCCATGCTCAGATAGTGCTCGCAGCACGCGCGGCGGTTGAAATGCGCTGCCGCCTGCTCGCGCATGACCTGCGCGGCAGGGCCGGCCTCGCGGTAGACGATCGGCGAGCCCAGCCACTCCAGCAGCGGCGGGTTCATCTTCCGCAGCAGCCGGCACGCCTTGTAAAGGTCCCACCCGCTCAGGTCCAGCACGCCGTCGATCGGCGGCTCGATGGTGTCGCGCGGCGGATTGAGCCGCAGGTACGCCTCCCGCGGCCGCACGAAGATGAAACGCACATCGAAATCGCTGTCGGCGGATGGAAACCCCCACGCGCGGCTGCCGGATTCGCAGGCGTACAGGACGCGGACGTGCTCCGAGCGTTCCAGGTCTCCAAGCGCGGCATCGATAGTCGTCCGGTCCATGGCAGGCGGGCCCGTGTCGGCGAGCGCACACCATAGCGGCAATCCGGCCGCCGTCACCGGGATTGTGCCGCGCGAGGTCAGCGCGCCGAAATGCCCGAAGGGGCGCGCCGCGGCGCACGCGGTCCGTAAGGTTCGATCATGGAGTGGGCTGATATTCTGAACTCCGAACGCATGCTCCAGGGCGCGGCGGCGCTGGCGACTCTTGCGGCGCCGGGCTTCATGCTGGGCATCGCAGCGCACTTCGTGCGCCGGCGGCGTGAGCGCCGATTCTGTCCGGGACCGCGGCCCGGACTGCTCTCCCGCGTGCACCCGCTGCACTGGCTTCGGGCGGGCGGGTGCGGATATGACCTCACCGCCCACCTTCAGATTGCCGCCAACGTCGCCCTCGCCTGGCGCACGGGTGAAACCGGGGCTATCACCTGCCCTGAATGCGGCCGCACATTTGGCATTGTGCGCCGCCTGCTCACCCGCCCCGTCCACGTGCGGTTCTTTGCCCCATCGATCGGGGCCCTGATCGTCGCTGCGGCCCTCCTGGCGATGCATCCCCCGAACATCGCCCGGGCAGTGCGCGCCGTGCCCACGCCGGTGCTCATGGCTGGCGACCGGTGGCTGGGGGTGCAATGGCCCGTGCGTTTGCAGCGAGAACTGCGCCGCCGCCATCGCGAGGGCGATCTGTCTCCGTCGCAGGATCGGGCGATGATCCCGCTGCTCGTGCGTGATTTGCGCGATGACAAGATCCGATTCAACGCGATCGACGCGCGCTGGCTGCTCACCGCGTTGGGCGACGACGCCGTGCCTCACATGCTCGCGGCGCTTGAGTCCGACGACTCCCAGCAACGCCGCGAGGCAGCGGGCATCCTGCGCGGTCTCGGCCATCCGCCATCCGCAGCGCTGCTTCACGTCAGTTTTGACGACCTGCGCCACGACAGCGTGCCGCGCAGCGCGACCTCGGCCGCATCGTACCTGCTGAAGCACCTGGACCTGGCCGAGACGCACGTGCGCCGGGGCCTTGCCTCCGATGACCATCAGCAACGCCTGATCTGCGCCGGTCTGCTCGCGATGGGCGGGCGCACGCGGTACACCGATAAGGTGATGCCGATCCTGATCGCGCACATGGCTGACAACCGGTCCTCGGGCGATGCGACGTTTGCGGTGCAGGCGATCGGCGGCCTTGGCGAGGCGGCTCTGCCGCACCTGCTGCCGTATCTCGATGCCCCGGACGATCAGCAGCGTGAGATCGCGCGGTTTCTGGCGGTGAAGTTCGACCCCGGCGCGAAGTGCACTGCCCACATCTTCCACCCGCCCCCGGATCTGCTCTTCATGTGCCGGAGCATTGACCCCACGCGTTGGGGGCGGTCAGTCATGCAGTTGCCGTACTTGGCCACTTTACCGGACCAGAGCGCGCCGTGACGAACACGCCCATCCCTCCCGCGCCGCGCGGGTGCCGGTGTGCGGCCTGCCGCGCGACCGCGCGGCATCAGCCGTTGCGTCAGGAGTCCTTCTTCTTGCCCCCGATCCCCAGCAGCTTCTTGAACATGATCCCGATGAAGAACACCACCACGAACCCCAAAAAGATCAGGCCCCAGGGGTTCCTGCCCCACCGGATGAGCAACCAGTCCTTGATTCCGTCGATGATCGATTCCATGCCAGACCCTCCCCGCTCGTGAGCGGCGGCGATACTGCGCGCCAGCATATCCCATCGGGAAGCCGGCGTCGAGCACAAGTCCCCGCCCCCGCCCCCGGTCGCGCCCCCGGTCGTGCCGGGCGTCCGGGGGAGTTCACCACAGAGACACAGAGGGCACAGAGAAGGCACAGGACTCGGAATGTATGGCCTGTTTGAACACGGCCCGCTCAATCTCTTTCACCTCTGCGCCTCTGCGGTGAATTCTTTGCCGGGGCGCGTCCGGCGGCCTGTCGCAGGCCGTACAGGGCGATGAGGGCCAGCAGGGCGATGTTGGGAAAGAGAAGGGGGGCGAAGATGGGGGCCCCGAAGATGAAATTGTCCAGGGTCGAGGTCATCTCGCCGCGCAGGTTCGCCCCGGCGTGGAGCAGGAAGCCGACCACGCCCACGAGCATGGACACGAGCAGCGCGGCAATGCTGCACGCACGGAAGCCTGCGTGGCCGTGGTGGGTGGGCAGGAGGGCCACGAAACCCACGATGAGGGCCGCCGTCACCACCGGAATCCACTCCGAGGCGTAGAAAAACCCGTTCTGCGCGTGGTCGGCCAGACTCAGGGCGAAGTTGCCGATCGCCCCGCCCAGGGCCAGCAGCGTCACCCATATCGCCCATTCGCTCGTGCGGCCGGGCACCATGCGATTGAGCAGGATGAGAAAGCCCACGCCCGCATAGGCCAGCGGGGCGATGAACGGGGCGGTGTAGACGAGATGGTGCAGCGTCTGCCGCTCGAAGAAGTGGCTGTTGAGGTGCTCGAGCATGCCGCTGATGCCGATCGCCAAGGCGCCATAACCAACGAGCAGGCCAATCAGCCGCCCCCACCCCCACCCCCGGATGCGCGGCGGCGGGGGGAAGCCGCCTTTTCGCCACGCCCAGATCAGCGCGATCGGCGCGGCAATCGAGAACGCCAGCGGAATCCACTGCGACCAGACGCTGAAGGCATTCACCGAATGCGCGACCGCGATGTCGGCGGCGAGCGCGGCGAGATTCGCGATCGCGAAGACCTCGACCAGCACCACCGGCTCGCGAAGGCGTGAAAGGAATGCGGGCACGATCGACTACTCCATTCCCGGCGCGACCGCGTGCTCATTTCCGGGCTCATCGGCCCGCGCCGTCTCCTGCGCGGCAGCGCGGCGCAGCTCCTCGGCCAGGCGGCGGATCTCCGCGGTCTTGTTCACCAGCTCGTAGAAGCCGTGCCACTGGACGAAGTCCGCCCCGCCCATGAACGCCCCGTGCTTGGCCGTGCGCCCGTAGTAGTGCCACAGGTCGAAGTAGATGAACTCGATCGGCTCATCGAAGGGCGCTGCGGTGAGCAGGCCCTCGGCCTTGAGCTCGTTCATGATCGCCTCGGCATCCAGCACCATCTTGTTGGTGGAGACGACGACCTCCTCGGCCTCGGCGTAGAACTGCTCGATGCGCGGCGTGGTGTGGCACTTCAGGCAGGTCTCCTTCATGGCGTCCTGCCCCTGCTGATAGGTCGGGCGCTTGTCCGACACCGCCGCGAAGAGCCAGTACGACAGCCGCTCGGTGGTGTCGTGCGTCACCGCCTGCCCGTCCAGCCCGCTCATGTGGCAGGTGGCGCAGGTGGGCACGGGCATGTCGCGGGTGGTGAGTTCCTTCGGCGGCGCGGAGAGGTTCATGCGCGCGTGCTGGGCGTGGAACAGGATGCCGTGCTTGGACTCCTCGTAAATCTCGATCTGCGAGTGGTCCGGCCCCATGTGACACTGCCCGCAGGTGCGCGGCGTGCGGGCCAGCTCGACCGAGGCGACGTGCCGCGCGTGGCACGCGGTGCAGGTGCCGATCGAGCCGTCGGCGTTGGGCCTGCCCACGCTGTGGCACTGCTGGCAGCCGCGCGTGATGGCGGCGGGGCCTTCCAGCATGGCCAGGGCGTTGGCATCGCGCTGCACCGCGCCGGGGTGGTATCGCTCCGCGTGGGCGATCTGCTCGGGCGTGAAGTCATCCGCCCCCGTCACCGCCGCCCACGCGGGCGCGGCATGGCGGCTGCGGAGAAACTGCTCGTACTCGGTGCGATGGCACTGGCGGCAGTTGAGCGCCGTCATCTTCGAGGAGATCACGAACCCGCGATGATCCAGCGAATGCTGGCCGGGCTGCACGCCGTGGCAGTCCAGGCAGGTGATGCCCGCGGCGGCGTGCGCGCTCATCTCGTATTCGTGGACGACCGCGCCCGTCTCGCGGCTGTGGCAGTCGGCGCACTTGCCCGTGGCGACGACGAAGCGCGAGGTCGGCTGGCCGGCGATCAGCGGCGGGCGGAAGCGGTTGATGATGAACGCCGAGACGATCAGGGCCGTGCCGATGAAGACCGCGATGAAGACGCCTTTGAAAGACATGTCGGCCACCTTTCGCCCGCCCTCCGGCAGGCCTGATCGTGCTCAATTGCAACCGACGGCCACGATACCGCGATTCGCCGAGCCATCAAGCAGGAGCGCGGCGCCACTGATTCACCGCCGCGGTCGTCAGGCGATTCCGATGGCCGCGATGAGGCACAGATTGAGGTCGATTCACGGTTTGAGGTGGCAGTGCGGCGGGGAATCAGTGCGAGCGGTCGCTGGCGGTTGATTGGGAGCAATGCTGGCGGCGGTTGCCCATCGCACCGACTCGCCCTCGGCAGGCCGGTGCGCGGCAACCGAAGTCCGGCGACGGGCGAGTCAGCGGCGACGTGCAAGTGCCGCGCGGCCGTGCATCCGCCGCATCGCAGCGCGGTACTCCTAGGGACACACAAAGGAGATCCGCCATGATGAAGCACGAGTCGAACGGCGAAGCGGCCATCTCGCGGCGCACGATGGTGGCCATGGGCGGAGGCCTGGCGGCGATGGCCCTGACGGGCGCGACCCCGGCCCGCGGGCGGACACGATCGCCCCGGAGCGACCAGCCATCCGCCGGCGCTCTGCCGCCGGGTTTCCCCCACCAGGACCCGGCGCTGGTGAGGGAGGTCGTCGGCAAGTCGCACTTCGACCTCGATGCCGTGCGCGAACTCGTGACAGCGCGGCCGGCGCTGGCCAAGGCCGCCTACGACTGGGGATACGGCGACTGGGAATCGGCACTGGGCGCGGCATCGCACGTCGGCCGGCCGGACATCGCCGAGGTGCTCATGGCCCACGGGGCGCGGCCGAACGTCTTCACCTTCGCCATGCTGGGCAACCTCGCCGCCGTCCGCGCGGCGATCGAGGCCCATCCGGGGGCGGGGGCGGGGGCCGGAGTGCAGCGCACGTTCGGTCCGCACGGCATCACGCTGCTGTCGCACGCTCGCGCCGGCGGCGATGCGGCCAAAGAGGTCCTGGCGTACCTCGAGGAACTCGGCGATGCGGACATCGGGTACACCAACCTGCCGCTCGATGATGCGCAGAAGCAGGCGATCATGGGGCGGTACCGGTTTGAGGTCGGCGGCGAGCCGTTCGAGGTCGTCGAGATGCGCGGCGGCGGACCGGGCCTCAAGTACGGCGAGGACTTCCCCCGCGGCCTCCTGCACCAGGGCGACCTGGCGTTCCACCCCGCGGGGGCCGATGCGGTGCGCTTCACGTTTACGGTCGAGGATGGCGCGGCGGTGTCGTTCGAGTACCGCGATGGGGATGTCGCACTGACGGCGAAGCGCGAGGCGTAGCCGCGCGGTGCCACTGATTCCCTCGCCGCTTTGGGCGAGGGAATCAGTGCGGCTGCCAAGGCGGAAACATCCGATGGCGCGCATCGCCTGTCCGCGCTGAGCACTGACTCGCCCCCAAAGCCGGGCGAGTCAGTGGCACCATCCGCGGGCAATGTCATCGGCGCTCGATCACGATGTCCGCCACGACGGCGCAGTGGTCCGTCGCGATCGGATCGTCGATGACCTCGGTGCCCACGACCGTGATATTCAGCCCCGGCGGCGCGCGCAGAAGGATCCAGTCGATGCGGCGATCGGGTGCGCCGCTGGGGAAGGTCGGTCGGGGATCATCGGCGAAGGCGTCACGGTAGCCGGCCTCCTCCAGCAAGTACGCCATGGTGGGTGTCGGTGGCGGCGCGTTGAGGTCACCGGCGAGAATGATCGTGGCGTCATCGTGCGGCGGCGATGAGAGGATCGACGCGATCAGCCGCGCCTGCTCCAGCGTGTCCAGGCCCGAGTCGTGGGCCAGGTGGGTGCCGGCGAAATAGATCGGCCCCAGCAGGCGCTTCTTCGGGTCAGCCGGATGCACACCGATCACCACCAGCGCCCGCGGCTCGCTGCCCTCGATCTTCGGCAGGGCGCGCGTGATCGCTTCCTCGATGGGCCAACGTGAAAGGATCGCCTCGCCGTACTCGCCGGCCTGGTACGGCATTGCCGCGCCGTAGAGGTGGTGCATGCCGGTGAGGCGGGCCAGTTCGGCGGCCTGATCGACACCGGAAGCACGCGATGTGCCGCGATCCACCTCCTGAAGCGCCACCAGGTCCGGATCCTGCGCGGCAATGACCGCGGCGAGGCGCGCCAGGTCGAACACGCCATCCGTGCCCTCGCCGTGGTGGATGTTGTACGTCATCACGCGAAGGGTGAGCGAACCGCCGCCCGCATCGGCGCAGCCCGCCAGCGCGAGCACGCTCGCCAGCGCGATGACCGCACAGCGCATCACTCCAATCGCCGCCCAATGCCTCGTATTCATGGCCACGGGCAGTTTCTCGTGTCGATCGCCTCTTGCCAAGTGCCAGGTGCCTTCTGCCTATTGCCTACTGCCTATTGCCTCTCTTCTCACCAATACGCATCCACCTTGATTTTCAGTGTGCCGTCGTCCTGGCGCTGCCAGATGAGCATGAACTCGACCACGCTCGTGCGGCGCTGGTCGTCGCGCACGTAGGTCAGGATCGACCTGCCGCGCTGGATGGCCAGGCCTTCCTCGCCTTCGATGGAGTGCGTCACCAGCGACCAGTCCACGCCCCGGCCGAAACCCAGCCAGTATTCCTCCAGTGCCGCGCGGCTGCCGCCCCGGGTGTCGCCGCCCGGCCCGAGCAGGATGCCGTCATCGGCGTAGAAGGACGCCACGCGCTTCAGATCGTTCTCGCGCATCGCCTGTTCCATCTGCGCGCACAGTGCGGCGATCTCCTGGCGAAGGCCCGCATCGGCCGTCGGTGTCCGGGCCGGCGCGGAGGCACGAGGCGTCGAGGCGCAGCCGGCCATCAGCGTCGCCATCAACAGCACGCCCGCGCCCAGGATCGCCACGACCAGGCGATTCGCGTGTCCGACGGCCGCCGAACGGAGTGCGCCCGCGTCACGCCCCGCAACCCCCGCAACCCCCGCAAGCTCCGCAACCCGCACTCGCACATCGCACCTCCATGCAATCATCGCCTCGATCCAATCTGCGCCATCTGCGCAATCTGCGGCTACTCCCTCGTGGCCGCCAGGTAGCCATCCACATCCGGCGCATCCGGCCGCGCGAGCACGTGCTCGATGTACGCCCGCCGCTCGTGCTCGATGACCTGCATGTCCCACACACAGATCGACTCACCCCCGGACGCGGATGCGGGCCGCCACGTCCCCTTGGGGCCGGTCTCCTTCACCCACACCCGGATCGGCAGCTCGTTCTCGCGGTCCCACCAGCACAGCACCAGGTAGTGAACGCCCCGGCCCTGGTGGCGGATGATGAGCCCCACCCCCGGCCGGACCCGGGTGACGGCCGGGCGCGGCAGGATCTCGTGCACCAGCGCCATGCCATCCTCGTACGCCGCCTCATCGAGCGGCTCGCTGCCGTACACGATGTCGTACATCTTCAGCCGCCATCCATCGTGCGTGTGGATGCCGGCGAAGCGGGTGGGACGATCGACGTAGGTCTCGGACACTGCGAAGTCTGACATGATGTGCGTCTTGTACCGGACCGGGCGGCCCCGGTTCGATGCGCCCTGCCGCGCCCGGCCGGTTCCGCCCTCACGAGCCCTCCCCGCCCTGCATCTGCTCGATGAACGCGTTGGCCTCGGCGATGGAGATCTCCATCTCCGCGATGAGCCGGGTGACATCCGACTGGAGCTCGGCCACGTTGGTCTGGAGCGATGCGATGGCCTGGGCGTTGAGGTTGTGCTTGAGAAACAGCACCTGGTCCTTGAACGCGGCCAGCACCGGGTCCATGGTCGCCTCGGCCTGCTTCATCTTGCCCAGCAGCCGCGCGTACTGAGTGCGCGTGTCCTCGAGCTGCTGCTCGCTGGCGCGGCGGAGCGAATCGCTGGAATACTCATCCAGCTCGTCCTCCCACTCCTCGAACAGGGCCTTGGCCACCTGCTCGACGGCCTTGATGCGGTCCCGCACATCCGCCGCCTGGGCGATGGACTTCTCGTACTCGCGGTTGAGCCGGCTGTAGACCGACTCCAGCTCCGAGGGCTGGGCCCGGGTGACCGCCAGGAACTGATCGAGCGCGGAGTTGAACTGCTCCTTGGCCTCCTCCTGGTCATCGCGGGCCTCCTGCACGCGATCGACAAGCTGCTCGCGCTTGGCGTAGCCGAACTTCTCCTTCAGGGCGATGCGCGTGGATGCGCAGCCGGCGGCGAGCAGGAGCGTCAGGCCGGCGGCCAGGGTCATGCGCGGCAGTCGATAGGGCATCATCGAGCGATCTCCTGGGGTCGGGCTGACGACAGCGTAGTCATTCGGCCGCGGGTCCGCCCGCCACGACAAACGGCGGCTCTTGCGGTACGCTGCGCACTGGCCCCGGGGCGTTCGAACCACTGGAGGAGTCCCGACCATGTCATCGCGCCGCCTGTCACTGAACCGCCCGTCGTGCCTGTGCCTGCTGACCATCCCGTTGTGGGCGGTCTTCGCGACCGTCGCCGCCGCCGCGCCGCAGGATCCCGCGGTCGCTCCCGCACCGACGTTCCAGGAAGACCCGCAGGGATGGATGCGGGCCAACTATGTCAAACACGAATACCAGATCCCCATGCGCGACGGCGTGAAGCTCCATACGGCCGTCTACACGCCAACGGACACCTCGCAGGAATGGCCGTTCATGATGATGCGCACGCCCTATTCCTGCCGGCCGTACGGCGAGGAGAACTATTCGCGCTCGCTCGGCCCCGAGCCGCAGTTCATGTTCGACAAGTTCATCTTCGTCTACCAGGATGTCCGGGGGTGCTGGATGAGCGAGGGCGAGTTCGTCAACATGACGCCGCACGTGCCGCGCAAGACCTCGCCGAACGACATCGACGAGAGCTCCGACACGTACGACACCATCGAGTGGCTGGTGAAGAACATCCCCAACCACAACGGCAAGGTGGGGCAGTGGGGGATTTCCTATCCGGGGTTCTACGCCGCGGCGAGCATGATCGACGCCCATCCCGCGCTGATCGCCGTCTCGCCGCAGGCCCCGATCGCCGACTGGTGGTACGACGACTTCCACCATCACGGGGCGCTGTTCCTGCCGCACGCCTTCGGGTTTCTGTCCAGCTTCGGTCTGCCGCGCCCCGAGCCGACGACGGAGCGGCGGCGAAGGGGCTTCGAGTTCTGGACGCCGGACGGGTACGAGTTCTACAAGGACATGACGCCGCTCTCGAAGGCCAACGAGATCTACCTCAAGGGCGGGATCGCCTTCTGGAACGACATCGTCGCCCATCCCAACTACGACTCGTTCTGGCAGAAGCGCAATCTCCTGCCGCACCTCAGCGACGTCGCCCCCGCGGTGATGACGGTGGGGGGGTGGTTCGACGCCGAGGACCTCTACGGCGCGTGCCAGATTTACCGCAGCGTCGAGGAGAAGAACCCGGATGTCTTTAACATCTGGGTGATGGGCCCGTGGGTCCACGGCGGCTGGGCGCGGGGGCAGGGCGAGTCGGTCGGGCACGTCCACTTCGACAGCGCCACATCGGAGTATTACCGCGAGCACATCCAGCGGCCGTTCTTCTACCACTATCTGCGCGGCGAGGGCGCGCTGGACCTGCCCGAGGCGTCCGTCTTCGAGACGGGCACGAACATCTGGCGCGAGTTCGACGAGTGGCCGCCCGCGGCGGCGCAGGCCCGCGCGCTCTATTTCGGCGAGGGCGAGTCGCTCGCCTGGGAGGCCCCGCGCGCGACCGGGGGCGGGGGCGCGGGCGCGGGCGCGGCCTACGACGAGTTCATCAGCGACCCGAACAAGCCGGTGCCCTTCACCGATGAGATCGCCTCGGGCATGACCCGCGACTACATGACGGATGACCAGCGTTTCGCAGCGCGGCGGACGGATGTGCTGGTTTATCAGACCGAGGTGCTGGACGAGCCGGTGACGCTGGCCGGGCCGCTGATCGCCGACCTGGTCGTCTCCACCTCGGGCACCGCTTCGGACTGGATCGTCAAGCTCATCGACGTCTATCCGCCGGACTTCCCCAACTCCGACGACACGCCCGATCGCCTGCGCATGGCCGGCTACCAGCAGATGGTGCGCAGTGAGGTGATCCGCGGGCGGTTCCGCAACAGCCACGAGAAGCCCGAGCCGTTCACGCCGAACCAGCCCACGAAGGTCGAGCTGCCGCTGCAGGATGTGCTGCACACCTTCAGGCCCGGCCACCGCATCATGATCCAGGTGCAGTCCACGTGGTTCCCGCTGGTGGACATCAACCCGCACAAGTACGCGGAAAACGTGTACATGGCGAAGGAGAGCGACTTCATCAAGGCCACCCAGCGCGTCTATCGCGGCGGCGCGCACGTGTCGAAGATCCGCGTGGGCGTGCTGCCGAACCAGCGATAGCGCTCCACGGGTGGGTCGTTTCATCGCCCTCCCGATGTCTGTTCATGCCACTGGAGATGAAGCCAACCTGCGAGCGCTGCGGCGGGGCTCTGCCCGCGGATGCCGAGGCCCGCATGTGCAGCTACGAATGCACGTTCTGCCCCGCGTGCGCGCGTGCCCTGGACGACACATGCCCCAACTGTGGCGGCGAGCTTGTGGCCCGCCCCCGCCGTCAACCGCCGGTCTCAGGCCCATGACTGACCGGGCGAGCTTCCATTCGCACGATGAGCAGTTCATGACCGACCGCATCACCGCCCTTGAAGAGAAGCACGCGTTCCTGGAGCACCAGGTCGAGCAGCTCGACGGCGTGATCCGCGAGCTGTACGACGTCGTGGAAGGCCTGCGCCGGGAGATTCGGGCGGCCCGGGCGCACATCGACAAGGTCGAGACGCGCCTGGTCGAGTCGCTGGCCGAGGATGAGCCGGCGACCTGACGCACCGTTGGCGCCTGAACGACAGCGCCCGGCCGTGCGGCCGGGCGCTGGAGCGAATCATCGTCGCGGAGGAGGGGCCTTACGCCGCCACCTCCGAGATGTAATCGTTGTCGTCGTCGGGATTCGCGTTCCTGTTCGCGCCTCCGCTCGGCGCCGCCTTCGGGGCCGGGGCGTTCTGGTTGAAGCGAGGCACGGGCTGGGCGGGAGGCGGGGGCATGCCGGGCAGGCCGGTGAACGCGCCCGCATCGGCCTGGCCCTGGCCTTTGCCGCGCGCGACGGCCGGGGCGGGGTGCAGGGAGGTCGTCGGGCTCGGCCGGCTCGGCGCGGCAGCGGGATCGGCCGCGGGAATGACCGGGAACGAGGGCGGTGCATAGCCGCCGATCGGCGCATCGAGACTCTCCGAGCCGCCGGCGAAGCTGTGCTCATCCGAGGGCAGGCCGGCGAAGCGATTCCGCCAGTCCTGCGTGAAGCACAGCACGGTGATCAGGCCGCCGTAGCCGAGCATGATGAGGTTGATGATGCTGAACTCGCCGAGGATGCTCAGTCCGTTCAGGCCGAAGAGGCCCAGGCCGCTGATGATGCACAGCGTGCGGCCCCACGGCCTGACCTTGAGCACGCCGACGCCCGAGAAGAGCAGCAGGCCGCCGAAGATGGCCGAGACGATGCCCATCACGACGACGATCATGCCGCCGAGGGTGCCGATGGCGCCCACGCCGGCGAGGTCGGGATCGCCGCCCGACTCGATCGAGGCGCTTCCAATGGCCAGCAGCCCGCCGCCGAGGATCATCAGCAGCGAGGCGAGCGCGCCGATGGCGCCGAGCACGATGTTGAGAATGCCGACCGTCGTCATGGCGCCGTTGCGTGTACCGCTCATGTCATGCCCCTTTGCCGGCCGCGACCGGCGTTGAGTCCAAGTCGTGCGATTGCAGACCTTGATTTCATCGGAAACCACGACCGCGGCGTTTTCCGCGACTCGCGTGTTTTTTCGCTGTCGGCGCCGTCATTCCGCGCAGTCCCATAAGATCGCCCCAGCGCCCCGGCCGGGTTCGCGGGGAGGCCCGGAGACATGACGCCAACCCGGCGGCGGGGACGAGGTCAAGTCCGGGGGCGGCGGCGGGGACGAGGTCAAGTCCGGGGGCGGGGGCCGCATCGTCGTCACCCGCCGCCGATGTCCCCTGACCATCGGGATTCCGGCATCTGCCGCAGCGCCGCCTCGCGATCCGACTGGCTTTGACGGCGCCGGCGGCCTACAGATTCCCTGACTGCGGACGTGACATAGCGGGAGAGTGCGAGATCATGAGCGATCGAGAAGAACGCGTGCCCGTGGCCGACGATGAAGGCGGCCAGACCGCCGCCGTGAAAGCCCCCCCCGGAACCCGGCCGAGGCCCGACACCGCGCCGCCGCGCGTCGATCGACTCCCGCCCTGGAACGTCCTGCTGCACAACGACGAGGTCAACGACATGGGCTACGTGGTGGAGGCGATCATCGCTCTCACGCCGCTGAAGCCCGAGTGCGCCATCGAGCGCATGTTCGAGGCCCATCGCACCGGCGTCGCCCTGCTTCTCAGCACCCACAAGGAACACGCCGAGCTCCTCCAGGAGCAGTTCGCGTCCAAGCGCCTCAAGATCACCATCGAGGCCGGGCGCTGATCAGCGCGGCGTCGGTTCGTTCGCGCCGAGATGCGCCTCGAGCCCCGCGATGACCGCCGCGAACACCTCATCCTCGCCCCGCGATGCATCCACCAGCAGGTAACGCTGCGGCATGGCCTCGGCCTGCCGCCGGTAGCCCTCGCGCACGAGGCGGTGAAACGCCGCGCCCTTCTGCTCCATTCGATCCAGCAGGGGATTGAGCCGCCGCGCGGCGACGGTCTCATCCACGTCGAACACCACCACCAGGTCCGGCCAGTTCGGTCCGATCGCCACCTGTCCCACGGCCGTGATGTCCTCCTCGCGCAGGCCGCCGGCGGCGCCCTGGTAGGCCAGCGTCGAGCTGATGAACCGGTCGGCGAGCACGAACCGCCCGGCCTGCCGCGCCGGCGTGATGACCTGCTCGATGAGCTGGGCGCGGCTGGCCATGTAGAGCATCATCTCGCACATCAGGCTCATGTCGGTGTTCTGCGGGTCGAGCAGGATGCCGCGGATCTGCTCGCCGATGGCCGTCCCCCCCGGCTCGCGCACCTCGCACACATCCACACCCAGCGCGCGGCAGTGGGCGGCGAACCGCGCGAACTGCGTCGATTTGCCCGAGCCGTCCGGGCCGTCGAACACGATGAAGCGGCCGGGCAGCCGCTGGGCAAGATCGCTCATCGACGCGGACTATCCCGGCTCACGACGGCGCTGGCAAGCCCCCGGAAGCGTGCGCGGCCGGGTGAATTCGAGGGTCGACCGCCCGCATCGGGCCGCAATCGCCGATTCGCACTTGGCTCGCCGCGGCAGGAAGCCGACTATCCTTGTAACGATGTGGATCGAGCTGCGAGACGGATACCGGCGGCCCGTGGGCGAGGTCGAGATCGACCCCGCGCAGCAGCCCAGCCGCGCGCGTCTCGCGGGGGAGGACCGGGAGATCTTCCTCAACTGGGACACCGCCCTGGACGACTCGGGCCAGCTTCGACGCTGCCTGTCGTGCGGCTGCCGCGACATGTTCCGCGAAAAGGCCTATCCGCCGATCGTCGGCGTGATCGTCGTGCTGAACTACGCCGGCCTGCTCGTCGGCGCATTCGGCGGCGCTGAGAACACTCTGGTGTGGGTCGGCATGATCGTGCTGCTCGTCCTCGGCCTGCTCGTGCTGGTCTATGCCCGCACGAGACTGGTCTGCTACGCCTGCCGCACGGCGTACTACGGCCTGCCGATCGCGCGGTATCACCGCTCGTGGGACCGCTCGATCGCGGATCGCCATCTCCTGCCTCAGGACGCGGCGCCGGAGGCGAGCTCAGCGGCCGCGGCCGGGGGAGAGCCGGCGGACGCCGATGCCGCCGATGTGCTGGCCTTCGATGAGCTTCAGCGCGAGGAGTCCATCGCGTGAGCCGCCCGCCGCGCCTGCTGCTGCTGCTGGGTGGAGGCGGTCACGCGGCCGTCGTGGCCGACGCCGCCCGCACCGCGCACCTCGAGGTCATCGGCTTTCTCGATGATGATCCGGACGCGGCCCGGCGCGCCGAGCGCGCCGGCCTGAAGCGCCTCGGCGCCCTGGATGACCTCGCGGAGATCATCCGCACCGGCGATCCGGGGCTGATGGTGCATGCCGCGATCGGCGATCCCGCGCTCCGCCGGCGCTGGATCGACGCCGCCCGCGCCGCAGCCCCGTCGGCGGCGTTCGAGCCGATCATCCACGCCTCATCTGTCGTCTCGCCCTCGGCGACGATCGGCGACGGGGCGTTCATCGGGCCGCTGGCGGTGGTCAACGCGCGGGCGTCGATCGGCGAGGGTGCGATCGTCAACAGCGCGGCGGTCATCGAGCACGACTGCGTCGTGGGGCCATATTCGCACATCGCGCCGAACGCGACATTGTGCGGCGGGGTGCGCATCGGCGCGGACTGCCTCATCGGCAGCCGCGCGGTCGTGCGCCCCAACGAGGTGATCGAGGACCGGGCGACGATCGGGGCGGGGGCGGTGGTGGCGATGCGCATCCCCGCCGGGGCCACGGCGAGGGGGGTTCCCGCGCGATTATCGGAATAAGCGGAGACGGCCGCCGAAGTTGCCGCCGCGCATGGCCGATAGCGGCAGCATGGGATCATGCCGCGCCATTCCGATGCTCGCCGTGGCGGCGATGCCGTGGCTCGCCGGCTGCCATGAGCGGCAGGTGACGGTGGAGGAGACGCCGATCCGCATCATCAGCGAGCAGGTCGGCCGCGGCCGCATCGCCGACGATGGCCGCACCGTCTACATCGACTACGAGGTGACGCTGCCCGGCGGGGAGACGGTCCTCAAGCACAAGGACTGGCGCTTCGTGGTGGGGGCGGGCTCCGTCGTGGAGGGGATGGATGAGGCCGTGCGCGGCATGCGCGCCGGCGGGGAGCGCACCGTCGATTGCCCGCCGCACAAGCACTGGGGCCGCATCGGTCATGGCGACGAGATCCCGCCGAACACGAACCTGATCTTCCACGTGAAGCTGAATCGCGTGGAGTGACGGCGAGACGGGTGGCGTGCTACCCGCCGCTTTGGGCGGGAAGCACGCGGCGAACGAGCGCGAATGATTGCATGCCCACGCCCGCGTGGTCTTCGCCCGCCCCCGGGGCATCGGCGAATACCACGCCACCCTTCGCGTGCCCGTGGCTATCCCATCACGGCGCTGATGGCCCTGGCGATGAAGTACACGCCCAGGAACCCGATGATCGCCAGGCCCAGCAGGATCGCCGCATCGCGCGGCTTGATCTTGTAGAGCACCAGCGACAGGCCCGCGGCGATCGGAAGCTGCAAGGCCGACTGCAGGACCCACTCCCACGAGTTGGACAGGAGGTTCATGAACGTCGCCAGGCGCATGAGGGCGACGATGCCCGCGGCCCGCGCGAACGTGAGCCGCAGGTCGCCCGCGGGCCGCTCCAGCAGGATCGAGAGCACCTTGACGGCAGCGGCGGCGGCGGCGATCCACATACCGCTGATGACGACCTCGGCCAGCACGCCGCGCACGCGGCCCGACTCGGGATCCGGGTAGAGCCCGCTCGCGCCGGCGAGGAGCCCGATCAGCAGCACGCCGAAGCCGACGGCCGCCATCACGCCGGGAGTAATGAAGTCGCCCAGGCCGGGAGGGCAGATGGGCGTGGCCTGCCAGCGCTCGGTCGCGGTCTGCTCCACCTCCTCGACGGTGACCTCGCCCTTGGCGGTCTGGATGACCTTCATGGTCTTGAGGTCGAATCCGCAGTGCACGCAGATGAGGTTGCGCGTGCTGCCCATCGACTTGCCGCAGTTGGGGCAGATGTCCAGAGAGTGGATGTAGTCGCTGTCTTGCTCGATCTCCGGCTCGAAGTGCTTCTCCTCGGGTCCGTCCTCGCGCTTGGGCAAATTCAGGGACTCGAAGTCGAAGTTCTCGATGGGCAGGGGCTCGACGCCGCGCGACACCTCGATGTCCGGCTCCTCGTGCCGCTTCTGCTCCTCGGGCGGGGGGGCGTCGGGCTCATTCCGGGGCTGGATGGGGTACGTTTTGTCGTCTTCGTTGGGCATGGTCATCGGGAGGCATCGGCATGCGGCCCGGCGTGGGCCATGACGGTCGAGGCGCGGCTCGACGGGACCGGATCGGACCGGAGGCAACGATACGCACCTGGCCGCCACTTCGGAACCCTCCGGCGCCGGCGGATATCATCGGTCCGCCCGCCGCCGATGCACGGGGGCGTCCCGGCCACGGCCATTGCGGCCGCATCCTGGGCCCGTCATACGGGTAAGTCGCGGTGAATCCATCGAACCCACCCCCACCAGAGGAGAAACAATGAAGTCGTCCATTCTTGCCTTCACCCTGCTCGCGACCGTCGCACTCATCGCCGGGGCCGCCCTGGTCCCGGCGCCTGCCGCGCCCGCGCCGGCAACGGCCGCCGCCGCGACGACGTTCCAGGTCGACCCCGTCCACTCCACCGGCATATTCCGCATCCACCACAACGGCGCGGGCATGTTCTACGGCCGTTTCAACAACGTGACAGGCACGATCGCGTACGACGCGGCCAACCCCGCGACCCTGGCCTTCGATGTCGCCATCGAGGTCGAGAGCGTGGACACCGGCAGCGAGCGGCTCGACGGGCATCTCAAGTCGCCCGATTTCTTCAATGCGGCCGAGTTCGCCCAGATGACCTTCAAGTCCACCGAGGCCAGCGCCGTCGATGATGACACCTACAAGGTCACCGGCGACCTGACCATTCACGGCGTCACGAAGTCCATCACGACCGATGTGGACCTGACCGGTATGCGGGAAGGCCGCCGCGGGGCCGTCATCGGATTCGAGACCGTCTTCACCGTCGATCGCACCGAGTTCGGCATGGCCTACGGCATCGACCGCGGCGCGCTGGGCAAGGATGTGCGCCTGATCGTCGCCCTCGAGGCCGGCGCGGCCAACCCCGCGGCGTCGGACTGACGCGGTTCGCTCGCGAGCACAATGGCATGAACGTGCGGCGGCGATGACCGATGGTGGATCACCTGCTCAATGGCGTGCTACTGCCCGCGCTCGTCGCCGCCGCGATTCTGTGCGCGGGCTGGCGGCCGTGGCGGAAACGCGACCGGGTCCGGACCGGCCACTGGTCGGCGGCCATCGCCATGGCCGTCGCGGGCGCGATGAGCTTCGTCAGCCGCGCCTGGCCGTTGTGGACCGATCCCGACGCCGGCCCCACCCACTCGCTGGCCGAGGCCGTGCGCGGCAGCATGATTCTGCTCACGCCGTCGGCCCGTATCGACCGCATCGTCCTGCTGATCCTCGCGACGGGCGGAATCGGCCTCGCCGCGTCCCTGGTGAAGCGCCCCGCCGCGCGCGCAATCGGAACCGCCGGCCTGTTGGCCCTGGCGATGGGGCTGATCATCCGGCCGCCCGATCATCCCGCCTTCACCACGTTCGGTGTGCTCGGCCTGTGTGCGACCGCGGTCACGCTCTGGGCGATGACCGAGCCGCTTGCCGCGCTTCGGGCGGGCGCATCGCTGCCGCTGTCCTTCCTGGTCCTGCTTGGCGGGGTCTCGTGGTTCATGGCCATCAATGATCTGCTCATGCTGGCTCTGGTGTGCGCGGCGATCGGCGCGTCGGCGGGAATGGCGGCGATCGTCGCCGGCCTCAACCCGACGTTCTCGCTGGCGCGAGGCGGCACGCCCGTCCTCATCGCGACCCTGGCGGTGACGATGTGGCTGGGCGCGTGGTATCACCAGGGCGATGCGCCTCGGATCGCGTTCGTCCTGCCCCTGGCGGGACCAGCGCTGCTGTGGTTCGGTGAGCTGCCGCTTGTCGCGCGGCGGCGGCCCTGGGTCGGCCTGCTCGTGCGGCCGGCGCTGGCCGGTATTCCTGTAGCCATCGCCCTCGGCTTGGCGATGAAAGGTCAGCCCACGGGCTCGTAGCCGACGCTGTGCGATCGGGCGCTTCGCCATGGCCGCTGCAAGGCATCGATCGGCACCAAAGGAGGTTGAAGCACCCGTGCGTCTTTCGCTTGCGTTGATTCTCTGCATGCTCCTGACCGCCGCGGCCCGCGCCAGCGACATCGAACTGGTCAGCGGCGAAGTGCTCAAGGGCGCGGTGATCGTGGAGCGGGGGCCGGAGCAGTTCGTGATCCAGCACCCGATCCTCGGGCGCATCGCGATTCGAACCACCGACATCAAGTCCATTGACGGCAAGCCGACGGGGACGGTCATCGTCCCCCCGCCCCCGGATACAACCCCGCCCCCTGGTTCGACATCGCCCCCGCCCGCGGACGGGACTCCGGCGCCGACCCCGATATCACAGCCCCAGGCGGCTGCCGATGGGTCACCTCCCGCCGAGCCCGCCACCGCGGGTGCCGAGCAGCCCGCACAGGAGCTGCCGCCGGCGGCCTCCCCGCCGATGCGGGCGATCGAACCCGAGCTGGTGATCCCCTGGGTCTCCCAGTTGGAGTTCGGGGGCATCGTGACGGAGGGCGCGACCGACTCCACCAATTTCATCCTTCGCTACCGGACGACGCGCACCGACCCGCGCAACACCACGCGCGTGGACATGAACTATCGGCTGTCCACCAACGACGGCGACCGGACCGCCAATCGGTTCGACGTCGGCGTGTTCTCGGAATGGAAGGACGAGGGCTCGCTCTGGAATGTCTTCGCCCAGGGGCGATTCGAGAACGCCGAATTTCAGGCGTGGGACCAGCGCATCACGGCCAGCGGCGGCCTGGGCTACCAGCTCATGGACCTCAAGGACGTCGATGACGCCGGCGCGACGGTCGATTTCATCAAGCTCGTCGGGCGCGTGGGCGGCGGCGCCCGCCAGGAATTCGGATCGGACGAAGACGATGTCGTGCCCGAGGGCCTCGTGGGCTTCGATCTCGACCTGCGTCTCAGCGAGGACCAGCGCATTACTGGCAACACCCGCTATTTCCCCGACCTCGACCGGGGCGGCGAGTTCCGTGTCGAGTCCAACTTCGACTGGACCATCGACATCGACAAGCTCAAGGGCGTCTCGCTGCGCCTGGGCGTCCAGCACGAGTACAACTCCCAGTCGCCGTCGGACATCCCCAACAACGACGTCGCGGCCAGGGCCACACTGGTGATCAACTTCTGACCCCCGGGGAAGGGATTCACCGCGGAGGCGCAGAGGGCGCGGAGAGGGGAGTGAATGGTTCCTGGTTCAAGGTTGGTGGGCAGCCGGACCGCACAACGGGCCCTGCCTGCCATGAACCATAGACCATAAGCCATGAACCATGAACTCTCTTCCTCCGCGCCCTCCGCGCCTCTGCGGTGAATGCCCTATCTCCGGGCCCGATAATCGACCGGCAAAATGTGCGGCAAAATCGAGCAACGGGAATTGACGGGGCGGGAATCGAATCTAGAGTTGTTGGTGATGCTGTCTTGCACATTCGTCAACCTCTTTGCCATGTGGCACTGCCGCCAGCAGAAGGCGGTCAGGGTTGACGTTGTGCCCGCGTAGGCAAGAGCCGCACGCACCCGAAACGCAACGTCAGCCCTGTCCGAAGGACAGGGCTTTTTCTTTGCCCCCGCAATGCCCGCGAACGAAAGGATGAAGCCATGACCCGCCGCCCGATCCAGCCGTCGACGCACTCGTGCCGTCTCAAACGGCTCTTCCGGCGTTTCCGCGCGGCGAGACATGGAGGAGGCGGCGCATCATGATTCCCTCCAGCCCCAATGCGTTTCTTGGACTCTATCCCACGCCGGACGGACATCCCCGGGGATCGCTGGCGGGCCTGCTGGCGGCGATGCGGGCGACGCTGGCGCCGACCGGATTCGGATATCAACTGCACCTCCAGCCCCTTCGATTCACGGATGTCATGCCGCTCTGGTCCGAACTTGGTGACGGCAGCGGCCCGGCCGGCCCATCCGGGGGAACACATCACGGCGTCACGACGCTGCTCGTCGATCTGGGAAGCATGGGCGAGTCGGCCGGCGAGGAGGGCCTTCCCCTCGCCGCGCACGCGGCACGGTACGGCCTGACCGGCGCCGCGGCGTTCGGCGAGGAGGCGCTGGCGCTGGATGATGAGGCGCTGACGCGAGTGGCCGACATGGCCGGCGAGCGTTCGCTGGCGGCGGTGCGCGTGGCCGGGCCCATCGAGGCCCGCGATGCGGAGGCCATGACCCGGGCCCTGCGGCGGGGGGACTCGCCGCTGGACTTCGAGTGCCGCGCGTTCGCGGCGCTGTATTCCGGCGGCCCCCGGAGCATCCGCCTCGAGGTGACCGAGCCCGCCCCGGCCCTGCGCGTGGTGGCCGAGGCGTTCCGGCACTACATCGCCGCGCTGCGCAAGCGCGATGTGCCCGCCATCGCCCCGCCCGAGGCCTGGCAGGTCCAGCGGCTGCTGGAGATCGCCGGCGAGATCAGCGTGCGGCCCATCGAGACCGAGATTTTCACCACCGCCATCGACGTCGGCATCTGCGTCGAGGCCGGCGGCCCCACGCGCCCCGCGGGCCGTTCGCTCATTTACGACGTCTTCAGCAACACCTGGCACGATGAGCCGTAACCCCGCCGCGCGTGTCCGCGTCCGTCTGGAACCGTCCCGGTCGTCCCTGCGAATGGATGAGTGCGACCGGGCTGACATTGGCGGCACACGCGCGGTGGAGTCAAGGGAGAAAGAACCAACGGCGGCCGGATGTGCGCACATCCGGCCGCTTTGGGTTCGCCGGGCGGTACGATGGGCCCATGCCGTCCGACCTGGTCACCTGGAAGCGATCCGGGCCCGTCGCGGAGATCGTCCTGAACGATCCGGCCCGGCGAAACGCCCTGGGGCTGGCGATGTTCGACGCCCTGGAGACGAGCATCGCATCGGTCCGCGATGACCCGGCGCTGCGCATCGTGCTTCTGCGGGGCGAAGGCGCGGCATTCTGCGCCGGGTTCGATCTCGCCGCCGCCGTCGAGGATCCGGCCCTCATGGGCCAGTTCATCCGCCGCCTCAGCCGCGCCGTTCGCGACATTCGCCGCCTGCCCCAAGTCGTGGTCATCGCCGTGCAGGGCGCGGCGATCGCCGGCGGATGCGCCCTTCTCGGCGCCGGAGATTTCGTGGTCATGGCCGCGGACGCCCGCGCGGGTTATCCCGTGCACCGCCTCGGCGTCTCGCCGGCGGTGACCATTCCCGCACTGGCCGCGGCGATCGGATCCGGCCCCGCGCGCGTGCTGCTCTTGAGCGGGCGACTGATCGACGGCGCCGAGGCGCATCGGATCGGGCTCGCCACGGACCTGTCGGAGTCCGGCGAGGTGGTTCTGGACGATGCCCGGCGGTTATGCGACCTGCTGGCCTCGAAACCCTCCGCGGCGCAGCGCATCACCAAGTCGTGGCTCAATGAGCTCGACGGTTCGGTGGACGATGCCCGCTTCGACAGCGCTGCCGAGGGCTCGATCGAACTGGCGGCCGGTGATGAGGCGCGGCGACTGCTCAGGGAATTCTGGCAGGCCAGATGAAAGCGATTCCAAACATCGGCATCAGTCGCGCGCCGCCCTCGAAGCAGAATCGAAAATTCTTCAGCCGCAAGCCGTTGAGCACTCGCAGGTTGCAACGGGCCGACGCGGGAAGATGTGAACTGCGCTTGACTGAGCAGAATCCTGTGTCAGGCTTTGAACTGAGAGGACGCATTCCGAGCCAGCCGGGACCACATCCCGGCATCCAGGTCTGCGGATGTATCTGCGTCCGCTCATCTGGATCACGAGTGCTCGACGGACACTTTGTTGCCGTCGAGCTTTTTTTGTCGTCACGAATTGGCGAGAAAGCCGCGGTGTTCACGGTCGCGACGACCCGGCGGCGATCTCGCCACGGGCTGGCCCGTTCGGCCTCGATGCCGCATCGCTGTGTTCGCCGGCGTCCGGCCCGTCGCCGCGCGCGGCGTCGCGTGCGGCGGTGCGGTGCACGCCGAGCTGGACGTAGTCGCGCGAGAAGAGCAGGTCGATCGTCCAGTCCAGGGCGATGCGCACCTTTCGCGCCAGGCGCGGCATCTTGAGCAGGTAGACCGTCCGCCACAGCCACCACGCCCAGAAGCCCGAGAGCCGGATGCCGAACACCCGCGCCACGCCCGTGCGGCAGCCAAGGGCGGCCAACGAGCCCAGGTCCTGGAGGTCGCAGGGCGTGGTCGACCGGCCCGCGAGCGCGGCGATCAGGTTGCGAGCGCAGTGCGCGCCCTGGCGCACCGCATGCTGCGCGGTGGCCGGATAGGCGTGGCCGGCGGCGTTGATGTTGACGGCGCTGTCTCCGATGGCCCAGATGTTCTCGAACCCCCGCACCCGCAGGTCGCGCTCGCACAGGATGTAGCCGCGCTCGTCCACGGGCACATCGATCGAGGCGATGAGCGGATTCGGCTCGATTCCGGCGCACCAGATGACGCAGTTCGCATCGAGGCGCTCGCCGGTGCTGAGCACGACGTGGTCCGGCCCGATCGCGCGCACGGTCGTCTCCAGGCGCACATCCACGCCGCGCCGGCGCAGGTGGCGCAGGGCGAAGTCGGACAAATCGCCGCCGAGCGGGCGCAGGATGCGCTCGTCGATCTCGATCAGGCAGACCTGGCAATCGCGCGGCAAGAGGCGCGGGAAGCGCTTCGCCGCGGCCTTGAGAAAGTGGTCGAATTCGCCGGCCACCTCGACGCCCGTGAAGTTGCCGCCCACGACGACGAAACGCAGCAGGGCGCGGCGGGCCTCGGGGTCGGCCGTGGCGTTGGCCCGCTCCAGCAGCTCGATCGCCCGGTCGCGCAGGGCCACCGCGTCGGACAGGCCCTTCATCTGCCACGCGAGGTCGCGCACGCCGGGCACATTCGAGGGCAGGCGGGTGATGCTGCCCAGTGACAGCACGAGATGGTCGTAGTGAATGACAACGTCCTCATCGCCTCCGACCAGGCGGGCGGTGACCGTGCCGCCGGCCGTATCGACCGCCCGCACCTCGGCCATGATGAACTCCAGCGTGCCGGTGAAATCGCGGATGGGCACGACGGCGTGCCGCGGTTCCAGGCCGCCCGTGCCCGCTTCCACCAGCAGCGGGAAGAACACGAAGTAGTTGTGGCGATCGATGAGCGTGACGTCGGCGTCGAAACGTCGCCGGGCCCGATTCAGGGCCTGCGCGCAGTAGGCGCCGCCGAAGCCGCCCCCGAGGATCACGATGCGCCGCCGGCGATTCGCGCTGGTCGTGGTGCCCGTGGACGTCATGCAACCATCTTACGGCCTTACGGCGCGGCACAGAGAATCATCGACCGGCCGTCCGCATCGACCTCCGTGCGCGCTGTGAGACCGGTCTTTCGCGCAAGGCCGAGGGCGGCGCTGTTCCCGGGGTCGATCAGCGCCCGGAGGGAGCCGATGCCGAGGCCCGAGGCGGCATGCCGGCGCAGCGCTTCCAGCGCTTCGGCGGCATAGCCCTTGCGACGATGATCGGGATCGATGGCGCACAGGGCGATGATCGTCGCCGCGCCGCCGAGGTCCGTCCGCCGCAGTCCGCACAGGCCGACGACGTGGCCGCGGTCGGGATCGACGACGCTGTACAGCCCGATGCCGTCGCGGGCGCACGCCGCCGACTCGCGCACGATCAGCGCCCGGGCGCCGTCGCCGGTCGCGGCCTCATCGCCGAGGAACGCAAGCAGTGCGGGCTCGCGCAGCGCCGCCGCCAGGTCCTCCAGGTCGTTGAGCATCGGCGGGCGCAGGAGCAGGCGCTTCGTCTCGAGGGCGTTCACAGGTGCAACACCTCCGTAATGAGCAGCGCGAAGGAGACGACGATGGGTACGGCCGAGATGCCCACGCCGAAGCGGGCCAGGCGCCGGCCGGCCCGGTCGTTGCGCCGACCCGCGATCTCGCACACCAGCATGACGAACAGGATGAGGCAGAACTTGAACACGATGAGCCCGTTGTATCCGATCAGTCCCAGCATCGAGTTGTCGAAGGGACTGGATTGCTCGCCGCGCAGGCCCTCGAGGATGAACCGGGCGACGGGGTTGAACTCCTCGCCCTCCAGGCCCTCGATGATCAGCCAGGTCAGCACCACATCCATGCCCGAGACGAACACGAGCCACACGTACTCGTTGGGATAGCGCATGGGCGGCATGCTGAGGAACGCCGGCGTGCCATCCGGTTTGTCGTGTCTATCGGGCTTGGTGGCTGGCTCGGGCATGAAGCGGGGCGGCCGAACGGTCGGCGTCGTCCGGGGGAAAGGTGTGCCTGTGAATGAGCGAAGCGTTTCACAGGCGTTGAGCGGTCGATCCACAACGCTGTGGCACGGCCGAAGCGGCCTCAGCCACAGGCACGCGCAAGGGTGAAGTCTAGGGCGCGCGAGTGCGCCGCCGCCGTCATGATTCACCGGCGAAGTACGTCGTGATGCGGCTGATCACCAGCGACGCCGAGACGAGCATGGGCAGGGCCGAGATCACCACCCCCGCCCAAGCCAGTCGCCGGCCGAGGATATCGCGGCTGCGCCCGACGATCTCGCAGATGACGATGACCAGGACCATGAGGGCGAACTTGAAGAGGATCATGCCCGTGGAGCCGAAGGTGTCGATGACCGCCCGGGCGATCGGGTTCGCCTCCGCCCCCTCGTGCTTCACGATGATGATCCACGTCATGATGATGTCCATCGATGAGATGAACACCAGCCAGCCGTAGGCGCGCGGGTAGCGCAGGGCGGGAATGCTCAGGAAGTGCGGTCGAGTCGAGTCCGGGCGGAGCGGTCCGACCATAGCGGCATGATAAACCGGAGCCGGGCGGATGGGAGCCCGCGCCGGCCGCGAGAACAGGGCCGGAAAAACGGGACAGGTACGTTTTCGGGCGACACCGGGGGCGCGCCGGGCGGGCGTACACTGCGCCTCATGGGCGAGGCCGGCCACGCCACATCCGATCGGGAGCGGCGCATTCGCGGCGTCATCATCGCGCTGACGATCATCGTCCTGGCGATTGCGACCGCCGCCGCGGCCCGCAAGTTCGCCCGCGACCAGAGCGCCCTGTTGCGCTGGCGGGGGCAGTTGCTCGACCTGCCGCGCGGCATCGACATCTACGAGCCCGCGGCATATCCCGATATCCCGCCCTATCCCAACCCGCCGTTCGCGGGCCTGCTGCTCTGGCCGTTCGCGAAGCTCCCGCCCCTGGCCGGGGCGATGGCGCTGTACACCCTCAAGGCGGCCCTGGCCGGCCTGGCCATCGCGTGGGCGATCCGTCTCGCCGCCGCCGGGCGCCGCTGGAGCGTCGATGCGGCACTGCCCGCCGCGGCAATGGGGCTGGTGCTGCTGCTGTGCGCGCGCCCGGTCCTGAGCGACCTCCAGCACGGCAACATCAACATCATCGTGCTGTTTCTGGTGATGGCCGGCCTGACGCTGCTGGCGCGAGGGCGGGATTTCGGTGCGGGTGTCGTGATCGGGCTCGCGGCGGCGGTCAAGGTCACACCCGGATTGTTCGGCCTGTACTTCCTCTGCAAGCGTCAATGGCGCGCGGCAGCGGGCATGTTCGCCGGCGGACTGATCGGCGTTGCCGCGCCGATGCCGGTGCTGGGCATCGTGCACACGATCGACCTGCACGTGGCCTGGTTCGACCAGATCGTCCGGCCGTACGCGATGGAGACTGACCTCGAGTACACCGGACACATGAACCAGTCGCTTCCGGGGGTGTTCTTCCGGCTGTTCACCGATTCGCCGGGCGTCGATCGCGGCGATGAGCTGGGCGCAGAGTCGATCAACATCGCATCGCTCGATCCGGTGGTGGCGAAAGGCATCGTCGCGGGGCTGATCGCGGCCCTGCTGGTCACGCTGGCGTGGCTTTGCCGCCTCCGTGCGTTTCCATCGACCGATCGCGACTGGCGCCTCGCCTGCGAGTGGTCACTGGCGCTGATCGTGATGCTGCTGATCTCCGAGCGCTCCTGGAAGCACCACTACGTGATCATGGCATTGCCGTTCGCGGTGATGGTGGCGCACCTGTGGCTGGGCGCGCCGCCGCGCTGGCCGCGGCGGGCGCTGTGGGGCGCGATCGGCCTGGCTCTGGTCGTGATGCTGGGGATGAGCGGCGAGACGATCGGCTGGGTCTACCACGGCGTGGGGCACAAGTACGTCGAGGCGATGGGGAGCTATTTCTGGATGGCGGTGACGTCGATCGTGGCGATCGCGATGATCCTGCGGCAAAAGTAGGCCAGGCCTTCGGCCTGTCGCGAGTGACCAAGGGACATCCACGACTGGTCGTCGGGCGATGGCATCAGTGCCGCTCATGGCGGTGAACCGGTTGTGGGAATGGCGGTAGGATTGAGCGACCCCCGCCGGCCCCCGGCCCCCGGAACCCCGAAACCCCGCCCCCGGACCCCCGGAGAAGGATTCACCACAGAGGCACAGAGGGCACAGAGGAGGACAGAATGATGGCAAGAGAATGGGAAGCGGGAATCGAACCGCATTGGCGTGATTTTCGAAGCTACTGCTGCCGCTCTTCTTCGCATTCCAATATCTTCCGCCTCCGTGTCTCCGTGCCTCCGTGGTAAATCTCCCGATCCCCGGATGTCTGATCGAAAGGAGCCGCCATGCCCGCCACGACGAATGATGCCCGGGTGTATCGCTGGGACGACCTGCCGCGCGACCGGCCGATGGCCAGACTCGATCGCCGGCGGATCATCGGCGCCGAGTTCATGATCTCCAACGTGTTCCTGGAGAAGGGCTGCATCGTGCCCTCGCACAAGCACGACAACGAGCAGATGGCGATGGTGACCGAGGGCGCCCTGAAGTTCATCGTGGGCGAGGGTCCGGGGGCGCGGGAGGAGATCGTCCGTGCCGGCGAGGTGCTGCACCTGCCGGGCAACGTCGCCCACTCGGCCGAGGCCCTGGAGGACTCGCGGGTGCTGGACATCTTCAGCCCGGTGAGTGAGAAGACGGGGATCGACGAGGGGCAAAGTTGAAAGTTGAAAGTTGAAAGTTGAAAGGGGACGGATGGGCGGCGGTGATGCCGTGCGCCATGGGCCATGAGCCGTGATGGGACGGGGTACGACCTGCACCCGAAGTACTGATCCAGTGCGAGTGAGAGTCCCGATGGGCCCAAGGCCGAAGGAGACTCTCGATAAGCGGAAACGGCATACGACCGAACAGATCATCCGCAAGGTGCGGGACACCGAGGCTTCATGCGCGATGAGCGCTTGAGCATGCCTCGCCCAAAGCTGCGAGGCATGGCACCCGACGTATCACCCGTGCGCATTCGTCGCAGGAATCTCCGTCCAACGCGGGGCAAGCCCCGCCATTACTTGTTCTCCCCCTCCGTGCCCCTCAGTGCTCTCCGTGGTGAATCCCCTTCCGCCGTCAGACATTGTCCGGCGGTGAAGCCGGGGGGGAGCTGGCCGGGTTTGGCGGGGGGCCTTCCTCGCGGCGGCGCTGCTCCAGGACGCACTGGAAACCCACGCACGGCACCTCGCCGGCGCGCTCCTCGCCGGCCTGGGCCAGCAGCGTCTGCACGCTCATCCACAGGTCCTGATCGAGCGGCACGGAGGCGATGCGCTGCCCGCCGGCCCCCGAGGGCAGCACCGCCGTGAGCACCGCCACGGTGTCGTTCTGCTGGAGCGCGGCGATGACGTGCTCGCCCACCTGCGTCTCGATCGACTTGATCTCGCTGACCAGGTGCTGAAGGCCCTTGCGATGCTCCAGCTCGCTTTCGGCCTCGGCGCGGGTCTGCTCGACCTCCTCGCCGCCGCCTTCCGAATCACCCACAGACTCCGGTTTCTCGCTCTCGGCCATGAGAGCCATGATACGCGATCAGCAAGTGACGATTGTGCATCTCGACTCGCGGGCAGGGCAATCGCATTCTCGGCGTGACCAGAAGGCCGAAGGCCTCCACGCTCGTAGCCGGGGGTCAAGCGCAGCGACCCCCGGATGTCCCGGATGTCGATGCGCCGCCATCACCTCAACCCCGCAGGGGTTGTCGTGGCGGAGATCTCACGCGCGCTTCAAGCCGTGGCCGACGAGCCGGTGCCGACGGCGATCCTTTCAGGGTCGTGGTGCAGGTCGGCATTCCTTCCGGGGGTGACGGTCGCCGGGGCGACCGACACCCCCGGCTACTGGCGTGCAGGCCTTCGGCCTGAGGCGACGCTCAAGGCGCGGCAATCGCATCCTCGGGGTGGATGTCATGTTGCCGACATGCCACGACCAGTGCGGAGCCGTTGACTTGTCGGCCGTCCATCACATTCCGTTCCCGGGGCCGTCGCGGCTCGTCTTGGAGAATGCGATCGCCCTGACTCGCGGGCGCTCGATGGCGTCACTCGCATGGTGTTCGCGCAGCGAGGCGGGCCGAGCCCGCCCTACGCATGCGATGGCATCACGAGATCACCTGCTGGGCGAACTGGCGCGCCTTGAGGATCGCCTCATCGACCTTCTCGGGGTTCTTCCCGCCCGCCTGGGCCATGTCCGGCCGGCCGCCGCCGCCGCCGCCGCAGATCTGCGCGGCGGTCCTGACCCAGTCGCCGGCCTTGAGGCCGCGCTTGATGAACGCCTCGGGAACGCCGGCCACGATGACGACCTTGGACTCGATCTCATCGGCGGTGAAGAGCATGGTCGCGGCATCGGGTCGCTTGGAGCGCACCACGTCCATCGCCGCCAGCAGCGTGTCCTTGTCCGCGCCGAGCACATGGTGGACGATGACGGGCCCCTGGTCGATCTCGGCCAACTGCCGCGCCTGCTCGACGACCTTCTCGCGGTCCGCCGCGTGCTGGCCCTTGCGGATCGCCTTGACCTTCTCGCGCAGGTCATCCAGGAGCGACTGGAGGCGATGGCGGCACACGACGCCGAGCGTCGTGCTCTCCAGCCGCCGGGCCATGGCATCGACCGCATCCGGCAGCATGCTGTCGTCGATCTCGCAGACGCGGATGAGGTCCGATTCCAGGTCCGCCCCAGCCTCGGCGACGGCCTCGGCCTCGGCGCCGGTCAGGGCGATGATCCGCCGCACCCCGGACGCCAGGGCCGATTCGTGCACGATGATGAACTTCGCCGCCTGCGATGTGTTCTCCAGGTGCGTGCCGCCGCAGAACTCGATCGAGTGGCTGATCCACTGGTCGCTGTCGAAGCGCGAGAGGATCTCGGCGACGGGCGCGCCGATGGCGACCACGCGCACGGGATCGGGGTACTGCTCGCCGAACACGGCGCGGACGCCCTTGATGCGGCGGGCCAGCTCCAGCGGGACGTCGTCGGCGAAGACGCGCTGGGCGCGGCTGATGTCGTTGTTCACGAGCAGCTCGACCTTGCGAATCTGCTCATCGGTCATGGCCCCGGTGTGCGAGAAGTCGAAGCGCAGGCGGTCGGCCGCGACGAGCGAGCCCTTCTGGTGCACCTCGTCGCCCAGCACGGTGCGCAGGGCGAGGTTCAGCAGGTGCGTGGAGGTGTGGTTGGCCATGACCGGCTGGCGGTGGCGCTTGTCCAGCGACATCTGCACGCGCTCGTTGACGCGCAACTCGTCGTCGGTGGCCTCGCCGATGTGGACGATGTAGCCGTCGGTGCTGATCACATCATCGACGCGGAAGGTGCATCCGCCGGCGACGCGGCGGCCCCCGTAGCCGCGCATGGGGATGTTGCCCGGGTCGATGTCGGTGAGGATGAGGCCCTTGTCGCCGACCTGCCCGCCCGCCTCGGCGTAGAAGTTGGTGCGGCTGACGATCACGCCCACGCGGCGTCCGACGTAGGCCGCGTTGTCGAAGTCCTCGCCGTTCCAGATGGCCAGGACTTTGGAACCGACGGGCCGGCCGTGGTACTTGTCGATGTCGCGGGTCTCGGCGATGCCGTTGCGCTTCAGCCGCGCGATGGCGTCGGCGGTCAGGGCCAGGCGCGAGCGTTCGTGCGGCCCCGGCTCGGCGGCGCCGTCGCCGGCCGCGGGTGCCACCGGCGCGGCGGCCTGGCGGCTGAGCTGCCGCGCCTGCTCCATGAGTTGCTCGTACCCGGCCAGATCGACGGCCAGGCCCCGCTCGCGGGCCATCACCTCGGTCAGGTCGATGGGGAAGCCGTAGGTGTCGTGGAGCTTGAAGGCAGCTTCACCTGAGAAGCTCAGTTGCTGGTCGATTCCGTTTTC
>Ga0299906_10000638_pt1 | contig 31579 bp, 26 predicted proteins | sample RVTome_14_FD_200259 | JGI IMG/M metagenome (GOLD analysis project Ga0299906, IMG submission 200259) | Soil microbial communities from uranium-contaminated site in the Upper Colorado River Basin, Wyoming, United States - RVT145D125 (version 2) ...
CCCCATTACGCTTCTGTCATGACGCCCGACCCCATTACGATTTCGAAGCTGAGGTCTGCGGCGGGGGCCGAATGGGTCAACGCGCCGACCGACACGGCGTCGGCGCCGGTCCCGGCCAGTTCCGGCAACCGATCGAGTGTCACGCCGCCGGACACCTCGGTCCGCGCGCGTCCCCGGCAGCGCGCCACCGCCTCGCGCACGTCGGCCGTGGACAGGTTGTCGAGCAGCACGATATCGGCTCCGGCCTCGAGCGCCTGATCGACGTCGTCGAGACTCTGCGCCTCGACTTCAATCGGCAGCCCAGCCCTGGCCGTACGCATGCGCGCCACCGCCTGCGCGACGCCGCCGGCCAGACGCGCGTGGTTGTCCTTGATCAGGATGCCGTCGTGGAGACCGTGGCGATGGTTGGTCGCGCCGCCCACCCGCACGGCGTACTTCTCGAGCGCGCGGAGCAGTGGTGTGGTCTTTCGCGTGTCGAGCACGACGATCCGGCCGCCGGCCGCCTCCACGAACTGTCGTGTCAGCGTGGCGATGCCGGTGAGGCGCTGGACGAGATTGAGCGCGGTCCGCTCGGCGGTCAGGAGTGCCCGCGCGGTGCCCTCGAGCCGGGCCACTTCCGTCCCGGGCTCACACACCGAGCCGTCGGCGCGGGCGACGGCGATCGACACACCGGCATCGAGCTGACGGAAGGCCTCCCAGGCCACGTCGAGGCCGGCAATCACGCAGTGGGACTTGGCGAGGAGCACGGCACTCGCGCGCCGGTCGGCGTCGACGGTCGCCGCAGTCGTGATGTCGCCGCTCCCGACATCCTCGGCAAGCGCACGCCGCACGAGATCCCGGTAGTCGGCTGGATGGAGTCGAAGCGGGGTTGCGCTCACGGGCGCGGCGCCGGCCCGGCCCGCCCGTCCTCGGCGAAGACCAGCCGCGGCTCCTCGACGTTCTCGAACACCAGCTCCCGCACGTGAGCCGCGGCCCGCAGGTCGCTCGACGCCGGGTCGAGCGGCTGGTAGCGTCGTGGCAGCACGGCCCGCTCGACGACGGACTTCATCGGGCGCTTCTCGACGGCCTTGATCCGGCGGATCTCCCCGAGCGCGGCCCTGGCCTGGGCAAACACCTCAACGGCCGTCGGGTCGGCACCACCGAGCGGCTCGACCACCTCCTCGGGCGTCGGCCAGCTCGCCCGGTGCACCGAGCCCGGCCGCCACCAGGACCACACCTCCTCGGTCACGAACGGGAGGAACGGCGCGAAGAGCCGGAGCAGCGTCGACAGCGCCACGAGCATGGCGCTGTTGGCCGAGGCGGCCCCTTCCGGCGTCAGATCCCCGTAGCGGCGCGCCTTGGCCAGCTCGAGGTAGTCGTCACAGAATCCCCAGAAGAAGCGCTCCGTGCGATTCAGCACGGAGGCGTAGTCGTAGCCCTCGAGAAGTGTCGTGGCATCCCGCACGAGAGCGGCGAGCTCCGACAGCATGCCCCGGTCGAGCGGCTCGATGATGGGCCCGGTCGGTTCGGCCTGCAGCAGCGCGAACCGCGCCGCGTTGAGAATCTTGATCGCCAGCCGGCGACCCACCTTCATCTGTCCGGCGTCGAAGGCCGTGTCGGTGCCTGGTCGCGCGCAGGCCGCCCAGTAGCGGACGCCGTCGGAGCCATGCTCCTCGAGAAGCGCCATGGGCGTCACGACGTTGCCCTTCGACTTCGACATCTTCTTCCGATCGGGATCCAGAACCCAGCCGGAGATGGCGGCATGCCGCCAGGGCAGCGACGCGTGCTCGAGCTCGGCGCGCAGCACGGTCGAAAAGAGCCAGGTGCGGATGATGTCGTGCGCCTGCGGGCGGAGGTCCATCGGAAAGACGCGCGCGAACAGATCCGGGTCCTCGAGCCAGCCGCCGGCCACCTGCGGCGTGAGCGACGAGGTCGCCCACGTGTCCATGATGTCGGGGTCGCCGATGAAGCCGCCAGGCCGGTTCCGCTGCGCCTCGGTGAAACCGCCTGGCACATCGGTCGACGGATCGATCGGCAGCCGTGACTCGTCCGGCAGGATCGGCCGCGCGAAGTCCGCGCCTCCGTCCTCGCGGACCGGATACCACACGGGAAACGGCACGCCGAAGAAGCGCTGCCGGCTGATGCACCAGTCGCCGGCGAGCCCGTTGACCCAGTCCTCGTACCGACGCCGCATGTACGACGGGTGCCACTGCAGCGCCGCGCCCCGCGCCAGCAACTGCTCGCGAAACGGCATCGTCCGGATGAACCACTGCCGGCTGGTAACGATCTCGAGCGGGCGATCGCCCTTCTCGTAGAACTTGACCGGGTGGGTGATCGGCCGGGGCTCGCCGATGAGGTCGCCCGATTCGCCCAGCGCCGCCACGATGCGCGCGCGCGCCTTGGCCGCCGACAGATTGACGAGCGGCTCGTAGGCCGCCTGTGCACGCGCCACGTCGCGGGACTCCCAGCCCGGAGTCCCCCACGCGATCGATCGGAGCGTGCCGTTCGGCTGGATGATCGCCCGCACGGGCAGCGACAGCTCGCGCCACCAGGTCACGTCCGTCAGATCGCCGAACGTGCAGATCATGGCGATGCCGCTGCCCTTCTCGGGATCGGCCAGCGCGTGCGCCAGCACCGGCACCTCGACGCCGAAGAGCGGCGTGACGACCGGGCTGCCGAACAGCGGCTGATAGCGCGCGTCGTCGGGGTGCGCCACGAGCGCCACGCAGGCCGGGACGAGCTCGGGACGCGTCGTCTCGATTTCCACGTACCTGCCGTCTGGACCTTCGAAGCGCAGGCGGTGGTACGCCCCGGCCTGCTCGCGATCCTCGAGCTCGGCCTGCGCCACGGCCGTCCGGAAGTCCACGTCCCACAGCGTGGGCGCCTCGAGCTGGTAGGCCACGCCACGCCGGAGCAGTCGCAGGAACGCCGTCTGGGATGCGCGCTGCGCGCGCCGGTCGATCGTGGCGTAGGTGTACGACCAGTCGACCGACAGGCCCAGGTGCCGCCAGAGCCCTTCGAACGCCCGCTCGTCCTCGGCCGTCAGGCGGGTGCAGAGCTCGACGAAGTTCGGGCGCGAGACCGGGATTGCCTGCTTGCCGGGCTTGTCCGGCGGCACGAAGCCGGCGTCGTACGGCAACGACGGATCGCACCGGACTCCGTAGTAGTTCTGCACCCGTCGCTCGGTGGGCAGCCCGTTGTCGTCCCACCCCATCGGGTAGAAGACGGCACGGCCGCGCATCCGCTGGAACCGGGCCACCACGTCGGTGTGCGTGTAGGAGAAGACGTGGCCGACATGCAGGGAGCCGCTCACGGTGGGCGGCGGCGTGTCGATGGCGTATACCTCCTCCCGGGGCCGCGTGCGATCGAAGGCATAGATGCCCCCGGTCTCCCAGCGGGTGGTCCACCTGGCCTCGAGGCCCTCGAGTGCGGGTTTGTCGGGAAGCGAAATGGGATGACGTGCGATGGGCTCAGTCACGAATCCGACATCACCAGACGCGTTGAGGGGCCGGAATCCATGTGGATCAGCGTCGCGCCTCCACGGCCGACCTGATGCGCTCGAGCTCCTCCCGCACGAGGCGTTCGGCCACCTCCGATACGATCTGCGCCACGAGCGGCCGGGCGGCCTCCGGTGCCAGGCGCTCGGCCACGCGTCGCGTCACCTCCTCGACGAGCGCGTCGGACACGGCCCCCGGGTCCGCCGGCTGGACCCCGGCCGCCACCGGCGCGACGCCCACCTGCCCCTGTTCTTCCTCGAAGAGCGCCGCGAACACGTCGGCAATCACGTTGCCGCTCGCGGGCCGGGACCCTTCGTCGCCACGCGCACCGGGCCCGTCGCCGAGCACACGTTCCAGCGTCGGCACGTCGCCGCGCTCCTCGGTCGCCGGGCCGGCGGCCGGTGGCGGCTGTCGCGGCCCCTGCTCGAGCTGCTGGAGCGCGGCGTCGAGGCCACCGAAGTAGTCGTCGACTCCGGCCCCGGCGGCGGCGGGCGCTGCCGCGGCGGACTCGGCGAGCGCCGGCTGCAGCGGCGGCGCGGCCTGCCGATCGATGAGCTCCCGCACGCGCGCCACGACCTGCTGCGGCTCGAACGGCTTGACGAGAACGCCGTCACAGCGAACCTGCTGCGCCCGTGCCTCGTCCACGGGCTCGAAGGCGCCGGCCAGCAGCAGCACCGGAATGTGCGCGAGCTCGGCGTGCTCCTTGACGAAGGCTGCCACGTCGTACCCGCTCCGCTTCGGCATGCCGATGTCGGCGAGCACCACGTCGGGGCGCTCCACCGGGATACGGGCGATGGCCTGCTCGCCGTCACCGACGGTCACTACCTCCACGTCCTCGCCGTTGAAGGTCAGCTCCACCACGCGCTGGATCGTCACGCTGTCGTCGGCGAGCAGGAGCTTGTGCGTCACGGATTCCCTTCAGGCACCCACACGGGTGCGCGCGTGCCGATGGATGAAGTCCACAATCTCCTGCATGGGTGTCCCGGGCGGGAAGATCCCCTGGATGCCCAGCGTGTTCAACCGGGGGACGTCCGCGTCGGGGATGATGCCGCCCACGACGACGAGCACGTCATCGAGCCCCTGTGCGCGGAGCAGCTCCACGACACGGGGGCAGATGTGCATGTGCGCGCCCGACAGGATGGAGAGGCCGATCACGTCGGCATCCTCCTGCAGCGCGGCGACGACGATCTGCTCCGGCGTCTGACGCAGGCCGGTGTAGATCACCTCCATGCCGGCGTCGCGCAGGGCGCGGGCAATCACCTTGGCGCCGCGGTCGTGGCCGTCCAGACCCGGCTTGGCTATCACTACCCGGATCGTCGTGCCCATCGTCGGAGAGCCGTCCACCTCAGCCAGCACTAGATTATCGGATCTTCCACGTATTCTCCCCAGACATCCCGCAGCGCGTCGCACATCTCCCCGACCGTGGCGCCGGCACGGCCGGCCTCGACGAGCCGCGGCATCAGGTTGTCCCCGGCCACGGCGGCCGCGCCGATCGCGTCGAGCGTCCTCCGCACGGCCCCTCCGTCCCGGCGAGCCCGGAGCGCCTCGAGGCGCTCGCGCTGGCGGGTTTCGGCCGTCTCGTCGACGGACAGCGTCTCGATCGGCGACCTGTGGTCGTCGGCGAGCGCGTTCACGCCCACGACGACCTGCTCCCTCGCCTCGACGGCTCGCTGGTACCGGTAGGCGCTCTCGGCGATCGCGCGCTGGGGATAGCCCTGCTCGATGGCCGCCACCATCCCGCCCATGCCGTCGATCGCCTCGACGTAGGCCATCGCCTCGTCCTCGACGTCGCGGGTGAGCCGCTCCACGAAGTACGAGCCGCCCAGCGGATCCACCACGCCTGCCAGACCGGTCTCGTGCGCCAGGATCTGCTGCGTCCGCAGCGCACGGGTCGCGGCACCTTCGGTCGGCAACGCCAGCGCCTCGTCGAGCGCATTGGTGTGGAGCGACTGCGTGCCCCCCAGCACTGCCGACATCGCCTGCAGCGCCGTGCGCACTACGTTGTTGTACGGCTGCTGCGCGGTAAGCGTCACGCCCGCCGTCTGGGCGTGGAACCGAAGCCGCCACGACCGGGGATCCCGCGCCTTGAACCGCTCGGTCATCACTCGGGCCCAGATGCGCCGTGCCGCGCGGTACTTGGCGATCTCCTCGAAGAAGTCCGAGTGGGCATTGAAGAAGAACGAGATCCGGGGCGCGAAGTCGTCGACATCGAGCCCAGCGTCGATGCCGGCCTGTACGTACTCGATGCCGCTGCGCAGCGTGAAGGCCAGCTCCTGCGCCGCCGACGCGCCGGCCTCGCGGATATGGTACCCGCTGACCGAAATCGTGTTCCAGCGAGGCACGTGCCGCGCGCAGAAGGCGAACACGTCGGTCACGAGCCGTATCGACGGCCGTGGCGGGTAGATGAACTCCTTCTGGGCGATGAACTCCTTGAGGATGTCGTTCTGAAGGGTGCCGTTCAGCCGGTCCCACGCGACGCCGCGCCCCTCGGCCACCACCAGGTACATCGCCAGCAGCATCGCCGCCGGCGAGTTGATCGTCATCGACGTGCTGACCGCGCCCGGATCGATGCCGGCCAGCAGCGCGTCCATGTCGTCGGCCGACGCCACGCTGACCCCGCACTTCCCCACCTCGCCGTGGGAGAGCTCGTGGTCGGGGTCGCGCCCCATGAGCGTCGGCAGGTCGAAGGCGACGCTCAGGCCGGTGCCGCCCGCTTCGAGCAGCCGCCGGTACCGCTCGTTGGCCTCCTCCGGGGTGCCGTACCCGGCGAACTGGCGCATCGTCCAGAGCCGGCCGCGGTAGCCGGTGGCATGCAGGCCGCGCGTGTACGGGAAGGAACCGGGATCGCCCAGATCTCGCGCGTAGTCGAGCGAGGCCACCGACTCCGGCGTGTAGAGGACGTCGACCGGACGCACCGGTGGATTATACGGGCCGTTCCGTGCAGGTCACCGGCCGGGCGCGAGCCGCTTCAGCTCCTCCGCCCAGTTCAAGACGGCGATGAAGTCGCGCGGCTCGCTGCCGGCGGCCGGGTTGGCGCCGATCGACATCATGAGCAGACGGCTGCCATCGGGCGCCGGTGCCATGTTGGTCCAGGACGTGCCGGTGAAGTCGAGCCCGCTCAGGTTGAAGATGGCCCGCGGCGCTCCGGTCGCGAACGTCCGTCCGTCGGCGCGCACGTCCGCGGCGTACATCGACGCCGAGGCGAAGTTCGCGAAGAGGAGCTTCTGGCCGTCCGGAGACCACGTGACGTACGCGCTCCCGCCGTCGTTGAGGCGGCTCGTCACCTGCCACCTGCCGCCGTCGACGTCTGGAAATGGGCGCACGTACACCTCGTTCTCATCGCTCTCGTTCGAGACGTAGGCCAGCCAGCGTCCGTCCGGCGACACCTGCGGGCCCCATTCGTTGGCCGGCGCCTCGAGGAGCATGACGATCTCGGGCTCCGCGTCGCGGAACGACACGAGGCCGATGTCCGAGACGCCGTCGGTCTGGACGAGCAGGGATCCGTCGGAAGCCCAGCTCGACGGCGCGAGGATGCGCCCGTCGGTCGCCGCCAGGAGCCGCTCCTCCGTTCCAGTCCCGTCGGCAGCCTTCGAGAAGATGCCGCCTCCGTCGCGCCCGGACCAGAAGACGATCCGGGAGCCATCGGGCGTCCAGAGCGGCGACATGTCAGCAGCCGCGTCGAACGTCAGCCGCGTCAGCGTCTCGCCCGCGAACTGCCAGACCCAGATGTCCCGATTCGCCCCATCGGCGATCGACACGGCGGCCCTCGTCCCATCGGACGAAACGACGGGATCGAAGTACGCGCGAGCTGGCGCCGCGAGCGGTACCTGCGCGCCATCGAGGGAGACCCAGACGAGCGTTCGCGCGCCGCCGCCTCCCGAGTCGCCCGCAGGCGCGTAGACGAGCGTGCCGTCACGGGAGACGGCGAACTGCGCCACGCCCGTTGCCTCGACGTCCACGCCGTCGATCACGGGCACGGCGGGCCCCGTGGCCTCCAGTGACCCTGCGTCGAACGGAATCGCCCAGAGCGAATTCAGACGCGCAAAGACGACGTGACCGCTGGATACGTACCGCGGGTATGTGCCGCTCGTCAGGGGACGGTACTCCCGGGACGCCACGTCCAGGACCGCGATCTGGGCCGTATCGACCGACCCGGTCCAGACGGTGAACAGCACGCCGTTGCCGTCCGGGAGCACGTCGGGTCGATAGTGTCCGATCTCGCCCTCGGCCGGTGTCGTGAGGTCCTCGGGCACGCCGCCCGTGACGGCGACGCGTCTCAGGCCGACGCCTTCCTCCGAGCCGTAGACGATCGTGTCGTCCGGCCCCCAGCTCACGCCGCGAATCATCAGTTCCTCGACGATCGTGGCGGCCGGCCCCCCGGCGAGCGACACCCGGCGAAGTGCGACGCCGCCTGGGGCGCCGCCGGCCCAGCCCACCCACTGGCCATCGGGCGAGAAGAACGGCGTGTTGGCCTGCACCCCCTCCGTGCCGGGGATGGGCTGCACCTCGAGGAACGCCATGTCTCGCCGGAACAGCCGCCGCTGCTGCAGCAGCCCCTCGCCGTGCACCAGCGTTCGCCCGTCGGGCGACAGCGCCAGGATCGGCGCCCCGGCGGGATTGTTCGCGAGCGCGTCGTTCCCGGGCGCGATCGAGAATCGCATCAGCGGGTGCGCCACCGGCGGGCTCAGGACGCGGCCTGCCCCGATGGCCAGGCCCGCGCCGACCAGCAGTGTCCCGGCCGCCCACGCGGCCGTCGCCATCCTGGACCTGGCGGCCGGTTCTGGCGTCACGACCGGCGTCGGCGCCTCGGCTTCTCCGCCGGCCAGCGCCTCCTCGACCTCCGCGCGCGCGTCTGCGATGTGCCGCAGACGCCGCTTCGGATCGCGTTCCAGACAGCGACGCAGCAGCCGCCGGACCGACACTGGCGTGCCGGGCGGCAGCGCGCCGAAGTCCAGGTGGCGCTCCAGCACCCTGGCCAGCACGCGGGCCACCGACTCGCCGCCGAACAGTTGCCGTCCGGTCAGCATCTCGTACAGCACCACGCCGAACGACCAGATGTCGCTGCGCTGATCGACATCGCCTCCGCCGGCCTGCTCCGGCGACATGTAGGCCGCCGTGCCCATGATCACGCCCTGCAGCGTGTGGGCCGGGGTCGTCAGCGTGGGGGAAAGGCTCTGGTCGCGGTTCGCCGTCGTCTCGTACGCCTTGGCGAGCCCGAAGTCCAGCACCTTCACCGTGCCGTCGGGCCGGAGCTTCACGTTGCCCGGCTTGAGATCCCGGTGAACGACGCCCCTGTCGTGGGCCGCCTCGAGGCCATCGGCGATCTGCCGGGCAATCCGGAGCGTCTCGTCGAGCGGCACGGGGCCGTGCGCAATCCGGTCGGCCAGCGTCGGCCCCTCGACCAGCTCCAGGACGAGCGCCTTCGTCCCGCCGGACTCCTCCAGTCCGTGAATCGCGGCGATGTTGGGGTGGTTCAGCGAGGCCAGCACCTCGGCCTCGCGCTGGAACCTGGCGAGGCGCTCCCGGTCATCGGCCAGGGCGGCGGGCAGCACCTTGATGGCGACCTCGCGCTTGAGCCTCGTGTCGGTGGCCCGGTACACCTCGCCCATCCCCCCGACGCCGAGCTGGGCGGTAACCTCGTAGGAACCGAGTCTGGTGCCTGCTGCCAGCGACATGCCGAGAGAGATTCTAGCGCCAGGTTCGGGCGCGGGTCAGGGCTCGAACCGTTCCCAGGCCGTCTTCATGTCGGCCAGGACCTTCTCGAAGCGAGGATGTCCGCGGAGCCTCCGGAAGATGCCGCTGTGCGTCGAGACGTAGGGATAGTTCCAGAAGCCCTTTCGGAATGCCGCTCCAGCCAATCGACGGCCAGGTCCGTCTCGTCGACGAAGGCGTAGCACTCGCTGACATTGAGAGACCAGATCTCGACGTTCCGCGCGCGGTCCAGCAGATCCGGATCGAAGCAGGCCCTGGCGGCGTCGGGTTGCCCCTCCAGCGCCAGTCGCAGAAAGCGACACGCCTGGCCGGCGAAGGTCAGTACCTGTTCAGGCATCGCGCGAAGCACACGGAGGGCATCCTGCGGACGCTGATCGTGGATGAACCCCACCGCAACCAGGTATCGCAAGAGGGGGGAATCCGAGGAGGTCAGAAGGCGCAGCCCCTCCGCCTGAACCGTGCCGATGTGCCCAGACAGCAGTTCCAATTGCAGCATGCTGGAATGCGCGAGCACGCTCAGCGGGTCCACGCTCAGGAATTTCTCGTTGGCCGTTCGGGCTTCCTCCAAGGCTCAGGCGCACTCGCACACACGCCCGAACTCGCCCAGTGCGTACGCATTGTTCGGGTCGACGGCCAGCGCCCGCTTGAAGCTGTGTACCGCTTCGGGCAGCCGTCCCTGATTCTGCCGGCCCATTCCCATCAGGGCGTGCCCGGGGGCCGAATCCGGATTGATTGAAAACACCTTCCGCGCCAGTTCCTCGGCTCTGTCTATGTAGCCGTCATCCGGCTTGATCGCCGCGTTGACGTACTGCCAGTAGAGCGTACCCAGCGAGGCGTAGAGCAGCTCGTTGTCGCCGACGAGCGCGATGGCCGCTTCAATCAGCTCGCGCGCCCTGTCCAGGCCCTCTGGCGTGAACTGGTAGATCTCGTGGCGCGCCCGCTGGTAGCACTCGAAGGCCTCGACGTTGTCGATGGGCCGTGCCGCCAGCTTCCGGTCTTCTTCCGGCGACAGACGCATCTTCAGGGCGTCGACGATCTCGCGCGAGATCCGCTCCTGGATCTCGAAGACGTCCTCGAGCTTGCCGGAGTACTTCTCCGCCCAGAGGGGACGGCTGGACTCTGGGTCCACGAGCTGCGCCGTCACGCGGACGGCGTTGCCGGCCTTGCGGACGCTGCCTTCGAGCACGTACCGGACGTTCAGTTCGGCTGCGACCGTCTTGAGGTCCCGGTTCGCTCCCTTCAGTTGCATGCTCGAGCTGCGGGAGATGACGCGCAGGCTGCTGATCTGAGACAGGTCGGTGATGATCTCGTCGGTGAGGCCGTCGCTGAAGTACTCGTTGTCCGGATCCGCGCTCAGGTTCACGAACGGCAGCACGACAATCGCCTTCTCGTCGCTCGCCTGCGTTGCGGTCCGCGATCCCGAATCGCGGCGGATCCGGGCGAACGACGCCCTGACGTCGCTGCGGCTCGACGTGCGCCGATCCCGTGACTTCTCCAGCAACCCCTGCACGACTCAGTCCAGCTCGCGCGGCACGCCGGGGTTGAGTCGCGTCGGGGGCTGGAGCACGTCGTTGAAGATCCGCTCGAAGATGACGGCGGACGTGTTGCCGCTGAACGCGGGACGGCCGGTGAGCATCTCGTAGAGGACGACCCCGAGCGAAAAGAGATCCGAGCGGGCATCGAGCGGCTCCCCGCGCGCCTGCTCGGGAGACATGTAGGCGACCGTCCCCATCACCGTGCCGGCGGCGGTGACGTCCATCGTCGGCGCGTCTTCAGGTTCCGCTCCCTGCGCCCGGGCCAGGCCGAAGTCCAGCAGCTTGGCCGTGCCGCGATCGGTGATGAAGATGTTCGCCGGCTTGATGTCCCTGTGCAGAATGCCGGCGCTGTGCGCGGCCTCCAGGCCGTCCGCCAGTTGCCCGCCCAGGTCCAGGGCGTCCTCGACCGACAGCGGCCCGCGACCCAGCCGTTCCCGGAGCGTCTCGCCGTGGAGCAGGTCCATCACGATGAAGGGCCGTCCGTCGGCCTCCCCGAGGTCGTGCACGACGCAGATGTTGGGATGGTTCAGCGCGGAGGCCGCTCTGGCCTCACGCCGGAAACGCGCGAGGTGTTCGGTGCCTGCCGCGAACTCCGGAGGGAGCGTCTTGATCGCGACCTCGCGACCGAGGTTGGTGTCGAGGGCCTTCCACACCTCCCCCATGCCCCCCTTGCCGATGGGGCCGATGATCTCGTAGTGGCTGATGTGTGTGCCGGGTCGCATGTCCTGGAGCGCTCAATACTGTAGCAGCCAGGCGGATGCAGCCCGATTTGCAGCCCGCCGGCCGCGGGCGTAGACTGCGGCCACGGGTGGCCACGTCCGGCCGTGCCGTGCCCCGCCCGAGTCGCAGACCAGGAGGAACGCTGCCAGCCAGGGGACCGCTCGTCGCTTTCGCCCTTGCCGCAACGGCGCTGGCCGTCGTCGCGCTGGTGACGGTGCGCGACACGGCGCCCGTCGCCGGCCAGCCGCCGATCTCGATGACCTGCCCGCATCATCCGGACGTCATCGAGACGTCCCCGGGCACGTGCCCCTTCTGCCAGATGGCGCTCGTCCCCGTGCGCCTCGATCGGGCCTGGACGTGCCTCGTCCACCCGGCCACCATCGCGGAGGAGCGCGGTACCTGCCCCATCTGCTCGCGGCAGCTCGTGCCGGTCACCGTGTCGCTGACCTGGCGCTGCCCCGGCTCGATCGAGGAACACCTCGAGCCGGGTCGCTGCGCCGACGGCACGGCCATGACGCTCGCGCGAACGGTGCGTCCGCACGGCGATCACAACCCGCGGCACGGGGGCCAGTTCTTCATGGCCGCCGACAAGTGGCACCACATCGAGGGCGCCGTGCCAGCGGAACAGGCGTTCCGTCTGTACGTGTACGACGACTATTCCCGTCCGCTCCCGCTGGAGGAGCTCGAGCGGGTGCGGGGCCGTGTGGTGGCCGAGGAGGACTTCGACCCCGAGACGAGAACGACGACGGACCTCGTCGCGTTTCCGCTGGCCGTCGGGGCAGACGGGACGTATCTCGAGGCACGACTCGACGCAGTGGTCCTCCCGGCCGAGCTGACGGCGAAGATCCGGTTCGCACCGGGCCTCGACGAGGAGCGCTTCGACTTCACGTTCACGAAGCCCAGCCTCGACACGTCTCCGGAAGCGACCGCAGCGCGCGCCGCTGCCAGCGAAACGGTCACGCCCGTCCCCCCGGCTCCGGCTGCGCCCGAGGCGGTCGTGGCCTCGGCCCCCGGCGTTGAGACAGCGGAGCCCCCCGCCGTCGAGGTGTCCGCGCCGCCGTCCCCCATCGCCCGGGTGTCTGCCGGCACGGCCTTGCGGCCGGCGACGCCGACGGTACTCACGGCGCCTGAGCCGGAGGCCGCGCCGGCGCCCGTTCCCGAGCCGGATCCCGCGCTTCTGGCCGAGCCGATCGCCGAGACGATTCCTGGCATGCTCGACCAGCTCCGCGCGCGCAACGCTCAGATCGGCGACCTGCTCGAGCGCGGCGACCTGACGGCGGTCTGGTTCCCGGCTTTTCAGGCCAAGGATGTCGCCATCGCGCTCGAGTCGCGGCTCGAGGAGCTCGATCCCTCCGGCCGCGAGGCCACGTCGGCGGCGCTTCAACGTCTGGTCCGGCTCGCGTGGCTCATCGACGCCCACGGCGACACCGGTAACCGCCGGAACGTGACCGCCGCGTACGAGGCGTTCTCCACGACGGTGGACGAGGTGATCGCCGATGCCGGGGGATTCCCGCCATGACCCGTCCGGCGCGGCTCGTCTTCGCGACCGGAATCCTCGCGGCGATGGCGATCGCCGTACAGCCAGGTCTCGCGCACAAGGCGATCACGTCCCCGTACACGTTCAACGAGGATGTCGCGCCGATCCTGCGCGAGCACTGCGTCGCGTGTCACGCCGACGGCACCGCTGCGCCGATGTCGCTGCGGACACACACCGAGACCGTGCCGTGGGCGGCCTCCATGCTCGTGGAGCTCGTCGCCGGCCACATGCCCCCGTGGAGCGTCGAGGGTGACGCGTCGAGGTTCCGCAACGTGAAGGTGCTGGCGGCACGCGACCTGGACGTGCTGCTCACGTGGGCAGCGGGGGGAACGCCCGCAGGCCCATCGGCCGCCGCGCCTCCACCGGCACCCGTGCCGCCGGCCTGGCCGCTGGGCGAGCCCGATGTGACCCTCTCAGCCCCCGAATTCACGCTGCGGGCCGACGTCGGCCAGGACGTGCAGGAGTTCAGGATCGCGACCGGCACCCGGGAAGATCGCTGGCTCCGGGCCGTCGACGTGCGGCCTGGTGACACCACGATCGTGCGGAGCGCGACGGTGGCTGTGGCTCAGGGCCACGACGCCACCGGCCCTGGTGGCGTCGAGCGGCTGCTGGCGCTCTGGGTACCGGGCGACCGTCCGGTGCCCGCCGAAGGCGCGGCATTCCGGCTGCCGGCCGGCGCGGAACTGGTGCTCCGCGTGCACTACCGGAAGACCTGGCTGCGCGAACGGGACGTCGTCCGCGATCGGAGCGCCGTGGGCCTCTACTTCACGCCCGCACGAACCGAGGTGATCCGCGCCGTCACGCTCGAGCCGGCGGCCGCCCACCCTGGGTCACCGGGCGCAGAGGTGCGTTTCGGCAGGACGCTCGACGCCGACATGCAGGTGCTGGCGATCTACCCGGCGCCCGGACTGCACGACACGACCCTCACCGTTCACGCGACCCGGCCGGACGGCACCGGTGAGACGCTGATCGCGTTCCGGCCGCAGGCCGACTGGGCCAGACGCTACTGGCTCTCGGAGCCCGTGGTGCTGCCAGCGGGCACGCGCCTCGACGTGCGGGCATCGACCGACGCCGCGGCCGCGCTCGCGCCGCCCGGCGCCCTTCCGCGGGCGCCGTCCGGCGCGGGCGACATCCGCGTCACGCTGAACGTGATTCCGGTCCGGTGACCGAGCGAGGCGGTGACGCCCCGCGTCACTGCGGCGCGCCGGCCTCGCCCGTGCCCTCGACCGAGTACGTGAAGAAGCCGATCATCATCTCCTCCCACGTCTGGTCGCCCCAGCGCACGGTCGCCGTCGGGTCGGGATTCTCGCGGTTGGCGGCCGAGTTGTCGAAGTGGGCGCGCACCTGGAGCGTCGAGCCGCTGGGCAGCTCGAGCGGCTCGGCGAGCCAGTAGTCGGTCTGCCATCCGAAGTCGAACCTCGGCACGCGCAGCACGATCTCCTCCCGTCCGTCGGGATAGATCGCGGTGTAGGTCATGTCCTTGCCCCGCAGGTGCATGTGCGGATGCATGCTCCAGATGGAGACGTCGGCGCTGAAGGTCGCCTCCGCCGCCACCTCGTGATTTGCCGCTCCGGGTGGAATCGCGAACAGGGGGTTCACGGCCATGCCGGTGCGCACCTCCCGATCCGGCGGCTCGTCCGCGAAGATCAGTCCCAGCCTCGAGCGGTCGACGCCGGGCGTGCCGTCGGTCGTGTAGTGCACCTGGAAGACCAGCGTCGAGCCGGCGGGAATGCGCTTGGCGGTTCCCGGCGCGTGAATCGGCGCGTCTTCCCCCACGGCCCAGTTCACGAGCATCGCGTCGCCCCCGCCGGGCGCACGCCCGCGGGTCTCGGACACGGCGCCGCGCCCCCCGCCGCCCCGCCCGGCGGCGGCTCCCGCGTTGGCCCGCCCTGCCGCCACGGCACGCAGCGTGCCCCCCGCCGCCCCGTCGAGCAGCGGCCGGACGCTCACGACGTTCGGACGCCCGCTGTCGCCGGGCTCCCGCACGTACACGATGATGTGGTGCACGTGAGCCCGATCGCCCGCTCGTACCTCGCCAGCCTGCATCCACCGGTCCTCGGTGAAATCGGTCGGCACCTCGAAGTACTGGTAGTCGATCGTGCCCGCGGCGGGAATCTGATAGTCGACCGGCATCTCGAACACCATGTCGGGCGTGCCGATCTGCCAGCCCTCGGGGAATGTGGGCAGCGTGGGCAGGGTGGCCGGGTCGCCCTCGCGCGCGCCGCCGTTCACCCAGGCGACGATGGTGTCGATCTCGGCCTCCGTGAGGCTCTGCTCGTTGCGGAACGTCCCGTACGCCCGATCCGCGTGCCACGGAGGCATCTCACGGGTCGTCACCTTCTCGCGGATCGAGGCCGCCCACGGCCTGACGTCGCGGTACGTGATGAGCGACATGGGTGCCACCTCACCGGGACGGTGACAGCTCACGCATCGCTCGTAGAAGATGGGCGCGACGTCCTCCGCGAAGGTGGGCACGCCAGGGGCGCCGCCCGGGGGCTGCTGGGCCGAGACGGTTGCCGTGACGGCAATGGCCAGCCAGGATCCGAGAACCACGCTTGCTCCGATACCGCGGATCGAGAAGGGCATCTCTAGTCCACTCCGAAGGCGAGCAACACGTTGCCGGGTCTTCCGCCGAAGGCTCCGTATCCCGAATTGACGTACACCATACCACCAACGACGGCCGCGCCAGGGCCAATCATCGACGCGCCTCTGGCCGGGACGTCGTTGACCGCGTCGAACTCCCGATTCGTGTCGAACTCCCACAGGATCGCGCCGGTCTGGGTGGCATAGGCCCTCAGCGCTCCGTCGATCGAGCCGGAGAAGACGGCGCCAGGAATGGCCGTCACCGCCGCCGATTGCGCCGCGCTGCACCCGCGGCCGCCGCAGACGGGCGCGGGTGGAGGTGTGAACCAGACGCGGTCCCCCGTGGCCAGGCTCACGGCGTGAAGGCCACCCGGCTCCGGGGATGTGATGTCCGACACCGCGAAATACGCGTGCGCCTCGTCGACCGCCGCACCCCACTCGATGCCACCGAGCACGCCCCCGCGGCCGGCACGGTACTGCCAGATCACTTCCCCGCCCCCGTCTGGATCCATGGCGAAGGCCAGACCCGACTTCTGTCCGACGACGACGAGGTCGCGCTCGCCGGCTCGTGCCAGCATGGGCGAGCTCCCGAAGTCGTGATCGGGACCGACGGCCTCTGGGCAATTCGGGTTGCCCGCCCGGCAGTTCGACACGTAGACGTCGCCAGGTGTCACCTGACGGATCCAGCGGATCGCGCCCGTACCCAGGTCGAGCGCCACGACCGCGTCGGTCGCCGGCGAGGCCGGGGCGCTATAAGCGTTCCCGGTGGCCACGTACAGTGCGCCGCGTGCGGCGTCGACGGTCGGCGCCGACCAGATCGCCGCGCCCGACGGTCCCCAGAGCGGCACCCCGGCGCTGCTCGTCCCCCGGCGCTGCGGCTGCTCGGCGATCATGTAGGTCTTCCAGGCGACGGCGCCGTCGAGGGCGCCGAGTGCGACGACACTGCCCCGGAACGTGCAGCAGGGATAGGACGGATCGGCGCCCTGGGACTCCTCGTACGAGGCCACGGGCACGTACAACCGTCCCGCGTGCAGCGTCGGCGAGCCGGTGACGCGCGCAGACGCGTGCTCCTCCACCTGGCGCTTCCACACCAGCCGCCCGGTCTCGGCGTCGAGGGCGTACGCGTTGGCCGCGGTGTCGCCGAAGAAGGCCGTGAGGCGTCCACCCACGCCTGTACCGAGCGTGACGGCCGTCCGGACGCCGCCCGACGCGCTGAAGGTCCAGTGGACGCAGCCGGTCTCCGCCTCGAGCGAGTACACCGTGCCGTTGTGGCTCCCGACGAACAGGCGGCCCGCGGCGAGCGTCGGCTGCGCCCACGCGACGGAGGCATCGGGAAACCCGAACGCCCACCTCAGACGAAGCCGGGGCAGATCGGCGACCGCGAGCCCGGCCTGATCGGCGCTCTGCGCGCGGGCGTTGGTCGTGGACGGGCCCCAGCCGCTCCATCGCGGGGCCTCCATCGTCTCGGCCAGCGGTGTCGAGGCCGTGCAGCGTCCGCTGGCGGCACCGGTCACGTCTCCCTCGATGGCCGTGCCGGCGATGAACTCGGCCACCGCACGGCGCTCGGCGCCGCTCAGCCGCGAGCCCTGCGGTCGCATGGCGCCGGTGACGAGGCTGTCGACGATCGACCGGGCAGTGCGGGACCGCAGGGCGTCCAGCGCCGGCGCTCTCGCCTCGGGTACGCCCGTATGGCAGGAGGCGCAGCGGTCGCGGAACACCTCCTCTCCGTCCTGCGCGCGGGCGTCGGCGGCTGCTGCCGCGGCCACGACGACGACCACAGCAAGGACGCGCCCCGAGACCGGTTTCGATCGGGATGCGCTCGACGAGCCCTGACAGCCGCTAGTCGACCGGGGTTGGGGGTGACACATGGCGGAACACGTACCTCATGGCATCGCCGACGGTGGTTCTCCACACGTCCCACGTGTGTCCGCCGTCGACGATACGGAGCTCCGCCGGCTGCCCGTGCCGCCGCAGGAGCTCGTAGAACTGCATCGCGGAGGCCTCGACGAAGTACTCGTCGTCGTCACCGGAGACGATGTACATCGGCACCGGCAGGTTCTTCGCCAGGTAGCCGTCCCACAGAGCCGGGTGGCCGAGTGCCTGCCACACGGTGGCGTCGAAGTCCGGTGAGCCGAAGACGCCCACGCGGCGCGCGCTGGAGTTCTCCGGCGGCTCCGGATCGTAGATGGCCGGCGAGAGCAGGGCCGCGGCCGCGAACATGTCCGGATACCGCAGCACGAAGCGCAGCGATCCATACCCGCCCATGGACAGCCCCGCAATCACGCGACCGTCCCGTGCGGGAATCGTACGAAACTGCGTCTGGACGTCCGGAATCAGCTCGCGCAGGATCGCCGTCTCCATGGGCTCCTTGCGATCGACATACCAGCTCGTACCGGCGTCAGGCATCACGATGATGGCGGCCGGAATCTCTCCGCCGGCGATGAGCGCGTCGGCCGTCGCCAGGATGTCGCCTCTCTCGGCCCAGGACTCGAAGCTCTGCGCGTTGCCATGCAGCAGGTAGAGCACTGGATACCGGCTCGCGGACTCCTCGTATCCAGTCGGCAGGTAGACGTTGTAGCTCCAGGCGCGACCGAGGGTTCGTGACTCGAGCGTACGTGTGACGATGACGCCGGCAAGGGCCTCGCCGGCCGACACGAGCACGGCAAGTGCGATCAGGCCACGCAGGACGAACCGGCGCAGCGGTGACGATGTCATGGGACGCTCACCCGTCGGAACCGTTCGGGCCTCATCTTACAGGCAGCGGGGCCGGCATGGCCGCCGGCCGACTCGTGGCCACTGGACACGTCCTCGATGACGTGAGACAGTCTGCCAGCACGAGGACACACGTCATGACCGCGAATCGCTTCGTCGTTTCGGCGGCCCTCCTGTCGACTGCGGCGCTCTGGTCCGTGTCGGCCCAGACCCCCGGCCCGTTCCGCACGCCATGGGGCGATCCCGATCTGCAGGGCACATGGACGGCCGAGGCCGAACTGAGCGTGCCGTTCGAGCGGCCGCGCGAGCTCGGCGAACGACAGCTCTTGACCGATGCCGAATTCGCCGAACGCCTCGCACGGACCGAAAGCCAGCTGGAGAGCGACAACTCCGACTTCGATCTCGAGACGGCGGACAGGTCCACGGCGGGCCTGGTCGGCTCGGCCACGTCCCCGCCGCCACACTGGCTGGAGCGGCGGAAGGTGTCGCGGCGGACCTCGCTCGTCATCGATCCGCGGGATGGGCGGATCCCCCCCCTGACGGGCGCCGCGAGCCAGCGCGAGCGGCCGAGACTGGTCTCGGGCATCAACGGCGCCGACCGGCCCGACGAGCTGAGCCACTGGGTACGCTGCATCGGCCGTGGCATGCCGAGCGCGATCTTCCCCACCGTCTACAACGCCAACACACGCATCGTCCAGGCCCCCGGCGTGGTGGCGATCACCTACGAGATGATCCACGACACCCGTCTGATCTACACGGACGGGCGGCCCCACGCCCACCAGGGTGTCCGTGGCTACTTCGGCAGCTCGACGGGACGCTGGGAGGGAGACACACTCGTCGTCGACGTGACCAACTTCAGCGAGAAGACCGACTTCCGCGGGTCGGCCGAGACGCTCCGCCTGGTCGAGCGATTCAGGCGGGTGGGCGACGGGCTCCGTTACGAGGTCACCGTGGACGATCCCGAAACCTGGACCGCGCAATGGACGGCCGCGCTCGAGATGGAGCCGCAGGCGGAGGGGATGTTCGAGTACGCCTGCCACGAGGGCAACAACTCCATGCGCAACATCCTGAGCGGCGCGCGCGCCAACGACCAGTGAGGCCCCTGGCTCACACGGCGCCGTCGTCGTGCACGACGCGGCCGCCCACGATCGTCAGCAGCGAGCGCGTGCCGGCCAGCTCCGCCTCGGGCACCGCGAAATAGTCCCGGTCGAGCACGGCCAGGTCGGCGTGCTGGCCGACGGCGATCGACCCGAGATCGTCCTCGCGGATGAACCAGGCATTGGCGGCCGTGGCGAGCCAGATCGTCTCCTCGCGCGTCAGCGTCTGCGACCCGAGGATCGACGCCCCCACCAGGTTGCGACCCGTGACGATGGTGTAGAAGTTGAGCCACGGGTTGATCACGGTGATGTCGCCGCCGTCGGAATGGAAGCCGACGGGAATGGGATGGTCGACCAGCATCCGGTAGGGCGGCCCGACATCGGCGCCGGCCCGGGTCGGCCCCCACCCCACGAGCACGCCCATCCCCATCGCATGGGCCCGGTCCGCCAGCTCTCTCGGAAACGCCGGTATGTGCGAGAGGATCCAGCGCAGGTCGGTGATGGGCGTCTCGGCGTGCACCTGCTCGCGCAACTCGATGAGGCGCGTGGCGCCGGCCAGGTTCAGCGCGTGATCCTCGCCTCGCCAGCCCGCCCGCGCGATGGCGCGCAGGCCGTCGATCCCGCCGCCGGTGAACTCGCCGATGCCGCCCGTGCGGAGCCAGTCGTTGCCGAAGAAGGGGAACGAGTTCCTGAGGCGTGCCGACAGGGTCGGCAGCGGTGGATCGGCGTCCGGTGGATCCTGGTGCAGGAAGTCGATCCGCACGCGGACCGGCAGGCGCCCCTCCCGGTCGAGCGCGAGCAGCGGCTCGTGCATCGCGTAGGTGTTCTCGTCGGCGATGCCACCGGCCGGCTCCTCGGCATGGAACGCGCCGGAATCGCGGTGCGTCGTCACGCCCAGCGAGGCGTAGTACCGCAGGGCGTCGAGCATCCCGCGGCGGCGTGCCTCGGGTGTGAGCAGCTCCTGCCGCAGCGCCTGCAACGCACGCCCCACCGAGCGCCTCCCGACCGTCCCCTCGTCGTCCACCTCGACGCCACGCGCCTCGAGCCACGTCCGGCCGGCATTGTTCGTGCGCGTGCCGCCCTGCGCGGCCTGGATGTAGACCGGACGCGGCACGGCATCGAGCTCGGCCAGCGTCGGGAGCCGCCGTTCCGGGAATTGCATGGCAGCGATCGGACCGATCGTCGTGACGAACTCGCCTGCCGGGACCTCGGCGCTCCGCGCCTGGAGCACCGCCACCGCGTCCGGGATCGTGAAGACGTGCTCGAGGGGCGTGTGCCAGCCGGGTCGGTTCCCCACGAGCACGATGTGGTTATGGGCATCGATGATGCCGGGAATCACCGTCCGACCACGCAGGTCCACGACCTGTGGCGCCGCCGGCTGCGCGGCCGCCTGCACGTCGTCGCCGACCGCGGCGAATCGCCCGCCACGAATCAGCACCTGCGACACGACGCGACGCTCCGGATCCATCGTGTGAAACCGCCCGTTGACCAGCGCCAGCGCATCGGCGCCGCCGCCAGCCGCACCAGCGATCTGCGCGCCCTGCTGCGCGGCCGCGCGTGTCGCCAGCGGCGGGCTCCCGGCGAGCGTCATCAGCCCCGTGGCGCCACCGAGGAACCGCCGACGAGACAGCGACCGACCGGTCGTCTTCTGAACCATCGGCGGATTATACGGCCGCCACCACCGGAGTCAGCGACGCTCGGAGCCGGTTCACGGGTAAGATTCGCTGCAGAGGTGCCCGGATGGGCGGGCCGCTCGGGATTGCCGCGCAGCGCGATCCATGGGGAAACGGTCATGACGCGACGCACCGTGCAGACACTCGTCATCGTCGGAGGACTGGCGACGTCCTCCCCCGTACTCGCGCAGCAGGCGCTCACCGCGAAGGACGGGACCGAGATTCAGGCGCTGACCGCCGAGTACGCCCGCGCGCTCGGGGCCTGCGACGCCGAGGCGTACGCGAACCTGTTCGCGCCGGAGACCGGCTACTTCGCCAGCAACATCAGGGGCGAGGTCGTCGGGCACGAGCAGCTCGTGAAGCTCGTCCGCAGCGAGCGGCACTGCACGAACCCGGCCCGGTCGACCGCGCCCGTGCAGTTCCGGCCGTCGCCGACGGTCGCGATCACGGCCACGGCCTCGGGGGCGACCGGTCGCGCCGACCTGGGAGGCGCACGGTACGACGACGAGTACGTGAAGACGCCGGCCGGCTGGCGCTTCCAGTCCCGGACGGTCATGACGCAGCCGGAGATCGAGGCCGGCCTCACGGCCGAGGACACCCGGGCCATCCGGCGGCTGGCCGGGTCCGACCTCGGGCTGTTCGACGACGCGTACACAACCGGCGAGAACGGCGTGAAGCGGTTCCGGACAGCGGGCGTCGAGCTCGGCCTCTCCCCCGAGGGGGTGACGGGGAAGGCCTCGCTGCGCAACGCCGATGGCCACTACGAGGACGTGTACGTGCGAGCCGCCGGTGGCGGCTGGCGCTTCAAGTCCCGGACCTACGTGGCCGACTGATTCCGCCAGAAGACCGGAGACTGGAGACCGATCGCGCCGCCAGCGCCGCGATAGAATCGCCGCCATGCCCGAATACGGGAGCATCTTCGACGAGATGCTCAAGGAGTTCGATCGCGCGGCCCGGATCCTGAAGCTCGACCCGGGCATCTGGCGCATCCTCACCTTCCCCAAGCGGCAGATCGTCGTCTCCTGCCCCGTCCTGATGGACAACGGCGAGATCGAGGTCTTCCAGGGCTACCGCGTGCAGTACAACATCACGCTCGGGCCGGCCAAGGGTGGTATCCGGTACCACCCAGACGTGACGCTCGACGAGGTGACGACGCTCGCCGCCTGGATGACCTGGAAGTGCGCGGTCGCGCACGTGCCGTTCGGTGGCGGCAAGGGCGGCATCGTGTGCGACCCCTCGCGCATGTCCCAGCGGGAGCTCGAGGCGCTGACGCGCCGCTACATCGGTGAACTGGTCGACGCCATCGGTCCCGAGAAGGACGTCCCTGCGCCGGACGTGAACACCAACGCCCAGATCATGGCGTGGGCGATGGACACCTACAGCATGCACGTCGGCCACACGGAGACGGCCGTGGTCACGGGCAAGCCGGTGGAAATGGGTGGCTCGCTCGGCCGTCGGGAGGCCACCGGACGCGGCGTCATGATCGCCACGCGCGAGGCCGCGACGCACCTGGGCCTCGACCTGGCGCGCGCCACGGTCGCCGTGCAGGGGTTCGGCAACGTCGGTTCCGTCTCGGCCGACCTGCTCGCCAGGGGCGGTGCCCGCATCGTCGCCGTCACCGACGCGGGGGGCGGGGTGTCCAGCAGCGGTGGACTCGACGTTCCTGCACTGCTCGAACACGTGCGCACGCACGGCACGGTGGCCGGCTTCCCGGGCGGCGACAGGCTCGACCCCGACGATCTGTGGAGCCTCGACGTCGACATCCTGATCCCGGCCGCGCTCGAGAACCAGATCACGGAGGACAACGTGTCGGACATCCGGGCACGGATCGTGGCCGAGGGAGCCAACGGTCCGACCACGCCGCGTGCGCACGCGCACCTGCACGAGCGCGGGGTCTTCGTCGTGCCCGACATCCTCGCCAACTCGGGCGGTGTCATCGCGTCGTACTTCGAGTGGGTGCAGGACAGGCACGGCTACTTCTGGACGCTCGACGAGGTCAATCAGCGCCTGGAGAAGAAGATGGTCGAGGCGTTCGGCGCGGTCCTGCGCACGGCCCTCGACTACGGCGTGGACATGCGCACGGCCGCCTACATGGTCGCCATCGCCAGGGTCGGCAACGTCACGCGGATGCGTGGGATGTACGCCTGAGGTCGCGGCCTCAGCTGCCGACGCGCAGTGGCACCAGTTCCGAGACGTCTCCGTCGGCCCCCGTCACGTTGATCTCCACCAGGTACTCACCGGGGGGCAGGCCGGCCAGGGCCAGGTCGATCTGGTGCGTGCCGCCGACGGTTGCGGCCGTCACCGGAACGTCGGCCATCCGATCGCCGCCCCGGTTGAGCAATGCGGCCGTCGGCTCGACGGGCGTGCCGCCAGGACCGTAGGCGTCGAAGCGAATCAGGAGGCGCTCGGTCCGCGAGAACTCGCGCAACGCAACCGGCACGGCCTCGGCGCTGCCGGCCAGGGCGCGCAGCTCCCCCACCGTCCGGCCCCGGAACACGCGCGGCGTGCCGAGCTTCACTTCCGGAACCGTGAAGTCCGGCAGATCCACCGTCCTGATCTCTTGATCGAGCGTGCCGCCTCCTTGCGCTTCCACCGTCAGCCGCAGCTCCACCTCGCCAGGCGGGACCTCGAAGACGAGGCGATGCGGGGACGCCCCGGCCGTACCGGAGCGGCCCTCGGGAGCGCGCCCGCGGTAGAGGAGATCGCCAGCCGGACCCGCCACCAGCACGGCCACACCGCCCGGGGCCTCCCGCCGTTCCCCCGGCGGCGTCGGCAGCGGCTCCCAGACCAGCGTGACGCGCGTGCGGCCATCGGCGCCGCGATCGGTGCCGAGCCACGTCTTGACGTACTTGCCGGCCCGGACCGACGGCGCGATCGAGGCGAGCGCCTCGAGCAGGGGCTGCGCCACGACGGGCGCCGGCGGTGCGGCGAACCGCTCGGCCTCCTCGGGCGTCATGGCCCAGAAGCCCTTGCGGGCGCGCACCTCGACACCCGGACGGCTGACGCGCACGCGGATCTCGTGGAACTTGCCGTCGTCCGGCGGCTCGCTCGAGGTGTAGCCGAGCAGATAGTAGAAGCTCGCGTCCTGCACGATCTGGGCGAGCCCTTCCTCGAGCATGTTGCGGTTGACGATGGCCCGCCCGTCGGTCTGTTCCGAGAGCGTCCGGAGCGTGTCCTGCGTCGACTGGAGCACGCGGCGGTCGGTGGCGAAGTCCGGCAGCGGCCCGCCGCCGACGTCGTCGATGTCGAACTCGAACACCGCGAGCCCGCGCGGATCCAGCGAGTAGATCGCAGTGTTGTTCCGGTTGGCGGCGTCGAAGACCAGCCGCATCCGGTTGTAGAGGTCGGCCTCGTTGAAGGCCTCGGTCGTCTGCTCGAAGCGGGGATCCTGACCGGCCACGGCAGCGTTGGCCTCGAACGGATTGATCGGCTGCGAGGCGTCGGCCCGTCGCATCTGCGGCGGCAGCAGGACCGTGAAGCCCTCGCTGACGAAGATCACCGACTTGCGCCCCTCGCGGATGCCGCCGAGACGAACGGCCAGCCCACTCAGCGCGCTCATCACGACATCGTTGCGGATGCGTTCGACCTGCTCGGCGGTGGCGCGCTGGTAGCGCCGCTCGAACTCGTTGAGGGGCGTGTAGTCGTATTTCCGTCCCAGGAACGACTCGAGCGCCCTGACGACGGACTCGTGATCGCGCGTGAAGCTCAGCTCCTGCACCGACATCAGGGGATACATCACGGCGACCACGTCGTTCGGTCCGAGCGACCGCAGGAACTCGGTGATCGGCAAGCGGACCTGCATCGAGTTGGTCCTGTGGACGTGATAGTCGTCCAGGAACAGCACGAAGACACGCGCTTCAGCGCTGCCCACGATGCGCTCCTCATCCGCCCGCGTCCGAATCTCGCGCCGCGCCCGTGGAGCGTCCGGTTGCGCGCGGCCGTCGATCCGAACAACGGAGAACTGCTCGATGGCCTGCGGTGCGCCGTCCTCGAAAACCTCGAAGTCCTGCTGGGTGAGATCGGTGACCGGCTGGTCATCGTCGTCGTGCACGAGCACGTCCACACGCACGAAATCGACGCCGCCGCGGAAGCGAGGCGTCTGCGCGCTGGCGTCCGGATCCTGGGCGTCGCCGGCCTGCGTCGCCTCGGCGGGGGCGGGCGGATCGGCGTCCTGCGGTGCCGCACCCGGAACGGCTCCGAGCGGCGCCACCACGATCGCGAGGAGGAGCGCGCCGAGCGCGCGTGTCAGGGACATCGTGGAACCGGCCGTCCGGCGATGATAGCACCTCGTCGACGGTCCGGCGTCGTCCCACCCGGGCCCGTCGTCATACGTGTTCCTCGTCATAATAGGCCCGTGGCGACCGCCGGTTCCCCCGCCCTCACCTGCCTGTCCGGGGACGAACGCCTGCTGCGCGACAGCGTGCGGGAGTTTGCCGCGCGCGAGGTCCAGCCCCGCGTCCGGCAGATGGACGACGAGGCACGGATGCCGGACGAGCTCATCACGGGCCTGTTCGCCCTCGGCGTCATGGGCATAGAAGTCCCGGAGGCCTCCGGTGGCGCGGGTGGAACGTTCTTCCACAGCGTCCTCGCGGTGGAAGCGCTCTCGTCGGTGGACCCGGCGGTGGGCGTGCTCGTCGACGTGCAGAACACGCTGGTCGTCAACGCGCTCCAGCGATGGGGTCGGGAGGCGCAGCGGCAGGCGCTGCTCCCGCGTCTGGCCCGCGACACGATCGGCGCCTACGCCCTCTCGGAGTCCGGCGCCGGCAGCGACGCCTTCGCACTGGCCACCAAGGCCCGACCTGACGGCGACGGCTTCGTCCTCGACGGCCGCAAGCTGTGGACGACCAACGCCGCGGAGGCGGGGCTGTTCATCGTCTTCGCGACGGTCGACCCCGGCCTCGGACACCGGGGCATCACGGCCTTCCTGCTCGAACGCGACACCCCAGGGCTCACCGTCGGCCGCAAGGAGGACAAGCTCGGCATCCGGGCGAGCAGCACGTGCGAGCTCGTGCTCGACGGCTGCCGGGCAGGATCGGCGTCGGTGCTGGGCGAGGTCGGCCGCGGCTACAAGGTCGCGATCGAGACGCTCAACGAGGGCCGTATCGGCATCGGCGCGCAGATGGTCGGGCTGGCGCAGGGCGCGTTCGACCACGCCGTCCGCCACACGCAGGAGCGCCGGCAGTTCGGCTCGCCTGTCGCCGACTTCCAGGGCGTGCAGTTCCAGCTCGCGAGGGCCGCCACCGAGATCGAGGCGGCCCGCCTGCTCGTCTACAACGCTGCGCGGCTGCGCGACGCCGGCGAGCCGTTCCTCGAGCAGGCGGCCATGTCGAAGCTCTTCGCCTCGGAAGTGGCCGAGCGCACAGCCTCGCTCGCCGTCAACCTCTTCGGGGGCGCGGGCTTCGTCCGCGATTCCCCGGTCGAGAAGCTCTATCGTGACGCCAAGATCGGTCAGATCTACGAGGGCACCTCCAACCTGCAGCTCCAGACCATCGCACGCCAGATCCTGCGTGCCGCCGGCGGCCGGTAACTCCGCTGCGCGCGTCCGGCCAAGACTGGCTGTCAACCCCAGAATTCACCTGGGGTTAGAATCGAAGGATGCAGGCAGGCATCGTCGGCTGGCGCGGCATGGTGGGGTCCGTGCTCGTGCAGCGCATGCGCGAGGAACGGGACTTCGATCTGGTGGAGCCCACGTTCTTCTCCACGTCCCAGGCCGGCGCGCCGGCGCCGGACATCGGCCGTTCCGCGCCCCCGGTGCAGGACGCCACCGATCTCGACGCGCTCGCGAAGCTGGACGTGCTGATCTCCTGCCAGGGCGGCGAGTACACGACCGAGATCCACCCCCGCCTGCGGCGGCGCGGATGGACCGGCTACTGGATCGACGCCGCGCGGGCGCTGCGGATGTCCGACGATGCGGCCATCGTGCTGGACCCGGTGAACCGGCCGGTGATCGACCGCGCGCTGGACCGCGGTCTCCGCGACTACATCGGCGGCAACTGCACCGTCAGCCTCATGCTGATGGCCATCGACGGGCTCTTCCGCGCGGATCTCGTGGAGTGGATCACGGCGATGACCTACCAGGCCGCATCGGGCGGCGGTGCCCGGCACATGCGGGAGCTGGTCGCGCAGATGGGAGTGGCGCACGGCGCGGCGGCCGACCTGCTCGCGGATCCCGCCTCGGCCATCCTCGACATCGACCGCCGGCTGATCGACGCGCAGCGCAGCAGCGCCTTCCCGACCGAGCACTTCGGCCATCCGCTGGCCGGCAGCCTCCTGCCCTGGATCGACGCGGATCTGGGCAACGGGCAGAGCCGCGAGGAATGGAAGGCCCAGGCCGAGGGCAACAAGATCCTGGGCCGCACGCGACCGGTGCCGATCGACGGCATCTGCGTGCGCGTGGGCGCCATGCGCTGCCACAGTCAGGCGCTCACCATCAAGCTGCGACGCGACGTGCCGCTCGAGGAGCTCGTCCAGCACATCGCCGGAGCCAACCAGTGGGTCACCGTCGTCCCGAATACCGAGAAGGAGACGCTGGCGCGTCTCACGCCAACCGCCGTGACCGGGACGCTGCAGGTGCCCGTAGGGCGGCTCAAGAAGCTGTCGATGGGCGGCGAGTACCTGCAGGCCTTCACCGTCGGCGACCAGCTCCTCTGGGGCGCCGCCGAGCCGCTCCGCCGCATGCTCCGCATCCTGATCGAGACTGGCGCCGTGTCCTCCACCCGGCTGGGCGCCGCGACCGCGAGGGCGTGAACGTCGTGGCGGCGCGACATGTCGGCGCGAGCGCCGGCACATGGGTCCTGTCGCTCGTGATGCTCGGCGCCGGGACGTCGCCGGCCATGGCCCAGGACGACGATCCGGAGGTCTGGACGATCACCGCCAGCGCGGGCCTCGCGCTGACCAACGGCAACAGCGACACCTCCACGGTGAACGTCGCGTACGACCTGGTGGTCGATCCGGGGGCGTCCAACGTCGTCAAGACGGATGGTCTCTTCCTCCGAGGCGTCACCGAGGGCGAGCTGTCGTCCAATCGCCTGAGCCTGAACGCCCGCGACGAGTACCACTTCAACGGGCGGCTCTTCGCGTTCGGCCAGACCCAGTACCTGCGCGACGAGTTCAAGGACATCGAGTATCTGATTGCCCCGACCGGAGGGCTCGGATACGACGTAGTGGACACCGAGGCGACCAAGCTGGGGATCGACGCGAGTATCGGCGGTGTCTGGGAGAAGAGCCCCGATGACGTGATGACCTCGTCGGGTGCCGTGACCTTCGGTCAGCGGCTGACACAGCAGCTCACCGAGACCACGACGGTCACTCAGCAGGTCAAGGGGCTATGGAAGACGAAAGATTTCGAGGATGCCCTCCTCACGCTCGGCGCGAGCATCGCCGCGTCGATCTCGGCGCGCACGCAGCTCAAGGTCGAGGTGCTCGACACCTACAAGAACAAGCCGCGCCTCGCGACCACGACCAAGCACGACGTGGTCGTACTGATGGCCATCGTCTACAAGATGTAGGCTCCCCTGCCCGCCGATAGCGGGATCAGTTACGGAGCCACACCAGGCGGCCCTCGCTCTCTGCCGGCGTCAGGACGAGGCGATCGGGGCCCTCGAAGACGAAGGACCTCACCAGATCCCGTCCCACCCACGTCTCGGCCGTGCTGCCCATCACGTGATGTGTCACGGTCTGCGCTGCCTCGTCCAGGGCATAGGTGCCGTAGTAGCCGAAGTGTCGCCGCGTCATCCGCGCGATGGCCTCTCCTGATGTCATCGACCCTGGCTCACCCATCGAGAGGCCTGCACAGCCCAGCTGTGCCGACATATGACCGTCTCGCGAGTACATGATCTGGCCCGACGCTCCTCCTTCCTCCTCCGCGCACCGAGGGGTGTCGTTCGCGACGGTCCATGACTCGAGACGCCAGGAGCCCACGATGCTCGGGGACGAGTCGTCGACGTCTGCTGCCGGCGAGCAGCCCATCAGGAGTACCAACAGCAGTGTGAAGGCGACCAGACTCTTCATCCGACTCTCTCCAGTCCTCTGCGGCAGCAAGAGCGGGTCCGGTGACCCCCATCCCCAGCGCCGGTTGTCGGGCGGCACGTCGAGATGCTAGCATAGTGCCAGCAAGGAGCGCCTCATGCCTACGATCACCGTGCGTAACGTCCCCGCCAAAGTCGTCCAGTCGCTCAAGAGCCTGGCCCGGCGCCACAACCGGTCGATGGAACAGGAAGTCCGTGATCTCCTGGAGGGGTACGTCACGGAGCGGCGGGCAGTCCTGGACCAGATCGAGGCCGGATGGGAGCGCCAGACGCGTCGGCCCACCGCGGCCGAGGTGGATGCGTGGATGGGCGTGGGACGGCCGTGAAGGCGGTCGTCGACACGAACATCGTGGCGTATCTGCTGCTCGGTACCGAGGGCTTCGTTGATGAAGCCACGCGATGCTTTGGCCTCGTGTCGCACCCGATCGCGCCGGCCCACTGGGAGGTGGAACTGACCAACGTCGTCTGGATGGCCGTTCGCACGGGGGTCCTCACCGCGAGTGATGGGCCCGAGCGTCTTGGTCTAGTGCGGCGACTCGGGGTCGAATCGATCCCGACCGCCACCTTGTGTCAGGCCGCGTTGCTGCGATCGATATCCACCGGCATGCCGGTGTACGACACCCTCTTCGTTGAGCTTGCGGCTCGCACCCGCTGCCCGCTCGTCACGTTCGATAAGGCTGTGCTGAAGACGTTCCCGAAGATCGCGATCCGCCCTCGCGAATTGGGTGAAGGCTAGTCCTGTCCGCCCAACGACATGCCGCTCAGCCGCGAGCGGCGAACCCGATGCTCACTCTACCTCGACCTTCCCGCCGCTCGGCGGCTGCAGCGGCTGGTTAGCGGCCACAGGCGATCAATCACGACGCGTCCGATCAGAAACTGTGTGACGCGCGCGTGCGGGCTTTCTCTCCATACAATGCACAGCGCATCCGGGAACCGAGGCCGAGCCGTCACTGGTGCTGGCGTGCCCGTGTGTTAGCGTGGCCTGGGGAGTTGCGGTCGCGTCATTGCTGACACGAGCGCTCATCGCGCCCGTGATCCCGTTTGGGAGACTGTCCACGAACCGCCTCCCTGTTCCCGGATGCTCAGCGCAGTATGGAGGAGCGTCCGATGAAACACAATCGTCGCCGGTCACCCGGCAGACCCCGGCAGTCCCGACCGTGCTGGACCGCCTCAATCCGAGTGTCGCGGGCATCGACTGTGGCGCCGCGGAGCACTACGTCGCCGTGCCGCCCGATCGCGATCCCACGCCGGTGCAATCGTTCCCGACCTTCACGAGTGACCTCCTGCGCCTCGCCGACTGGATCATGGCGTGCGGCGTGACGAGCGTGGCCATGGAGGCCACCGGCGTGTACTGGATTCCGATCTACGAAATCCTCGAGGAACGGGGCGTCGAGGTCCTGCTCGTCAATGCGCGGCATCTCAAGAACGTGCCCGGCCGCAAGAGCGATGTGTCGGACTGTGAATGGATCCGAGAGCTGCACAGCGTCGGGCTCTTGCGCGCGAGCTTCCGGCCGACCGACGCGATCGTCGCGCTCCGGGGATATCTCCGTCATCGGCAGACCATCGTCGAGAGCGCCGGCGCGTTCATCCAACGCATGCAGAAGGCGCTCGTGCAGATGAATCTACAGCTGCCGCTCGTGGTCAGCGATATCACGGGTGTCACGGGGCTTCGGATCCTTCGCGACATCGTCGCCGGCCAGCGTGATCCGGAGCACCTCGCCGCCCATCGTGACTATCGGTGCCGTGCCACCACCGCCGAGATCGTGGCCGCGCTCACGGGCCATTGTCGGCCGGAGCATCTCTTCGCGCTCCAGCAGAACCTGGAAGCCTTCGATCTCTGCCAAGCCCAACTGGCCGCGTGCGACCGCGCGATGGAGACGCACGTCCAGACGTTCACGGCCCGCGTCGCCGCACCGTCGACGCCGGTACCGGCCCCCCGGGTGCCCAAGAAGCCGCGCCACAACGAACCGCGTTTCGAGATTCGCACGCCGCTCCATCAACTGACCGGCGGTATCGATCTCACCCAGATCGACGGCATCGCGCCGTACACGGCCCTCAAGCTCATCGCCAAGATCGGCACCGACATGACGCGCTGGCCCACGGCCAAGCACTTCACCTCCTGGCTGACCCTCGCCCCGAAGAACAAGATCTCCGGCGGGCGGCTCCTCAGCTCCCGCACCCAACCCTCGGCCAATCGTGCGGCTGCCATTCTCCGAATGGCCGTTATGGGCCTCAGCCGCACGCAGACCGCCCTCGGCGCGTTCTATCGTCGGCTGGCCGCGCGCATCGGCAAACCGCAAGCCAACACCGCCACGGCGCGCAAGCTCGCCATTCTCGTCTACCGGGCCCTCAAGGGTGAGCTCGTCTACACCGACGCCGGGGCCGACGCCTACGATCGCCACCAGCGGACGCGGGCGCTCCGCCGACTGCCGCAGCGAGCCGCCACACTCGGATTCGCGCTCGTCAACCGCGAGACCGGCGAGGTCTTGTCACCGGCCGCTCCTTAA
>Ga0299906_10000639_pt1 | contig 31568 bp, 30 predicted proteins | sample RVTome_14_FD_200259 | JGI IMG/M metagenome (GOLD analysis project Ga0299906, IMG submission 200259) | Soil microbial communities from uranium-contaminated site in the Upper Colorado River Basin, Wyoming, United States - RVT145D125 (version 2) ...
CGCGCGAGCCGCGAGCGCTCCGCAGGCGGCGGCGCTCGCGGCACACGTGGAAGCCGAAGCGGCCTACGTGCGGGATCTCACGGGCGGCGGCTGAGCCGGACGCGATTGTCCCAGAGGCCCCAACTGCGGTAGGCGAGGACCATGCACGTCGGCACCGCGGTGATCTTTCAGAACCCCCACGACGCGCGGCCGGATCGCGCCGTCTACGACGACGACTTGTCGCTCGTCGATCTCGCCGAGCCGCTCGGCTTCGAATCGGTCTGGGGCGTCGAGCACCACTTTACCGACTACACGATGTGCCCCGACGTGCTGCAGTATCTCACCTGGGTCGCGGCCCGCACGAAGACCGCGCAGGTGGGCTCGATGGTCGTCGTCCTGCCCTGGCACGACCCGGTCCGCGTCGCCGAGCAGATCACCATGCTCGACAACATGAGCGGCGGCCGCGTGATTCTGGGCCTCGGCCGCGGGCTCGGCCGCGTCGAGTTCGAGGGGTTCCGCGTGCCGATGGAGGAGTCGCGCGATCGCTTCGTCGAGAGCGCCGAGATGCTCCTCGAAGGACTCGAGACGGGGTTCTGCGAGTACGACGGCCGGTACGTGAAGCAGCCGCGGCGCGCCATCCGCCCGGCGCCGTTCAAGTCGTTTCGCGGTCGGACGTACGCGGCCGCCGTGTCGGCCGAGTCGATGCCGATCGTTGCGCGGCTCGGGGCCGGCATTCTCGTCATTCCGCAGAAGCCGTGGGAGACCCTGGAGCGGGAACTCGGCGAGTACCATCGGGTCTATCGGGAGACGAACGGCACGGAGGCGCCGGCCCCCGTGCTGGCGGGCTGGACCTTCTGTGACGAGGACGCGGATCGTGCGCGCGAGATGGCGGTGCGCTACATCGGCGGGTATTGGGAGACGGTCATGCGTCACTACGAGCTGGTCGGCGACCATCTGAGCCGCACGCTCGGCTACGAGTACTACGGCAAGCTGCAGGAGATCGCCGCGCAGAAGGGTGGGGCCGGCGCGCTCACGGAGTTCTTCCTCGACCTGCAGGTGTGGGGCACTCCCGATCAGTGCTTCGAGAAGATCGTCGCCATCCGCCGGCGTATCGGCTGCGAGACGTACGTCGGGGTGTTTGGCTACGCCGGCATGCCGCTCGCCGAGGCGGAGCGGAACATGCGCCTGTTCGCGCGCGCCGTGATGCCGAGGCTGAGGGCCCTCGACGCCGCCGGCCGGGACGACGCGGACTCGCAACGGGTTCCGGCCTGAGTCCCCGGATGCGTCATGGCTGAAACGGCCGAGCGCTGTGCCGAGTGCGGCATCGAGCTGCCGCCGGCGGCGCCCCGGGTGCAGACGGAGGAGGCGGCGTTCTGCGAGCGCTGCTACGCGCGCCTGCGGGAAGAGGTGGAGCGCATCGCTCGGGCCCAAGGTGAGAACGTCCCCTGGCCGGCCGCGGTGCTGGGCGGCTGCCTCGGCGGGGCGCTCGGGGCCGCCGTCTGGTGGGGCTTCACCGTGCTCACCAACGTGGCCTTCGGGCTGGTCGCCATGGTGATCGGCATCGGGGTCGGCAAGGGGATCGTGGCGGCCACCGGAAAGCGCAGCGTCGGCCTGCAGGGGCTCAGCGTGTCGATCGCGGTGGTCAGCTTCGTGGCGGCGACCTACCTCGTGAATCGCTGGTTCATCAACCAGGATCCGCAACTGGCGGCCGAGGGGTTCGCCGTGCCGCTCGTCCCGCCCACCGCCGCCTTCTTCGTGCAGGTCGCGCTTGCGGGCGCCGGCGTCATGGACCTCGTCTTCCTCGCCATCGTCGTCTGGGAGGCGTGGGTGACGGTCGCCCCGCTGCGCGTGTGATGCCGGACGCCCTGGAAGCCGAGCGGGCACGCCGGCAGCGCAACCTGCAGGCGGTCGCCTCGTCGATGATGCAGGAGGCCGAGGCCCGGCGCGCCGGCACGCCGGCCGGAGCGACGTGGGGGCCGTGGCTGAAACGCTGGGGGCCGATCGGGATGGTGGCGGTCTTTCTGCTGACCAAGCTCGGCTGGGTCGTCATGGCGCTGAAGGCGCTCAAGTTCGGTTCGCTGCTCTCGATGGTGCTCATGGTCTGGGTCTATGCCCAGTACTGGGGACTCCCCTTCGCACTCGGCTTCGTGTTGCTCATCTTCGTGCACGAGATGGGACACGCGCTCGCCATGCGCCAGCAGGGGATCCGTTTCTCGGCGCCCGTCTTCATCCCCTTCGTCGGGGCCGTGATCGCGATGCGCGGCATGCCCCGCAATGCCTGGGTCGAGGCCGTGGTCGGGATCGGCGGCCCCGTTCTGGGCACGGTCGGAGCCGCGGTGTGCCTGGCGGCCGGCGTGGCGACCGGGAGCGCCTTCTGGTTCGCGCTCGCCTCGACCGGCTTCCTGCTGAACCTCTTCAACATGATTCCCGTCAGCCCCCTCGACGGGGGACGCATCGTCGGGGTGCTGACGCGTTGGCTCTGGCTGGCGGGCTACGTGATCGGGGGCATCGTCTTCTTCGTGACCCGGTCGCCCATCGTCTTCCTCATCCTCCTGCTGGGGGTGGCCACGCTGCCGCGGCTGCTGCGCGACCCGCCGCCGGGGTACTACGACGTCGCGCCGGGACGCCGCCTGGCGATGGGTGGTGCCTATTTCGGTCTGATCGGCGTGCTGGCGGCCGGCATGATGGTGAGCGACCACCTCGGCGGCGCGGACCCGTCGCGGGTCGCGGCGGCCGGGCTCGTGACGCTGGCCGGACTTGCGGCGGGCCAAGGGTGGCGCGCTCGGCTCTGATCGTCGCGATGGACGGCCGGCATGCGATCGCGTGCCGCGCCCGTCACTCGACCTGGGACCAGTAGGGCAGCCAGCGCCTGATCAGCGCTTCGAGCGAGCCGTCTCGTTGCCACCCGGCGAGGACGCGGTCCGCCGCCGCGCGCAACTCCCTGTCGTCCGGCCGGAACGCCCACGCCAGGTGGTCTTCGCCCAGCCGCTTGCGCAGGATCGCCAACTCTCCCTCGTGCTTCGAGACCATCCAGACCACCACGGGGATGTCGTGAATGGCCACGTCCACGAGGCCGGCCAGCAGCTCGTCCGTGGCGGCGTCGACGGTCGGATAGAGGGCGACCTGCGAATCGGGCAGCTCGTCGCGAACGAAGACCTCGCCGGTCGTTCCTTCGACGACGCCGACGCGCGCGGTGCTGAGCCGGACGGCCTCCAGCGAATCGTATCGTTCCGTGTCCGACCGGCGCATGAGGACCGCGAGGCCCGAGCGCAGGTACGGTTCCCCGAAGGCGACTCGCACGCTGCGAGCGCGCGTGACGGACATGCCCGACATGATGACGTCGGTGCGGCCGTCGAGGAGCGCGGTGGACTGCTCCTCCCACGGCAGCTCCAGGAAGCGCAGATCCCGACCGAGGGTGTCGGCCAGCCGCTGCGCCATCTCCACTTCCAAGCCGGTGAGCTTGCCCTGGCGGCGGAAGACGAGGGGCGGCGAGCTGGACGTCACCCCGACTCGCAGCAGGGGGCGCTGGGGGGCGGCCGGCATGCGTGCCGTTCCGCAGGCCACGGCCGTCACGAGGATCACGCCCGCGATCGAGGCGCGGCGCAGGACGCTTCTCATGGGCGCCTTCCTGGCACTTGGTGCCGTCTCGCACAACCGTTGCGCGCACGGTGCAACCGCCTGCGTCACAGGCCGTACTTCTTCAACTTGTACCACAACGTCCGCTCGCTGACGCCGAGGACCCGGGCCGCCTCGGCTTTGTTGCCGCCGCACTGCTCGAGCGCCTGCGTCACCAGGGCTCGCTCGGTCACCTCGATGGCGGGGGCCAACCGCAAGCCGTCGGCGAGAGCCGGGTCCGACTGCTCCGGCGGAAGCAGCTCCGCGACGAGCCGCTCTTCGATCGTGGACGAGGGCGCCGCCAGCACGGCCGCACGCTCCATGACGTTCTGCAACTCCCGCACGTTCCCGGGCCACGGGTGGCGTTCGAGTCGCGCCACGGCGTCGTCCGAGAGCCACAGCGTGCCTTTGCCGAACTCGCGGCCGAAGCGAGCCAGGAACGACTCGGCGAGCGGGCGAACGTCCTCGACACGTTCGCGCAGCGGCGGAATCCTGAGATGGAAGACGTTCAGCCGGTAGTAGAGGTCCTGGCGGAACGTGCCGTCGCGCACGGCCGCCGCCAGGTCGCGGTTGGTGGACGAGATCACGCGAACGTCCACCTGAATGCGCTTGTTGGAGCCGACGCGCTCCACGACCGAGTCTTCGAGTACCCGCAGGAGCTTGGCCTGCAACGGTGCCGGCATGTCCCCGATCTCGTCCAGAAAGAGGGTGCCGCCGTCGGCCAACTCGAACTTTCCCTCGCGCGCGGATTGCGCCCCCGTGAAGGCGCCGCGGACGTGGCCGAAGAGCTCGCTCTCGAGCAGTTCGCCGGGAATGGCGGCGCAGTTGAGCGCCACCAGCAGCCGCTCGCGTCGCGGGCTGGTCTCGTGGACGGCACGGGCCACGACCTCCTTGCCCACACCCGTCTCCCCCGTGATGAGCACGGTTGTGGGCGTGGCCGCCACCTGCGCCACCCGCGCCAGGACCTGGCGCATGGCAGGCGACACCGCCAGCATCTGGCGCTCGCCGACGGCACCGTGCAGTCGTTCGCGCAGGTAGCGGTTCTCGGCGCGGACCTGTCGCAGCTCCAGGGCCTTGCGGACGATGGCTTCGAGCGCGTCGAGTTCGAAGGGTTTGAGCAGATAGTCGAAGGCACCCAGGCGCATGGCGCGCACCGCATCCTGAATCGTGCCGTAGGCGGTGAGCACGACCACGGGAATCGAGGCGTCGTTCTCCCGGAGGCGCTCGAGCAGGTCGATCCCGCTCATGCCCGGGAGTCGGACGTCCGTTAGCACGAGGTCGATTTGCTCGCTCGCGAGGGCCGCGAGCGCCGCCTCGCCGTCCTCGGCCGCCACCGCCTGGAGGCCGAGTTTCCCCAGCAGGATCTGCAGGGCGCGGCGCATCTTCGCCTCGTCGTCGACGACCAGAACCCGCTTCATCGTGGGCGACCTCGAACGGAGTGTGCGCGGCGACCGGACGGGACGCAACCGCGAGCGTATGCGCCGTGCGTGATGGACGTCATCGGCTCACGGTCCGGTGTCGTTCAGGGTGAGGACCACCCGGCAGGAGGACTCGTCGACCTGATCGCTGGGCATGTAACCGACTCCCCCGGGTTCCGACGCGAGGTAGGCGCAAATGGCCGCCGGTGTGCGCAGGACCAGCGGCGGGCGGATTCCTTCGAAGTAGAGCCGATTCCAGTAGCCGACGAGTTCGCGGGGTCGGCGGCCGAGGACGCGCGCCGAGAAGCTCGAGCGCAACGGATCATCCGCCGGCAGGTTGACCGGGACGACACGCCGGCCGTCGGGCCATACCCGGCGCCGGCGCATGTAGACTTCGCGCAGCTCGTCGGGCGACAGGTCGCGAATCGGGCTGTCGATGCCGACCACCACGGCCACCGGGGGCAGCCCGGGTGGCTCGCCGACGGCTGGCGCGGAGGCGCCCGCGTGCAAGACCACGATCAGGGCCGTTATGCGTGAGAGTGACACGTCAGAAGAGCAGCGACACGCCGAACTGGAAGCCCGGCTCGAACTCCCGCACGGTTCGGTTGGCGAAGAGATAGTTGGCGCGCAGCACGAGTGGCGGGATCGGTCGCCAGAAGAGGCCGACCACGCCGCCGACGGCGCTGGGCCCGCGCGTCGGTTGCATTTGTTCGAAGCGCAGCACGCCGTAGAACTCGCGGGCGCAGGGCAGCAGCGGCTCCAGCGGGATCACGTCCTGCAGGTAGAGGCCTTGCAGCGTCCGCCGGCCGTTCGGGGGGATGCGGAAGGTCAGCTCGCCGGTGAGCTGATGGCCGCCGACGGCGACGTCGAGATCGAGTCCGGTCACGGTCCACCAGTCGGTGCCGTCGTGTGGCCGGAAGCCGGCGGCATTCAGGCCCAGGGCGGCGAACGCCGGTCCCAGTGCGTGTCCCGCCGCCACGCGTCCGCCGAACATGAGGCCATTCTCGTCGAGGTCGTCTTCGTCGGTACGACGGAAGCGCAGCTCGTCCTGGGCGGGGCCGTAGGTGTTGGCGTCGAAGCTCCACCCGCGCCACGTCGTCTGGTAGAGAAGGTCGAGGCCGGTCGCATGTTGCGGAAAGACGTTCTCGGTGATGGCGGGCCGCTCGACGGTCCAGGTCAGCGGTGCGCGGCGCACCTCGTTCCACAGGCCGAAGGGTGTGTAGATCTTGCCGACCCGCAGGGTGAGCGTCGGCGACAGCAGGATCTCGGCGTACAGGCGCTCGACCGCAACGTCGCCGGTGCCGGTTTCGACGCCGGCGCCCTCGGTGAGGGTGACCAGGTCTTCGAGCCGCATCTCGCCGAAGAAGGCGAAGCGAGAGGTCGGCTCCCAGCGCGCCAGCAGGCTGAGGTCGTCGAGTTCGACCGATGCCGGTTCGCCTTCGAGGACCTCGCCGTCGGCGGTGACGTCACCCGCCAGCCACAGACCCCCCGGCAGGCGGGCGCCGTGGCCGGGATCCCAGCCGATGGCTGAATCCTCGCCGCGGACGGATCCACCGCTGGCCAGCCCGATGGCGAGTGCGACGGCGAGCAGCCGCGAGAGCGACGAAGGGCGCCTCAGGCTGGGCTCACGCAAGGGCCGTGCCACGTCGATCACGGTGCGCCTCGTCGCGCTGGCGCTCGTCCTGGTTGGAGGGACGACTCTCACGGTGGGCACGCTGTCGTACGGCCGGGCTCGGACGGCCCTGGCGGCGACGGCGGAGGCGCGCCTCGAGTTGCTGGCGCGGGACATGGCGCAGGCTCTGCATCGTGAACTGATGGATCGGGTCGCCGATATCACGACGTGGGCTGGGCTCGAAATCATGCTGGCGCTGACCTTCGACGATGTCGACAAGCAGCTCGCCGACCTGATGCGAACGGGGCTTCGCGGAGACGACGACTGGGTCGGCATCGTCGGGCGGCGCGCCGACGGCGAGATCGTCGCCTCGGCGGGGGCGCCGCCGGCGCTCGAGGCGGCCGCCGTCCCGTCCGGCGCCCGGCTCGGCGTGCTGCCCACCACCAGTGGCGTCGTGATGCTTCGCCTGGACGTGCCCGTGCCTCATCCGCGCGTTCCCGACGAGCGCATCGGCACGTTGGTGGGGTTCCTCGATCCGGCGCGTCTCCTGCGCCGCCTCGCCGCCGACCGCGTGGGAGACGACGCCGTATCGGTCGTGCTGGCGTCGACCCAGCCGCTGGCGCGGGTGGGCGGGGTCGGCTCGCCGCTCGAGGACGACGAGACGGGCGGGGTCTTGGCGACGCGGGCCGACCTGCCGCCGCTCGCCGGGGTCGCCGGCCCCGCCCTGCACGTGGTCGCCCGCCAGTCCGAGACGGTGGCCCTGGCCGGCGTGCATGCGCTGCGCGCCACGCTGATCCGCATCGGACTGGTCGTGGTGCTGCTGAGCGGGCTCGCCGGGGGGCTGGTCGCCTGGCGACTGGCGGTGCCGATCCGGCGACTGACGGCCGCGGTCGAGGAGGTCACCGCACGCGGGCGCCCTCAGCCCCTCATGGGGCTCCCCCAGGTCGGCGGCGAGGTCGGCGTGCTCACGGACGCCTTCGATTCCATGTTGGAGCGCCTGGCCGCCTCGGAGCGTGAGGTGATCGCGCAGTCTCGACTGGCGCTGCTCGGCGAGGTCGCGGCCAGCATCGCCCATGACGTCCGCACGCCGCTGTCGGTCCTCAAGACGTCCGCCCAGCTCCTCAGCGGCCCCGACCTCTCCGAGGTGGAACAGCGCGATCTGGCGACGATGGTGGCATCGGAGGTCGATCGGCTGAACGGGGTGGTGACCAACCTCATCGACCTGGCGCACCCGCGGGCGAGTCGCCCCACACGGCAGACGGTGCAGACCCTGGTCGAGCGGGCCGTCGCCGTCCTGCGCCCGTGGGCCCGTGGCCACGGGGTGCCCATCGCCACCGCGGGGTCCGCCTCGCTGGCCGTGCGGGTGGACGCCGATCAGATACAGCAGGCACTTCTCAACGTCGTGCACAACGCCGTGCAGGCGTGTGCCGGAGCGGGGGCCGTCGAGGTATGTTGGCGGGCGCAGGATGGTTCGGCGCTCGTCGAGGTGATCGACGCGGGCCCCGGCTTCTCGCCGGACGCGCTCCAGCGTGCGTTCTCGCCCTTCTTCACGACCAAGTCGGATGGGACGGGCCTAGGGCTCGCCATCACTCGACGCATCGTCGAGGGAAACGGCGGGACGGTCGTCGCGCACAACCGGCGCGAGGGAGGCGCCTGCGTCGCGCTCACCCTCCCCCTGGCCGCCGCGAGCGCGTGAGCGGCACTGGGGACGGGCGATATATGACCGGTAGTGACGCAGTGTGCCGCGTGAGGCACGGGAGGGTGCGGGTCGCCGGCGGACGTAAGGAGCGCGGGGGGCGGATGGGCGGTGGGCCGGGGGTGTGCGACGCCCGGGAGCCGGCGGCGCGTACCCTCCCGTGCCTCACGCGGCACACTGCGTCACCACCATATTACCGACATTGACATGATCGAGCGATATTCGTAATAATTCGCCGGGGATGAAGCTGCCGCGCGCCAAGAGCCTGATCCTCGACCTCCTCGGCACCGTGCCCCCCGGGTCGGCCATGCCGATCGCGATGCTGGTCGAAGTGGCCGACCTGTTCGGGACGGGGAGCAATGCGCTGCGCGTCGCCGTGGCGCGGCTCGTGGCGGCAGGACGGATCGTGAGCGACGAGCGCGGACTCTACCAACTCGGTGAGAGCGCCATGCCGGTGGGACGCCGTGTGCGTTCGTGGCGCGACCTCTCGCGCCGGACGCGTGCCTGGCGGGGCGGCTGGCTCGGCGTCGTCCCCGTGGCGGCCGATCGCCGGGGATCCCGACGGCGCGCCAAGGCGCTGCGGCTGCTCGGCTTCGCCCGGCTGGAGCCGAGTGTGTGGCTGCGGCCGGACAACCTGGCGGAACGGGTCGCCGAGGTGCGGACCGAGTTGGCCGCGCTGGGACTGCCGCCCGCCGATCTGGTCGCCGGCCTGCACCACCTCGACCCGGCGACCGACCGCCGCGCCCGTGGCCTGTGGGACGCCGCCGCGCTGCGCCGCTCGTACCGTTGTTCGCTCGCCGATCTGGAGACGGGCGCGAAGCGGCTCGCCGGCCTGCCGGCGGAGAAGGCCATGGTCGAGTCGTTCCTGCTCGGCGGTCGGGTGATTCGCGAGCTGGTCCTCGATCCGCTGCTGCCGGACGAGATCTGTCCCGGGGACGAGCGACGTGCCCTCGTCGAGCGCTTGCGCGACTACGACCGGCAGGGGCGTCTGGTCTGGGCGGCGTCGATGGAGCGCTGGGGTCTCCCGTCCCACCGCGCGCCCGTGGATGCGCGTGCCGACGACGCCCCGAGCCGGGTGGCGACCGGCTGAACGGAGGAGACGACGACATGTCGCTGCCCACGACCGACCCAGATACCGATCGACGTGTGGTGCCGATCTGGCGCGCCGCCCTCAGCCGCGCGGAGGTACAAGACCTCCTCGAGCCGCGCGACGCGCGCTCATGGCTGTCGATCGCGCTCAACTGGGGGCTGGTGTTCGCGAGCTTCGCGGCGGTCGCCGTCTGGCCGAACCCGCTCACCGTCGTCGGGGCGCTGTTCGTGATCGGGGCACGGCAGCTCTCGTGCGCCGCCATGATGCACGACGCCGCCCACCGCAGCCTCTTCCGCAGTCGCCGCCTGAACGACTGGGCGGGCAATTGGTTGGCGGCCTATCCGGTGTGGAGTGATCTACACCCTTACCGCTCCTACCATCTGCGCCATCACGCGAAGACCGGCGGGCCGGAGGATCCGGACATCGGCCTGGTGCGACCCTTCCCGATCACGCGCGCCAGCCTGCGCCGCAAGGTCTGGCGGGACCTCTCCGGACGAACGGGGGTCAAGTTCGCGCGGGCGGCCTGGACGCGTACCTTCGCCCGCGCCGCGACGGACCCCGTCGCCCGCCGCGCCGCGCTCGGGGTCGGGGTGACGAATCTCGTGCTCTTCGGCGTGCTGGCGCTCGCCGGCCAGCCGGCGCTGTATCTGCTGTGGGGCGCGGCCTGGCTCACGACCTATACGCTCGTCACCCGGGTGCGCTCGATCGCCGAGCATGCGCTCACTCCCGACCCGGACGATCCGTTGCGGAACACGCGCACGGTCCTGCCGCGCTGGTGGGAGCGTCTGCTGATCGCGCCGAATCGACTGAACTATCATCTGGAGCACCACCTCCTGATGACCGTGCCGCACTACAACCTGCCGCGCCTGCACCGCCTGTTGCGCGCACGGGGTGCGCTCGACGGCGGGTGCGTCGAGCGGAGCTATCTCTCGATCCTGCGGCGCGCGGCGAGTGCCCCGGCGACCTGACGGTGTCCCGTCCCCGGTCAGCGGCGCCCGCGGCGCCCGATGGTTCGCCGGAACTCACGGATGACCGGGAGCTGATCGAGCCACGGCGAGGTGTCGCAGCGCGTCTCGTCGTGTGGATTCGGCGGGCCGGCGAAGCCCGGCGGAATCTGCGTGAAGAGGGACGACGGATCCTCTGGATCCTCGAGGAAGTGGTACTCGTAGCCCGGTACGCACAGATCGTCGTCTACGGCGACGTCGATCGTCCGTACGCCGTAGCCCGACAGCTCGGTGGTGGTCGCCTGCGGCGGGATGATCCATGCGTGTCGCGGCCCGGCCACGAACTGGTACTGGACGACGCGATTGCGCGACAGGATGCGGAAGCGTTGCAGCGCGCCGCCGTACAGCCGGCTCGTCGAGGGGCTCGTCTCCAGGATGCCGCCGCGGAAGTCGGGCTCGTAGCCTGGCGTGAAGCGCAGCGACGTCGGGTCGTGGCGACGGGTGAAGCGGGCGATGGGCCGGCCGCCGTTGACGAGGTTGCGTCGGTCCGCCGCGGCCCGGCGCCTGGGCTCGACGAAGTCCCGGTAGGGCTCGATGCGGTCGGCGGGGGCGCGCCGGAGCAGGAGGGCGACCGCGCGGTCGTCCGGCCGGCCGCTGCGTACGGCGCGGCAGAGCGTCTCCATGGCGGTCTGCACCTCGAGCGGGAGGTCGGTGGTCGCCTCGTCCGAGTAGAGGACCTCCTGCCCGTCCTCGACGACCTGGCGGACGTCGCCCTTGCCGATCCAGATCTCTCCGTTCGACCACACGAAGTGCGACGCCGAGCGCCAGACGAGCGACACGTCCTTGTAGAAGATGCAGGGATGGATCTCGATGCGGCGCCCCCGCGTCTGCACCACCCACGAGACGAGGAACCGGATCTCGGGCGTCTGCCGCATGTTGGTGAGGTAGAAGCGCGTGTCGAAGAGCGTGATCTTGTGCTTCGGCGTGTAGCCGAGCCGGAGGAGGCGCGCCGGGTGCTGCCGCGCTTCGCCGTCGACGCGGAGCGTCGCGCCGCCGTCGACGAGGGCACGGAACTCGCGAGCGACCTGCGCCGGCGTGAGCCCAGCCGGGGCGACGCTGTCGACGACGCGGGTCGGGATCGGTGCCGGCATGGGGATGCGCCTTCTCCATCACATTCGGTGACGTCCGGCCAGTCGCGCAACGAGATGCCACGCGAAGTGACGAAGTGTCAGACGGGATGACACGACGAGTCGAATCGCCACGTCGGCATGCGATTATCGCGGCGTTGCGTCTTGGGCGGCCGCGCCGCGCGCGCCTGGGTTGCACTCACTCGACGTAGCCGAGGGCGCGCAGCCGTTCCTGCGCGGCCGGGTCGATCGCTGGCGCCACCTCGAAGTCGATCGGGGCGTCGAGGGGCGCCAGGCCGAGGCTGGCCGTCCAGTCGTCGAGTTCCGCGCCGAGCCGCGCCACGGTCTCGGGATCCGCCGCGGCGAGATCCGTCGTCTCGCCGGGGTCGGCGGCGAGGTCGAAGAGGAACGTATCGCCCGCAGACGTCCGCACGAGCTTGTCGGTCCCGGTCCGATAGATGCGGTAGCGCCGATCCCCGTGCAGCAGGGGGGGCGCCGGCCGGTCGTCGGGACGGCCCACGTAGCGCTCGACGATCACCGGCGCGCCCGCCGGGCGCCCGTCGAGCGCGGGCAGCAACGAGCCGACGTGCGTGCGCCCCGGCGCGGTGACGCCGGCCAGGTCGACGATGGTCGCGAACACTCCCACGGTGGAGACCGGCTCGCGCACCTGCGCGGCCGCGCGGACGCGCGGCGGGTAGCGCACCAACAGCGGGACGCGGGTTCCGGGCTCGTAGAGACCGACGCCGTGGCCATACGCGCCGTGCTCGCCGATCATCTCGCCGTGGTCGGCCAGCACCACCAGGATGGTGTCGTCGAGGCGGCCGCTGCGGCGGAGCACCGCGACCACGCGGCCGAGTAGGTCGTCGGTGTAGCGCACGCCGCCGTCGTACATGTCGATGGAGAGCCGCGTGACCGTCTCGGTATCCTCGGCGGCGATGGTACGACCGAACTGGGCGCCGAACGCCTTGAGACTCACGTCGCGGAGCGTCGCGAGCGGGACGTCGGTGTAGGCGGAGAGGAAGGCCGCCGGCAACTGGTGATAGGGGAAATGCGCCTCGAGGAAGTTGATGAACGTGAAGGTGGGCCGGTCGTCGTCGGGGCGAGACGCCATCCACTCGGCGAAGTGTCGGGCCACGATCCCGCCGCCCTTGTCGTCGCGGCCGAGCCCGAGACGGTCGAGGAGGCGGAAGGCGAAGAAGAAGCCGGCGCCCGCCCCGGATCGCCATGATTCGTCCGACCAACGGAAGCCGCGCGTCAGGCCGAAGGTGTCGCTGATGTGCGGGTTGGCGGTGAAGCAGCGCGTGTCCCAGCCGGCGGCCGCCATGACGTCCGCGAGCGTCGGGGGCTGGGGGCCGAGCAGCCGATGCTCACCGTGCACACCGTGGGCGGACGGGAACCAGCCCGTGAACAGCGACCCGTGCGACGGCAGCGACCAGGTCGACGGCGACGTCGCGTCGAGGAAGAGCGCGCTCTCCTGCGCGAGCGCGTCGAAGTGCGGGGTGGTGTTCCGCGCGTAGCCGTAGGCCGACATGTTGGCGGCGCGGACGGTGTCGATCACGACGAGGACGACGTCGGGCGCTCCGGGTGGGGGCGCCGTCGCCGGTACGGTCGTCGCCTCGTGCGCGGAGCGGCGTGCCGCGACCACGGCCGGCACCACGACCACGGCGAGCAGCGCGATCGTGCCGATGGCCCATGGCAGGAGCGGCCGGCGGCGTCCGATCCACCCGCCCGCGGCGAGCAGGACGAGCCCGGCGACGGGCGCCACCAGCCAACCGGTTGGATCGGCGGGGTCCATCGCCAGATGCCACTGCAGCCCGAGACACGCGGCCGTCATCGCGACGGCGTGCAGTGCCCCGCCGCCGGGGGCCCGCAGGAGCGGGGTGGCCGCCACCCCGAGCAGGGTGCCGAGGGCGATCTCCACGGTGGCGGCCGTGACCGTGTTCGCCGTCATCGCCGGTAGACGCAGCGAGATCCACATGCTGGCGGCGAAGCCGAGCTCCACGGAGGCGACGGACAATCCGTACCCGGCCCCACGTCGCGCGGCGCGCCTCAGGAGCGTCCACATTGGCGCGGACGTATACACCCGCCGTTGGCGGTTGACCACGGCGCGCGTAGCACGTAGCGGGACGTCGTGACGCACCGGGGGCACCGATTCGAGTCGTGGGCCGCCGTGTCGCTGGCACTGGCGTGATGACCGGCGTGACACCCGCGGAGGTCGCGATGGATCGCCTCGCCACACGTGGTGGGCGCGAGTGCCCGGTCTGTGGTCGCGCCGTGGCGGAAGCCGTCGACCTCGGCGACTACCAGCTCTTTCGCTGCCCGCAGTGTCGCTGCTGGTCGAGCAACGCGCTGCTGCGGGATGCGGCGACCTCGTTCGCCCCGTCCGACTACTTCGAGCACGCCGACGCCGATCGCGACAAGTGGGAGACCCTGCTGGCACGACTCCGGGGCCGTCCCGCTCCGCGGCGCGTCCTCGACGTCGGCTGCGGCACCGGCGTTTTCCTGGAGTTCATGGGACGTGCCTTCGAGGGGCTGCATCGCGAGGGCGTCGAGCTCGATCCGGCACGCGCGGCCCAGGCGCGCGACCGCAACGCGGGCGCGTCGATTCACGTCGGTGACGCCTGGGAGGTGCTGCGCGGCCTGTCCGGGCCGTTCGACGTCGTGACCCTCTGGGACGTCTTCGAGCACGTCACGGCGCCGCGCGAGCTGCTCGCCGAGTTGGCGCGCGTGCTGGCCCCGGGCGGGGTGATCTACATTCAGACGATTCACGAGCGCAGCCTGCTGCCGCTGGTGGGACGGCTCGCCTTCGCGCTCAGCGGCGGGTGGCTGCGTTATCCGGTTCGGCGCACGCACGACGCGCATCATCTGGTCTTCTTCACGACAGAGGGATTGCGGCGACTCGCGGCTGGCGCCGGGCTGCGGATCTGCGACACGTGGTACGACCGCCTGGCGCGCCAGCGGATGGACGGGCACCCCGTGGTCACCGCGCTCGCCTCCCTGGCCCTGCGCGTCGAGAACGCGCTCGGCGGTGGGCTCTTCGTCAACGTGCTGTTGGAGCCGCGTCCGCCGGGGGACGCGTCGCGGTGAGCAGGAGGTTCTTCCCCACCACGCGGCCGAGCACCCGGTCGAGCGCGCGGCTGAGCGGGAAGACGATCCGGTCGTAGACCTTCACGGCGCGCAGACTCAGGCCGCCGTCGCGGTCGCCGGCGACGCGGTAGAGCAGGGCGGCGAGGAAGCCCAGGGAATCGACGTACTCGACCGACTCGACGCACAGACCGGCGCCGCGGACCGCCGCCGACAGCGTCGAGCGACGGTACCGGCGCACGTGCCCCACGCGCACGTCGTTGGCCGAGAACAGGACCTCGAAGGCGGGCGTGTAGAGCAGCAGCCGCCCTCCCGGGGCGAGGCGGTCGCCCAGATCCCGCAGCAGCCCATGGTCGTCGGGGATGTGCTCCAGCACGTTGATCGAGTAGACGGCGTCGAACGGGGCGGCGTCTCGGGGCGGCACTCCGCCGAAGGTCGGGATGCCGTCGGCGTCCAGGCGTGCGCGCAGGGCCGGGTCGGGCTCGACGGCGTGAACGTCGTGCCCCCGCGCCCGGAGCGCGCGGGCGAAGCGGCCGTTGCCGGCTCCGAAGTCGAGGACGCGCCCGGCCGATGGGCACCAGGCGAGCAGGCGACCGACGAGGAAGCGGTTGTAGCGGACGGCCTCCTCCATCACCTCGATGAGGTCGGGCGCCTCGAACGGCCGGGGCGCGTCGCTCATCGACGGTCCCGGAGGACCTGCTTCCAGAGCTCGATGGTTTCCTGGTGCAGCTTGGAGATGGTGTCGAGAATCAGCCCCGCGGTCAGGAACACGATCGAGAGCGTCCCCAGACCGACCGCGAGGATGGCACGCGGCACTCGCAGCACGTAGCCGGTCTCGACGAAGTCGCGGATCGGCCCGATGCCGCTCACGATCGACGCCACTGCCAACAGCGCGGCCAGGATGGAGAAGAAGCCCAGGGGCCGATAGTCCTTGAAGAGCAGGAGGATGCACTTCGCGATCAGGAAGCCGTCGTTGTACGTGCTGAGCTTCGAGACGCTTCCCTCGGGTCGGGGGAAGTAGTCCACCGGCACCTCGGCGACGGCGAGGCGCTTGGTGAGGGCCTGCGCGGTCATCTCGGTCTCCACCTGGAATCCCGCCGAGTTCGGGCGCACGACGTTGACGAAATTTCGTGACAGGACCCGGTAGCCTGACAGGACGTCCGTGAGGTCGGTGCGGAAGAGAAAGCGCACCAGGCCGGAGACGAGGTGATTGCCGACGCGATGAAAGGGCCGGAAGGAGCCGTCGGCTGCATGCCGTTGCAGGCGGGCGCCGACCAGCATGTCGAGTCCCTCGCGCTGCAGGGTCGCCACCATGTCCGGGGCGGCGGCCGCGGGGTAGGTGCCGTCGCCGTCGACGACGACGTAGATGTCGGCGTCCACGGCCATCCCCATGTGGCGCAGCACGTTGCCCTTGCCCCGCCGCGGCGAGTGTACCACCTCGGCCCCGGCGGCCCCGGCGAGGTCACCGCTGCCGTCCGTCGAAGCGTTGTCGAAGACGTAGACGGTTGCGCCCGGCAGGTGCTCCCGGAAGTCGCGGACGACCGCGGCGATGGTCGGCGCCTCGTCGAAGCATGGAATGACGACCGCGATGCGCGGGGTGCTCTCGGTGCGCTCCATGGAGTTCGACGGGGCCGTCGCGACGGAACCGGGGCCTGTGTAACGAACGGACGGCGTGCCTGGCAAGTCGCGACGCGACGCGGAGGCGTCGTCGCCCGAGCTTTGCGGGCGGCCGACCTTTCTGATTCAGGTCCGTCGCATGACTCGCGTGCGCTCGCCGCAGCCCCGCTCGGTGCTGCGTCCGCGGTTGGGTATCGTGGCGCCGCTGGTCTTCGGCGTGGTGCTGGCCGGCGTGTTCGGCCCGGCCTGGCGCGGAGAGCGCGCCACCGTTCCGGGTCCGAAAGGCACGCCATGGACCTTCCCGATCTATGCCGACCTCACCTTCGAGACCTGGCTCGTGGCGCGCCATGCGGCGACGTGGGTGCGCGCCCCGAGTCGGCTCTTCGACACCGAGCACTGCGCGCCCTACGAGAAGACGCTCACGCTCGGCATTCCCATGCTCACGCAGGGACTGCTCGGCGTGCCGGCGGCGCTCGTCACCTCGGAGCCGGCGCTCGTCTACAAGTTCAGCGTGAGCGTTTCCGTCTGGCTGGCGGCCCTCGCCATGTTCGTGCTCGTGCGCCGGTGGACGGGCGTGGCGAGCGCCGGCCTCGCGGCCGGGCTGCTCTTCGCCTTCCATCCGATCCGACTCGGCAACATTCACCATCCCTCCGTGTGGGACGCGAGCTGGACCGTGTTGGCGTTCTTCTTCGCCGAGCGCCTCTTCGCACACGGGCGCTGGCGGGACGCCGCCGGGCTCGGCCTGTCCTGCGCCTTGCAGATCGCCGCGAGCTTCTACCCGTTGCTTGCGGCGACCTTTCTCGTCCCGCCGTTCCTGCTCTGGTTGCCGTGGTCGTATGGCCGCCGCGCCGTACGCTGGATGCACCTGAGCGTCGTGGCGGTGTGCGTCGTGGCGACGGCGGCCTTCGTGCTCGAACCGTATCTGTCGGCCCGGGCGACGCTCGGGATCGAGCGTCCCGAGTCCTACGAGCACTTCGTCTTCGCGCCCTGGGCGACGTACTGGCCCGGCAATCCGCTCTCGCCGGGGTGGGTGGTGCTGGCGCTGGCGGCGGTGGCGCTCGCGGCCGGGCGTGGCGGGGTCGCGATCGGTGGGGATCCGCGTCTGGTGCTCGCGCTCGGCGCGGCCTGTGTCGCGTTCATGGCCGCCGGGGACGATACGGCCCGGGTGCTGCGCGATCGGCTCGGCGTCGACGTCGGGCTCTGGAACCCCTACCAGGCGCTGGGTGACGTGCTGCCGGGGCTGCGATCGGTGCGGGGCATCCTGCGCCTGTCCGCCGGCGTGCATCTGGCCGCCTGCATCCTGGCCGGTATCGGCGCGGCGGCGCTCGTCCGTCGCGCCGGGGCCCTCGCGCCGGTGGTCGCGCTGGCCCTGGTCGTGCTGGCGGGGCTCGAGGTGACGCGGCCGCGGGCCCTCGGGCTGGAGCCCCACTACGAATGGCAGGCGTACCCGGTGCGAGTGCCCGCCGAAACCATCGCGTTCTTCGCCGAGCTGGCGCGACTCGGGAACACGGGGCCGCTCTTCGAGGTGCCCCCGGACGGACTCAATCTCTTCACGGCGCCGAAGCGGATCCTGCGCGGCTTCCATCACCGGCGGCGGACGTCGGCCTGCTTCGGGTCCTATCGTCCGCCCGGCATGGAGGATCTCGAAGCGATCGCGGCCCGATTGCCCGAGCGCGCGGCGGCCGAGGCGCTGCGCCAGGCGAGCTTCACGACGTTGATCGTCGACGGCCCCGAGGCGATCGCGCCCCTTGTCCGCGCGACGCGGGCCCCCGACAGTCCGCTGCGTCTGCTGCACCGCGGCCGCCGCCTGGCGGCCTTCGCCATCGAGCCCTAGGGTTCGATGGCGCGCTGGTCGCCGGCCGTGGCCAGGAAGTCGAGCACGGTGCGGTTGAAGGTCTCGGGCTGCTCGATGTTGAAGCCGTGCGTGCCGCCGGGGATGCGGGCGAGGCGGGCGTTCGGAATGTGCTCGGCGAGGAGGTCCGAATTGGCCGGCGGGATGAGGCGGTCGGCGTCCCCGGTGAGGACGAGCGTGGGGTGCGTGATCTGATGCAGGCGGTCGGTCGCCTTGTGCCCCGCCAGTGCTGCCATCTGGCCGACGATGGCCTCCATGCTGAAGCCGTACTGCAGGGCCCCGGCGAACAGGTGCGTGAGCTTGGCCAGGTCCTTCTCGATGAACTCCTGGCTGAAGACCAGCGGGAGGAGATGCTGGAAGAGCGCGAGCGGGTCGACGGCGCTCACGTCGATGCGGACCTCGCCGTCCGCCGTCACGCTGCCACCGAGCTGCCCGATGGTGAAGTGGCGCGTGCGCTCGATCTCCGCGTCGGGCTCGGGGTACGTGGCGGCCAGCACCAGGCCGCGCACCCGGTCGGGATGGCGCAGCGCCAGCTCCTGCGCGATCATGCCCCCCATCGACAGACCCAGGACGTGCGCCGAGTCCACGCCCAGGGCGTCCAGGAGGCCGGCGGCGTCGTCCGCCATCTCGTGGATCGTGTACGGTCCGGGCGGCTTGGCGCTGCGCCCCACACCGCGATTGTCGAAGACGATCGTCCGGTAATGCTTCGCGAACTCCGGCACCTGGAAGAACCAGGCCGTCGAATCGGTGGCGAAGCCCATGATGAGGAGGAGCGGCACGCCGGCGCCGTGCTCCTCGTGGTAGAGTTCGATGCCGGCGACGGACGTGGTGGCCACGCCGGCCTTCGTACGGCCTGCCGACCCGGGCGTCAAAGGCGACACCATCCGCCGGGCCCACCGAGCCGACCCACGACATGAGAAGCCGGGTTTTCTCGTTGCATCGGGTGCGGGCGCCGGGGTAGCGTCCCGGCCTTCACGGGGGCCGGTGTCGGCCACCGATTCACTCGGGAGGTCGACCACGGATGACGGTGCGGTGTTGGATTCCTCGGCTCGCGCTCGCTCTGGCCCTGGGCCTCTCGCCGCGCGTCGGCCTCGCGGCCGACACCGACGGTGACGGGATCGACGACACCGTCGATCCGTGCACGAACGCCGCGGCGGTGACCATCGACGTGCCGAAGCTGCGCCTCCGCAAGGTGGACGACGCCGGCGGCGGCCGCATCCGGTTCGCCGGGTCGCTCGGCGTGCCGAGTACGCCCGCCATCGACCCCGTGGCCAAGGGGCTGCGGCTGGTGATTCGTGACGCGTCCGGGGTGAGCACCATCGACACGACGATCCCCCCGGGTGCCTTCGACCCCGACACGCGCCGTGGCTGGCTGGCGACCGGGAGTGGACGGACCTTTCGCTACCACGACGCGGAGGGGCTCGTGGGCGGCATCGAGAAGGTCGTCGTGCGGCACGACGGCACGGAGCCCGGGCTGCTCAAGGTCATCGTCTTCGGCCGGCACGGTCTGTTCCCGTTGCCCGAGGTCCTCCCGGTGACCGCGACGGTCGTGATCGACGCGCCCATCGCTCGGACCGGTCAGTGCGGGGACGGCACGTTCGAGATCTGCTTCTTCCGCAACGAAGGGCGCAAGCTCATCTGCCGCTGAGGCGTGGCCCGGGGTCGACTATGCGCGGGGCGCGGCGCGGATGCCGCCGGGCTCGATCTCGATGCGCCGCCCGCACCACTCCTCGCGCTCCATGGTGTCGGTGAGCTCGGGATCGCGTGTCGAGGCCACCGCGCGCGCGCCGTCCGGCGTGTCGCACAGGAGCACGGCGCGCCGCGTGCCGTCGATCTCGTGAATCACGGTGTAGGATGCCACGGTGGCGGGGCCCACGTGGTGCGGCGCGGCCGGCACCAATGGGCTTGCCGCCGCCACGTCGGCCGTCACGTCGAAGAACCGGAAGGGCCGGTCGGGCGGCGCACTCGACCACAGACTGACCCCCTGCTTGGTGAGCATGCCGCTCACGGCGGTCACCAGCGCGCGCGAGGCGGGCGACGCACGCAGCACGGCCGTCGCCTTGACCATCGCCTGCAGTACGAAATTGTTGAGAGGGCCGCCCGCGAACGCCATCCCGCCCGTCAGCGTCAGGGCGCGATGCTCGTCGACGCCGAGGGCGCGCGCCTGGAGGCGGACCGCCACCGGAAAACAACTGTACAGCTCGAGGTGCGCGACGTCGTCGATGCCGATGCCGGCGTGGCCAAGGACTGCCCGGCCGCCGATCTCGAAGCCGGGGGCGCGGTGCAGCGCCCGGCGCTCCGAGACGGGGAGCATGTGATTCGAGTCGGCGACGGCGATCGGAAACACCCAGCGGTCCGGCGCCACGCCCAGCGCGCGTGCGGTCGCCACCGAGCAGAGCAGGAGGGCGCCCGCCTGGTCGACGTTCCATTGCGAGGTGTGGAGCTTGCCGTAGGGAAAGGCCAGCATCGGATTCTCGGGTCCGGCGCCCGCGAGCGTCGCCGGGGGCACGATCGTCCGGCTCCAGGCGTCGGGGTTGCCGGCCGCCACCTCGCTCAAGCCGGCCCACAAGCGGGCGACGGCGTCGCGATGCTCGTGCATCGACTGTCCGTCGGCGAAGCGCAGGGCGTTCTCCATCACCGCGTACTGCGCCACCGGCATGACCAGGCCGTGTTCGATCTCGGCCTCGGCGATGATCTCCCGTTCGGGGCGCAGGACCTCGTCCGGCACGACGTCGGCGGCTTGCCGCGTCATCATGGGCTCGACGCCGGCGCGCTTGGCCTGGCGGGCCCGGTGCCGGGCCTCGGCGCCGCAGATCAGGACGACGTCGTCGTCGCCGCCCGCAATGGCCGCGGCGGCCTGCCCGAGGAGCGTGGTCTGCAGGACGCCGATCTCGGCGACTTGGGTGCGTGCCAGCGCCGCGCCCAGGTCGGCGGCCAACAGACGGCCTGGATCGGCGTAGTCCCAGAAGCCGCGTGGCACGCGGATCGAGGTGATGCGACCCAGCAGCGCGGGGCATCCGGCGTCGGCGGCGGCCCGGCTCGCCGCCTCGCGCATGAGTGCCACCGGCTCCAGGGACGCTGCCGGGTCGGACTCGCGCTGCATCACCGCCGCGGCGCCGACCAGCACTGGGGTATGGGGATCCACGAGCATGGTGCGTCGCCATAGCCGCTGCCCGCCGGCAGGGGAAGCTCACTCGGGCGAGAGGCCGGCGATGTGAGCGACTACCCGCGCGCAGGAGCAGCCCGCGGGTGTCGGCACGCGCCGGACCGTCCAGGGTGCGGAGCCCCACGGTCGTTCAGATGATGCTGGCCGAGAACGACTCGCCCGTGCGCGTGTGAAACGCCCGCCGGCGGTCACGATGGGGCTCGCAAAGGTGGACCGGGTGCGTACAATGCGAGCGATCGCCCGCTCAGGATTACGCCGATCTTCGCCCGGAGTCCGTCTGCTCGGACTCGGCCTCTTCCTCCTGGTGGGGTGGGTGCTCCACCGCGAGCTGGCGGCCTACGCGTGGAGCGACGTGGTCGGGCACCTGCGGGCGATTCCGGCCCGGCAGGTCGTGATGGCGGCACTCCTCACGGCCCTCGGCTACGCCGCCCTCACCGGATACGACGTGTTGTCCCTGCACTTCGTGCGGCAGCCCATGCCCTACTGGCGCATCGCACTGGTGTCGTTCGTCGGCTTCGCGCTCAGCCACAACCTGGGCTCGGCGCTCGTGAGCGGCGGGGCCGTGCGCTACCGCATGCTCTCCCGCTGGCAGATCCCGCCGGGAGACGTGGCCCGGGTGATCGGGATGAACGGCGTGACGTTCTTCCTGGGGTTCTTCGCGCTTGGGACCGTGGTCTTCCTGTGGATGCCGATCGACCTGCCGGCGGCTCAGCAGGGCCTGGTGGCGACGACGTGGCCGCTCGGAGTCGCGTTCGCGTTGGTGCTGGCGACCTATCTGACCCTCAGCCTGCGGGCGCGGGGCCCCCTGCGCGTGCGCGACTTCGAGATGCCCGTGCCCGACATTCGTACCACCGGCCTTCAGGTGGTGCTGTCCGCCGTCGACTGGATCCTCGCGGCCGCGGTGCCGTGGATGTTGCTGCCGGACGGGGCGCCGTCGTTCCTCATCGTGCTGGGCATCTTCCTGTTGGCGCAGGTGGCGGGTCTCCTCAGCACGGTCCCGGCCGGCCTGGGCGTCTTCGAGACGATCGTCGTCCTGCTCCTGGAGCCCAGCCTGCCGCCCGACGTCGTCCTCGGCTCGCTGATCGCCTATCGTTTCATCTACTACATCGTGCCGCTCGCCGTGGCGCTCCCACTGCTCGTCGGCTTCGAGCTGGGCGGCACGGACGCCGCCCAGCCGGCAACGCCGCCTCGGCCATGAGCGCCGAGCGCGGTCCCCGAGTGCGATCCCGTGTACCATCCCAGGTCCGGTCCCAGGTCCAGTCCCATGTCCGGTCCGATGTTCGGTCCGACGTTCGGTCCGACGTTCGGCGGCGTCACAGTCCTGACTCGGCGCGCGGTGCGGGTCGCCTGGCGTGCGCCATTGTTCGACACGATTCGAGCCCGCTCGTACAATGCTGTGTGGAGGTCTAGGTGGTGCGGGGTCGAGCACGGCGTGATCGGAAGGCGCGGGGGACGGTCGTGTCGGCCAACCTCGCCGTCGTGCTCGCGGTACTCGCCTCCGGCGCCGATCTGGCCGGTCCTCGGTTGGCCGGACACGAGATCGTCGGTCCGCCGCGACCGGAGGCGGTGCAGACGGCGGCGGTACCCCCGCCGGCCGAAGAGACGCCGCCCTCGTGGGGGTCCGTCGAGTTCCTGGGCGAGGACATCGACCCAGGGGAGAAGCGTCGCCTGTTCCTGCGCGCCGGCGAGTCGTTCGCGGGCAGCGGCATCGACATTCCCGCGCTCGTCGTGCGCGGCGCGGCCCACGGGCCGACCTTGTGCCTGACGGCGGGTGTGCACGGCGACGAGCTGAACGGCATCGAGATCGTACGGCAGCTCTTCGAGGACACCAGCACGCTCGATCTGAAGGGCATGCTGATCGGCTACCCCGTGGTGAACCTGCACGGGTTCCGCGCCAGCTCTCGCTACCTGCCCGACCGCCGCGATCTGAATCGCTACTTCCCGGGCAACGCCAACGGCAGCACCGCATCGCGCATCGCCAACGCCGTCTTCCGGCCGCTCGTGGAGGTCTGTGACGCCCTCGTCGACTTTCACACCGGCTCCTTCCACCGGACGAACCTCCCGCAGATCCGGGCCGATCTGAGCGACGAGCGCGTGTTGGCGCTGGCGCAGGCCTTCGGGGTCGGGGTCGTCGTGCACAGCTACGGGATGCGGGGCACGCTGCGGCGCTCGGCTTCCGAGGCCGACCTGCCGTCCATCACGTACGAGGCCGGAGAGCCCATGCGCTTCGCGCAGCAGGAGATCACCTACGGAGTCGAGGGCCTGCGCAACCTCATGGCCAGCCTCGGTATGCTCGCGAGCGACACGCCCGAGCACGCGGCGGAGGTCTACCGGCGCTCGCGGTGGGTCCGGGTGAACGACGGTGGCATCTTCCTCACCTCGCGAGAGGTCGGCGAGTCCGTCGAGGCGGGGGACGTGCTCGGTACCGTCACGGACCCCGTGACAAACGACCGCTCCACGCTGCGCGCACCGTTCGACGGACGCATCATCGGCATGGCGCTTCCGCAGGTGGTGATTCCGGGCTTCGCGACGTTTCACCTGGGGCTCCGTGAGCGCAACGGCGACCACGAAGAGGGCGAAGAGACGCTGTCGCCCGATCAGCTCGACGCCGTCGAAGAGCCGGAATGACCTTCGCCCTGGCGTCCCTCCAGCGAATCATCTAGAACCCGCGCACAGGAGGTGTCATGGGGCGGGATCGTGAGGTGGATGAGGTGAGGACGCTTCCCGGGGACGACGACGGGCCGATTCCGCTCAAACCCGTGAACCTCCTCGCCGGCATCGCGCCGGGTCTCGAACTCGAGACCGACGACCTGCCGCCCGGCATCGCGGGCAACGCCGAGGCAGAGCCCGCGTACGTCACCGTCGACGAGGTGGGACGCCTGCTGCGCATGAACGAGGCGACCATCCGCCGCCTGATCCGCACGGCCGTGATCCGGCCGGTGATGGTCGACGGCAAGATCCGCATTCCGCTCGCGCAGATCGAGGCCTACCGCTCCAACGTGCACCGGGGCACGAGCGACAAGCCCGGCGAGTAGGCCGCCCGCGCACATGCCTGTGCGCCTCGCAAGGCGAGTCGCACGGAATTGTACGGGTCCGGCAAGGCCGGGAGCAGAAGAACCCCTAGAGTCCTGGGTTTTCTCGCCCCGGGAAGCAGGCACGTTTCTGGCTCTCACCCCCCGCCATGGAGGGGAACATGAGCCGCAACCAGAACCGAGAGAACCAGAAGCCCGCCCGCCGTCGCCTGATCGCCGTTGGGAAGCGCGAGAACGGACGCTGGAAGGTCCGCACCAGCCTGTGGCGCTATCTGCTCGAGACGGCGGTCTCTCAGTGAGCGACACCGCTACGGTCGAGCGGGGCCGCGCGCGCCTCGATGAAGTCCAGGACCTGGGATTCGAGTGACACGCCGTCGAAGCGGTCGATCTCCTGGACACCCGTCGGGCTCGTCACGTTGATCTCGGTGACCAAGCCGCCGATCACGTCGAGCCCGACGAAGTAGAGGCCGTCGCGCTCCAGGCTCGGCGCGAGGCGACGGCAGATCTCGCGGTCGCGGTCGTCGAGCGGCGCCGGCGCGACGCGCCCCCCGACGTGGATGTTGCCGCGCGTCTCGTCCTCGCGCGGGATGCGCAACACGGCGCCGATCGGCTGGCCCCCCAGCACGATCACGCGTTTGTCGCCGTCCCGCGCTTCGGGCAGGTAGCGTTGCCCCATGATCAGCTGCGTGCCGTCCTGCGTGAGGCTCTCGAGGATGGCGTTGATGTTGCGGTCGCCGTCCCGCAGGTGAAAGACGCCGGCGCCCCCGGCGCCGTCGAGTGGCTTGACGATCATCTCGCCGCCCAACTGCTGCAGGAAGGCCTTCAGCCGGGCTGGCTGCGAGCAGACGATGCTGGCGGGAATCACGTCCGGGAAGTTGAGCGCGTAGAGCTTTTCGTTGGCCTCTCGGAGTCCCCGCGGCGCGTTCATGACGAAGGAGACGGCCGGATCGACGAGCCCCAGCACGTACGTCGCGAACACGTACGCCATGTCGAACGGGGGGTCCTTGCGCATCAGGATCACATCGAAGTTCGTGAGCGGCTGGTCGGCGGCTTCCCCGAGCGAGAAGTGCGGCGTCGCGCGCTCGACGTGCAGCGGTCGGACACGGGCGTGCGCCACGGTGCGGTCCGCGAAGAGATCGCGCTGCAGGCAGTGGAACTGCTCGTGACCGCGTCGCCGTCCTTCGAGCTGAAAGGCGAAGGTCGTGTCCTTGTCGACCAGCACGCCCTCCATCGGGTCCATCACGTAGAGCAGGCGCCGCACCATCGCGAGGATGCTAGCCGAGTTCCCGTGCCGGTGCGATCGCCGCCCGGCCGATCAGGTCGTGTCCCAGCGCTGGAGGCAGAGCGCCGCGGCGACGATGGCCGCCGTCTCGGCACGCAGGATGCGCGCCCCGAGGCCGACGAGGCGGCAGCCGTGCCGGTGGGCGAGGGCGATCTCCTCGGCACTGAAGCCGCCCTCCGGCCCGGTGACGAGCAGGGCCGCGTCGGCCGCCGCCGGTAGGTCGGTGACGCGCGTCGACCGTTCGGCTTCCCAGGCGACGACCCGGAGCGCCGGCTCGGGCTCGGCCAGGCGCTGCGCGAGCGGACACGGCGGGACCACGACGGGCAGGCGCGTGCGGCCGCACTGCTTGGCCGCGGCGGCGACGATGCGCTCCCACCGCTCCCGGTGCTCGCCGTGCGCGATCACACGCTCCGTGAGGACGGGGGCGAGGCGGGCGACCCCCAGCTCGGTCGCCTTCTCCACCAGCGTGTCCATGCGCGACCCCTTGAGCAACGCTGGCGCCAGGACGAGGCACACGGACGCCTCGCGCGCGGGATGCTCGACGTGGAGCACCGCCGCGTTGGCCAGGTGGCGCCCGATCTCGGTGAGGCGTACGGCGTACTCGGCGCCCGAGCCGTCGAAGACGACCAGCTCGTCGCCGACCCGCAGCCGGAATGTGCGGAGGTGACGCAGCTCGGGGCCGTCGATGGAGACCCGACCGTGCGCGACGGCCTCGGGTGGAACGCGGAGCCGCGCCATCGTCCTGCTCAGCGAGCGCGCTCCAGACGTAGCGCGCGCCACGGATCCTCGCCTCGGACGTGCGTGACCGTGAAGCGCGGAAAGGCCGCCGCGGCGCGGTCGGTCTGCTCGGCGAGCAGGCCGGAGAGGACGAGGCGACCATGCGGGGCGACGCGTGCCGCCAGCACGTGGGCTTCCGCCACGATGACGTCGCACAACAAGTTGGCCAGCACGACGTCGAAGGTGCCGTGCAGCGACGCGGCGTCTCCCACCACCAGGCGCACGCCGGCGGCCCGGTTCGCCCTGCAGGCGATGCGAGCCAGCCGGACCGCGACGACATCGGTGTCGACGGCCGTCACCTGCGGCACCCCGAGCCGGGCGAGGGCGATGGCCAGAATCCCGGTGCCCGTTCCGACGTCGAGCCCGGCGCGCGCGCCGGCCTCGACGGCCGCTTCCACCTCTTCCAGGCAGGCGCGCGTGGTGGCGTGCTGTCCGGTGCCGAAGGCCATGCCGGGGTCGATGACGATGACCTTTCGGTCGCCGACGGCGGTCGCGTCCCACGGCGGGGCGACGAGCAGCTTCGCGCCCACGGGACGCGGGTGATGGTGCGCGCGAAACGACCCCTCCCAACTGCGGTCGGCGAAGTCCGCGACGGCGAGCCGGGAACCGACCAGGCTGGCATCGAGGATCGCCAGTTCGTCGAAGAAGGCGCGCAACGCCCTGGCGACCCGCTCGCCCTGCGCCCGGGGAACGTGGGCTTCGAGGTGCACGCGTGGGCCTGCCGCCCCGTTCGAGTCCTCCGTGAGCAGGCCCAGGATCCCGGCATCGAAGAGGAAGCTCGCGACGGCTTCGGCGGCTGCGGACGGCACGTCCAGGAGGAGCGCGGTCCACGCCGGCGGATCGATCGACACGTCCCGGGGAGCATCGATGCCCCCGAGCGGGCTGTCAACCGCGACGGCGTTGACGCGGCAGAGCCGGCGCCCTAAGGGAGCCGCGTGACGACCGTCATCGCACACCGCGGTGCGAGCGGGACGGCCCCCGAGAACACCCTGGCCGCCTTCGGGCGGGCGCAACGGCTGGGGGCACACATGATCGAGCTGGACGTGCAGCTCGCCGCCGACGGCGCGGTGGTCGTGTTGCACGACGACTCCGTCGATCGGACCACCGACGGCCGCGGTCTCGTGTCGGCGTACACGCTGGCGGGCCTGCGCGTCCTCGATGCCGGGAGCTGGTTCGCGCCCGAGTTCGCCGCCGAGCGCGTCCCGACGCTGGCCGAGGTGCTGGCCGCCGTGTCGCTGCCCGTGAACGTCGAGCTGAAGCGGGGCGGCGGCGCCGGTCTTGAGGAGCGAGCGATCGAGGTCGTGCGGACCGCCGGGGCGCTCGACCGCGTCGTCTTCTCGTCCTTCGATCATGACGCTCTGCAGCGTCTCCGGCGGCTGGCGCCAGACGCAGAGATCGCGGTCTTGTGGGGCGGGCGAGGCGCCCAGCGACCGCTATTTGCCGCCCGACGCGTGGCTGCGAGAGCCTTGCACCTCCGCAAGACGGGGGCGTCCGTTGGGGCAGTATCGGCCGCCCTGAAGGCCGGTTTCGAGGTACGGGTCTGGACCGTGAATGACCCCGAAGAATGGAGAGTTTTCGCAGCCCGAGGGGCTACGGCCGTCTTCACCGACTTCCCGGAGCGCTTTTTGCAAACTCCGTTGTGCTGACCGTCGTACTGAGTGTGGGTCCGCACCGCCGACCAGGGGATTCTGCCTTGACTGCCTGGAACAATTCCCGGAATGTGGCCGCCTTTCGACCGAGGGGAGGTGAGTTCCACCGATGGCGGGAGTCCGCGTCAAGGAACACGAGTCCATCGAGAGCGCCATTCGCCGCTTCAAAAAGCAGTGTGAGAAAGCCGGTATTCTGGCCGAGCTGCGAAAGCGCGAGCATTTCGAGAAGCCGAGCGTGCGCCGCAAGAAAAAGACGATGGCCGCACGCAAGCGTGCCACGCGACGTTCGATCCGACCGGTCGTCTGAAGCCGCGGCGCCCCGGCGGGCGCCCCATGACGACGTCCTTCACCCGAGGGGGAGTGCGTGACGACACTCGACGTACTCCTCCTCGTGGTGCTTGCCCTGTTTGCCGTGCGTGGGTTCTGGCGCGGCTTCGTGCGCGAGACCATGGGGCTCGTGGCCCTGATAGGGGGCATCGTGGGCGCGGCGCTGTGGGCGGACCCGCTCTCCGTGTGGGTGCAGGCCGAGCGCCTGATGCCGCCCGAGCTGGGTCCGGTCGCGGCCGGGGCGCTCGTCTTCCTCGCCCTCTACGTCGGCCTGAATCTGCTCGGGGCCGGCATCGATCGCATGGCGCGGCGGCTCTACCTCACGCCCGTGCTGCGCCTCACCGGGGTGCTGTTCGCGACGGTGAAGGGAGCGGCCCTGCTCGGGGTCGTGTTGCTGGTCGGGCACCGCGTGGTGCCCTGGGTCGTCACGACCGAGCGGCTCGAGGCGTCGCGCCTCGCGCCACCGCTCGTCGACATCGCGAGCAGCGTCATCGAGGCAGGCGGCGACTGGCTCGGTGAGAGCCGGGTGAACGGCGCATGAGCGGGCTCATCGCAGACGAGGCCATCCGCACGGTGCGAGAACGGGCCAGCCTGAGCGAGTTCGTCACCGAGGTCGTCTCGCTCAAGCGTCGGGGGGCCAGCGGTCTCGGCCTCTGCCCCTTCCACTCGGAGAAGACGCCCTCCTTCAGCGTCAACGAGGAGCGGGGATTCTTCCACTGCTTCGGCTGCGGTGAGCACGGCGACGTCTTCACCTTTCTCATGAAGACGCAGGCCCTCAGCTTTCCCGAGGCCGTGCAGCAGGTGGCCGACCGCGTCGGTGTCGAGTTGCCGCGCGAGTTCGGCGGCGGTGCGCGGCCCCAGACGGCCGGTCTGGTCGAGGCGCATGTGCTCGCGGCCGACTTCTACCGGGCGGCGCTGCGGGGGCCGGCCGGGACCGGGGCGCGGGCCTACCTCGCCGAGCGCGGCGTCACGGACGCCAGCGTCGAGCGCTTCGGGCTCGGCTACGCGCCCGCCGCCGGCGACGTGCTGGCTCGCCATCTGCGGGCGCGCGGGATCGGCCGGGAGGTGGCGCTCGAGACCGGGCTCGTGCTGTCCCGCGACCGTGGCGGCGAATTCGATCGATTTCGCGACCGGATCATGTTCCCGATCGCCGACGGCTCTGGCCGCGTGTGTGCCTTCGGCGGGCGGATTCTCCCAGGCGCCGCGCGGCCGGGCGACCCGCCGCCCAAGTATCTGAACAGCCCGGAGTCGCCGATCTTTCGCAAGGGGCGTGTCGTCTACGGATTGCCGCTGGCGCGCGAGGCCATTCGCCGCCGCGCACGGGTGGTCGTCGTCGAGGGGTACCTCGACGTCATCGCCCTCGCCCAGGCGGGGATCGAGGAGGTAGTGGCCCCCCTCGGCACGGCGCTCACCGTCGATCAGCTTCGCGTCCTGCGCCGCTTCAGCGATCGGGTCATTGCCTGCTTCGACGGCGACGATGCCGGGCGCCGCGCGGCGGCGCGCACGTTCCCGCTCTTCGTCGATGCCGGGCTGTGGGGCTACGGCGTCTTCCTGCCGGCCGGCGACGACCCGGACACCTTCGTCCGGACGCATGGGCCGGCGGCCGTCGAGGAGGCGCTCGGTGCCGCGGTGCCGTTGGTCGATGCCTTCGTGCGCGACCTGGCCGGCCCGCGCGCCGACGCCGTGGCACGTCACGCGGATGCCGCGCGCGACGTGCTGCGCGTGCTCAAGCGCCTCGACGACCCGCTCGAGCGCGAGCCGCTCATCCGCCTCGCGGCGCATCATCTCGGCGTGCGGGAGGAGACGTTGATGTCGGCCGGCGCGCCGACGACGTCCGAACCGGTCCGGAGCGCTTCGCCGACACGGCACGCGGCCGGCGCCGAGGCGTTGCTGATCGAGCTGATGGCGATCGACCGCTCGCTCGCGGGCCTGCTGGCTGATGGCGACCTCCTCGCCGACTTCGAGGAACCTACCTGGCGTCAGGCGGCCGAGCGTCTGCTCCAGGCACGCGACGACGACGCGCACCGGGCCGCCGTCGAGACCCTCCCGCCCGACCTGCGCGACCGCGTGGCGCGCCGACGCGTGGACGAGTCGGCCGATTCGACGCGGCGCGAGCACATGTTCGCCGACTGCATGGCCCGTATCGCCAGTCGCGGCCGCTTCCGGCGCCTGCGCGAGCTGACGCTCGCGCTGCAAGACGCCGAAGGACGGGGCGACGTCGCGACCGCCACCGAGACGAAGCGTCAGATCCGCCAACTGAACGACATTCTATCCGAGCAAGCACGCAGATGAGGAGTCACGTCGTGAGAATCGATCATGCCGCCCCGGAGATGACCCCGACCCGCCAGGCGCTCGGCGCCTCCGAACCTGCCGAGGAGCGGACGGATACCGCGCTCGCCGAGCCACTCGACGACATCGACGACGATGACGCTGGTGACGACGACGCGGTCGTCGAATCCGTCGTCGATTCCGCCGTGGTGGCCCCGGCCGAGGACGGCCCGGCAGCGGACCTGGTTCGTCTCTACCTGAAGCAGCTCTCCAGCTCGAAGCTCCTCACCCGGGAAGGCGAGGTCGAGATCGCGCAGCGGATCGAGGAGGGCGTGCAGGCGCGCGCCCGGGTGGCCTTCACCACCCCCGTGGGGCTGAATCACGTCTTCGCGCTGGCCGACCTGGTGCGGGCCGGCGAGGCGCGCGTTCGCACGTTGGTGCGGGACGAGCAGGACGAGGAGGCGGACGTCGAGACGGAAGACGCGCGGCTCCGGCGGCGCTTCCTGTCCCAGGTGAGCCGCATCCGACGCGCCAAGGAGCAGCGGGACGCGATCATCCGCCAGTCGCGGGCGCCGCGAGCCGCCAAGGCGCGACGCGAGGCGTTGCGCGCCCGGGCGACGCAGCTCGACGAGCAGATGGCGCGCGCACTGCTCGGGCTGGGGCTCAATCGGCGTCAGGTCGATCACGTCGTCGCGGAGCTGCAGAGCGTGACGGTGACCGTCCGTGATCTACAACGCCGGGCGGCGCGCTTGGCCCGCTCGACGTCCGCGGACGCGGCGAGCCTGCTGCAGGAGGGGCGCGGCGCGCTGCGCACCGTCGAGCGGACGGTCGGCATGCCGATCGCGGCCCTCGAACGCGCCAGTCGGGCGATTCGGGATGCGGAGACGCGCGCCATGCATGCCAAGCGCGAGTTGATCGAGGCCAACCTGCGGTTGGTCGTCTCGATCGCGAAGCGCTACGCCCACCGGGGACTGCAGTTCCTCGACGTCATCCAGGAAGGCAACGTCGGTCTGATGCGGGCCGTCGACAAGTT